>Ga0315294_10010633_pt1 | contig 10099 bp, 9 predicted proteins | sample YL17G13_40_MG_FD_203626 | JGI IMG/M metagenome (GOLD analysis project Ga0315294, IMG submission 203626) | Sediment microbial communities from Yellowstone Lake, YNP, Wyoming, USA - YL17G13_40 | ecosystem: Environmental > Aquatic > Freshwater > Lake > Sediment | place: USA: Wyoming | collected...
GTCGAATCCGCCCAGCACAAACCCGCAGCGCTCGTACAACCGGCAGGCCGCGACGTTGTTGTTCTGCGTCTCCAGCATGATCCCGGCCAGGTGTTTGGCTTTGGCCCACTCGATGGCCCGCTCCATAAGCGCACGTCCAACGCCGCGCCTGCGGAAGTGGACGTCCACGACGATGTCCTCGACATAGGCGTATTGGTTCCAGTTCCGGCGCAACCGGATTTGCCCCGCGCATTCTCCGTCCACGTACGCCAAAAAGATCGCCTTGTCCGGGTGGCCGACGTACGAGGCATAGTCAATCTCGTCCGGCGGGTAATGCTTCTGATGGGGTGGAATGTGGGTGACGGTGTAGCGGATGACACCATCTTCGGCCTGCAGGACAAGTTCGGAATCCACGGTGAAGGTGGAGCCGGCTATGTTCACTTCCTGAAGGTTATGCCGGTCGATTTCCTTGATCGCAATTTCCACGACTGCTTACCTCGCCTGCGCTGCCCAGGAAGAACGCTCTTGCCGGACCACAGTCCGGCTGCCCTGGCGCGGACTGTGGTCCGCGCTGAGCATGGAGCCTACTGCTGTATTGCTGGAGATCGAAGCAGGTCCTCCAGGTGCTCGTCGTAGTGCTCGTGCGTGTTGTTCTGGATCAGTTCGGCGAAGGGGCGTCCCCCGGTCCAGGCAAACCGATGTGGATCGAACAAATCGTCTTCTGGCGCGGTTTCGGCCAGCGCGATGAGCGCCCGATACGCTGCGCCTTCCTCGCGCCGCACGCCGGCTAACGGGCGACCTCGATGTTCAGCGAACACCCGCGCGTTGATCTCGTCAAGCGACGTTTCATCGGGCGCAGGGGCCGGAACGTCGCCGCGCTGCAGCGTGTGATGGACATCAACGATGTACTGCTCCCAGAAGCCAATGTGGGCAAGCAAGTCCTTCACCGACCACAGGCCGTAGAGCACTGGCTCTGTCATCCGCGCGGCATCCATCCGCGCGAGAGCCATTTCGAGGCGCTCGCGCCCCGCCCGTATGTTTGTCAATAATTCCTGCCGGTTCATAGGTCGTCTACCTGACCCAATCCAAATTACGGCCGATGAGCAACTCGGTCATGGTGGCGTGGTGCGTGCTGTTCATGGCGACCAACCGGGTCTCAAATCTATATTTGACGGCCAAAGCGCGCACTTCTTCAGCATCGTCGTAGGTCATCAAGAAATCACCTTTGATTTTGCTCGCTTGCCGGAAGAGTTCTTCGTGGTCAATCTGATGATACTTGTACAGGCGAGTGCCTGCTCTTTTAGTTGATGCAGTGTAAGGCGGGTCGAGGAAGAACACAACATTGGGGAAGCGTGCATACTTGCGGATGGTTTCAAATCCGTCGCCCCTGATGAATCTGAGCCTGTCTTTGATGCTGGCGATATTGAGGATGCGCCTCTTGAGCGTCTCTGGATACCAACGCGACAGGATACCTTTACCATTCTCGCCGTGTTTCAGTGTTCCCGCACCTGGGGCAAGAATGCCACCATGACTGATCCGGTTCTGGACAATGGTCTGAAAGGCTTTCTCTTTGGTAGAGCGTGTACGTGATGCTAACAGGGCGGTGGCTGATTCCAGTGTTAGATGAAAAGTCACAATTCGATTCGCCAACCATTCGGCGCCATCCTTCCTGTCGATGATGGTTTCCCACACAGCAGCGACTTGCTCATCTCGTTCAACCAGAATTACCAGACTTGCCATTTGCTCGAAGGCCACCGTCAAACCAACGATGGCGCCACCTGCAAATGGCTCGATGAACTTGGCTGGTTTCATGGGCAAACTGGCCAGCCACTGCCTGATGCGGGGAACGAGCCACGTCTTGCCCCCTGGGTATCGGAACGGGCTACGCTGTGGCACGGACGCGACATTCACGACCGGCGTCGGCACCGTCTCATCCCACATGGAAAGCTGTGTTGGCAGTTCACTGGTCTTCAGTACTTCAACCTTCATCATTGGTTTCCTCAGCGTCTTCTTCAAACTTCAAACAATCCAGGCAGAGGTTCAGTCTCTGGTGGTATTTGGGAGGGGAGTGGCAAACCCATGATCTTGCCCTGTTTGATTCTTCCCTTCAGATACTTGAGGAATTCCGCCATGTCACCCACGGTGGGTGTTGTGATTGTTGTCAGGGCGCTCTCGAACTCTGTATATTTTACCGCTCTACGTTCCAGTATGTAACGATTCGTCGCTTCATCGTGCCGAAAGTCGTAAACCATCCAGGCAATCTCCGCGTCGGACTCGTCAACTTCCTTCAGAGGTGGTAACTGATCGAAGAATCCTTGGTGGGCAACGACCACCATTTTCTTGCCCCACTTGTGGAGAATACTGCCCTTGTAGATCAACTGTGGTGCAAGCCGTTTCCTGGACGAGGATAAATAGTCAGGGCTTGGATAGTTCTTCCTGGGCCACTCCATCGCATAGTTGGCTGCTGGATTCTTCATGTATTCTCTGAAGGCTCTGCTGACGTTGCCGGAAATATACACGGCCTGAACTTCGACGGCTCCAAAGTCAGCGATTTCATCATCGTCGTTCAGCGCGGCTATCACAATGTCAATGTTGCCAGCCGATTTGCTCCGCTTGTCTTTCAAGCGAGCCTCTGTCAAAGGCACATAGCGCATACCCGGAAAGAAAAAATTGGCGGCATCCGCCACAATCTTCAGGTCTTGTCTTAAACGTATGGGGCAAGTGACGACGAGGCGGTCGCCATCAAAAATAGTACAAACCCCCAGGGGATCGGTGGCGCTGTTCTTGGTGCACTTCAATCCCGACGAGTTGTGGTAGGGACACAGACCTCCCTGGCGGTGATTGATCGCATCCTGCGACATGTTATCCGCGGGATATCCGAAAACTTCAGCAAGGAGATTCTTGGGCATGTTGCTTCACCTCTGTGCACTCACGTCGGTGCGATATTCTCGCCCAAGCATACACCGAAAGTGACAAAACATCAACTTATCCGCGTGGCCGGAAGGAGACATACGCCGCATCCGTTCCTACATCAAGATGGCATCTTGTCCTGCATTCGGCCTACTTCCGCCAGCAATTTGACCAGTGTCTCCCGCACGTCAGGGGGGAGTTGTGCACCCTGTACCACAGCCTGCGCCTCCTCGGGACGGCGGCCAGCCAGCGCCTGCTCCAGCCACTCCAACGCTGCGCGGTCGCTGACCAGGAAATCGCCCTGGATGCGCACCTGGCGCATGGTTCCCTCTTCTATGTCAGCCGACAGAGACACCACGCCCCCCTGCGCCTTGGCCGACACCGTCACCCCGTAATCCCGCTGCGCCCCAAAATTCCATTCGTCGGTGCCGTACTTGACGGCCAATAACTCGGCCGCCAACCCCCGTTCTTCAGCCGTCAGATCGCCCGGCACCAGGCGGACGTCCAGAACCTGGCTAAAGTGGGCCACAAAATGCGCCATCACCTCGTCCACGTCCAGTTCTCGCCCCACCTCCCGCGCCAGCGAAGTCACCCGCTCCTTGACCGAGCGTGCCGACTTGTCGGCAAACTTGAGCGCCGGTGGAGTCAATGCCCGGCCCAGCGTGTCCAGGTCCATGTTGACGAGAAAGGTGCCACTCTGCACGAGCGTGTCGTACCATGCCAGTTGCGCCGAACCGTAGATCTTGCGCTCGCCGACGAGCACGTCGTTTGCCCCGTGAAAGTGAGCCGTGACACCGTAGTCAGTGCAGGTACGGATGACCGGCCTGGCGAACAGGCGGTACAGTTCCTCTTCACCCTGGCTAAACGCCGCACGGGGGAAGAAGGCCGAGTAGCAGAAACTGCCCAGGTCGTGATAGACAGCCCCGCCGGCGTTGGGGCGACGCACGATCTGGATGCCAGACTTACGGCAATAGTCCACGTCCACCTCGCTCCACGTGTCCTGGAACACGCCCACGAACACGGCGCGGCGCACCTGGCGCAGGCGCAGCGTGGGGGGCGAAAGCCCCTCATCCACCAGCCGCACCAGCGCCTCCTCCACCGCGAAATGGTGGTGGGCGTCGGCAATGCCATCCCGCAACAAGCGCCAATCGGTCATAGGAACTCGTAGGAACTCGTGGGAACTCGTGGGAACTCAAGAGATGCATGTATATGCACAAGGTTGCATATATTATACACCAGCGTCAATTCTTGTCAAGGCGTTGAATGGGCAGGTGGGTTCATTTTCATATCGGGAGGATTGGCCGGCGACTCGCCTGAAATCATACCCGGCTGGGCGTACATTTGTGCCGGTGCCGTCTTGCGCTATAATCGGAGCAGGAAATGGCTACCCTACTCCTGGCTACCAAACTGTTTATTCCAGCCCTGCGCCCGGGTCTCGTACCTCGTCCCCGCCTCATCCAACGGTTGGATGAAGGGCTGCGCCTGGGGCGCAAACTGACGCTCATTTCCGCCCCGGCTGGCTACGGCAAGACCACGCTGTTAAGCGAGTGGATCGCAAGTCGCAAATCGCAAATGGCAAGTCAGCAAATCAGCAAATCAGCAAATCGCAAGTCGCCCATTCGTCCATTCGTAAATTCGGCAATTCGCCGATTCGCTGATGCGCGCTTCGCCTGGCTCTCGTTGGCCGAGGGGGACAATGACCCGGCACGCTTCCTGACCTACTTGGTCGCTTCCCTGCAGATGGTCGAGGCGGGCATCGGAAGTGGCACGTTGGCCGCGTCCCAGATTCCTCAGCCAGTCCCCGTTGAGGAACTCCTCGCCGCGCTGGTCAACCAGATCAACGCCATTCCAGGCTCGCTCGTCCTGGTGCTCGACGACTGTCACCTCATCACCGCCCAGGCGGTTCATGACGCTCTCACCTTTCTGCTGGAGCACCTGCCTGCCAATTTGCATCTGGTCATCGCCACGCGCGCCGACCCGCCCTTGCCCGTCGCGCGACTGAGGGGCCGAGGGCAGTTGACCGAACTGCGCCAGGCCGACCTGTGCTTTACGCTCGACGAAGCCGCCGTATTCCTGAACACTTGCATGGGCCTGGGGCTTTCGGCGGACGACGTCGCCACGTTGGGCTCCCGCACCGAAGGGTGGATCGCAGGCTTGCAGATGGCCGCGCTGGCCCTGCAGGCGCGCGCCTCGACGCGGGGGCAGGAGGATGTCGCCGGCTTCATCCGGACCTTTACCAGCAGCGACCGGCACATCCTGGATTACCTGGTCGAAGAAGTCCTCCAGCGCCAACCCGCATCGGTGCAGCGATTTCTTCTGCAGACCTCCATTCTGGAGCGGCTGTGTGGGCCGTTGGGTGACGCCGTGATAGGGAACCAGCGAGTCAGCGAATCAGCGAATCAGCCGACAGACGAACGAGTCAGATTTGCTGATTTGCCGATTTGGTGTTGCTGGCGGCCGGCCATTTCGATGCGGCCGAGCGGCGGCTACGGGCTGCCGAACGCGCACTGGGCTCGATCACCGACGAAACGCTCACGGAACTGCAAGGCATGATGGCCGCCGTCCGCGCGCTCGCCGCCTATTTCCAGGGCGACGTGCCCGCCATCATTCGCTTCTCCCGCCAGGCGCTCGAGGCGCTGCCTGAGGGGGACGTCACGTGGCGCAGCAGCGCTGCCACAAACCTGGGCGATGCCCTCAGTCGGAGGTTCTGCGGCTTCTGGCGGCTGGCCTGTCCATTTGGAGGATGACATTCCCCCCGGTCGGAGGTTATACTGTGCGCAGAGTGAGCAAGCCACAGACTGAGGAGGTGCAGAATGAACACCAATGTGACTGTAACACAGCCCAATGAGAAATCTGAACTGAGGGGCAAGATCGTGAAGCGGCTGCTGCAAGTCGTCATCCAGTTTCTGCTGCTTGGGGTGATCCTGTTCGTCGCGGCGGGTCGCCTGGACTGGGTGTGGGCGTGGGCCTACATTGGCGTGTGCGTAGGCGTCCTGGCGGTTAACACGCTAGTTTTACCGCCGGAGTTGATCGCGGAGCGTGGCCAGCCCAGGGAGAACGTCAAGCGCTGGGACAAGGCCATCACCGGCCTCAACATCCTTCCCAGCCTGGGCGCGCCGATCGTGGCCGGGTTGGATGAACGGTTCGGGTGGTCACCTGACCTGGCCTCGTGGATCCACCTCGCCGCGCTGGCGCTGATGGTCCTGGGGCAGGGCCTGTTCACCTGGGCGATGGTATCGAACAAGTTCTTCTCGACCGTCGTGCGCATCCAGATGGAGCGCGACCACACGGTTGCTACCGGCGGGCCCTACCGCTACGTGCGCCATCCGGGGTACGTCGGGTACGTCCTGTCGGGGCTGGCGACGTCGCTGGCGCTCGGCTCGCTGTGGGCACTCGTCCCGGCAGGAGTTACGCTGTGCCTGCTCGTCGTCCGCACGGCGCTTGAGGACAGGACCTTGCAGGAGGAACTGGACGGCTACAAGGAGTATGCCCAACGGGTGCGCTACCGCCTGATTCCTGGTATTTGGTGAACCCCCGCCCCATGCGAGCGGCCGGACAACGCTAAGGACACTCGGATATAGCAGGCTGGCTTACAGCCTGCTAATCGTTGCGCTATCCCAAAGAAGAAGCGCTTTGACACCAAGCCCTCCTGGCGGTATACTTACCCGCCTATGAGAACCGATGAAACGCCCACGCCTTCCTCCCCGCCCGCGCAAAAACGTCGCTCATCCACTTTCGCCGCGCTCAGGTACCGCAACTACCGGCTATGGTTCTTCGGCCAGGTCACCTCGCTCGTGGGCACGTGGATGCAGTCCGTCGCCCAGGGCTGGCTGGTCTACCAACTGACCGGCTCCAATTTGGCGTTGGGGGCCATCTCCTTCGTCGGAACTGTCCCGACGCTGTTCCTCATGCTGCCCGCCGGCGTCCTGGCCGACCGCTTCCCCAAGCGCAAACTGCTGCTCATGACGCAGACGGCCATGATGCTGTGTGCGTTTGCGCTGGCGATACTGGCCGCCAGCGGCGTCCTGCGGGTCTGGCACATCGCGGTACTGGCGTTTGGACTGGGGGTCGCCAATTCCTTCGACGCACCCGCCCGCCAATCGCTGGCCGTCGAGATGGTCGAAGACCGGCGCGACCTGATGAACGCGATCGCCATGAATTCGATGATGTTCAACCTGGCGCGCATCGCGGGGCCAGCCATCGGGGGCGTGGTGCTGGCGCGCCTGGGCGCCGTGTGGTGCTTTGCGCTGAACGGGCTCAGTTTCCTGGCCGTGCTCGTGGCTTTGTGGCGCATGCGTCTGCCGCAGGTCACACGGGCACCACAGCGCGAAGCGTTTGCCGCCCAAATCGTCACCGGCCTGCGCTACATCCGGGGCAGCGTGCCGATCCGGACGATCATCGCGCTGGTCGGAGTGTCCTCACTGTTTGGGATGTCCTACGCCACGCTGATGCCCGCGTACGCAGTAGACGTGCTCCACGTCGGGGAGACCGGCCTGGGCAGCCTGAGCGCGGCGGTGGGTATGGGGGCGCTGATCGGATCGCTGGCCGTAGCCTTCCTGGGGCAGTTTCGCCGCAAGGGGGTGCTCCTGGCGGCCGGGAGCCTGATCTTTCCACTCGCGTTGCTGTCCTTTGCGTATGCCCGCTACCTTCCGCTCGCGCTGGCGTGCCTGACGGTGGTCGGTTTCGGGTTCGTGATGCAAAACGCCACGAGCAACACGTTGGTGCAGTCCATCGTGCCGGATGATCTGCGCGGGCGGGTGATGGGAGCGTACACGCTGACGTTCTTCGGGACCACCCCCTTCGGATCGTTGCTGGCCGGGGCGCTGGCGCAGGCGCTGGGGCCGACGCTGGCGGTAGTACTCGGCGCGGGGGTCACGTTGGCCTTGGCTGCCGGCGTTCTCCTCGCCACGCCGGCGCTGCGGCAACTGGAGACGTAGACATACATTCGAAACGTTTTGAGAGACTCGCCGAGCGGCCCATCAACCGCGAGACGTTTATCAGCCCCTGGCCCGAGGTCGGCCTGATTGCCAGCGGCAGCCCGCTCGACCCTGCACCCAGCCTGAAGATCGAGCATGGAGCGGTGGTCGAGATGGACGGCGTGCCACGCGAGAAGTTCGACCTGCTTGATCATTTCATCGCCCGGCATGCCCTCGACCTGGGCGTGGCCGAACGCGCGATGCACACGCCCTCGCGCGAAATTGCCCGCACGTTGGTTGACGTCCACGTGCCACGCGCCGCGGTCATCGCACTGGCCGGCGGCTGTACGCCGGCCAAACTCGTGGACGTCGTCCAGCACATGAACGTGCTGGAGATGATGATGGGGCTGGCCAAGATGCGCGGCCGGCGCACGCCTGCCAACCAGGCGCACGTCACCAACCGCCAGGAGCACCCCGCGCTCCTGGCTGCGGATGCGGCCGAGGCCGCCCTGCGCGGCTTTGCCGAGATCGAGACGACCGTCGGCGTGACCCGCTACGCGCCTCTCAACGCGCTCGCCATCCTGGTGGGCTCCCAGGCCGGGCGCGGGGGCGTGCTGACGCAATGCGCGGTCGAGGAATCCACCAACCTGCGCTTGGGCTTCAAAGGCCTGACCAGTTATTCCGAGACGCTGTCGGTCTACGGCACTGAAGGCGCGTTCGTTGACGGCGACGACACGCCATGGTCCAAGGCCTTTCTCGGCGCGGCGTACGCCAGCCGGGGCGTGAAAACCCGCTTTACCTCGGGCACCGGCGCCGCCGCGCTGATGGGGCACGCCGAAGGCAAGTCCATGCTCTACCTCGAAGCGCGCTGCCTGCTCGTCACGCGCGGCGCGGGGAGCCAGGGCACACAAAATGGTTCGATCAGTTGCATCGCGCTGCCCGAATCGCTGCCCGGGGGCGTGCGCGCCGTGCTGGCGGAGAACCTGATCGCGGCAATGCTCGGCCTGGAGGTGGCCTCGGGCAACGACGCGCTGGCCTCCCACTCGGAGATGCGCAAGAGCGCCAAACTCATGCTCCAGTTCATCCCCGGCACCGACTTTATCACCTCCGGGTACAGTGCGGTCCCACGCTACGACAACATGTTCGGCGGCGGCAACTTTGACGTGACCGAGTTGGACGATTGGTACGTGCTGCAGCGCGACATGCAGGTTGACGGTGGCGTCGTTCCCGTCAGGGAAGAGGACGTGCTGCACGTGCGCGAGCGCGCCGCGCGGGCGATGCAGGCCGTGTTCGAGCGGTTGGGGTTTCCCCTGATTGCCGAGACCGCGGTCGAGGCCGCCGTCACCGCCTACTCTAGCGCAGACCTGCCCGAGCGGGACAAATTGGCCGACCTCGAAGCCGCGCAGCGACTGCTCGAAGGGCCGCTCACCGTCGTCGAGGTGGTCAAGGCGCTGGCGGAGGGTGGCTTCCGCGACGTGGCAGCCCACGTCCTGGAGATGCAGCGCCAGCGCGTGCTCGGCGACTACCTCCAGCCCTCGGCCATCTTTGACGAGCACTTTCACGTCCTCAGCGCATTGACCGATCCCAACGACTACCAGGGGCCGGGCACCGGCTACCGCGTAGAAGGCCAGCGCTGGTCGGCGCTGCAAGACCTGCCGCAGGCGTGGGACCCGCGCCGTTACCTGGAGGAGTTGGGCACCGCCGGACGCGCAGCCTGGTTGGAGGAAATCGGCCCAGCCCGGCCGGGCAGCCAACCCGAAGTGGTCGTCGCCGTGGGGCCGGCCTTCGGTCTCAGGATCGGCCAGACCATCGGCGGGTTGGAGCACCGGGACGTGCTAACTGCAATCTTGCAGGGCGTCCGTGAAGAAGGCGTGCCCGCGCGGGCAGTGCGCATCCGCCACACGTCGGATTGCGCTTTCATCGGCCACGCCGGCGCCAGGTTGAGTGGCTCCGGCGTCGCCATCGGCATCCAGTCGAAAGGTACGACGGTGATCCACCGGCGCGACCTGGCCCCACTCGAAAACCTGGAACTCTTCCCGCAGGCGCCCAACCTGGACCTGGACACCTACCGCCAGATCGGGCGCAACGCGGCCCGCTATGCCCTCGGCAGGCCCACCGCCCCCGTGGCGGTCAAGATTGACAACACCGTACGGCTGCGGCTGATTGTGCAGACCACGCTGATGCACCTGCTGGAGACGCAGCAGGTCGAGCGCGGGCGGGAGCCGACCGAACTGCGCACCCCCCCTGTATCCCCCCCTATAGGGGGGGATGGAAGGGAGGAGCCAGGATGACGG
>Ga0315294_10010636_pt1 | contig 10098 bp, 24 predicted proteins | sample YL17G13_40_MG_FD_203626 | JGI IMG/M metagenome (GOLD analysis project Ga0315294, IMG submission 203626) | Sediment microbial communities from Yellowstone Lake, YNP, Wyoming, USA - YL17G13_40 | ecosystem: Environmental > Aquatic > Freshwater > Lake > Sediment | place: USA: Wyoming | collected...
TAATATCATTAACACTAAACAATATAGAATAGTATTTCTTAATAGAAGAAAACCTATCTCTCTCTTTTCTTTTAAATCTTTGTACAATCATAACCTATTTAGTTTATACAAAGGTATATAAAATAATATTATAACAAACAAATATTTTTATTGTCTATATATACAAAGAATAAATAACTATTATCTCTCACCCCACCCACCCTCCAAAATTATAACATATTTTTCACATGGACAAAAATTTTTTTTCTCCAAATTTTGTGTCGCTTCCTTGTAAAATTTTTTTCCTAAAATTTTTTACATATCCCCCATGTTGATTATGTGCGTAGGATGGTGGACCCCTTCCAACAGCAACCCCACTGGTGTTTTGGCAAGTGGGAATAGTCCCCTTGCAAATTCCTAAAAAATAGAAAAAATGGAAACTAAAAAAATTACAGGTGCAGATTGCTTAGACGTTATTGTATTACCAGGTATTCACAGCTACAGTGAAGATACACAAATGAAAGGACAAAAATATAAAAGATTTGCCTACAATGGTGTTGTCTTTATTGTTAATGCAGAAGATAAATTCTGTGCAGACTTTGACAAGGGAGAAATCTATGCTATTAGCTTTGGTCTTAATGCTGAAGGACAATTCTCTTATCTTTCTCACAATAGCTACTTACAAGTTGAGAACTTGAAAAGATTTGAATCTAAGATTAAATCTTTTGATAGAATTGAGGTTGTTACCAATCCAGAAGAATTAGCAGGACTTTAGTCCTGCTTTTTTTTCGTATATAAGGGTGGGATGTATACGAAGCTATTGGGTGGGCTTTATATATCCTATATATATAGGAAAGAAAGAAAGAAAAGAAAGAATATATATAAAGGACAATGTTTTTATTAATGTTGTCCTATATATATAGGAGAGAAATAATTCTTATAAAGGAGAATAATAATTCTTTCTGCTGGTAGGGGTCAAAACAATAGTTTTTATTGTTTTTGTGTGTTTATGTAGGAAGTATTCTTACAAATACTGTTAAAGCAATCTTAATAAATATATTTGAGAGAGTGTGGAATAGGGAATGTGTATACCACCAAACATTAATAATAGGTAATTTAAAATCAAAAAATAACAAAATCACTGTAAAACATATAGCATTATGAATACAATAACCAAACTAGAAACAACAGAAATACGTTATATAGTTAAACTACTATCTTTAGATACTAATACTAATGAAGATATTCTATCTAACTTAAACTCTATTAAATTATTTGCTTCTTCTTTATTAGATAAAGTTAATACTATAGAGAGCGAAATATATTCCTTATCTGAATAACTAATCATATAGAGCCTTTAATTAGGCTCTTTTAATAAAGACTATTATGGATGAAGAATATGATTGGGAGAATGATGAAGATATATTCATTCCCAATATAGGAGATAAATAATAATGGGCTCTTCTACGAGCTCTTTATAATATAGTCCAAAATATCTGAAGACTTTAAACTATGGATGGATAACGGTCTTCTAATAGATGAGCCGCAACTAAATAATCTATTTAAAATACAATTACTTGATGCACTAGATAGTAATGGTTGAATGTATGTGCAAGTGAGTGTTCTCAGCTCAAAACAATAAATGAGAATAGTAATGTGTAAATGATTTTAGCTTACCCATCGTGGTCCAATAAACAGCTTCTATCAATGTGCAATCATATTACGAATAACAATCTGCTTAACAAAAAACTTAATAACTTCTCAAGTTGTTGAGGGCACCAGTTTCTATACATTATACGCTTTATGTTAAGCCATGTATATAGTATAGTTTTAGGTGTAAAACACAAAATAAATTATTAACTGACTAAATAACAAAATTATAAAAATTACAAACATTCTTATTGTAGTATTAATATGCTACTTCTTTTTCTTAAGTTCTTTATTATATTATTCTATGTCTAATGATGTTACAGGAATGTACATTATTGGTATGTTTGAAATGCTTTGCCTTCTTGGCTTAGTTGTATTGTTCTTACATAGAAGAGATTTAAAAAACATGAATTAATAACACATTAGTCAGTCAATTACAGGTAGTGCTGGGTTGACTGATTATATTAAATACATATAACGTTATGAAAATATATACAGCACATTATAAACTATATGGAGATGATTATGATTCTCCACATAATAGAAAGATGTTTCTTAATCGTGAAGATGCAGATAAATATCTTGATAACCTTCTTAACTACCAAGGTATAGATAAATATTATATTCTTGAAGAAACAGTATATGAACAATATTCTCCTATTAATTACGAAGAAAAATCAGATTGGGAATGTTTTTATGGTACAACACATTCACACGAAGAAAGTTGTGATTGTGATTATCCTTGTGATATTATAAATTAATTTTAAATAACAAACTATGAACGCAAAAAAAGAATTTTTAAGACATATTAAAGACAGGAAAGTATTATGTGCTATTATATCATATAATGATTGTATGTACGAGCATCGTAGTAAAAGATTAGTACTTCCTGTAAGTTATACACAAGAACAATATGATGAATTTGTTAATTCGTTAGATTTTGAATATGATGATGGATATGGGGGACAAGAACTATTTGGTACTATATGGTATAAAGATGGTACTTGGTCTGATAGAGGAGAATATGAGGGTAGTGAGTGGTGGAATTATCAAAGCTGTCCAGATATTCCTCAAGAATTATTAATGAATTCCTTATAGCATTATGACAACAGATCAATTAAATAATTATTTAGAACATGCACTAAATATTATTATCACTTTAGAAGAATATGCTTCTGAACAAACAGCATTAGATATTGAAGCATTATTTCAAGAATTAAAATATTCTGATGAAATTGATGCTGATATGGAAGCACAAAATTTTGATAAATTTGGACAAAACAAAATATAATCATAATGATAACACTATGTATAATTCCTAATTTCAAAGGAACAAAAAAAGAATTATGTCAAGCTCTATTAATATGTCTAGCATTAGATATGTTTTATATTGTCCCATTATTATGTATTTAATTAATTATAAATAAAATGAAAGAATTAAAAATTAGAATAGCAATTGGATTGTTGATTTTAATATTAGTGTATTTATTTACATCTTTTATTAAATTATCATTTAATCCATTTTTATGGGGGGAAATAACAAGATTTGGTTGTGCATTACTTGGAACTGTATTAGCAGTTTTTGTTGCTTTAATACTTGATAATTTTGAAGAATAAACCACAAAAATATGCTACAAGAGTCTTCAACAGTCTTAAAAGTGCTGAAGGCTTTAAAGTTATGCTTGGTGATAGGTCTTTGCAAACCATTAAACAAGATAAGCTTGGTAGATATAAAGTGCGATGGTTAATAGATAAATCTAGACCATTAGTAGAAAGATATACTGGTTATACACCAGATTTTGAAAAACATTGGAAATTTTAAATTAATTATAAACAAGAAAAACAATTAAACAATGAACACATTAAAAATTGAAAAACTGCAAGAACAAATTCAAGATGTTGACCAACAATTATTTGAATTAGATGAAATTGTTTCATCAGCTGACGAAATAGACATTCATAGATATTATGAATTAGAAGCTATGTTAGTTACAAAGAAAAGAAAGCTATTGAGTGATTATGAAGATTTAATTGTATTGTAATTATGGTAATTTTAAATGGAAAATGGGTTGATAATAATTTCAACCCAATAGATGAAAGAACTTCTCCTCAATTAATGGAATTGGGGAGAAAGGTTAAATCTTTATATGGAGAAGATATTTCATATAATAGAATTGGATTTGTAAGTGCGCTTTCTTCTTTAAGTGAAGAACAAGAAGAAGGATTGAGAGTTGTGTTTGATAGTAATTTAATAGATAAATTAATATGATGTATTTTGTATTTTGCTATTTAACAATGGCAGGTGTGTTGCTAGATCAACATGAGAGTTATAAAGATTTAAAATCTTCTGATTTTTTAGCTTTATTTTGTGCTCCAATTGTAATTCCAATGTTAATTGGAATGTTTATTAACAATAAACATAATGAATAAAGGAAATAGACCAAGAATTCCCGCTAGGATACTAGTGGGAAGAGTTGTTGCTTCAACAGATCCTGTTCAATATGCTTGTTGTAGAACATTAATTATATGTGAAACATATAATAGTCTTACATATAATAGAATTAATAGATTTGTAAAACAAGAAGAGACATGAGTAAATATAGGTTTAAAACTCGAGAGGAGTTTGAGAGAGATGGACATTGGAATGATGAATACCAATGTCCCATAGATTGGAATGAAAGTGGTGATATGAATCATTATTTAGGAGAAGATGTTCCTGAACATTACAATGAAAAATGTGATAAAAATTGGGATATTGGTATGGATGGTTGGTCTTTTGAACCTAATAATTATATTCTAAAAGAAGAAAATTATACAGGTAGATTGATTAAAGCTCTTATACATAATCCAAACTGTACAGGTGTTAAACTAGGAGAAACTATTAAAATAATTGGCAAGAAACCTAGTGGTTTTTATGAATTAGATAAAACATCTCAGGGTTGTAAATCAATGGGTATTCAATGTCCTTTAAACACTTCTGAATGGGAATTAGTTGAGCAGCCTAAAGATAATTCTAAAGTTGTTTCTGGTTATGTAAAATGTGTACAAGCATTAATGAGTGCTAAAGTTGGGATAGTATATCCTGTTGTTGATGAAAAACATTGTTTATGTGAACAAGGTAATACATATGAATGGGATTCTCAAGAGTTTATTAATTCTACTAAACAAGAATATGATGCTCAATTTTCTAATGAACAAGATCCTTTGTATATTTGTAAACAGGAGTATCGTAAAGGTATGAGAGTTATAAGTGCATCTAAAACAGAAATGTATTCAGGAGAATTTATTATTGATGTAGACCCTAAAGAGTTTAGAAACTTATCAGGTGATAAAGATATAGTAGATTATTCTTGTTCTCCAGGATATCTTTATTACAAAGGAGAATATGCTGAAATACTAGAAAAAGGTGTATATGATGTATCAGAAGTAATTAAAACAAACAAACCATTTGTAGATAGTTATTTAGAAAATTCTGGATTTACAAAAAGTAATCCTGAAGCATATAATTGGCTTATGGACAAACCTAAACCATCAATAGAAACTGTGCACTCTGTTGATGTTAACTTACGCACAAAAAAACAAATTAATAAATTAAAATTTTAAAACCATGAACAAAACAAAATCATTTGTAAAAGAAATCATTAGCTTATTAAAAGGAGATGATGCTGAAGCAACAGGACAAAAAGTGTTAAGACAAGCTGATTCAGCTTTTAAAACACAAATTGCATCATTAACAGGAGATACTATTGCTCTTGAAGATAGACTAGAAGATGCTAAAGAAAATCTTAGACTTACAAGATTAAACTTTGGTCTTCAAATCACTGATAGAAATAGTTACATTAGAAGTTTATTAGATGCTAAGAATCTTTTAACTTCTACTGAAGAAGCTCTTGAATTACACAATGCTAAGCTAGATTTCTTGAGAGAACAAGCTGCTTTGTTAGAAGAATAAATAAAATTGTATAATCACTGGGGACTATAATCGCACATAAGCAGTTTAAATAGTCAATGTAATGTCTGCGTATCATTGAACTCACCTATATTATACATAAATAGCTAAGCTGTGTAAAGCGTCAGAACTTATAATCTGTTAGAAGCTAAGTCAGGTGGCAGAATGGTATGCGATGGACATATATCCTTACACGTAGGTTCAAATCCTACCCTGACTACTACAAGTTGATCATTGGTCAACAACACAACTATGATTAGTGCTCGCACATGCAAGATATTTTAAAAACAAATTAATAAATTAAAACACAGAACACATGAAAAAAACATTGGAAATTAAAACATTGAAAACTACAGGAAACAAAGGATTTTCTGTATTAGCAGGAATCAATAGAGCTATTGTTCCTAGTCACGTTACAAAATTAGCAAACTCATTAGAAAAAATGGGAGTTGTAAGACCTGTAGTTGTATCAACAATTGATTTTGTTGATGGAAGTAAAAAAACATATATTATTGATGGTCAACATTTGTATCATGCTCTAATGAGAATGGGTTGGGATATTCCATATAAAGAAATACCAATTAAAGATTCTGTTGATTTAGCTGAACATTTAGCTTTATTAAATGCTAGTTCTAAATCATGGAGTATGAAAGATTATATCACTGTATGGTCTAATGTGAATAAAGACTATGTTAAATTGAATAAGTATTTCAATACATATGATATTGAGCTTAATCAACTAGCTGATGTATTAATGAATAATTCTTGTAATGCTAATACTAACAATATTATATCAAAAGTTATTAAAAGAGGTGAGTTTACTATTGATTATGAAAAACGTTCTGTTTATCTTCTTAATTGTATAACTGATGCTCTTAAAATAATTCCTAGAATGGATAGACTTAGTAATAAAATGTTTATTTCTAGTTTTGTTAACTTCATTAACACTTGTGTAAATTATGATCATGCACAATTTATGTCTAGTTTAAAAGTACATAAAGATAAATTTAAACTTTCTACACAAGACCAAGAAGAATTTAAAAAACTATTAAAATCAATATCATGAAAACAGTAGAAATGCAACCAACACAATTTCATCAATTCAAACAAAAAGCTAATGATATTAGACTTTGGTTTGATTATAGAATAAGTAACAGCATTGTATATGTTACAGCTGATGAATATCGATTAGAAGAATTGGGATATTAAAAATTAGGTTATTAATTTGTTTGTAATTAGCCCTAAGAAATTAGGGCTTTTTATTTTAATATTATATATTATGGAAAAATATTTATTCTGTTATTATACAGAGATTGATGATGAATGTAGAGATTTAGAGAAAATAATTGAAGCTAATAATTTTAAAGAAGCTGTAATTGAATTTGATAACACTACAGTGTATAAGAAAATAACTAGTGCTAGTGAAATTATAAATTTTAACTTTACACCAGATTTTACAAACTAAACCAAAAATTATGAAAAAATTATTATTATCAGTCATTATAGTAATGGCTATGTCTTGTTCATCTAATAATGACTCTAGTTCTAGTGATACACCAGCATTAGATTGTAATTGTGACAGAGTGGTAGAAGCTAACACTTTTAATGTAGTTGGTACACCTGAAAGTCCTGCTATTAATTATCACACTATATATACTACAATAAATGACTGTACAGGAATACAGAGACAAAAAAACCATACATCAACCAGTTATCCCTCAAGACCACAATTAGGTCAATGTAGATAGTATGAAAAAAATAGTTTTAATATTAATGTTATTGTGTAGCACAATAACATTTGCTCAAGAAACATTTGTTAGAAAATATGTTTCTATGATTACTACAAATAATTTTGTAAAATCAGAAGTAGAAGATGCTGATGTAACTGTTGTATTCAACCCTAATCACCAAAAGAGAATTGTTTTTTATTTCTCTAATGGGAATAGTAGAGTTTATTATCAACTAGAAGGAGTTACAACAGGAAAAACAAATGCTGGAGAAGAATATCAATTTATTAAATGTTTAGATGAAGAAGGAATAACAACCTTTATACAATTATTTGATGAATTAGGATGTCTAAGAGTTATAATATCTGAAGGATACAAAATTGAATTTTATACATATTAATTATGTTTAGTATTGATGATAGAGTTGTATGTATTAATGCTTCAATGAATTTACATACAATAGCTGAATTAAGAAAAGATATGCCACAGTGGGTGAAAGAAGGAGAAGAATACACAATAAGAGGATTTCATGATAATGATGGAATTGTTATAGGTGTATTGCTACAAGAACTTCATAACCCACCAAGGTGGTTTCAATTGATTAATAAGTTTCAAGAGCCTGCATTTAAACTTGATAGGTTTAGAAAACTAGAAGAAACAACAAAAGAAATTAGTGTTGAACAAGAAGAACTTATAACATTATGACAAAAAAAGAAGAGGCTAAGCTATGCCATACAATAGCTGTATTAATATCACTATTAGCTGACTATATAGATGATTTAACTCCTAATGGACCAATTGCTCAACAATTTAAAGAAAAGGCCTTAGAACTGTCCCCTTTAAGCGATGCAATGCTTGAAGCAACATATAATGTAAAGCAAGTTAGTTCTTCTACATACATTAATGATTTAAGTAATAAAATAGATACAGTTATTAGAAAGAATTTTACACAAATAGTATGAGTGAAATATTTAAAATAGCACAAAAACGTAATTGGTCTAAATATAGATTAATGGGAGCAAACTTTCCTAATGATGGTTTAACAAATGAAGAATGTGAAAAGATTAATCAAATTAAAGATATTCTTAAAAATATAATGTTTAATTGGGATAGCAATAGTAAAACACTTGGTTTAGTTCCTAGAAAGAAAAAATTATGACAGCAGAACAATTTGTAGAATTTTTAGAAGCAAAAGGTACAATTTTTCCTAATGAAAGAGAAAAATTAAGAGCAAAAAATAGTTTTATTGAATTTGCTAAATTACATGTAGAAGCAGCTAGAAAACAATTTAAAATTGTATTTAGTGAAATTGATGATGTATATCCTTTTTATAGAGATGATAGATTATCAGATGTTTATCCATTAAGTAATATAAAATGATATGGGAGATATAGCAGATTATTATAAACAACACCAATTACAAGAAGAAAATATTAATAATGAAACAATAAAACCAAAATTACATAAATGTAAAGATGGTAAAATTGTAGATATTAGGGGGATTCACAAAGATTATCCTAAAATGGAAGATTCTCATTTACTTAATACTATTAAATTTATTGAAAATAAAGCAAAACAAGGTGTAGTAATAAGTTATGGAGGAGGAATTAATGCTGAAGATATGTGGTATGATGAAGAAACTTTATCATATAAAAAAGGGCTTAAACATTTAGGATATAAACATTATGTCAATGAAGCTATAAAAAGAAAAATATGTACTATTACGAATGTGAATTAGTTCTTAAGAGCTATATGCCTAAAACACTAGAGAAAGGAATGTTGTTTGTTGAAGCTTCTGAAGAAGGAATTCAACTATTTGAATTAGACAGCATTCCTAGAGATGAGAAACAATTTATTCTTGATAATGGAGCTCCTATGGAATTATACATTATTGATGGAGATGATGTTGTTGTAGAACCTCATGAAATAGGATGGATAGATGAAGGAGGCGATGATTTATATCCTATATTTTTAAAGGAAATAAATTACATTCTTAATGAATGTGATGGGTGGCTTGAATTAGAAATTATTGAAGACTTCTTTGATGAAGACGAACAAATAATTCCTAACTTTGTAGATGAGAAAGTTGTAATTAGAATACTTACAGAAGAATAAATTATGAATTATATAATAACAAAGAATAGAAGTTATTTTGAGAAAATAGGAGAATACAATTATTGCTCTCTTAAGGATATGATTCTTGGAGATGTAATTAGTTTGGATACAGAGACAACTGGTTTGCAGCCAAGAAACTATGACATATTTTGTGTTCAACTAGGAACAGGAGATAACAACTATATCATTGTTATGTATAATGAAGATTATGAATTCAATGATGTTGTTCCTTATATTACTGGTAAGACACTAATAGGTCATAACATATTGTTTGACTTAGGCTTTATGTATAAACATTCATTCTATCCTGAAAAGGTATATGATACAATGCTTGCTAGTAAAATACTATATAATGGTCAAACAGATGAACATTTTGTTCCTTATAGACATGATTTTGGTTCTGTAATGAAAAGAGAACTTAATGTTGTATATGATAAAACTGATCAAAAGAATATACATTTAGTTAAGCTTAGTCAAACAAGTACAATAGAGTATTCATTTAATGATGTTGATAGACTAAAAGAATTACATACACATCTCTTAAAGAAGATTGAATCAGGAGGCTTTACAGACACTTATTATTTACATTGTAGATATATTAGAGCTTTAGCCTATATGGAGCAATGTGGTCTTCCTATTAGTTCTGAAGCATGGAAGAATAAAATGATTGAAGATGTA
>Ga0315294_10010638_pt1 | contig 10098 bp, 7 predicted proteins | sample YL17G13_40_MG_FD_203626 | JGI IMG/M metagenome (GOLD analysis project Ga0315294, IMG submission 203626) | Sediment microbial communities from Yellowstone Lake, YNP, Wyoming, USA - YL17G13_40 | ecosystem: Environmental > Aquatic > Freshwater > Lake > Sediment | place: USA: Wyoming | collected...
TATCCTCTTTAATTGTCATTCCGGGCTTGACCCGGAATCCAGTCTTTGAATTTCGGTCTTAGAATTTCTGGATTCCCGCTTTCGCGGGAATGACACCACATGCGCAATTTATTATGTCGTTATGTATGTATCAACTTTTGACAGGTATCGGCTCAATGGAATAGTCAATAAAACCATTAAAGCCGCACTTATAATTGTGAAGGAGAGACCCAGGGAGTCGGTGAGTAAACCATAGACCATCGGGGATATGGCACCACAGCCCAAAGTGATGGCATAATATAACCCATATCCCCGCGAACGTGCTGCAGGAGCAATGATCTCTGCGACCGTTGCATAAAGTACAGAAGAGGTTCCGTTTAGCACAATTCCCACAAATGGAAGAATGACCCAGATAACTGAAGGGGGAGATAAAGTTAAGGACAGAATCCCAGTAGCGGTCAAAATCTCTGTGCTTACCACCATAGGGATAACTCCAAACCACTCAGCCAAAACCCCACAGACAAACTTTCCCACAGCACCACCTGCAAAAAGAAGGGTGAGGGCAAAGCCGACCTGAGCGACTGGAATTCCTTTCTGTAAAAAGAGAAAAGGAAGAAAAGTGAGCAAGGCGGTGCGAGTCGAGATGTCGATGATCCCAATAGTCAGGAGGGCTGAAAAGCTTTTTCTGTCGCGAATCCCCAATCCACTCCCTTTCACCTTCAGACTTTCTTTGGACTGGTGCAATAGAGGATGGTCCTTTTGGTGGCGAGTCAAGGCCCAGAGAATCGCACCTGCTGTAAATCCCCCAATAGAAAGAGTGAAGATTGCCTGTCTCCAGCCCCAAAGGTTGATCATCACAGTCAATAGGAAAGGTAAACACACTTTTCCTATATCGCCTGAAAAGTTATAGGTCCCCATGGCTGCCCGGCGTCTCGAGACTTCAAAGACCCTGGAGAGGGAGGAGGAACTTAAGCCATGCTGGCCAGCAGCCGTTCCCTTTGCAAAAATAAGGGATAGAAAAATTGCCCGGAAAGAATAAACTTTACTCAAAAGTAGGAATCCACCGGTTAGGCCAAAAGTCCCTACGGCAATTACCGTCAACTCTCCAATTCTCTCTCCTAAAAGACTGAGTGGAAACTGAAGGAGACTCATTGACCCGGAGAAGACTCCTTTGAGTAACCCCACTTGGCTGAAGGAAAGGTTCAACTCGGCAGCGATGAATGGAAGAAGGAGATAGATGGAGTCTGTAAAGCCATCATCAAGAAAATGGAAGGCGCTAAAAAAGAAGAGAGATCGGGCCTTTTTCCATTTTTGCGGGTTATTCAAATTTACCCCGTTAGAAAGCCCCGCTGCTTGCCCCGTGCGAAGCCTTGCTTCTATCGGGGCTTGCAGCGGGGATGAAGATAAATTCCTTCTGAAGCGAACACGGGGTTTAATGCCCCGCGTGAGCCGTCCCGTTAGAAGGGCGAAGCTCTTCTAACGGGGTTTACTACCTTCAAGGCTTTTCCCAGCGCGCGGCTAAGAATGCGCCGGTATTTAACCCTTTCCTTTGTCCGTCAAGCTCAATCTCAGGAACACGATCCGGTTCATCTCCCTTTTGAAAATGTACCGCTGTCCTGATTGTACCTTCTACAGGGGCAAGGGATCGCAATTCATCAGGAGACCTAAAGATCGCCTTTTCAAATAAGCGGTGCCCCTTCCTTGCCTCAGCTTTCCTACGCGATGCCCATGGACTAAGGCTATTCAAGGTAGCGACCACAATACATCCTCCCTTATTGGTCACGCGAAATAGCTCTCTCACAGTATCTTTTGCATCCTTAATGAATTCAAGAGCGGTGATCGAAACCACCTTGTCAAAGGAGTTTTTTTGAAAAGGAAGGTTTGACATATCGGCCAAAACCACTTGAAAAGGGTATTCTTTGGTTTTCTGAAGTGCCTTCATAAGCATAGGCAGGGATATATCGAGCCCAATGACGTGTAAACCGAAGGAGAGGATGTCGAGGGTGAAAACTCCAGTGCCGCAACCAGCATCGAGTATGATCTCTCCTTGCCCGGGCCTCAATAGATCCAGGATTAGCTCTCCCTCATACTTTTTCACAAGGGTGCCGATAGGTGTTGTGAACCATCTGTCATACGTTTCAGGCCAATCATCAAAAAGTCTACTGTTCTTCGACATTCTATTTAAAGTTAAAGAGGAGATAAAATCGAAGTGGGAATGCTCGGTTAAGTTTCTTCCTCCCCGAATGTACTTCTATAGACAAGATTGGAAAATTGGCTGAGATGCCCGAGATCGTAAGCAGTCTCCCTATTGACTTCATCCCAAATCTCTTGGGGCAAATCCCAATCTCCCACAATAAGATTTTCTTCAAGTTGATCCATTGTTTTTACACCGGTGATAATAGACGTGACTCTCTTATCATGGAGAATCCATGATAAGGCAAGTGTTACAACGGAAATTCCAAATTTTTCGGACAGGTCAATAACTTTATTGGCCATCTCAAAGCCTCTTTCATGCCAAAATCTTGGGCCATCGATCTCAGAACGAAAGAAAAAACGAGTACCCTGGGTTGGCTTTTCTGCTTTTTGATATTTGCCTATAAGCATCCCTCCTCCAAGGGGGCTCCAGCTTGTAAAGCCCATTCCTTGATCTTTACAAGCTGGCAATACCTCCCGCTCCACATCCCGGTTAATAAGATTGTACATATATTGTCCGCACACGAACCTCTCAAGATTGAGCAGTGCACTGATTCCATTCGCCTTGAGAATCTGCCAGGCAAATATATTACTGCACCCAAGGTATCGCACCTTTCCCTGACGTACCAGGTCATTGAGGGTTCTCATAGTCTCTTCCAAAGGTGTAAAAGGATCCGGTCCATGGATATAGTAGAGATCAATATAATCGGTCTGTAAACGTTTTAAACTTGCCTCACAGGCCTCTATGATATGTTTTCGCGATAAACCTTTAGCATTAGGAGAGGCTCCCCTTCGGAATAGACATTTGGTAGCGAGAACGATATCATCCCGCTTCTTGTCCTTGAGTGCCTCCCCTATAATTTCTTCAGAAATACTACCAGCATAGATATCTGCCGTATCGATGAAATTACCACCAGCTTCTAAATACCTATTAATTAATTGGGTAGAGGTGTTACGGTCGCAGCCCCAATCTTTAGCGCCAAAAGCCATCGTTCCTAAAGAGACCCGCGAAACTAAAAGCCCAGTCTTGCCCAAATGACGATATTTCATAAAGCCCTCCTTCTGATATTTTTTAATGAGAATTCTTATCAAAAATAATAGAAAAAACTTTTGGTATCAATGAGTCATCAGTTAGGAATCCACAATAGATGTTGATACGTTGTGGAATTTTGTTCGTTTAGTCTTGATATTGGCTTCATTCACCATTTTGCCTAATAAATAGGCACGTATAACTTGTCAAAAATAAAACTGAATCATGCAATTATCGCTTACGCTTGGTCATTTAGCCCGAATCTTTCTCTTAGAATTTCTAATGCCTCTTCCCGGGCTTTAATCTCTCCCTCAACCTGTTTCTCACGGATAAAGTTCAGGATTTGGCCCACCTTTGGTCCAGATGAATAGCCCAAGGCCATTACATCGTGGCCAGTGATTAAAGGGGGCGGATGGACGATCTCCTTTTCCTTGAATAGGTCGAGGATTCGAAGAGAGTGGCTTTCCACCACTTCATCGATCTGAATGGATAAGATCCCGCGGCTTGCTTCCTTATCAGCGAGGCTGAGAACGACGAGCAGAGGAGCCTCTTCTCCCATCTGATTGACCAATCGTTTGAGTGCTGTCTCCTTTGTCTCGGGTGAAAGGTTGAGGATTCTCATATGATGCTGAATGAGGTGGAGGATTTTATTCCTCATCATGTTGGAGAACCGTAGCCTTTCCATTATGTTTTCTGCCCTCTGACATGAGAAAGCTTCATGATGGTAGAAATGAACTCTTCCTTTCCCATCTTTTGAATAGGTATCCTGCTTTCCAATGTCATGGAAGAGGACCGCATAATATAAAGAGAGCCAGTCCTCTTGGGAAAGGGATATATTCCTTCCTCTTTGAGCGATCCATTCAGAAGCCCACGATATTTTTTCAACCATAAGAAGGGTGTGGGAGAGGACATCGAGGTGGTGGTGTTCGTTTTGACCAAGATTTTCTAATCCCTTTAACTCCGGCATGAGAATGAAGAGTAGACCCCATTCATAAAGAGACCTCATTCCAACTTCTGGCCGAGGGGAGAGAAGGATCTGATCCAGTTCCATCTTGATCCGCTCTCCAGGTAGTTTCCCAATCTTTTCCTTTTTTAAAGAAATCTCTTCCTTCAATGCCATATCCATGATAAAGCCATCGAGGGTGCAAAGGTAGCGGATAGCCCGAAGCATCCTCAAAGGGTCTTGATCGATGGAATGGTTTGAGACAGTCCGAATCATCCTATTTCTAATATCGTCCAAGGCTCCTTCAAGAAAATGGAAGGTTTCATCTCGGAGGGAGAAAGCAGTGGCGTTGATGGTGAAGTCCCTCCTCTGAAGATCCTCTTCGATTGTTTTTCCTTGGAAAAGAGTAAGGTCAATAGACATCTCTTTTTTGATCATTCTATAAGTGATGGTGTTGATCTCCTCTTTTCCAATTTTGAAGAAATGGAGATGAAGGGCCTCCTCAATGATTGGAATGAATGAAAAGGCTTCTTTGGGTAAGGTGAAATCATAATCCCTTCGATACATTCCAAGAAATAGATCCCTGATATACCCTCCTACCAAAAAGATGGGGATGCTCTTCTCCTTCGCCAAATCCGATAGTTTCGAGAGGATCGGGTCATTGAGGATTTCATTTCCTACATGTTTCAAATTCATCTCTGATTTCAATTTGATAAAGTTCTTTTTTTATGATAGCTTAGCTATTAAAAGCATAGTCGATCAAAGGGAGTGTTGTCAATTGGCTAAGACGATCAGGGAGGAATTAGAAGAAAAGGAGAAGTTGATCCTCTCTTCTTTTGCAACATGGAGTTCAAAGACAAAGGGACGCCAAATCTTTGAAGAGGAATGCCCGCTCAGGCCGGCCTTTCAACACGATAGGGACCGAATTATCCATTCAAAGTCTTTTAGAAGGTTGAAACATAAAACTCAGGTCTTTCTTGTTCCAGCAGGCGATCATTATCGAACCCGACTCACTCATACCCTTGAAGTTTCTCAGATTGCACGAACTATTTCCAAAGCCCTGCGCCTCAATGAGGATCTGACAGAAGCCATATCATTAGGCCACGATCTGGGCCATACGCCATTTGGGCATGCAGGGGAGGACACCCTCAATGAGATCGTCCCAGGTGGATTTAACCATGCGGATCAAAGCTTGAGAGTGGTCGATCTTCTGGAGAGGGACGGAAAGGGGTTGAATCTTACCTTTGAGGTGAGGGACGGCATTTTAAAGCACACCAAAGGGAAGGGAGAGATCATCTGCGAGGACCCTTCTGAAATGGCTTCAACTCTTGAAGGCCAGGTGGTTCGGGTGGCTGATATCATTGCTTATGTCAACCACGATATCGACGATGCTATTCGAGGGGGAGTTATTTCTCAAAACGATATTCCCAGGGATTGTTTGAAATGTCTGGGTGATAGCCATTCCAAACGGATCAATACAATGGTCAGTAGCATCGTCTCAGAGACACTCCGGGCAGGTGGCGAAAAGCTTTCCATTAGACAAGATGTCCTTGCAGCCATTTGGAATCTCAGGGAATTTCTTTGGGACCGGGTCTACGAGAACGAGACTGTCCATGTTGATTTTCACAAGGCAGCCAAGATTTTGAAGGAACTTTATCAATACCTTATGGACCACCAAGATTATTTTTTAACATTGAACGAAAAGGAGTCTCTCTATGACTCCTTGGAACGATGTGTTTGCGACTTTTTAGCCGGCATGACAGACCGTTATGCCTTCAATCTTTATGAAAAAATTTTCCTCCCTCTTCCCTGGACTATACTATGAAGTCAAGAGATCGAAGGATTAAGTCGAACAACTGTTGGTTAAAGGTCAAACTCCGGCCTTTAGGCCAAGAAAAAGCCGAAGGGTTGACATTCGAAATCCCTTGTGATAAAAGTTCTTAACTCATTGATAAGGCCATTACCATTTTCTTCCAACCCTTAAAAGGAGAACCGGAAATGGCAAAAGAGATTCTCATCGCCGATTCAGATAAGGCCAATCAGAAAGAGTTTAAAAAAATTTTTGACGCCACGGATTATAATGTCGTCTTTTCTGAAAACGAAGAGGAGGCCCTTCTTCGTATAAAACTTTTCAAACCAGATTTAATCATTGCGGGAGCGTCTCTCAAAGAGAAGAGCGGTTTGGAAGTTTACAAAGCGATCAAGGCTGACCCAGAATCGAAAAAAATTCCGGTTGTCCTCCTTTCAAATGTTTTTAAGGAGATCTCGGAGGAGGATCGTAAACGTGTCCGAGCAGATGGAATCATCACCACGCCTTTCCAAGAAGATCAGATCCTCAATTTGGTGGATCGCCTGATGGGAGAGGAAGAGATGACAGGAAAAAAGGAAGGGATCGTTGGAAGAGACATGGAGTGGAAATTGATTGCGGATATCGGGAAGGCCGCCCCTCCAAAGGAAGAGGAGCTTTTGCTGGATGAACTTGCTGAGGGGAAGGAGGAAGAGATCATTGAGCTGGTAGAAGTGCTGGAGGAACCGGAACTGAAGATGAGCATCCACGACTTCGTCGCTCCAGAAAAAGAAACCCCCTTTACAGAAATCACCCCTTTGGAATCCTGGGAAAAACTGATGGAGGAAGAGAAACCCGCTGATCGGAGATTCAAATTTGCTCCTGATGAAAAAGAGAGAACAGCAAAAGGCATGCCTCTCCAATTGGGTGAGGAGGTTACTTTAGGAGGGGAAGGCTTAGAAAAGGACCTTTTGGAAAAGATCGAATTGGAGGAGATACTCCAAAAAGTGGAACAGCTTTCACCCTCTTTAGAGAAAGAGTGGCCTCCTGAAAAAAGGAGAAGAGCTCCAGAAGCAGTGCAACCAGCGATTGAGGAACCTTCCGAAAAATATGCTGGCCTCGCAGAGTTCGAAGCTGCTCTCAAGAGAGTAGTAGGTGCTGAACTACCAGGGGAAGAAGCTCCACCTTTTTACGCCGAGAAACAAAAAAAGGAAGCCCCGGAAGAAATCGCTCCTACCGAAGTCTCATTGGAGGAAGAGCTGAAGGCAGTGGAAGTGGAAGAATTTCCAGCATCCCTCTTTAAGGAGCTTGGAGAGGAAGAGCTCAAGGGGATTGAAGTTGAGGAGCTTAAAGAGGAGAGGATGGAGATCCTTGCGGAAGCAGGGGTTCCAAAGGTCGAAGAGGAGGAGATTCGAGTCATTGAAGAACCCGAGGAAGAAAGGGCTGAAATTTTTGATGAGTTAGAGGTTCCAGAGGTTTTAAGGGAGGAGGTTAGGGCCTTTGAAAAACCAAAAGAGGAAAGGTTTGAGATGTTTGAGGAGGTTATGGCTCCGGAAGTAGCGGTCCCAGAGGTTTTAAGGAAAGAGGTTAGGGCGTTTGAGAAACCAAAAGAGGAAAGGTTTGAGATGTTTGAGGAGGTTATGGCTCCGGAAGTAGCGGTTCCAGAGGTTTTAAGGGAGGAGGTTAGGGCCTTTGAGAAACCAAAAGAGGAAAGGTTTGAGATGTTTGAGGAGGTTATGGCTCCGGAAGTAGCGGTCCCAGAGGTTTTAAGGAAAGAGGTTAGGGCCTTTGAAAAACCAAAAGAGGAAAGGTTTGAGATGTTTGAGGAAGTAATACCTCTGGAGGTAATGGCTCAGGAAGTAACGGCTCCAATCGTCCAGAGGGAAGAAATGATTCCCCCCTTGAGGGCGGTCGAAAGGCAGATGGAAGAGGTCATCTCGAAAGGAGCTCGGGAGATGATGGAGGGATTCATCACAAAATTCGTTCCGGAGATGACCCAGAGTATTATCAATCTTACCATTGATCGGATTGAGCGGATGGTGAAAGAGATTGTTCCAGAATTAGCAGAGAAGATGATTCAGGAGGAGATCAAACGGCTTCAGAAGGGAGAAAAGGATTAGGGAGGGAGAAGGGTGCATCAATGGCCTCAAAAGTCTTGGACAAATCTTATAACCCCCATCAGGTGGAGGAGAAGTGGTATCGTTATTGGATGGAGCGTGGCTATTTCAGAGCCGATGAAGATTCGGGACAGAAAGCCTACTCCATCGTCATCCCGCCTCCAAATGTCACTGGTTTACTCCATATCGGACACGCACTAAACAATACGCTGCAAGATATCCTCATACGATTTAAAAGGATGCAGGGCTATAATGTCCTGTGGATGCCAGGGACTGACCATGCTGGGATTGCTACTCAGAATGTGGTAGAGAAACAACTTCTTGAAGAGGGTCTCGACCGGCATGCCTTGGGGAGGGAGAAGTTCATCGAACGAATCTGGAAATGGAAGGAACAATCCGGAGGTACAATCATCAGCCAATTGAAGAAGTTAGGGGCCTCCTGTGACTGGAGCCGTGAACGGTTCACAATGGATGAAGGCCTCTCTGAGGCCGTCAAAGAAGTATTCATCCGCCTCTATCAAGAAGGACTGATTTACCGCAGCCATTACATTATCAATTGGTGCCCCCGATGTCAGACCGCCCTGTCCGATTTGGAAGTAGAACATCAGGAGATGATAGGGAAGCTCTATCATCTTAAATATCCTTTTAGGGAAGGCGATCGTTTCGTGGTCGTGGCAACCACTCGGCCGGAGACCATGCTGGGGGATACGGCTGTGGCGGTCAACCCAGAGGACAGACGCTATCAGGCAGTCATCGGGAAGAGGATCATCCTTCCAGTCGTCAACCGAGAAATTCCCGTCATCGCAGACCCCTATGTTGATATCGAATTTGGGACAGGAGCCCTCAAGATCACCCCTGCCCACGATTTTAATGATTTTGAAATTGGATTGAACCACGGTCTTGAACAGATCAAAGTGATCGATGAAGGGGGCCGAATGAATGAAAACGCAGGTCCCTATCGAGGGATGGAGCGTTTTGAATGTCGGAGACAGATCGTGGAAGATTTTGAGAGGGAAGGGGTGTTGGTTAAGACAGAGGACTACCACCATATGGTAGGCCACTGCTATCGCTGTAAGACGATCGTCGAACCGAACCTCTCCCTCCAATGGTTTGTCAAAACTAAGCCTTTGGCCAAGGAGGCCATAGAGGTGGTTCGAAACGGCCGTACCCGAATTATCCCTGAGGTCTGGGAAAAGACCTATTTCGAGTGGATGGAGAACATCCGAGATTGGTGTATCTCTCGACAGATTTGGTGGGGCCATCGCATTCCCGCCTGGTATTGTGATTCGTGCGGAGAGTTGATTGTGGCCAAAGAAACACCGATCTCCTGTCCAAAATGTGGTTCGAATCGCTTGAGACCCGAGACCGATGTCTTGGATACCTGGTTTAGCTCTGCCCTCTGGCCATTCTCCACAATGGGATGGCCGAAAGAGACAAAGGAGTTAAAACGCTTCTATCCCACCTCCGTCCTGGTGACAGGTTTCGATATCCTCTTCTTCTGGGTGGCCAGGATGATGATGATGGGGTTGAAGTTTATGGGCGATGTTCCATTCAAGGACGTCTATATCCACGGTCTGGTGAGAGATGAGAAAGGTGAAAAGTATTCAAAGACCCGAGGAAATGTTGTGGATCCCCTTGAACTGATAGATCGCTTTGGTGCAGACGCCCTCCGTTTCACCCTGGCTGCGCTGACCATGCCTGGAAGCGATTTAAAACTCTCAGAGGCGAGGACAGAGGGTTATCGCCACTTTGCCAATAAGATCTGGAATGCCTCCCGGTTCGTCCTGATGAACTTAGATGATTATAAAATCGGTGAAATGCATACCATTTCCAATCTAAGCGATTACAGCCTACCCGATCGATGGATCCGGGGAAGGTTGAATCAGGTGATCCGTGAAGTTCAGAAGACATTGGGAAATTATAAATTCAATGAAGCCACACACACCCTCTATCAATTCATCTGGCATGAATTCTGCGACTGGTATCTTGAACTGAGCAAACTCTACCTCTATCAGAATGAGGATCCACAGAGGAGGGCCCTTACTCAAGA
>Ga0315294_10010640_pt1 | contig 10097 bp, 8 predicted proteins | sample YL17G13_40_MG_FD_203626 | JGI IMG/M metagenome (GOLD analysis project Ga0315294, IMG submission 203626) | Sediment microbial communities from Yellowstone Lake, YNP, Wyoming, USA - YL17G13_40 | ecosystem: Environmental > Aquatic > Freshwater > Lake > Sediment | place: USA: Wyoming | collected...
CAGGTACGGGAGGTCCTGCGGACCTTGCAGGGCGCTTACGCCAAGAAGAGCGAGAAGGAGTTCGACCAGGTCATTCGCTCCCTCCTTCCCTCGGATGGAAGGGTGTGCGTCATCAGCACCAGCGGGATCATGGCCGGGGACGAACGCTGGGCTCGGGAGATGGAGGCGGCCAGAAAGCTCATCGAATCCGACTGGAGGAGCTGGGGCGACGTCTACTGGCACGTGGACCGGGCGGCGATACAGGTGGAGGGCGAAATCGCTTGGCTGGACTGCAATGCCTTCGTGGAGAAGCTGCTTCCCAAGGAAGAGGCGATCAGCAATCACCTACGGTACATCAAGAAGCTCGTGGACGGCCCGATGAGCGACGAGGAGAAAGTGGCCGAGGTGGCAAGAGGGGCATCCAACGTGCTGACTGAGTTCATGCGCGGGGAGAGGTTCGTCTGGCCCATGCGCTTCACCGCGGTCATGCAGAAGTTGGACGGGAAATGGCTGTTCCGCCAGATGCATTTCTCATTTCCCACAACACGCTTCCCGGATGAGCGATTGACCGATCTGTATGTTGCGGACGATTCACGCAAACTGAAGGAATGAACGCTAGCCCCGACACATGACCTGCTTCAACTTCTCAGTCGTTGCCTTCGTCGCATGAGCACCGCTAGAAATGCCGCTCCCAGAACGATGACACCCACAACGACCGCCCAGAGGTAGTCCGGCACTCGTGAGATCGTCACCGTGCCCAAATCGAGAGTCTGACCTTGTACGAGGGTGACAGGCCGTTGGTACATCTGGTAACCCGTCTTGTTCACGGTCAGGTTGTAGCTGCCCGCTGTTAACGTGAACGAGAACGCCCCGTCGGATGAAGTGATCATGGCAGCCGATGTCATCGTTCCGTTCATCAGTCTTACATCGGCCTTATCCACGGTCCTTCCGTCGACGTCCTTGATCACGCCCTTGACCGTCCCGTCGGCATGAGCAGCGAGCTGGAACCGCGATGTTGATGCGTTGCCATCTGACGAGAGGGATGCCTGTCCCGCTGCTATCGCCGCCAATGATGTTCCTAGAACGATGAGCAGGACAGCGGCCACGGTCCAGAACTTGTGCATCCTATCTTCTCCGGGAATAGGCATGGTCGAGCCAATATCAATCATTTGCGCCACGGAAGCTCGCTGTCGATTCCGCCACAACTTATTTGCTGGTACCCTTCCTTAAGGCGATGGCGCATTGACCAGTGGATATGCACCCGTCCCCGTTGGGTAACAAATTCGGGCAAACAAGCTCCAGTCCCCTTTCCTTTGCCAACCGCTGAGCCATGGCGGTGATGGTGTGGTTGTAGGACACCCCGCCCGTGATGCCAATCTCCTTGAGGTCCGCGCTCTGCGCTCTGTCGGCAGCGATGTCCACCAGCCCTTCGAGCATTGCCAGGACCATGGAACGAGCTTTGTCGTCCGCCGTACCGCTGGATTCGAGCATCTGCCCGTACATGGGGACGGTCATCACCGTGCCTCCCTTGCGCACGACGTCGATCTCGAGCGATCCTCTCCCCTGCTCCAGATGCCGTTCCAGCTTCATCGCTGGCTCTCCATCGTAGGAGCGGTAGTGGCAGATCCCCAGCTCATCCGCGAGGGCGTCCAACACCCGGCCGAAGCTGGTCGTTCGGGGCGCCTTCGAAATCATCTTCCGCAGGATCTCCGCCTCGTGTTCGGGAATGGAACCGGACCTTAGGCCGAGAGCTTCCCGGAAAGCGAAGCTCAGACGGCGGACGTCGTAGATCGCCTTCTCTCCCCCCAACAAAGGAATTTCCTGCAGATGTCCTATGCGCTCGTAGGAGTCGTAGGTAGCATGGAGCACTTCCCCTCCCCAGGCAACTCCATCGTCGCCATAGCCAGTTCCATCGAGGGTGAGGACGATCATCTCATCTCGACCGCTCTCGGCCATGAGCGAGGCCGCATGCGCCCAGTGGTGCTGCACCTCCACGCCCTCCGCTCCGTACTTCTCAGTTAGTCGCTTGGCTAGCTTGCGAGTCGTGTATCCAGGATGCATGTCCAAGCCAACAACATCGACCCGGTCCACACCAAGCAAGCGCATCTGATAGTCCAGCGCGCTCTCCAGGAACTCGATCACGCCGTAGGAAGAGCCGTCGCCGATGTACTGCGTCTGATGAATGCGACCATGGAAGGCGAGCGCACCGGCGATGTTCTCCTGCGCTCCCACGCCGATGGCGCTGCCCTTGGCATCGAAAGGTTGACTGGAAGGCACGTGGCCGCGGGATTTGCGGATGAAGAAGGTGCTCCTGCCGAACGCTCGTACCACCGAATCATCGCAACGGTTGATGATCTGGCGGTCGTGCAGCAGGTAGTACTCAGCTCCAAGATCGAGAGCGTCCTCATCCCGCAGCACCATCGGCTCTCCGGGGACGTTGGCGGAGGTCATCACCAGTGCATCCAATTTCAGATAGTGGAAGAGCAGCTGCTGCATCTCCGTGTAGGGAAGGAAGAGGCCGATGTTGCCTAGGCCAGGTGAGATGAGCTCCGCGACCTCGCTCTCCTTCTTCCTGATAAGCACGATAGGGCGGTGGGTGGAGGTGAGCAGCTCCTCCTCGAACGGCTCTGGATCCCCGTACCGATGCACGGCGTCCAGATCTCGTACCATGATCGCGAACGGCTTCTCCTTCCGCCGGTACCATTCGCGCATTTTGGGGAGGGTCGGCAACGTGCAACACAGGTGCATCCCGCCCCAGCTCTTTGCCACGCCGATAGCGCCTTGCTCCAGCAATGAGGCGAAGGTGCGGACGGCGTCTCCCTCGACCCTCTTCCCCTCTTCATCGAGGAGATAGAAAGAAGGTCCGCACTTCGAGCAGGAGATGGTCTGGTGGTGGAACCTTCGGTCCGCAGGGTCCTCGTACTCCCGGCGACACTCCTCGCAAATCGGGAAATCTCGCATGGAGGTCTTCTCTCGGTCGTATGGCAGGTCCTCTATGACCGTGAAGCGGGCGCCGCAGTCCGTGCAGTTGGTGAACGGAAATAAATGTCTCCTGTCCCTAGGGTCGAACATCTCTCGGCGGCAGGTCGGGCAGATGGCCACGTCGTTGGGAATGCCCACCCCCCTCGTACCCGGCTGGCTATGAACGATCCTGAATCCCGTGCCCAGTTCTGCGGCCTCGAGTCCCCCCTCCATTTCGATGGAATCGATGCGTGCCAGTGCCGGAAGGTTTGATTTCAAGCGTCGGACGAACTCCTCTCCCTCCCGATCGACCTCGATGACCACGTTGGAGCCGTTGTTCTGGACGTATCCATTCAGTCCCATGGAGGTGGCTATCCGATGCACCGTCGGGCGAAAGCCGACCCCCTGCACCACGCCGATGACCACGATCTTCATCTGATCGGGCAATCGAAGCGGTCGAGCGTATAAATCGTTTTTCAGAGAAGCAACCGGACGATTGCTTCCCTCTTGGGAGAGAGATGGCTGATGCAACGGAATCCGCACAAACCATATATCCGGCAACTGGATACCGAGCCGGGGGACTGTGATGAGTCTGGTTCCAGATGGATTGCGCTACACCAAAGAGCACGAATGGCTCAAGATCGAGGGCGATGTTAGCACCATGGGCATCACCGACCATGCCCAAGAGGAGCTCACGGACATCGTCTACGTGGAACTGCCCAAGATCGGCGCCAAGGTGAAGAAGGGCGACAGGTTAGGCGCGGTGGAGAGCGTGAAGACCGTTTCCGACATCTACAGTCCCGTGGCGGGAGAGGTGGTGGAAGCGAACGAAGCGCTCAACGATGCGCCTGGGATCTTGAACCATAGTCCGTATGAGAAAGGCTGGTTCGCCAAGGTGCGCATGAGCGATCCCAGCGAAGCAAGACAGCTCCTGGACGCCGCCGCCTACAGGAAACTGCTGAACGAGTGAGACGGCCAGGGCCTCAGGCCTTTGCGAACTCCTCCTTGATCCTTCTTACTAGGGCATCCTCGTCCTCGGCCATGAGCCGCTTCACCTCCTTCCAGGCGGCTGGACAGCTTTTATAGTGAACTCCAGCAATCTTATGAATGACCTCATCGATCTTCTTGCGGTTCTCCGTGGTCACCTCGATCTTCGCTTCTCTCAGGACCTCGTCCAAGTGTCTAAGGTGGCAGCTCATGTCCTTCCTCGATAGAACAAGTGTATCAACACCGAGTTCAGCTTTTCGGCTTCCTAGGACAGAACTAATAATGAACCGGTTCTCTTCGAATCTACTCGGTGATGGAAATGTCAAAGATGCTGAGCGTTGGAGACAAGGCACCGGTATTCAAGCTTCCTGACCAGGACGGGGACATAATTGATCTGGCCGAACTGATCGGCAAGAAGGCGATCGTCCTCTACTTCTATCCAAAGGACTTCACCTCGGGATGTACCATGGAGGCGCACGAGTTCCGAGATATGCACGAGCAGTTCCAGGGAGGCGGGGCGGTCGTCCTAGGAGTGAGCGCGGATGACGTGGCGACGCACAAGCAGTTCGCCGTCGAGCACGAACTGCCTTTCAGATTGCTCAGTGACGTGGACGACAAGGTGCGAGATATTTATGGCGCGTGGGGATCGGCTCACACCCCGGGAAGGGTGACATTTCTCATCGATAAGAATGGCATGATCCGAATGGTCTTCTCGTCCCAGTTGCAGCCGAAGAAACACATCGAGGAAGGGTTGACGGTCTTAGCCGATATCAACGCCAAAGGATGAAGCCCGGCAGCAGTCAATAGACGAATATTCCCAGAATGGGACTCCCAGAATCAAATGGCTTTCGCTGGACTGAAGCAGCATCAGCCCACAATGACCGCGCATCACCTGAGGCCAGAGATATGGACATAATGCATGGGAACCGGGTCTGTCGCATCTCGGTGGAGCCATTTTTAAGAGAAGGTATTAATAAAACTCAATTCGGTAGTTCTTTTGGAGACCGAGTCAAGGTATCGAAGAACGGTTCGATTGACGGCCAGCGAGAAGGAACATGGGCAGACCTTGGAATGCCTCAACGAAAGTCTATGCATTATGCATAGCAATGGTCATCTCGGCAATAGTAATCCTGTTACTGGATGTCAGCACAAAGGTCAGCATGGCCGTCGACAAGAGGATAGTCGAGCGCCACCGGGGGAGGATTTGGGTGGAAAGTGAATTGGGCAAAGGTTCACTATTCTTCTTTTCTACAGCAAAGACAGGGGGTTCATGACTTGGAGGGAAGAATCAGTCCGATCGAGATACTGCTGGTGGAGGACAACCCTGGCGATGCCAGGCGCCTCCAGATGATACTCAAGGAGACCTCCTCTTTCACAATCCATGTGCAAAACGTCGACCGACTTTCCAAAGCTCTGGAGGCCATCGGTCAGAAGTCATACGATGTCATCCTTCTGGATCTGGATCTGCCGGACAGCCAAGGCATCAATACCTTTGATAGGATGAACCAGCTAGCCCCGACAACGGCGATAATCGTCCTCACCGGTCTATCGGACGATGAGGTGGCTTTAAGGGTCATGCAGAGAGGTGCCCAGGATTGCCTCGTCAAAGGAGAGATCGACACTGGGATTCTGACCCGGTCTTTACGGTATGCCGTGGAGCGCAAGCGGGCCGAGGATGCGTTGCGGGAGAGCGAGGAACGTTTCCACTTGGCGAATCGCGCCACGTTCAACGCAATCTGGGACTGGAACCTCCAAACCAATGCCATCTGGTGGAACGAGAACTTCCAAACGCTCTTTGGTTATCGAGCGGAGGAGATCGAGGAGACCATCGAGTCGTGGACGAACCGGATCCACCCCGAAGACCTTGATCGCGTCACAGTGAACATTCACGCGGCCATCGACTCGGGGCAGCAGTCCTGGTCCGACCAATATCGCTTCCGCCACAAGGATGGCACCTATGCGGAGATTCACGACCGTGGCTACATCGTCCGGGAGGCGAGCGGTAAGCCGGTGCGGATGGTCGGCGCAATGCAGGACATCACCGAGCGCAAGCGGGCGGAAGAGCGCCTTCGAGAGACCAAGGAATATCTGCAGAACCTGGTGGATTATGCCAACGCTCCCATCATTGTTTGGAGCCTCGACTTCATCATCACAATCTTCAACCACGCCTTCGAACGGCTCACGGGGATGAGTTCGGAACAGGTGGTGGGAAAGCCTCTGGAGATACTATTCCCCAAAGAGACGAAGACCAATTCCATGGCTTTCATCCGCCAGACCGCCATCGGTGAGCGTTGGGAGGACGTGGAGATTCCTATCCGAGGTGAGGATGGCAGCGTTCGGATCGTTTTGTGGAATTCGGCCACTCTGACTTCTCCGGATGGCGTGGTTATTGCGACGATTGCACAAGGTCAGGACATCACCGAGCGCAAGCGGGCCGAGGAGGAGTTGCACCGGACATCCGACCGCCTGTCGCTGGCAACGCGCGCGGGCGGCGTAGGCGTCTGGGACCTGGACATCATCAATAACAAGCTGACATGGGATGACCAGATGTTCAGGCTATATGGGGTCCAGAGGGAGCACTTCGGCGGCGCGTATGAGACATGGAAGGCGTGTGTTCTCCCAGAAGACCTGCAGCAGGGCGATGCAGAGGTCCAGATGGCGCTGCGCGGAGAGAAGGAATTCGACACCGAGTTCCGCGTCCTCTGGCCGGACGGGAGCATCCGCCACATCCACGCCCTTGCCCTTGTGCAGCGCGATGCCTCCGGTCAACCCTTGCGCTTGGTCGGCACCAACCAGGACATCACCGAGCGCAAGCGAGCCGAGGAAGCGCTGCGCCAAGCCAAGGATGTACTGGAAGTCAGGGTCATTGAGAGGACCAGGGAGCTGAATGAAACGAACATCCAGCTCGAGGAAGAGAAGGAGAAATTGGCGGTCATGCTTCGCAGCATCGGGGACGGCGTCATTGCCACCGATGAGCATGGGACCGTGGTTCTCCTCAATCAGGTGGCGGAAGAGCTGACGGGATGGAGGAACGATGACGCGCTCGGACTCTCGCTCCGCAAGGTGTTCCATATCATCAATGAATCGACCAAGGAGGAATGCCTGGATGTTGTGGAGAGAGTGATCTCGATCAGCGGTATAATAGGGCTCGCCAATCACACCTCGCTCATCGCCAAGGATGGTCAAGTTAGGAGCATCGCCGACAGTGGCGCTCCCATAAGGGACAAAGGCGGCCGGATCATCGGCGCGATAATCGTATTCAGGGACGTCACAGCGCAGCGCATATTGGAAGAAGAAGCGGAGAAGGGTCATCGGCTGGAATCGATCGGGCTGCTTGCGGGGGGGATAGCGCATGATTTCAACAATATCCTGACGGGCATCCTGGGGGACATCTCCCTCGCCAAGATGCACGCAAAGCCCGGCGACAAGGTCCACGAGAGGCTCTCTGATGCAGAAATGACCATAAGCCATGCGAAAGGGCTGGCCCAGCAGCTGCTCACCTTTTCCAAGGGAGGGGCACCGATCAAACGCGAAACCTCGGTCGGGTCGCTGCTGAACGATTCCGTGAATTTCGCCCTCAGCGGCTCCAACGTGCGACATGTGATCGAGATAGATCCGGATATATGGTCCGTGGACGTGGATCACATCCAGATGGTACAGGTGTTCAACAACATCCTAATCAACGCCAGGGAGGCCATGCCCGAGGGAGGGATCATCCGTCTCCGGGGGAAGAACGTTAAGGCTGGTCGAGGAGGAGTTCATGCGGCGCTCCCCAGCGACAAGGATTTCGTGATGATCTCCTTCATCGATAACGGAAAGGGCATACCGAAGGCGAATTTGAGCAAGGTCTTCGACCCGTATTTCACCACCAAGCCAGAAGGCGGCGGTCTGGGGCTCTCCATCGTCCACTCCATCGTCAAGCGCCACGATGGCTTCATTTCAGTGGAATCCGAAGAAGGGAAGGGGGCGAAGTTCACCATCTTCCTCCCGGCCCATGAAGAGCCACTGGGAGGGGAGCTGCCCCTTCAAGAGGAGCTGCCCCTCGGTCACGGAAAGGTCCTCCTGATGGACGATCAGGAGTTCATCCTGGAGATCACGGGCGAGATCCTCACCGCCCTTGGATATCAGGTCGAGACAGCGGAGGATGGGCAGAAGGCGATCGAACTATACAAGCGCGCCAAGAAGCGCGGGGAGCCGTTCAACTTAATCATCATGGACCTGACCATCCCCGGGGGCATGGGGGGCCAGGAGGCGATGCAGAAGATCAGAGCTCTCGATCCGAAGGTGAAGTCCATCGTCTCCAGCGGCTACTGCAACGATCCGATTATGTCCAAGCCAGAGGATTTCGGGTTCATGGGCGTGGTGAGCAAGCCCTACACCGTTCGCGAGCTGCAGGCCGAAGTTCATAGGGTGCTTCATACGGACGCATCCTGATCAAGAAGGGGTGGAGCCCTCGGCGTCCCGGTTCTCCGTCCAGGGCCAGCTCAGCACGTCATGGATACTCAAGGATAGAGATCAAGTCCCAGAGTCATTCGCGATCTAGGCGCCTGCCGCCTTCAACGTATCTGAGCAGTCGCATTTCTTCCTCGCTTCAGGGATCTTCGGCAGGGTGGACATGATGAGCTTCTGGATCTTGTCCACGTTCTCCGCCATGGTCTTGAGGATCATGGCCGTGTCCACCGGATGCTCGGTCCAGACATCGTAATCGGTGATCATGGCCAAGGACACGTAGCACATCTCCATCTCCTTCGCCAGCTGGCATTCCGGGCACAAGGTCATGCCGATGACGTCCGCAAAGGCCCTGAACATGAGCGATTCCGCTCTGGTGGAGAACCTCGGTCCCTCGATGCAGATGTACGTTCCATCCTTGTGATGTGGGATCCTCAGTCGCTTGGCCTCCTTGACGAATACGTCACGCAGCTCGGAGCAGAATGGATCTGCCATGGAGACGTGCACCGTCTTAGCTCCATCGTAGAACGTGTAGTCGCGCTTCTTGGTGAAATCGATGAACTGGTCCGCAATGACTATCTGGCCGGGCTCGTACTCCTCCTGCAAAGAGCCAACGGCGCAGGGCGAAATGATCCTTTCCACGCCGCACTGCTTCAACGCCCATATGTTGGCGCGATAGTTGACCTTGTGCGGAGGGAAGACGTGCCATTTCCCGTGTCGGGGTAGCAATGCCACCATCAATCCATCGATTTCTCCGATCTGGATATCGTCCGACGGTGCCCCGTAGGGAGTGGAGAGCTTGACCGTCTCTTTGAGCTCGAACGACTCCGGATCGTAGACCCCGGTGCCGCCGATGATCCCGATGCGCGCCTGCGTTTTCATCATGAGTGAATCTCTGAGGAACGAGTTAAAAGCCTTGGTCCGCAGCTCCTCATTCATATAATGGGATTAGAGATCACAGGATTAACAGGTAAGAAACTTCTCGCCTGAGCGAAGGATAGGGAGCATTAGCTTTATTTAACCACCCTCATGTTCCCTGCGGTCCGATGGAGGCGAAGACGGAGGTCAACCCCATCTGGGCGTGCCGGGGTTTCCCGGCGTTCCCGGTGGTCTTGGTTGCGGTCGGCAATGCCAAAGAGAAGGCCGAGTGCAACGTGATGACCGTGGTCTTGGTGCACATGTTCTCCTTCGATCCTCCTGTCATTGGAGTGGGCGTTTCTCCTTGCCGATACACGTTCGACCTGATGAACAAGCATGATGAGTTCACGGTGAACATACCCGGAAGGGAGCTGGTGGAGGAGGTCCTCTTCTGCGGCCAGAAGTGCGGCCGGGAGACGAACAAGTTCGAGGAATGTGGGTTCACGGTCACTCCAGGCAAAGTGGTCAACGCACCCATCATCGAGGAATGCCTTGTGAACCTGGAATGCAGGAAACGTCAGGTGATCGATGCCGGCGATCACGTCTGGTTCCTGGGCGAAGTGGTGCACGGAGAATCCGTGCAAGGCGAGCTGCGGGAGCGGGCGATCCTCTACTGGGGCGGGGAGTTCCGCGTCATCGGCAGCTGCATAAGGAAGCGTTAGTCGTCAGGAAAACCCATCGTCCTATCGCTCTCAAGGGTGCTAAGGTTTTTCTACAACGCGCATCAATCTTCTCGCCGGTGGTAAATATGGCGAAAGAACCGGAAAAGATAGATCTAGACATTTTCGATGCAATCGCACATC
>Ga0315294_10010641_pt1 | contig 10096 bp, 9 predicted proteins | sample YL17G13_40_MG_FD_203626 | JGI IMG/M metagenome (GOLD analysis project Ga0315294, IMG submission 203626) | Sediment microbial communities from Yellowstone Lake, YNP, Wyoming, USA - YL17G13_40 | ecosystem: Environmental > Aquatic > Freshwater > Lake > Sediment | place: USA: Wyoming | collected...
CAGAAAAACCAACAGTGATTACAAGCTCCACTCTTTTAAGCTTGGGAATTGAAAGCATCTTCTTTACTTTCTTCTCATTGAACCAGCCGATTATACATGTCCCCAGACCTTCTTCTGCGGCTTGAAGACAAAAATGTTCAGCAGCTATTCCTATATCCATCAGACTGAAGTTTTTCTTTTTAACAATACTCCCAAATTTAGCGGATATTTTCTCCCTTTCGCAAACTATTAATACCAACACAGGTGCTTTGAAGGCAAAATTATTAAAATCCAAAAGCCCTTCAAAAGCCACCTTTGCCAACTCATCTACAAGTGCAGGTTCATCTGCTATTATAAACTTCCATGGCTGTGAATTACATGCCGAAGGTGCTAATCTTGCTGCTTCGATACATCGAACAACTTTTTCTTGCGGAACGGCAGTAGTTTTATAATTTCTGACGCTGTATCTTTTATTTACCAAATCCAAAAAACTCATATCTTTCCTCTATTTTATTGGGCACCCGCCGTAGGCGGCAATTGATATCACACCAAATCACAGGCATCAGGCGGCATCCAGTGGGCATCTTTGCCTTCCCATTTTACATTACATCCGATTGGATTGGTAACGGCATTTGTAATGGTTTTTTCGCTTAAGAGTTCATCGAGAGCATTTTCCAGATCGTTTACAGTCATCTTGCTGGTTTCGCGGGGATTATCTACACCACGGCCGGTATAAACAAGCTTTCTTTCTTTGTTGAAGACAAAAAAGTGCGGCGTCCTTAGTGCACCATACGCTCTTGCAATATCCTGGGTAGCATCATAAAGATACAGCCATGGAAATTTATACTGCTTCATACGCTTTACCATATTTTCAAAGGAGTCTTCTTCATAAGTATTGGGGCTGTTTGAGTTTATACCGACAAACTTTACGCCTTGAGGTGCGAATTTATCTGCGGTCTTTCGAGTTACTTCATCGGACCCAATCACAAAGGGGCAGTGATTGCAGGTAAAAAGGACAACCAAAACTTTCGCATTCTTGAAATCCTTGAGCGAGTAAGTATTGCCGTCGGTGGCTCGAAGTGAAAAATCCGGAGCCTCTGAACCAAGTGATAGTGTAAAGGCCATAATCTGTCCTCCTACAAAAAAGTTTTTAACTCATTTTTTACCCACTCATTTTATTGGCCAGCCGCCTGTTATTTTTAGATATCATAGGTCTTTTTTCCGCAAACTCATAATCCGTGGTTAATTTAATTATTATCTTTGTATTCTCTGCAATCTCCTGTGGCATTCTTAAAAACCGTGCACTCCTGGGGGTACATAAATTCCGGTATCCGCCTGATTTTTCCATCCGCGGCAACACAGGCCAGGGTAGTCGAGCCCTCAGCAAGGATTATCCCGTCGGAACATCGGGTTAGTTTATAGTCATGTTCGATTTTAGCAATCGTAACCTTTGTGCAGGTCGTTTCGAGCTGGAGTTTCTCGTCGTATTTTGCAGGCCGGTGATATTTTATTGTCAGCCGGGCCACTACAAAAAATACGCCTGACTCTTCGAGGTCTTTATATGCCATCCCGTTGACACGCAGAAGCTCCGTTCGTCCCATCTCAAACCAGACGGCATAGACGCTGTTATGCGCAACCCCGCCCTGGTCGGTTTCGGAATATCGCGGCACAATGACAATGCGATGGCTTTTTACAGCCGTTCGCTTAGGAAAATTCATATTTTTGTTAACCATAAGGCAAAAAATAGCAAAAAAACCCGAACTTTGCAAGATTCAGCAGGTAAAATTTGTACGTTTGGGTTTTTTGCTGCGGTTTTTCTGCCGCTGGGGTATATGCAATGCGGGAATATGGACAGTCTTAATAAAAAATAAAAACTTGACTTGCTTTGCTGATTCGTGGATAATCCGTCCTTTATGGAAATTTTTAACACTTAATAGAACCATGAAAGGAAAATTTATGAGAAGTTACTTAACATTTTTAGTTTGTCTTGCGGTATGCGTAGCTGTTTTTAGTCAGGGCTGCGAGCCGGAAAATAAAGCCGGGAGCAATATAAATACGGTTACCACCGCTGAGCCCGCCAAAGAATTGGTTAAAACGGAAGCCAAGGTAGAGCCTGCCAAAGAAGCGGTTAAAACGGAAGCCAAGGTAGAGGAGCCGGCAAAAGTCGAAGCCAACGCAACCAAAGTTGAACCCGAAACAGTGGAGGCACCCGCCAAAACCGAAACCGCGGTAAAGACAGCAGATTCGAATACGGCAGCCGAAGATAAGGTTCTGGTTACCGTTAATGGTCTTGCCATCACCCAAAGCCAGGTCGATGCGAAAATCAAGCCGCAGCTTGACCAGATGGCAGCACGCGGTTCACAGGTTCCGCCGCAGTATATCGAACAAATGAAAGAAAGAATGAAAAAAGAGGTCGTTGACAAGATGGTGATCGAGAGACTGCTTGATGAAAAAGTAAAAGAGGCCAATATAGACATTACCGACGAGGATGCGACAAAGCAGCTTCAGGAGATAGCCTCTCAGCAGCAGCCGCCAATATCGATGGAAGACCTCAAGGCATTGATAGAGGCAAGGGGCCAGACTTTTGATGAAGTCAAGGGATATATCCGCAAAGGTCTTGGCTATCAGAAAGTTATAGAAGCACAGTTCGGCGACAACATAAAGGTCACCGACGAGGATGCCAATAAGTTTTATACCGAGAACCAAAAGCAGTATGAGAACCCCGAACAAATCAAGGCAAGCCATATTCTCATAAAGGTTGACAGCACGGACCCCAATGTCGACCCCAATTTAGCAAAGGCGGCAGCAAAGGCAAAGGCCGATGACCTGCTAAAGCAGATTCGCGAAGGGGCGGACTTTGCAACACTGGCACAGAGTAATTCAGCATGTCCTTCAGCCAAAAATGGCGGCGACCTCGGGTTCTTCAGCAGAGGTCAGATGGTTGGTCCTTTTGAGGAAACGGCTTTCGGCCTCAAGACCGGACAGGTCAGCGAAGTAGTGGAAACCAAATTTGGATACCACATAATAAAGGCCACCGACCACAAGGATGCCAATACGGTACCCTTTGAACAGGCCAAGGCGGATATCACGAAACAGCTCGGGGAAACCAAAAAGGGCGAAATCGCCAATAAGTATGTCGAGTCGCTCAAGGCCGGCGCAAACGTCGTTTATGCAGCAGAGCCCAACAAGCCAAAGGCCGTTGAGCCGGAAATAAGCGTTATGCCTGCCAAGCCCAATTAAATCGCCAGGCTGCGAAGGTTTATTACCTGTACAAAAGTATTTGTTTTAATAATAACAAATCGGCCGATTCGGATAATACCGGGTCGGCTGATTTTTTTAGGCGAACAGGAACTCTCAGATTTTTGATGCTGAAAAAATTCTTATTTTTTATTTGACATTGCATAGTAGGTATAGCATAATATGCAATATAAACTAAAACTATTGATTTGAATAATAACCAGCAGCTAAAAAAGGAGGTTTTTTATGAAATTTGAGAGCCAGTTATTAAAAGGTATTGCACCGGCGGTGGTGCTGGAGATTCTTTCTCGCGGCCCGATGTACGGGTATGAACTTAGCCAGGCAATCGAGCAGCGAAGCAGCGAGATACTGACGCTGGGAAAAGGCACGTTGTATCCGCTGCTGTATAACCTCGAGGCAAAAAAGCTTGTTAAAGGAAAGTGGGAAGACTCGCCGTCCGGAAGAAAGAGGCGATATTACTCAATTACAAGCAAAGGCAAAGAGCAGCTTGCGGCGCAGAAAGCACAGCTAAAGGAGCTTGCTGCAGGTCTGAATTTTGTTTTCGGCAGAGTGCTTACCACAGCTTAAAAGCGGCCGCGTAACAGTGAAACGCCATAAATTAAAAATACGAAAGCGGAGACTTGTATTATGACAGACGAGCACAAAAAAGATAATTTAGAAAAACTCCCAGCTTGTGCAGTTGAGTTTATAAAACTTGTCGGCAGAAAAATGCGTTACCGCAGGAGCGTTCGCGAGGATGTACAGGCGGAACTTGCGGCGCATTTTGAAGATGCACTGCGTGATTGCAATAGTGAACAGGAAAGGCAGCAGAAAGCTCAAAAATTGATAGAAGCTTTCGGCGATGCCGGGCTGCTCGCTGTTCTTTTGCGCCGAGCCAAGAAACGCTGCCGGCCGTTGTGGCGGATGGTGTTCGTTCGCAGTTTCCAAACGGTCGGCGTTGCATTCATTTGTCTTATCCTCTATTGCATTTATCTTTCACTTGGCAGGCCCACCATTTCCGTCAACTACGTTCAAAGGGCAGAGGAAATTACACGCCCTGTGGCGGATGAAAGCCTTAATGCGGCACCTTTGTATCTTGAGGCAATCAGGCTGTATGCGGAAGAGCCAAACATTGCTGGGAAAAAGCTGCTCAATGCGATTAGTGGCAAGCAAGCGCCTGCAGAGCTTATAGAAGAAGAACTTGCGCTTTTGAAGCAGTGGATTGCGGATAACAACGATGCCCTTGAGATTTTCAAGCAGGCGACGAACAAACCGTACTGCTGGTGGAAACGCCAGGCCAAAAACAATATTATGTTTAATATCCTTATGCCCGAACTGAGCAAGATAAGGAAGTTCGGCCTACTTTTGTGCTGGCGGGCAAAATTGGCCGCGTCTGAGAATCGTATTGATGAGGCATTTGAGGATGTGCTTGCCTGTTATCGTGCCGGCATGCACTGCAAAGGACTGCGGACGCTCATTGAACAGCTTGTCGGCATGGCTATGGAAGGCCTTGCCTGCGGCACGAGTTCCATAATTTTGCAGGAGAAAGAATTAATTCCCCGAAATTACAGGCCTTTCAGAATGAATTTGAGAAGCTGATTGCCTCAGACGCCTTTACGGTAAATTTCGAGGTTGAAAAATTCTGCTTCTATGACATTATTCAGCGATGTTTTACCGACAACGGCTGCGGCTCAGGCCATTTTATTCCGGGCAGTCTGAATTTGATGGATACGGATTTGGGCAACGGCAACATGAACTTTGAGGACAGCAACCACGCAAGTTATGCGATATCACTGGGATTTGCATTGACGATCGCCAATCGCCGTGAAACTATGAAAAAGTTTGAAAATGCTTATGGTAAGTATGAACAGTGGACAAAGACCACACCTTGGCAAAAACATCAGGCTAATTTCGACGCTGCCCGTGAACTTGGCCTTGCCAACGAGTCATTTGTAAAAGTTGCACGTTATCCGTTTTATAATACTCTTATGCCTGCGATAGAGAGGGTCATTGAAATTTCATGTCGCAATAAGGTTCAGTGTGAGGCAGCCATAACGACGCTGGCAATAATGCGCTACAAGCAGGATAAAGGGGATTACCCCGAAACGCTTGAGCAATTAGTCGAGGCGGGATATTTGAAAGAAATTCCGATGGATCCGTGGAGCGATAAGCCGCTGGTGTACAGGAAAACAGAGGGTAATTTTATCCTCTATAGTGTCGGCAAGAATTTTGTTGATGACGGCGGGCAGGTTATTCGAGACGATAAAGGCAAAGTTAAACAATGGGCTGACGAAAGCGACTCGGTCTTCTGGCCTGTAATAAAATAAAAATTGCGGAAATAAGACAGTCTTACTTCCGCAATTTTGAATTTTTAACTTTTAATTTCTTTAGTGGATGGCACCGGAAGTCATACTGAACATAGTGTTCAGTTGTGCATTTCGGCGGGCTTTGCGTTCACGGCGGCGATTCTTTTCAGAGGGTTTCTCATAATAGGCATTACGCTTCATATCTCTTATCAGGCCTTCTTTTTCACAAAGTTTCTTAAAGCGCCTCATCATTTGCTGTACTGATTCGCCCGTGCGTGACTTAACTTTCAGCATAAAAAATGAACCCTTTCGTCCTTTCAAAAAAAGTAATAACTATAATTTCAACTCACCACTGACTTTAGAACTATTTAGTATAATAAACTTTTAATATTTTATCAAGTTAAAAAGTTCACTTTTTTCACTTTTTTAAGGGTTTTACGTCAAAAAGCTGATTTGGTTAAAAACCCTGAATTTGCCGCAAAGAGCGGGTTTTCTTGAGTAATATGGGCAAATATGCTAAACTGGTAAAATAATTTGGAGGTATTTTTGAATTGGAAAAAATACGTGACACCTTAAGGGTTAAAAAAGAACGAGCTATTTTGATTGGCGCGATACTTCGCGGCCGGGATGAAGGGGATGATTTGACCGAGCTTGTGTCCCTGGCGGAAAGCGCCGGGGCAATTGTCGTTGACAGGTATCAGCAGAAAGTTCACAAGATAAACCCCTCGACCTACATAGGCAAAGGCAAGGTGACCGAACTTGCCGAGCGGGTCAAACGGTTCGAGGCGGACGTGATTATATTCGATAACGACCTGTCGCCGGGACAAATCCGTGTGATTGAAGAAATCGTCAACGTCAAGGTGATAGACCGCAGCGAGCTGATTTTAGATATATTCGCGACAAGGGCAAAAACCCAGCAGGCCAAACTGCAGGTGGAAGTGGCGCAGCTCGAGTATACATATCCGCGATTGACAAGGATGTGGTCGCACCTTGATGCCCTGGCAGGCGCAGGCGGAGCAACCGGCGCAGGGGCGGTCGGTGCAATCGGCACCAGGGGCCCGGGCGAACAGCAGCTTGAAACCGACCGGCGGCTGGTGAAAGACCGAGTCAGGGATTTGAAACACGAGCTTGAAAATATCGACAGCCGCAGAATACGCGAAATTACCGGACGCCAGGGATTATTCAAGATTTGCTTAGTCGGCTATACCAACACGGGCAAAAGCACGCTGCTGAACAAGCTTACAAACGCAGATGCCTATGTCGAGGACAAACTTTTTGCCACGCTCGATACGCAGACAAAGAAATGGACGCCTGTCAGCGGGGTCGAGATTCTGTTGAGCGACACGGTCGGTTTTGTCAGGAAGCTGCCTCATCAACTTGTTGCATCGTTTAAGGCGACGCTCGAAGAGGCCGTTTACGCCGATTTGCTGCTGCATATAATAGACGCCGCTAATCCGGATGCGATGAAACAGATTGAATCGGTTGAGAAGGTACTGGCGGAAATCGGCTGCGGCGAAAAGCCGACACTTAAGGTATTTAATAAAGTTGACGCCGTCAAAAAAATAAGCGAGATCGAGACGCTTCAAACGCTGTTTCCCGATGCGCTCTGTATATCCGCCAAAACGGGCTTTGGCCTGGAACAGCTTGCAGAAATAGCGGCGGCAAAATATAAGGGCGGCAAAATTACGGTGCAGGTTCGCATCAGCCAGTCGAACGGCAAAGCCCAGAGTTACCTGCGTGCCTGCGGGACAATCCTCAAGGAGACATACAGCGACAACAGCGTAATAATCGAGGCTGTATTGGGCCAAAACCAGTTGCCGGGGCTGAAAAGACTTGCGCCGGAAAAACTGAAAATTATCGACTAAAAACACTCTTCAAATCCTTATCGGTTAGCACCGAGGCCTGCCTCGGTGTCCGTAAAAACTGTCTTCCTCAACATCAATACTTGTCCCGAGCTTTTCGAGGGAATCAATCAAAACGTCCCTCGCCATTTTTCATCTTTTATTTTTGCTTTTTTATTTTCTTATGAAGTCAGCGTTTTATTCTCAACCTGTGGTGAGCAGAGTCGAACCACATCACGGCACCAAAACCGCGCAGCAAAAGCGTGGCCTGTTCGGGCATAATAAGAATATTGTCCAGTTCCCAACTTTCATCCATCCGATAATAATTCTTTTGCTTACTTTCCTCGGTCAATTACACGTATATGGTCAATACCCTTGAATTTCTCACCAGTAACGAGTTTGCCTTCAACCGTAACAGTAACATCATCCAAACAAAGATTAGCTATCAACTCCTGCCGGTTGAATTTGACTGTAAGGTCAGCAATGCCATCCTCGTCACGATCACCAACCTGTGATATAAAACTAAGGTCAACAGCTTGATGATAATCTGGCTGGCAGCTTGCTCCGGTCAATGACGTTATCGCAATCGTGTTCGCATCTATCTTGGCCACATCATAACCCGCAGGCAAAGTTATATATACTGTTACCCATTGCCCTTTGCTATTCTTGTTTAAACTATCAGGATTGATATCAACCAAAGCTTCTATTGCGGGTTCGGGAATAGAGGCAACACGAAATCCGCCGCGGCCGTACAGCCAGCCGCCGCCCCGGAAACCCGCAACACGACAGAGGCAGGCTTCGTGCCAACAGTTGCCGCCACGATGAATACGATAACCAGTACTCGTCGTCGGACCTGTAGGATTATTCGGCGGACTTGAACTATAATAGCTGTCCGAATACCAGTCATTGCACCACTCCGTGGCATTGTCAGCCATATTATATAAACCGTAACCATTGGCAGCGAAACTGCCCACAGGAGATGTATAGGGTGGAATACCATCACTGCTCCAGACGGGATGATAACCACGAGTCGGACTGATATCATAGGGATAACTGGAGTCGCTAATATAATTTGCTTGGCTATGCGTAATGGTATCTCCCCACGGGAAACGCTTACCGGATAGCCCACCACGTGCCGCATATTCCCATTCTGCCTCTGTTGGCAGACGGTATCCATTCTTTGTAAAATCACATTCCCAGGTAGAGAGATTATAGCAGGACTCCTTTCCTTCCTGCTGGCTTCGCCAGTTGCAATATGCAACCGCTCCATACCAGCTTACACACATTATCGGGTCATTTGACATATTGCGACCGCCCTTATTGACGACGCTGAATACGCCTCCGATGTAAGCAATCTGGCTATAAGCACTATAAGAAGTCGAAGGATATATATTACAGTAAGGATAACTATTCCCACTGTCAGATGACGCATATGCTGTGCTTCCGACAACCTTAACAGCCGCATCTTTCAGAAAATCACAATACTGTCCGTTGGTTACCTCATATTTGCCCATATAAAACGAATCCAGCGTCACCGTATGAACTGGAAGTTCATCAGAATGACCTTCGTTGAAACTGTCGCCCATCTGAAACTCACCGCCGGGGACAAGAACCATGTCGGGAGGAACGGCATAAGCGGAAACGGCAAAAACCAATAAGGTCGCTAATTTAACAAATATTGTTTTTTTCATTTTTCTCTCCTTTTCAAAAATTGGTTAATACTTCCAGCGCAGGGACTGCGTATATTGGCAAGGGTTTAATAAAAGACGGTCTCTCTTCTTTGTTGTTAACATTACGGCTCCTCAACTTTCGCCAAAGGATATGCACGATTGGAGTTCGACAACTGCTAACCCCGGGGCGATATAAAACTTAAGTATAGAGCATTTTAAATAAAAAGCAAGTTAAATTAGTGTTAATCTGGGAAATCTGCCTGCGGCTTGGCCGCGTAACCAGCGTCTAAAAATTCTTCAACTAACGACCAGCGACAAGAGACGAATTCGGCCAAACGCGCAGGTATCCACAACCAAATTCCGAAAAAAATAAAAAAAATTTCACCATTTTTAACTCCTTATTTTACAACGACTTACCCTCTTTTTCTATACGCTGCACGCTGTCCGCTGTACGCTGTTTTTCGACCAAACGCGCAGGTTCGCCCCTTTATAGAGGACGCTGTTTTTCTGTCCTTGTGGCACGGGCGTCCCGCCCGTGAAAACACAGTGGAGTTTGGGTTTTGAGTCGTGATTTATGAGTTACAGAAAATCTGTGTTTTTTGCTCGGCTTAAACAAAGAAGCCCGTGTCTTTCGGGATTCTGCGAGCGAGGCAAAAGGGCATCGCAGATGCTTGCATCGAGAATGCCCTTTACCGAGAACGCAAGCCGAGCAAAAACAGTGTTAATCAGTGAAATCTGTGTCAAAAAAATCTCTGTGTCCTCTGTGTTCTCTGTGGCAAAAAACTATTTTCTCTGTGGCTACATGTTCAGTCAAAAATATCAAATTATGCAAAACAAACCCAATTTCCGAAATGCCAAAAATACTATAACGTTAGTATACACAATGACTAATAACAATGAACAACGAACTATGAACTATCTAAAACAAACCCAATCAAACCCAATTTTAGGCTCAGACGTTTTCACGAACGATTTTTGCACCGAGAGGATTGAGCCGCTCTTCGATTTTTTCATAGCCGCGGTCGATATGGTAAACCCTGTTTACGATTGTGGTTCCCTCAGC
>Ga0315294_10010642_pt1 | contig 10096 bp, 7 predicted proteins | sample YL17G13_40_MG_FD_203626 | JGI IMG/M metagenome (GOLD analysis project Ga0315294, IMG submission 203626) | Sediment microbial communities from Yellowstone Lake, YNP, Wyoming, USA - YL17G13_40 | ecosystem: Environmental > Aquatic > Freshwater > Lake > Sediment | place: USA: Wyoming | collected...
CAGCCCTGCAACCTCGTCGTCGGTGATGGGGTCGAGATTGCGGAACCGGGCGAGTTCGCCGTAACGGGTGTAAACGCTAGGCATGGCCGCGGGGTAGGGCCCCGCGTTCAATAATCACTCCCATTTTGAAGGCTAGATCCGTGCCCATACAGGGGCGGAACCTAAAGGGAAAAGTGCCTTTGTTTCTCCTCTACTCGTATTGGCGATGGCTTTGAACACTTCAGAGTGCAAGGTCTGGCCCCGTCAAGTACTCTTTTAGACCTTGCTGCCACGGCAAACACCGGACACCTCCAATTATTTGCGAGACGGGGTCTCGAGAAAATAAAGCGCATTCTGCGGGTGCATCGATAAATTGACTATTGACAGGGAACATCACAAGCCCGAGCCCGTCTTGGCGGCACTGGCGGAAGAACTCGACCAAACCTACCGCGCCGTCGCCGCCCGCCTGCCGGATAATCCGGCCGTGCGCTTCGAGATGGTAGGTGGCAAGCAGGAGCTTATCCTGAGTCCCCTCGACAAGCTGGAGGATCCGCCGTCGCTCTTGGTGCTCAGGGCTGCCGTGACGGCGCGCCTGCCGCGTGTCGAGCTGCCGGAACTCCTATTGGAGATCGCGGCCCGAACGGATTTTACCCAGGCCTTCACGCACGTTTCGGAAGCTACGGCCCGCGCCGCTGACCTGGGGACCAGCCTTGTGCCGTGCTCTTGGCCGAGGCCTGCAACACCGGCCATGAGCCGCTCATCAGAGAGGACATTCCCGCTCTCCGACGCGACCGCCTGTCGTGGGCCGACCAGAACTACATCCGCGACGAGACCCTGACGGCTGCCAACGCGATACTGGTCGCGGCTCAAAACCAGATCACCCTGGCGCACGCCTGGGGCGGCGGCGACGTCGCCTCGGCCGACGGCATGCGCTTTGTCGTGCCGGTGCGGACTGTCCACGCGGGACCAAACCCCAAGTACTTCGGCCGGGGGCGCGGCGTGACCTGGTACAACATGCTATCCAACCAGTTTACGGGTCTCAATGGCATCGTCGCACCCGGCACGTTGCGCGACAGCCTGATCCTGCTCGCGGTCGTGTTGGAGCAAGAGACCGAGCTCACGCCGACGCGGATCATGACCGACACCGGTGCCTACAGCGACGTCGTCTTCGGACTTTTTCGCCTCCTTGGCTACCGCTTCAGCCCGCGCCTTGCCGACATCGGCGGGACGCGCTTTTGGCGGATCGATCCCCACGCGGATTACGGCGATCTCAACGCGCTCGCGCGCCAGCGCGTCAACACGAGCCTGTTCATCGAGAACTGGGACGACATGCTGCGTCTGATCGGCTCGCTCAAACTTGGGCGAGTGCCGGCGATGGGCATCATGCGCTCGCTCCAGGTCGCCGACCGACCGACGCGTTTAGCCCAAGCCGTCGCCGAATTCGGTCGCATCGAAAAGACCTTGCACGTCCTGACCACCATTGACGACGAAGAGAAGCGCCGGGCGACGCTCGCCCAGCTCAATCGCGGCGAGGGCCGCCACAGCCTGGCGCGCGTGGTCTTCCACGGTAAGCGTGGCGAGCTGCGCCAGCGCTACCGCGAAGGGCAGGAAGATCAGCTCGGCGCCTTGGGCGCTCGTGCTCAACGTCATCGTGCTCTGGAACACGATCTACATCGACGCTGCTCTCGCCCAGCTCCGCAAGGAAGGCTTCCTGGTGCGCGACGAGGACGTGGCCCGCCTCTCGCCCTTGGGCTTCGGCCACATCAACATGCTCGGTCGCTACTCGTTCGCCGTGCCCGACGCCGTGCGTCGGGGCGAGCTGCGTCCGCTTCGAGGGCCAGGCGACGACGCCTAAGGGGGGCATGCACACCCTGGACCGCTCACGAGATGCTCTTGGAGGCTTCCGGGAGTCGCGGTCTCGGCTGGGCAAGCCCGGTAGGAGCTTCCGCCCCCATCTTTGTGTCAGCACGGCGGAAAACAGACCCAGTTTCGAAATCGCCGTCAAGTGCCTGCGCGGCAGGGTGGTCAGCGCTCTTCGTGCGCGCACGCTGATGTGAGCAAAGTCGGCGACGACTTGCCCATCTTTAGAGCAGGATTCGGCCTATCGGAGTTTCTGTTCCATTGCTACCAACCCCCCTATTATGGCTCGCGGATGTACTCGTCAGAGCTTAAAAAGGGCCACTTTTACAGCGAGCTGCGCCCGGTCATCGTCATCTTTCTGGTGGCCGAGGATATTTTCCCCTCTAGACCGAGCGACTTTGAAGTGAGCTTTTCCCTGCAGCAGGACGACACGGGAGCGGCCGTTTTTGCTGAGCTGCGTGAGCAAATGCAGATCAAGTTTTTTGAGATCTCCAAAGCCTTTCGCCTGTGGCAGGAGAGACAACTCCCCGTGGATAATGTAAGTCTGGGAGCATGGCTAGGGTTTCTTGCTGATCCAAGTAGCCAGGCTGTCGAGGAGGCATGTATGTCGATACCAGAGCTTAAAGATGCTAAGAACGCGCTCGAAGAATTGTCGGCACAAGATGAGGCTCGCGAGATCGCTCGTGTGCGCGAGAAGTCACGGATTCATTTTGATTCGCTGATGGCAGAAGCTACGGCGAAGGGCGAGGCTAAGGGCGAGGCGAAGGGTAAGGCTGAGGGTAAGGCTGAGGGTAAGGCTGAAGGTAAGGCTGAGGGTAAGGCTGAGGGTAGCGATGAAAAAGCCAAATCAGTCCTGATGGCCTTGCTAAGTGCGCCTGAAACCGAGTCGCTACCGGATGCGCGCCTTGCAGAGCTTACCGGACTGTCGATAGAGGTCGTAGCCACCGTTAGACGGGGGCAGTCACTCGCTACAACAATCTGAAATTATTGTTGTTAATTAAATCTTGGGTGCGGCATTCCTTGTGCTTTCAGGGGGTTAGCTCCAGTGCCCGACCCCCTCAAATCCGCCGCCATGTCGACGGGTCTAGGCCGAGCTTGTAACGATTCTCGCGGTTACCAGTGCCTGCTGTGACTTGGTACTTTGTCAGGGCACCGTCTCGAACCAGCCGGTCAATGACTGCCGCAGGAAAACCAGCATCGGTAAGGTCGCGCTCCGATGCGTCGCGCCCGTGATCGGCCTTGAAGGCCGCCACGAAGCGGATGAGTCGCGTCCGGGTAAATGCATCTAGCGCCGACATAAGCTCACTAATATCTCGCCGTGGTCTCAGCGATAAAGGGCATCGCTCCGGTTGGGTCCGGTACCGACCATGAGCACTGGTGTGCCGATGTGCTCTTCGACTGCGGCGACAAAATCACGCGCTGCTTTCGGTAAATCGCTGATGCGGCCGCTGCTCGGGACTTGATCTTGCCAGCCGGGCATACTGATGTAGACGGGCTCACATGCATCGAGGACCTCGGTGTCCCACGGCATCTCGCGCAGCTCGCCAAGCTCCGGGTGACGGTATGCTACCGCAATCTTCACTTCTTTGAGGCCCGTCAGGATGTCCATTTTATTTAGAATCACACCGCTCAGGCCGTTAACTTCTACAACATAGCGCAGAGCTACCGCGTCGAGCCAGCCAACACGCCTCGGGCGGCCAGTGGTGGCGCCAAATTCTTGGCCTTTAGCGGCAAGGGTCTTGCCTATTTCGTCGTGTAGTTCTGTTGGGAACGGTCCTGCACCGACGCGCGTCACGTAGCCTTTGGCAATCCCAAGTCGCTGACCGATAAAGTGCGGCGAGAGGCCGATACTTTGGCAGGCGCCAGCAGCCCCAGTGGTGCTGCTAGTCACGTAAGGGTAGGTGCCGTGATCGATATCGAGCAATGCGCCCTGGGCGCCCTCTAGTAGAATCTTTTTAAACTCGCGAGCAGCAGCTCTAATATTGGATTCCGCATCGGTCACAAATGGTGCCAGCTTCTCTGCGGCTGCTTCAAATGCTGCCCAAGCCTCGGACCGGTCAGCCCAAACTTGGTTGAATTCTGGATGTAGCTCGCGCATCTGCTTGACCCAGCGCGCCCGCGTCTCTGACTTAATATAGTGGCCTAAACGCAGACCAGTGCGTGCGGCTTTGTCCGAATAAGTGGGGCCGATCCCCCGCTTGGTCGTGCCGATGGCGCCGTGACTGCGACTCTCGCGCTGTTCGTCTAAATATATATGCCATGGTGTGATCACGTGCGCGCGGCCCGACAACCAAAGGCGATTTGGCGTCAGCTTTACGCCAAATTCTGAGGCTTTAGCCATCTCGATGACAAGTTGTGCAGGATTGATCACGACTCCAGCAGCCAAGGCGCTGATCTGGCCCTCGTGAAAGATCCCACTCGGGAGTTGATGCAGGACGATCTTTTTCCCGTCCACGTAGAGCGTGTGACCGGCGTTGTTTCCGCCTTGATAGCGCACGACGAGGTCCACATCTGCGGCGAGCGAGTCGATCCACTTGCCTTTGCCCTCGTCGCCCCATTGGGCCCCGATCAGTACCGTAGCCGGAGCATCAGGAGTAGAGTTGACGCCTGTGACCACCGTCTTGCTATCTTTGGATGTAGCGCTCATCGGATTGTCTTTCTGCGGAAAATGCCCACAATTGCCCTATCTATTCGCCACTTTTTTAGACGACCCAATGCCGGCTGTCCACTGGAAGTCACGGCAGTGGCATGATATGGAACGACTTTGCGCAGCTCGGTAGCAGATCGACAGCAGGTTGATAGGAGAAGCAGAGTGACATCTCGTTCGGTGGATGCGGATCATGCGGCAGTTCAAGCAGGACAACAGCAACTTTGGGCCATCACGCCACTGGACGGTCGTTACGGACCCCAGCTTGCAGGCCTAGGGCACATAGTGAGCGAAGGGGCGCTGATCGGTTACCGGGTGCAGGTAGAGGCCGAGTGGCTCCTTCATCTGAGCACCATCGAACAGACCAAGGCCCACATCGAATTGTCTCCAGCATGCCGGCAGCTTCTGGCTACCCTGGCCCGTCGGGAAGGCACCGATTGGCAGCAGCAAGTGAAGGACATCGAGCGCACCACCAATCACGACGTGAAGGCTGTGGAGTACTTTCTCCAGCAGCGCCTTAGGGCGGCCGGAGCACCGGACCGAACCCTGGCCTTTATCCACTTTGCCTGCACCTCGGAAGACATAAATAATCTGGCCTACGGCCTGATGCTGAAAGAGCTACGCCACACTAGGCTGCTGCCGTTGCTTGAGCAGGTCTTAGCGGACCTAGCTAGCAAGGCCGTTCAGTACGGCGATGTGCCGATGCTGGCCCGGACTCATGGGCAGACCGCCACCCCGACTACTTTGGGTAAAGAAATCGCGGTCTTTGGTCACCGTCTGCAGCGTCAGATGATCCTGCTCAACGCCCTCCCGATCGATGGTAAAATTAACGGTGCTGTCGGCAACTACAACGCCCACGTCGCGGCATTTGCTGGGGTCGATTGGCCGGAAGTTGCGCGCAGTTTTGTCGAGGACCGTCTCGGTCTTAACTTCAACCCGCTTACGACCCAAATCGAGAATCACGACTCGGTCGTCGAGTTTGCCTCGGTGATTGCTCACATCAACACCCTGCTGATTGGCCTGAGTCGAGATATTTGGTCATATATATCAATTGGTTACTTTAGGCAGCGGCTGAAGGCAGGCGAGGTCGGATCGAGCACCATGCCGCATAAAGTGAACCCGATCGACTTCGAAAATGCCGAGGGCAATCTGGGTCTAGCCTCGGCGATCGCGCGGCATTTTGCCGAAAAGTTACCGATCTCACGCTGGCAGCGCGACCTTAGCGATTCGACGGTGCTGCGCGCCATTGGCGAGATGGCTGGGCACAGCGAATTGGCCTGGCGTTCGCTACTGCGCGGCCTTGGTAAAATCACGGCTGATCCAGATACTATCGCCCGTGACCTTAATAATGCTTGGGAGGTCCTGGCTGAGCCGGTGCAGACCGTCATGCGCCGCCACGGGGTCGTCGATGCCTACGAGCGACTGAAAGCCGCCACACGTGGCAAGGCCGTTACGCGGGAGACCCTGCTTGCTGTCATTGCTGAATGTAGTGAATTACCGGCCGACGTGAAGAAGCAATTATCCGCACTGACGCCATCCGGCTATACTGGATTGGCAAGCAAATTGGCGCGGGACTTTGCCGCGTCTGTGACCCCTTAATCGCTGACTAACTCCGGGAGTCATCATGCGGCTGAGCGAGCTGGCTAAACACCTGCAGGCAGACCTAATCCCACCGCCGGGCGGCGCAGCCAACGGTGATTGGGATATCGATTTAAAGGCGATTGAACCGATTGCTACGGCTAGGCCTGGTAGTGTGACCTTTATCGCCAGTGAAGATTTCGCCCGTTTTTTGCCTACTACAGCGGCGAGCGCGGTGATTGTTGCGAAGCCCCGCAGTGAAGTGCAGGGTGCGCAGTTGGTGCACAAGAATCCTTACTGGGCTTTTGCTCGCACAGCGCAGCTGTTTTTTCCGCCCAAAGCGGAAGTTCCGGGGCGCGCGGTAGGCGCCCACATCGATCCAAGTGCTAGTGTGGATGCCTCTGCGACTATATATCCTTTTGTTTATGTTGGTGCCGGTGCCAAAATTGGCCCACGCGTTGTGCTCTACCCAGGTGTGTTTATCGGTGAGCGGTCAGTAATCGGAGAAGACTCCGTTCTAAAAGCCAACGTAGTCGTTGAGGCCGAAGTTAAATTAGGCAAACGCGCTCTGATTCACGCCGGAACCGTTCTGGGTGCCGACGGCTTTGGCTTCGCCCCAGGCGCCGATGGCCATGCGAAAATACCGCAGATTGGCTCGGTCATTATTGGTGACGATGTCGAGATTGGTGCGCTCTCCACGGTGGATCGCGGTGCGCTCGAAGACACTGTGGTAGGTCGCGGCACCAAGATGGATGATCACACGCATCTTGGGCACGGCACTACTACAGGGGAGCACTGTATCCTCTGCGCTTACGGCGCCTTGGCCGGATCCGCTCATATTGGTAACTGGGTGGTCATCGGTGGTCACACGGGTGTCACTAATAAAGTAAAGCTCGCCGATAAAGTGCAGGTCGGTGCCTGTTCCGGTGTGACTAAAGATTTATCCGAGCCGGGTGTGTACATCGGCTTCCCGGCGCAACCGGCCGCGGACTGGCGGCGCCAGATTGCGCGGATGCGGCGTCTTTCTACACTTGAAGATAAGATCAAGGCACTTGAGGAACAAGTTGCAGCACTAGCCGCAGCAAAAGAGGTCCCATGAGCACCAATCGGGCGGAGTTGGTCGATCAGAATTTTACCGCATTCGTCAGCGCCGGCACTCTGCCAGAGTCGAAGACCGGTCTTACTTTAGCGGACGCAGGTCTGTCGCCGCATGCGGCTTGCGATTTATTTGAATCGCAAGTGATGAGCCGGCACCTAGATATCACAGCGCGCTTGCTTAAGACTCGCGGCGAGAGTTTTTACACCATTGGTAGTTCTGGGCACGAAGGTAATGCCGTCTTTGGCATGAGCTTTCGCCTGAGCGATATGGCATTTTTGCATTACCGCAGCGGTGCCTTGTTTTTGCAGCGCCAAAAACAAATTCCTGGATCGACTCCCATTTGGGACATGCTGCTGTCGCTGGCAGCATCGGCGGAAGATCCCATTTCTGGCGGCCGGCATAAAGTGTTCGGTAGTCTACCGCTCATGGTACCGCCGCAGACCAGCACCATTGCCTCGCATCTGCCTAAGGCAGTGGGCATGGCTCTATCTATTCGCCGTGCTAAAGACTTGGGTCTGCCTAGCCGGGTACCAGGTGACGCGATCGTGCTGTGTAATTTTGGTGACGCCTCGCACAATCACGCGACTGCTTTGAGTGCATTCAACGCAGCATCCTGGGCTGCATACCAAAATGTGCCCGTGCCCATTGTCTTTATCTGCGAGGATAACGGGATTGGTATTTCGGTGGCGACGCCTGGTGATTGGCTGCGTACCGTCGCCGAGTCTAAGCCGGCGATGCGTTATATGCAGTGTGACGGGCGTGACCTCGCGTCCACGTTTCAAGCCGCAACCGCCGTGGTCGATTACACGCGGCGCACGCGCAAGCCAGCTTTCTTGCACATGAAAACAGTGCGCCTACTGGGTCACGCTGGCTCCGACATGGAACAGCAATATCTTAGTACCGCACAGATTGAGACGGCGGAGCGTGATGATCCGTTGCTGCATTCGGCGCGACTCTTAATCGAAGAGGGTGTGCTCAGTGCTGAAGCTGTGCTCAATCTTTACGAAAGCATGCGCGCCCGCGTCAATCGCGCTGCAGAGCACGCTATCGTACGGCCCAAACTGCTGACCCCGGTCGAAGTCATGGCCAGTATGGTGCCGCCGAAGTTGGATGTGGAGCTGCCGCCGCTGCCAGATCAAGCAGCTCGTGAACGCTTATTTGGTAGCGACTGGCGTTATATGGATAAGCCCCAGCACATGGCAAAATTGCTGAACTGGGCCTTGGCCGACATACTCCTGCGTTACCGAAATACGGTCGTCTTTGGTGAAGATGTTGCCCAAAAAGGTGGTGTTTACAACGTTACTAACGGTTTGTTTACCAAGTTTGGGCCGCGGCGCGTGTTCAATTCGCTGCTCGATGAAACCAGTATTTTGGGCACCGCCATGGGTATGGCCCATAACGGTTTTCTGCCCATTCCCGAGATCCAGTTTCTGGCTTACGTACATAATGCCGAAGATCAATTGCGCGGTGAGGCATCGACCCTGGCATTCTTTTCGGAGGGACGCTTCACTAATCCAATGGTGGTGCGTATCGCTGGGCTGGCGTACCAGAAGGGCTTTGGCGGCCACTTTCATAATGATAACTCGCTGGCCGTGTTCCGTGATTTGCCCGGCGTAATTATCGCCTGTCCGTCTACTCCAGCCGATGCCGCCATGATGCTACGCAGTGCGGTGCGCGCAGCCTATCAAGAGCAGCGCATCGTCGTTTTTGTTGAGCCGATTGCGTTGTACATGACGAAAGACTTGGTTGAGCCAAACGATGGCGGTTGGCTGCAGCACTACCCGGATCCAGCTCTGGATATTCCTGTTGGTGAATTCGGCGTCTATGGTGACAGCGATGAGCTGGCGATTATCACGTATGGTAACGGCACCTACTTGTCGCGGCAGGCAGCGGTGGAGCTTGAAAATAAGCATAAACTTCGCGTCAAGATTATCGACCTGCGCTGGCTGGCGCCGCTGAACGAGGCGGCTATTGCGGCAGCCGTATCTGGCATTAAGTCCGTCCTGATTGTAGACGAATGCCGACGTACAGGTTCGCAGAGCGAGGCCCTCGTGACGCTTTTGGTCGAGCGCCTAGCTACTTTGCCGCGCATCAAACGCGTCACTGCTGAGGACTGTTTTATTCCTTTAGGTAAAGCCGCTACCGTACTTCTCCCGAGCAAGGAGGCGATCGTCGCCGCGGCTCTGGAAGTGAGTCAGTCGAAAGTGACTAAGTCTAAAGTGACTAAGTCCAAGCGCAAATAAAAAAAGGACCAGCGACCCATGCGCAAGACCGCAGTAGTAATCTGTCCCGGACGCGGCACTTACACCAAAACAGAGCTCGGCTATCTTGCCAAGCATAGGCCAGCCATCACTCCGTTTCTTGAACGTCTAGACTCCCGACTTGCTGCGCTTGGCGAGCCAACAGTCAGCGCACTTGACGGTGCCGCTAGTTTCTCGCTTAAAACACACACGCCAGGCGAATACGCGTCGACTTTAATTTATGCCTGTTCTGCTGCTGACTTTGCTGCGATCAATCGTGACAATATAGATATTGTAGCCATCACCGGTAACTCTATGGGTTGGTACACCACCCTCGCTCTGGGCGGTGCACTTGATGAAGCGGGCAGCTTCTCTCTCATTCACGGCATGGGCAGCATGATGCGCGGCGGCATCATCGGTGGGCAACTCATCTATCCAGTGGTGGATGATGAGTGGCGGCCATCTGAGGAGCGCGCAAATATAGTAGCCAAAGCACTAGCGGAAGTTCAGCAGACACCAGGTTGCGAGGCTTATCCAAGTATTCGCTTTGGTGGCTACGCGATTATTGGTGGCAATGATGCGGCACTGCAGCGGCTCATGAAGCTGCTGCCGACTGCTGATGATGGTCGTTATCCGTTCATATTAGTAAATCACGCTGCCTTTCATACGCCGATGCTCGCGGAAATATCAGAG
>Ga0315294_10010645_pt1 | contig 10095 bp, 8 predicted proteins | sample YL17G13_40_MG_FD_203626 | JGI IMG/M metagenome (GOLD analysis project Ga0315294, IMG submission 203626) | Sediment microbial communities from Yellowstone Lake, YNP, Wyoming, USA - YL17G13_40 | ecosystem: Environmental > Aquatic > Freshwater > Lake > Sediment | place: USA: Wyoming | collected...
TGATTACAATGGCCGAGCTCTTTGATGAACGCTTCAAAAGTAAATTTCTGTCCGTTTTTTATGCCTGTGTGGGAATCTGGCTGACTATAATTCTCGCCGGAATGAGCTACAAAATCACGCTGCGCACCTTTCAGGCAATGACTGTCAAGCCGGTTGAGAAATGCACCGTCGCAGAAAAGCAAAAAATGGATTTGTACCAGGAATACAACCAGCTCAATAAACTCTACAAAGCAAAACAACTCCCGTCCGAAAATGTTGAAAGATATAAAGCTCTCGACAGCATGTACAAAAAAGACGAAATCAGCTCCTACATATCTTACACCAAGACCGGATGGTTTTACCTGTTCTATACGGTCTTTGTAGGCGCATATGTAATAATGGGAGGGCTTAAAGCAACGGTCTGGAACAACGTGATACAGGGACTTCTCGTATTCGCATTTTCAATAATGATGATACCGCTTGCAGTTTCGGCATTGGGAGGCTGGAGCGTATTTTCTGCAAGGGTACCCGACCATATGCTTCACTTTTTTGGCTCCGGTCTGGATGAATTCTCCTTAGGTTCAATCGCTGCATTTCTACTGGCCAATTATATTATCGGCATTACCGGCCATCAGGGCAATATGGCCCACAACGGCTCAGCTAAAGATGAAATTACCGCAAGAATCGGCAGCATAGGCGGCAATTACACCAAACGAATCCTTACAATTATGTGGGCGATGTGCGGCCTGCTTGCTTATGCACTCTACCAGAGTTCAATCTCCGACCCGGATACCGCCTGGGGCGTGATGAGCAACAATCTGCTGGGAGTAGGACTGCGAGGCATTATGATAGCGGGCATCCTGGCAGCAAATATGGCCGCATTGGCCTGCAACTGTGTTTACCTCTCGGCACTATTCGTTCGAAATTTGTATAAACCGTTTGTTAAAGACAAAAGTGAACGGCATTACATTAACGTATCGCGAATAGCTATTGCCGCCGTTCTGTTGCTCGCTATTTATATCGCGGTACACTACAAAAGTCTGATTGATATAATTAAGATGCAGCCTTCATTGAATATTATCTTTGGTGCCCCGGTAATGCTCCTGCTGTTCTGGAAACGCCTGAGTCTCAAAGCTGTGTATGTACAGGTAACAATCTGCACAATACTGTTCGCGATTCTGCCGGAGGTACTGCCGATATTCAATGCAGTCAAGCATTCAAAATGGTGCACCCAGCAAACCAACGAACAAACGGTTGCACGCAATGCGCCGGCCACACAGCAGGACGTTGATAAAGGACTTGCTTTGGCTGTCGGACAAAAAATAAGGAAAGAATCTGTAATTCCTCCCGCAAGCATATTCTTCAGTTCAGTAGCAAGGAGCAATCCCCAAGACGCCAACTCACCAATGGCCGGTATAGGGAGACTGAATACCGAACTGGCGGTTGCCAAAGTAATAGGGCTGGACCTGGTAAATATGAAACCGTCCACGCTGTTGACAGTACGATACCTTGTAGCTTCGTTTTTGCCGTTTATTATCCTTATCCCGATAAGTATGCTCACCAGAGACAAGGGTCTGGAAGAAAACATAGCGCGCTTCTACGTTAAAATGAAGACGCAAGTCATTGCAGACCGCGAACAGGATAAAATTGAACTGCAGAAAAGCTATGATAACCCGACACGATTCGACCATACAAAGCTGTTCCCGAACTCCAGTTGGGAATTCTGCAAATGGAATAAGGAAGATACGTGGGGCGTTATCGCAAGTGTGGCTTTTACTGCTGTTATTTTATTAGCTTTCTGGGGACTCCTGAAGATACTTTGATATATCAAGGTCAATCTCTGACTTGTGACTCAACGCCCGCTGCCGTTTGCAGACCGGCGGCAACCTCCGGAATGATTCCTTTTCGGACATATATCGGGTGAATCATTCGCCGTATAAGCGGCAGTTTTCTTGCTAAAAAAATCATAACAGCAATGCTCAAAAGTCCGCTCAGCAGCAGCGTATGCGGTGCTCCAAGATGCTCGGCAACAAATCCTGCCAGCAAACTACCCAGCGGTGCAACACCTATAAATGCCGTTACGTGAAGGCTCATTACCCTGCCTCGTTTATCGTCATCGACTAATGTCTGGAGAATCGTATTTATTGAGGCCATCTGAACCATTATTCCAAAACCCGGCAAAGCCGCCAGCAAAAGAGACAGCCACAGATTTCGTGAAAGCGCAAATCCAATAGTTCCAGCCGCGAACACACCTGCCGCGACTACTACGACCTTTTCGAGACCTCGCACACTTTTGCGCCGCGCTAAATAAATGGCGCCGATAAATGCTCCCAATCCGATTGAACCCATAAGAAAACCTAAAGTCCTCGCGTCACCGTGCAAAATACTCTTCGCGAAAACCGGCATCAAAACCGCATACGGCACCGCCACAAGACTCATCATAGCGGTATACATCAGTATCGACCTTATAGGCACAAAGCCGAATGCGTAAGCCATGCCGTCTTTTATTCCGGCAACCATTGTGCCGTTGTGTTTTGCTCCGCCGCTGCGAGTCAGCCTCATAGCCGCAAGAGAGTAAATAACTGCAAGGAAACTTATTCCATTAAGAAAGAAACAGGATTTCTCGCCTGCCAAACCAATCACAAATCCTGCTATCAAAGGACCTATCTGTCTTGCCAGATTGAATATCATTGAATTAAGAGCAATGGCATTAGGCAAATCCTCCTCGTTATCAACCATCTCACTAACAAATGCCTGTCGCGTCGGCATATCAAACGCGTTAATCACACCCATAAAAATGCTCAGCAGAATAATGCGCAACATTGTTACACTTTCAAATGCAACCATCGCAGTCAGCAGAAATGCCTGTATCATCGCCAGAACTTGTGTGATTATAACTATCCGCCGCCGCGGCCAGCGGTCTGCGCAATCGCCGGCAATCGCCGAAGCAAGAAGCACGGGTATCTGATTACAGAACGAAACAAGCCCCAGATAAAATGGTGAACCGGTAACTCTGTAAACCAGCCATCCTATCGCCGTTTGCTGCATCCAGGTGCCGATAAGAGATACCCCCTGGCCGAAAAAGAAAAGCCTGTAATTCCTATATTTCAAGGCCCGCAGCATCAACGCCAATTCGCTTTTTTGCTGCGAACCGTTATTATTTGTTGCCATTTATTATCACCTTGTCAGCCAGCCGCCGTCAACGGATATTATCGAGCCGCATAAATACGAGGACGCCTCGGAAGCGAGAAAAACAACCACGCCTTTAAGGTCATCAGGGCTGCCCCATCGGCCGGCAGGAATCCTGTCGAGAATAGCCTTGCCCCGCACAGCGTCCTGCCGGATAGGAGCGGTATTATCGGTGGCCATATAGCCCGGCGCTATGGCATTGACATTTATATTGTGCCTGGCCAGCTCATTGGCCATCAGTCTTGTCAAACCTGCCACCGCACTTTTGGAAGCCGTATATGAAGGCACAAGGATACCGCCCTGAAAGCTCAGCGTAGATGCGGTGTTGATGATTTTGCCGCCTCTGCCCTGCTTGATAAATATTTTTGTAACGGCCTGGCTCAAAAAGAAAAGTGTCCGGATGTTGATATTCATCACATCGTCCCAGTCCTTTTCAGTAAACTCAACAAACGGTGCCCGGCGGATTATGCCCGCATTGTTTACCAGAATATCAATTGCGCCAAGTTTCTTGACGGTGGTGTTTACAATCTCTTCCACGCAGTCCTTTGAGCTCAAATCCGCTTTTATCGTTATGCATCGGCGGCCGAGCTTTTCAATCTGCTGACAAGTTTCTTTCATATCGAGTATGTCAACAAGACAAATATCGGCGCCGGCCTCGGCTAAACCGCTCGCCATTGTCTGGCCCAGTCCTCTGGCTGAACCTGTAACTATCGCAACCTTGCCGTCGAGTCTGAATTTATCCAGAATCATTTTTTCAAACTCCTGATTTTAGCCACGAAGACACCAGGACACGAAGATATTATGAATTATTTCAAAAATTTAGTGTCTTCGTGCCTTAGTGGCTCATTATATCATAGGTTTCGTTCTATTGCACAATTGAAACGGCACACCCCACGGGTCGCGCAACGTTATTATATGAGAGCCGTCGCCGAGCTTTAATTCCTCAAAAACCGTTGCCCCTGCCGCAACCAGCTTTTCCTTCAGCGCAGCAGGATTCGACACTGCAAAGGCAAAATGAAAACGGAGCGGATGCTCAGATGAATAATCAGGGACAGCAGCATTCGGATTTGTATATATCTCCATACAAACTTTCCCTTTTTCATCAGCAAGAAAATGCGTCTGGTTCGGTTTCGGTATGGCTCGGACAATTTTCATATTGCAGTTTTTTACATACCATTCGGCCATTGCCGCTACGTCCGGCACATTTATCCCAAAATGCTCAAATTGCATACAAATCCTTTCCCTATCATCGTTACGCCACAGAGCCGCGACAGTAATGGAGCGGGCTTGTTTAGCCGCCGCCGGCACGGCGACGCATTTCTCAATTATTTATATGTAAAATTCTCGCGCCGTCGAAACCGTTGAATTTTGTTGTAGAAGCAATGCTGTATGCCCCTATGTTTTCCGTGTAAAAATAATCTCCGATTTGAAGATTCCCCGGCAGTTGTTCCGAAACGGAAATTTTGTCGAAACTATCACAGGTAGGACCAACAACGGCACAAACTTCATTCTTGCCGCGTTTAAACGCCCGGAAATTCGGAATCCAGTGGTCGAAAACAATGCCTGAGAACGTATGATAGACTCCATCGTTTATATGATAGAAGATTTTGCCGTCCCGCCGCGCTTTTCCTATTATTTCCGAAACTAATGTCGCTGCCGTAGCAACCATAAACCTTCCCGGCTCAGCTATAAGCTCGACATCCTGAGGAAACAATCTTTTACATTCTGAATTTATTATTTCCGCAAGTTGTCCAAATTTCGGGACTTGCGAATCGTAAGGCACAGGAAATCCCCCGCCTATATCGACTATTTTCATATTATAGCCTTTCTTTCTCGAATCGTTGAAGATTTCAGAGGTTATCTGCAGCGCGGAACTATAATTATCAAAATTGGTGCACTGGCTTCCAACATGAAAGCTCAGACCTTCAACCGCCAGTCCGCAGGCGAAGGCTTGTTTTATCAAGTCGGCTGCTTCGCCGGGCTCTGCCCCGAATTTTGAGCCCATCTCCACCTGCGAGCCGCTGTCAGGCACTTTCAAACGCAAAATCAATCCTGCCGTCGGGCAGTATTCTTTTATCTTTTTCACCTCATCTGCGTTGTCATAAGTAACCAAAGGCTTGTATTTCTTTATCTTTTTTAAAGTGTGCCTGTCTTTGATTGTGTTTGAGAAAATTATCTTGTCCCAGATAAAAAAGTCTTTGTCTTTTTTTCGCAAGCTCCTTATCTGGTCGTATATTTGTATAAATTCATTGTAGGAAGCGACATCGAAGCTGGAGCCTTCTTTGAATAGTGTTTTGATTATTTCCTGATTCGAATTGGCTTTTACTGCGTAATAAGCTTGAACCTTAGGCAGGTTTCTCTTGAAGGTACGGAAGTTTTCCCTTATTTTCGCGTGGTCAATAATAAACAACGGCGTCCCATACTTCTTCGCCAGTTGTTTAACCCCCACTTTCAGTGGGGGTTCGTTTTTCGTTTTCGTCATATCGGATGTCCCTTTGTTTTCCGTTCGTTTTGTTTATCGTTTTACAATAATCTGTAATTGTCACACAATCAATATTTTATTTATTATTTCGTGTTTAGCCCCCACTTCCAGTGGGGGTTTTCTTCCTATCCCACTTTCAGTGGGGTTTCGTTGTGTCCGCGAATATATTCTATCCTGTTGTTTAATTCCTGATAACTAAAACAATATCTTTTATCATAACCTTTAGACCATATTTTCCCTTCAAGACCATTTTTATTAAGTGCCGTTCTTGCAGCCGTTTTATAAAGTGCTGCAGTTGTTTCAATTGACTCTTGTTTTTTCTCGACAAGCAGGTGTATATGGTTTGACAATACTGTTAATGCAAATACTTTTTGGTTAAGCCTTTTTGCTTTCTGGATGATTGAATCTTTAACGATTTCTTTTTGTTTAGAGTTGAACTTGATAGGTTGTTTTTTAAGATTTATTTTATTTATCTGTTCGAGCGTTTCGTTTTGATTTAATAGTTTCCCATCTTTTACATACCCTCTTTCATCACCTTGCAGCCACGTGCCATAAGTTCTCCATGTAAGCATATATCCAATCATTTTTCCCATGGTTTAGGATGATATTTTTTATTTGGAATTTATTCAAGATTTTTTTCATTTGTTTCGTTGTTTTCCGCTTCGGTTTACCCAACCCCTACTTGCTAAGGTCTTCTTTGTAAGAACTTATTATCAAATAGCATGCTTTATTTATCAAAGTTTCAGATTTTATTAAAAAGATCGACGTTAACCTATCTGCGTATTTGCCGGTGCTTGGAGTTTGTTGGAGGGAGTTGTCAAAAGATAGGTCTAATATCGTAAATAACCTTATCTGACTCTTTGTTGGATGTAAGTAAACTATCTTCCTTTTTGTTTCAGAACTTTTAAATGAAGCCCAATATTTGTGCTCATCATATATTAACGATGGAATTTTCCCCTCAATCTTAGACTTAATAATACTTAGCCATTCCAAACTCTCGGGCGAGGAGTCTACTAGTGTATCCATATTATCTCAATTCCTATATTTAAATACTAATCCACCACACTTTTTGCCCCACCAATTTTATCCTGCCATTATGCTAATGTCAACGCACCGACTGAGCGGCAGCCTTTAGGCCGTCTGCTCAATTCATTTGTTAGCATTATAATGCTCAAGAACTTTCTTATTCACTACTCTAATATCACGAACTACTCCAATAAAGGTACGAAGGGTACTAAGAAACCAGGCGCAAACAACAGAACTGAACGCACCTTGCTTTGTAATAGCATAGAATGACATTACCTTATCTCTATTGGAGTGCGCAAGACCACCATAAAGAAGAATATCAAATAATTCTTTACTGCTGAAATTCCTATCCTCTTGGTAGTGCTTGAATATAGATGGGCTCTTAATATAGTCTCGCCACTTTTTTCTATGATTCTTAAATTCATCTTTAAGATTATCTGGAACATCGTTACGAGAATACACGCCTTTCGCTAAGCAGTGAATTGAATAGCCGTCATTATCTTGAATCAAGGGACGGACGTTTAGAACAAAAGCATCTATATCATCTTCAGTTATGCCATCTACTGAAATCCACTGGCGTTTGACCATTTGTTCATAATCGGCCTTATAATGAGGGTCTTCATCCATTCTCTTGGCTAATTTACATCGGTCAAGACGATCAACACGCTCATTGAACAGATGCAAACAGAGGTTCTCCATTTTTATACCCAACATAATAATCTACCACACTTTTTGCCGCTGCCGTAAGGCATCCCCTACGGGAGATGTCGTTTGGTTTTTACCTTTTAAGTTTCTTCCTCCGATGCTGTTCGCCAATTCAACATTAAAAAATAAATCTTTTTTGTTTTGTGACTTAGTGCCTTCGTGGCTACACAAATTATACTTTCTCTTTTTCCAAACTCAACGAACTTTCGGCGGATTCACTTGGTTATTGGAATTTGGTCTCTGGTTATTTTTGGAAAACAAAATCGGCGAAATCTGTGTAACCTGTGGTTAAAATAAATCTTGAATTATATCTTCTTTGTGCCTTCGTGCCTTAGTGGCTACATAGCACAAAACGCGCAAGTTCGAGTTTGCGAAATTCCTCAAAACTTGCCAAAAACTCAAAAAACTCCCAAAAAAATTGAAAATCTGTGTAATCTGTGTAATCTATGTTTAAAACCACCCCCGTTTTTAGCGTAATTTTAAAAACTTGCGCAAAAATCAAAAAAACTTGCGCATTTGGTTGACAAAATCGTTCATAACCCCTTTATTTTATTTTCAAACTCAGGGACTTACAGCAAAATTTAGAGCGCAAACAAACAACTTACGACGATAATTGACGTAATACGAAATTTATCCGCCTCTGGCGGACGAGCCTCGCAACCCCTGCCCGCCGCAGGCGGGGCAACCGTTTTACGTTATTTCTCACCTGCTCTCCTGTTCAACTGCTCACCTGTTCTCCTACCCTACCTATCTTCATTCGTCGCTGTTTGCCCCAAAAAGTGCCCATTTTTGGGGGGTTTGCAGGATTTTAAATAGAGTCTGGCTCTATCCCCTAAACCCTAACCCCTATACCCTCTTCACTGATTTTGCATTTTACAATTTCGCCTTTTGGCAACGGTTTATCGCTTTTAATCGCAATTTCGTAGTATCGCTCGCTCTTGCCTGATTTTTTAACTTCATCTTCTATAAGGACTTCTGCAATTTCGCCTATAAACTGTTTCCTGAATTTGTCGGCTAATTGTTTTTCAAGTTCGCGCAGAGCCAGTGTTCTTTTAGTTATAACTTTTTTATCTATATGGTCTTGCAGTTTAGCCGCAGCGGTGCCGATTCTTTTGCTGTACGGGAAGATATGAATTTTTGAAAAGCCCGCAAGTTTGGCTACTGCAAGGCTTTGTGCAAAATCCTGAACCGTTTCGCCGGGAAATCCGACGATGATATCTGTGGTAATCGCAGGCCTGTCTAATTGTAAGTTTATGTTTTCTATAGCTTTAAGAAAATCTTTGATTGTGTATTGTCTGTTCATTTTTTTAAGGATTGCTTCTGACCCCGATTGCAGCGATAAGTGCAAATGCGGCATAATGTTAGGAAAACTTTTCATTACATCAAGGAGTCTTTCTGTAACATCGGCAGGCTCAAGTGAGCTTAATCTAATTCTTTTAAGTTCCGGCACTTGTGCCACTTTTTCCAGCAGGATTGCAAGGTTGTTATTTCCGCCGTTTGGCCAATTTTTTCGTCTTACGCTTTCCTGGCCATAAGCTCCAAGAAAAATCCCTGTCAGGACAATCTCCTTATGGCCTGATTTTACAAGACCTTGCGCTTCGTCTATAACTTTATCCATTGGCTTGAAGGTTATATTGGGTCTCGTTTTTGGAATTATGCAGTATGAGCAGTATCCATCGCAGCCGTCCTGAATTTTCAGGAACGCACGGGTCTTCCCATAGAATTTTTCTATCGTGCCGGTATTTGTTAAGCCACTGTTTTTAAAGGAGTTGCAATCCACACCACAGGCAGCCAATTCCTGTTTTAAAAGCTTAAACAGCCCCTGAATATCAGCGGCGAAAAGCAGTTTCTCATCAAGATTTTCAAGTTCAGCCGGAGCAGAACTTACAAGGCAGCCTGAAACGAATATTAGCGCTTTTGGATTTTGTTTTTGCGCTTTTCGAACGAGTTGTCTGCTTTTTGCCGATGCTGTATGTGTAACGCAGCAGGTATGAATAATGATAACTTCAGCCTGGCTGAAGTTTTGAACGTATAATAAATTGCAATTAGTCAAAAACTGTATTATCTGCTGAGCTTCATATTGATTTACCTTACAGCCAAGAGTATCTATGGCAAATGTTTTCATAATATGTTATAATTAAAACCCTTATTTTTTGATTAAATTTGAAGTGTAAGCGATTTTCGGCAATTTTGCAAAGACGGAGTAGCTGAAAAATGCCGGCAGCAAAGTCAGTATGGGCTATCGATATTGGAAATAACTCGTTAAAAGCCCTGCGCCTTCAGCAAACAGGAGAAAATATCGAGGTAATCGGGCTCGATTACATCGAACATCCAAAAATTCTGTCGGGTGAAAATATCACAGAAGATGAAAAAAACCAGATTATGCGCACCACACTCAGCACCTTCGCCGGCAGAAACGACCTGTCAAAAGACCCAATCGCTATTTCTGTTCCGGGACAGACAAGCTTCGCAAGATTCATCAAATTGCCTCCCGTTGACCTGAAACGCGTGCCGGAAATCGTAAAATTCGAGGCTGTTCAGCAGATACCCTTTGACATCAACGAAGTCGAATGGGACTGGCAGCTTATGCCAAAAACAGACAGCCCCGATATCGAGGTCGGAATCTTTGCCATAAAAAACGAACTTGTCAGCAAATACCTCGAAAACTTTTCCGCTGAAAACATCAGAATCTCCGTCGTCCAAATGGCCCCCAT
>Ga0315294_10010646_pt1 | contig 10093 bp, 4 predicted proteins | sample YL17G13_40_MG_FD_203626 | JGI IMG/M metagenome (GOLD analysis project Ga0315294, IMG submission 203626) | Sediment microbial communities from Yellowstone Lake, YNP, Wyoming, USA - YL17G13_40 | ecosystem: Environmental > Aquatic > Freshwater > Lake > Sediment | place: USA: Wyoming | collected...
AAGGGAGGAAGTAAAGGAGAAAAAGGGAAGCCGAAAAAGGGAAACTGAAGAAGGGGAAAAAGTTCGTAGTGCAGGCTTCAGCCTGTTTGGTGGCGCGGGCGGCCTTGTCCGTGAAAGCAAAGGGGATGGGGATCACAAATGAACCAGAACTCACAAATCGAGGAATGCCTCGGGCGCAAGGGCAGTATCGGGAAACGCTCGGAGGATCGCCTTGTCCGACGTCGCCAGCGGGGCTCCGAGATCGCGAGCCAGAGCAACGAACTCGCAATCGTAAGCCGAGCAGCCCGATTCCCGCGCCAGCCGCAGCACCTCGGGGGATTCCACGCGGAACTCCCGGTCGCGAAGGAGCGTTTCCGCCTCCCTCATCAAACGCTGGGCATGTTTGAGGGACATGGCGCCGCGCCTGATGTACAAGGCCAGCGTGTTGCGGAATTCGCTCCGCCACAGCGGCGGCGCGCACCAGCCGGGGTCCGCCTCCAGAAGCGCCTCCGCCGCCGGAGTGTGAACGCCTTGGATGAACAGATAGGCGATAGTGTTGGTGTCCGCTACGATCATGGCCGCCCTTCGCGTTTCGCTTTTCGCAATAGGGCGTCGGTCAACGGCGGCGCGGAAATCTCCCCGCGCAGTTTCCGCACCCGGGCCAGGAACTCGGCGGGTTTTAGGCGCGGAGATTCCGCCGCCGTCTCCAGGGTGGCGATAATCTCGCCGTTCAGACTCCGGCGGTTGGCTTTCGCGGAGCGCTTGAGCCGCTCGTACAGCCGGGCCGGCATGTTTTTCACGGTCAAACTGGGCATGGCGGCCTCCCTTCCTTCAGCCGCAACCATTATGGAACTGTTTCGGTGGCGATGTCAAGGGAAATTCCCCGGACGCTCTTCGAGACGAGGCAACGGAGCGGGAGAAAATGGCGCGGGCTTGGGTTTGTTGTGTGGCGCGGGTGCGGAAGGAGCGCGTAGGCATCTTGCCGGCGGGCAAAAGTAGCGCGGGCGTCCCGCCTGCGAAAGATGTTCGTAGTGCAGGCTTTAGCCTGTTGTTCGTAGTGCAGGCTTCAGCCCGTTGTTCGTAGTGCAGGCTTTAGCCCGTTGTTCGTAGTGCAGGCTTCAGCCCGTTGTTCGTAGTGCAGGCTTTAGCCTGTCGTTCGTAGTGCAGGCTTCAGCCTGTCTTGTGGCGCGGGAGCGAAAGGAGGGCGCGGGCATCTTGCCGGCGGATGGGGATGGGGGCAAGAGGGAGTTCGGACCGTCCCGCGGCGAGAAGAGGAAAAAGCGCTCAAGGGAAACCGCCGCCGGGAGCGCGAAGAGAGTTCCAAGAGAAAAGCGACAGGAAAAACGACAGGAGAAGCGACAGGAGAAGCGACAAGAAAAGCGACAGGAGAAGCGACAAGAGCATTCTACTGGGTTCCGCCCTGTCCGGAGCGCGAGAGAGACCCAGGGAAGTATATGGGTTGAGAACAGTCAAGAGGAAGCCAGGGAAGCATGAGGTTTGAGAACGGTCAAGAGGAAGAAAGAGAAGTTTGTGGGCTGAGAAGAGTCAACCAGTTTACCGGCATAAGGAGTTTCACTAACTTGGCCCGGAGCGCAGACGCGCCGGTGAGGATGGGGGAATAATCGGATGAGACAGGGAAGAGCAAAGGGGAGATAGGTGTGGCGTCCAGCGAACCTGGCGCCGCCCGAATTACAGGCAAAAAAGCAGTACCATGTCAATCAAGGAGGGCAGGATCATGAAATTCAGAGTTCCTTTCACAGTCGCGGTAGTCGTCATTCTATTCAGTCTTTGCACGAGCGGCTTGACCGCCGGGCCGCAGTGGAGGCAGGAGACGAACGGGTTTCTCAATGACATGCGCATCCCGATGTTCTGGGTGGGCACCGACCGCACCTCTGTTTTGTTTCGCGATGAAGACAGCGATGGTGACCAGGACATGCTTGTCGGGGGGCCTTATTGGGCGGCCCTGTTTCGCAACGATGGAACGAGAGTGGACCCTCATTTCACGCTAGTGGCGGAGGATCTTCCGCCAGGCACAATATCAGGCGGTTCCCCAAGCTACTGTGATATCGATGGAGACGGAGATCAGGACATGTTCGTTGGTTTCACCGTTGATGACGGCAACCCGATCACGGCCTTTATTTCGTTCTACCGGAACGTCGGCGATGACCAGAACCCCAGCTACGTCAAGGACGACACCCTACTGAGCGGGTTGTGGACGAAGTATACATCTCGGTTGTATCCATCCACCGTGGACATTGATGCCGATGGCGACTTCGACCTATTTGTCGCTGAAGAATCCGGGCGTGTGAACTTCTATGAGAATAGCGGCACTCCCAGCTCTCCTCTATTTCTGCCCAGTTCCCGTTTTGTTCTTCTGGATACGTTTGTTTTATCAAAACCGGAGTTTGCCGATCTGGACGACGATGGCGATCTTGACATGCTGGTTGGAGGAAACACGGGGAGGTTTCGGGACCCCACTGGAGCCACTATCTTCCAGTATGAAAACGTGGGGACGCCTCTCGCTCCCCGGTGGAAACTGATCACGGAACGATACGGCAACATCGCATTGCATCCCCCGGTGCCAAACTACGCCTATTTCGCAGCCTACCCTAGCTTGGCCGACTTTGACGGAGACGGCAAAGACGAGCTCTTTGTGACCCAAGCGGGCGGGGGAAGCATTGAGGAATACAGGAACGTCGGTTCCCTGAAGAATCCGGAGTGGACGTTGGTCACAACCCGGTTCGGAGGGCTGCAAATCGGTCAGGGGAACTATGATGGGGGGGGCTATAAGTTCGCCTACATTGATTTCGCCGATTTGGACGGTGACGGTGATCTTGATCTGATCTTGGGCGAGTCAGACGGAGCGGGCGGGGGCGGTCCGCACAAGGTCTCTTACTATGAGAATCTCGGGGGTGCGGCGTTAGCCGCTCCCGTCCAGGTCATCGAAACCAACTCACAGAACGGGATCGTGTCCCCTGTGGGTGGCCTCATTGTCGTCGCGCCGGCGTTGGCCGACCTGGACCATGATGGCGACCTGGACTTGGTATTGGGCGTGTCAGGGCACGAGGGAGAAACATGGCAAGGATGTCTCAACTACTTTGAGAACATCGGCACGCCCCAAGCGTTTAACTTCGTGCGGCGATCCGGCAACTATGTCCCTGGTTCGAACATGCGCTGGTGTGATGCGCCGGTCCTCGCGGACGTCAACGGCGACGGAAACCCCGATCTTTTCCTGGGGGGAAGATGGGGCGGTTTGCGGTGCTACATCAACGATAGTCCCCAGATCAAGCTGAAACCGGCATCAGCGACAGTCGCGGCGGGGTCTCATGTGGACCTAGTGGCCACTACCACCTTAGGAACTGTTTCGTGGAGATTCGTGCATAGCCGATCGGGCGGGTCTGAACTCACCACGTCCGGGCTGACGGCCTCGTACTATGTGGGCACAACGATTGGGGTAACGGACGTTATTGAAGTGAGGGACTCCACCAAAGCGCTCGGACGGGCTTACATCAACGTCATTTCCCCCTCGCAAATCTCCGCTTCGGGCAAGGCGGTGGTGATTGCGGGGCGGAAGGCGGATGATCCGCTATGGGCCTCGACGAACAATCTGGCGCATTATGTTTTCCGCACGCTGCTGTATCGGGGGTACTCGAAGGAGTACGTCCTGTATCTGAACCCGGACGTGGGGCAGGACGTGGATGGCAACGGGAACTTCACGGACGACATTGACGGCGTGTCGGGTTTGGCCGCGGCGCAGCAGGCGCTGACCGCGTTCGCCCAGGGTAGCCCGAACCTTTTTGTTTATCTGATTGACCACGGCGAAGCCGACGCGACGGGCGCGAACGGGCGGTTCCGGTTGAACGAGACCGAGCTTCTCTCCGCGTCGCAATTAGATGGCTGGCTCGACACGCTTCAGTCGTCCGGCGGCGTGACGACCCTCACCCTGGTGGTGGACTGCTGCCAGGCGGGGAGTTTCCTCGCGGCGTGCGCGGGCGCTCCGGCGGGCAAGGCGCGGGTGGTCATGGCGTCGGCGACGGCGACGCAGCCGGCGTTTTTCTCGGCGGGCGGCCTGATTTCCTTCACCAACTCCTTTGTAGGGGCGCTTTGCAGCGGCCTCACGGTCGGGCAGGCGTTCGACCTCGCGGCGGGCGGCATGGACCGCTATCAGCAGCCGGCGCTCGACGACGACGGGGACGGCGTTTATGACAAGGACAAAGACGGCGCGGTGGCCCGGCGTCTCGTGGTGGGCGCGTCGTTCATCGCGGGGGCGGACCGGCCGCAGATCGGGAAGATTTGTCCGAACCAGAGTCTCATGGGCGGGGACGCCCATGCCACAATCTGGGCGTCGGACGTGTCGGCGGTGTATCCGGTGGACCGCGTGTGGGCGACGATCGCGGTGCCGGGGTTGATTTCAGACGCGCAGATCGAGCCGGGCCAGCCGGTGACGGGCCTTCCCGAACTGGAACTGACGTGGAACGCCGCCGCCGAGGGAGGCGGGCGCTACGAGGCAACGACCAACACCTTCACGCAGATGGGCGCGTACGCGGTCAACATCTACGCCGAGGATATCTGGGGCGGGGTTGCGTATCCCAAGCAGACCTACATCAACCAAACCCATTCGGACGAGCGGATGGTGATCGTGTGCGGCAACGGCGCATACGACTCGAACTCGCCGTGGACCTTCAGTGACTATCTGGCCGCGTCGGTGTATGAAACGGCGCGGGCGCGCTGGCTGGCGCACGACAAGATCACGTACCTGACTGCGGCGGCGAACACTGAGGAGCGGCCGGTGGATGGCGCCGCAACGAAGGCGAACCTTCAGAGCGCGATCTCGGCCGCGGCGGGAGTGAGCAAACTCACGGTCTATCTCGTTGGGCGCGGAAACGGCACGGCGTTCGACATGGACGGCGACGGCGCGGCTCCGGACCCCGACGACGTGACGCCGGCGGAGTTGGACTCTTGGCTCGACGCGGCGCAAAGCGTCCCGACCAGCCCCACGCTTGCGGTGGTTGTGCTGGACTTCACTCAATCGGGGGCGTGGGTTGCGCCGCTTCAGGCGCCCTCCGGCAAGCAGCGCATCGTGATCACGTCATGCCGCGGCTCGGAGGCTTCCTGGTGCGAGGGAGGCGGCGTTCTGTCCTTCACGCAATGGTTCTTTGCGAAGGTCTTCAACGGGGTAAACCTGCGCGACGCCTTCAACTGGTCGCGGACGGCGATCCGTGCGGTCACGGGCGAAACGCAGAACCCAACCCTGGACGACAACGGACTCCTCGCGAAAACCACCACCTACATCGGCGCGGCGTTTGTCACAGGGGCCGACGCGCCGGTCATTGGCGACTACGCCAAGAACATTGTCCTGACCTCGAACAGCTCCACGCTGTGGGCCTCGGGCGTTTGGTCGCCGGATGGCATCGCGTCGGTTTTCGCTTGCGTCATCAAACCCGGCGCAACCCCCGCCAACGACCAGGTGGACCGCGTGGACCTCGTTTACAGCGCCGCGAACGGGCGTTGGGAAGCCACCTATTCGAGCTTTGATCCTACGCAGTACCACCGGATTGTTTACTTCGCGGAGGGGCGCGGCGGCGAGCTTTCGCAGCCCTACAACACGCTCGCCGGCCCCTCGCCGCAGGAGGATATCTACGACCGCCTCTACAACGACAACACGACGGCGACGCTGAACTTCATCTCGGCGGGCAACTGGAGCCAGAAGCACAACCTCTGGATGCCGGGGGACGAGGACTGGGCGGTGTTCAACGCGGACGCGAACCGGTTCTATTCGATCAATGTGACGAACCAGTCCAGCGCCTGTGATGCGGCGATCTATCTCTATCATGAGTCCAATCTGACCTCGACGGTTCTTGCGGGAGGCCACCCGCGCGACGACAACCATCCACCGCTCAACGATGATGAGATGATCTCGTGGTGGTCAGGTCCAACCTCGGGGACCATGTTCGTGAAGGTGACCCAGAGTCCCTTCTCGCCGGGACTGTCGGGAGACGCGACGAGCTACACGCTGCAAATCTTCGGGGAGTGGGGACCCAACGCCGGTCTGGCGACGATTTCGGGGACGCAAATCATGGCGGGTCCGGCGGCTTGCTGCCTCAGGGCAGGGCTAGGCGGCATTTACACCAAGCCTCAGCAGGACATTCCGGCGGGCTGCCTCGCGAGCGAAACGGAGTTTATCATGGACGATCCGGGGGACATCGGCAACCACCCGTATTTCGATTACACGAAAGCCTGGTTGGCGACGAATCCCAGCAATGCGAGCATTGTGCAGATTCTGACCCCGCAGTCCGTGAGTTTCCAGACGCCCGTGGAACTGACGCTGCAGTTCGTGGACGACGGCCTCACATACCCGGAAATCAACTTCACCGTGGACGATTTGCCTCCAGGATCTGATGCTTCAAAGATGAAGATCCACCAGTGGACAGGATCGTCTTGGGAGGTCGTGCCCGGCGCGCAGACCGTGTCGGGCGACACGGTCACGGTTTCGATGAACGCGTTCAACTGGACCTCCCTGGAGCGGTGTAAAGCGGCCATCTTCGCCGTTGCCCCGGCCGTGGAACCACCGAAGACGACGTCCGCCCGTTCGGACTGGATGCTGTATGAGTAAGAGTCCGCCAGTCTGCCGGTCTGCCGGTCTGTCAGTGTGCCAGTCGAGCAGTCGGCCGGCTGGCAGGGTGGAGACCGGAGGCTGGAGACCAGAGACTGGAGGAAAGGCTCAAGGGAAAATGTCATGTCCACACTACGCGGTTTCACTTTGATCGAGCTGCTGATCGTGGTCGCTATCATCGCGATCCTGGCGGCGATTGCGGTGCCCAACTTTTTGGAGGCACAGGTCCGCGCGAAGGTCTCGCGGGCCTTGGCGGACCTGCGCACCATCGCCACCGGACTTGAGGCCTACACGGTGGACCACAACGCCCCGCCTCCCAACGACGGCGATCTGAACGTGATCCCGGTGGAATTAACCACACCCGTCGCGTTCCTCACCGACAAGAACCTGGTGGATCCGTTTGCCCTTGGGATCGAGGACTACCGCTCGGCCCTGGAGTCAAGGAGCCGGTACTACACCTATACCCGGATCGTGACGTACTCGGAGGCGGCGTTCTGGGCGAGCGTCGGGCGGCCTTGTCCGAATGAGGGCATTGACCATTGGTCACTCAACGACGGCGCGTTTGAGAAGTACGGGAAATGGCGCCTCGTTTGCGTGGGTCCGGACCGCGCGTATCTCAGCTTAGACTTTCCTCCGCCGCTGCGCGGGAGCGACGTGCCTTATGACGCAACCAACGGCACGCGCAGCTTTGGGAACATTCTCCGGACCCAGAAGAACGCGCCCATCGTTCAATAAGATCGCCTGACGGCCACCAAGTCCCGGCCTGGAAGGGAGAAAACCCGAGATGAGAGAATGCCCACAATGCCTGGCTGACATTCATGAGGCGGACCGGATGGTTTGCGCGGTGTGCGGCTGCGAGTTGGCGCCGCCCGGACCCGCGACGGCTCCGCCTTCATCCGCCCCAACTCCCGGCCAACGCTCCTCCGCCCCCAGCGAGGAAGCGGCGCATTTCCGGCGTCAGTTCGAGGAGCGCTCTGTGTTTGTGCCGGAGCGCGTCTTGAGGCGTGCCGAGGAGGTCCTTGCATCCGCCGAGGCCGAGTTGCGCCGCGCCACGGTCCTGATGGCGGACTTGTGCGGCTTCACGCGGGCGGGAAGCGAGAGGGCTCCCGAGGAACTCTCCCGATGGGTCCGGGAGTTTTACAAGATCGGCACGGATTGCATCCTGCGCCGGGGGGGCTTCGTCGTCAAGTTCATGGGCGACGCCGTTCTTGCGGTTTTCGGCGCTCCGATCGCCTTCGACCGCGACGTGGAATCCGCCGTGTTGGCCGCGCTTGACATCCGGGAGCAGTGCGAGCAGCGGCAAGGGAGGCCGCGGGCGATGGCCGTTTCGATCGGCCTGGCCACGGGGGTTGTGCAGGCCGGACCGCTCGACACCCCCACCGGCAAGCGGTTTGATGTCCTGGGTAACACCGTCAACCTGGCCTCGCGCTTGCAGGGGGCCGCGGGCGAGAACAGGATTCTGATGTGCCCGGCCACCCACGAGGCGGTTCACCGCCATTTCAGTGTCCGTCCCACCGAACCGCTAGCGCTCAAGAACATGCCCGCTCCCCTTACCGTATTTGAGGTGATCGCGCGCACAGCGGACGAGGAGGGGGAAGCGCTCGGATTCTTTGAGACGCCTTTCATGGGCCGGCAAAATGAGATCGAGAGCCTCGCGGGTTTTCTGAGTCAGTCCCGCGCCGGAGGAACGCGCGTGGCCTTCGTGGACGGCGAGGCGGGCATAGGGAAGACGAGGCTGGTCCATGAAGTGTTGGCGGCCGCCCAAAAGGCCGGGAACGCGATCTGGTGGAAGGCCGCGCCGTTCTCCTCCAGTATCCTCCTGTGGCCCGTGTTGGAGTGGCTGCGCAAGGAAATCCAAAGCGTCGCTCAGGAGCCGCCGGACCCTCCGCGCAAGAGCATCCGACGGTATCTGGCGCTCCGCCTTCCCGGCGAGGATGCGGATTCCCTCTTGCTGGAATACCTTTTCGGCATTCCCGAAGCGGTGCAGGCGATGCAGGGCATTCCGCCCGAACGCATCCAGCGCAACCTGTTTGGCTTGCTGAGGACGCTTCTTTCATGCGCTACGGATAAACGGACAGAGCCGGTACTCATCGTGGATGACTCGCAGTGGCTGGATCCCCTCACGCTGAAGTTCCTCCGCCAGCTCGTCGAGTGGCCGGACGCGTCGCGGCTGATCCTGGTGCTCGTCCACCGGTCCGGGGCGGAGACCCACCTCCCATCCGCCCCGGACCATCTGAAGATCCACCTTCAGCCGTTGCCGGAGCGGGACCGCCATCTCCTGATGGAGAAGATTGTGCCGACCGAGGAGTTCCTGCCGGAGATCCGCAAGCTGGTCCTGTCGCGCGCGGCGGGCAATCCGCTGTTCCTGGAGGAAATGACACGCCTGGTGCGGCTGGTGATGCAGAACAACCGGGAACTGAACGGCGAGAAACTTCGCAACCACGTCGTGGACGTGATTCCCGTGTCGCTGCAGGACCTGATCCAGTCGCGGATTGACCGGCTCGAGGCGCGGACGCGCCAGGTCTTGCAATGCGCGTCTCTCCTCGGACTCGATTTTGCCCTCAGCCTCATCGAACTCTTCGACATGGTGCGCGAGGGGCTGGCGGGGCACCTGCACGCTTTGAGCGCGATGCGGTATCTCGACAAGCTGCCCGCGCTGGACGACGTCCACTACTATTTCACGCACGCCCTCTATCGCGACGTGGCCTACTCGACCTTGCTCGAGGAGCAGAAGCAGACGCTGCACGCGAGTTTGGCCGCGCGGCTCGAACTGGTTTTCGCCGACCGCATCCACGAGTACTACGAACTCCTGGCGTTTCATTATGCGCGGGCGGCCAATCCTCAAAAGGCCGTCTATTATCTCGTGAAGGCGGCGGACCGGCAGACCGGCTTGGGCGAGGCGGGCGCCGCCATCGAGAACTATCAGGAGGCCATCGAACTGCTTCGCGGCCAGGCGGCCTCCGCGGCCCGGCAAACCCTCATGGCGCGGCTGCTGATCCGCTGCGCCCGGCTTCAGCGAACGCTCGGCAACGGCGACCAGGCCGATGAGATGCTGGAAGGCGCCCTGGTGTGCGCGGGATCGTTGGGGAATGAGCGGTTGATCCTCGAAGCGCGGCTGGAACAGACCATCTCCGACCTGTGGCGCGGCGAGTATGAAAAGGCCATTGGCGCGCTGGATCCGCTGGCGGACGAGGCGAGCCGGCTGGATGCGCGGGCGGCTCTGATGGTGGCGTTGAACTCGCTTGGGGTGGCGCACCTGCAGATGGGACATCACGAGAAGGCGCTGGAGACCTTTCAGAAACTGGCGAAGTGCGGGGAAGGGGACGCGGCGCCGCAGGTGCAGGCGGACGCTTTCAACAACGCGGGTCTGATCTACTGGCGATGGGGGCAGTATGCACAGGCCCTGAAGGCGTTCAAGCGGGCACTTCCCTTGCGGCGGCAGGCACACGACCAGTTCGGGTTGTGCGCCACTCTCATGAACATGGGCATCATCCAGGAGCA
>Ga0315294_10010647_pt1 | contig 10093 bp, 5 predicted proteins | sample YL17G13_40_MG_FD_203626 | JGI IMG/M metagenome (GOLD analysis project Ga0315294, IMG submission 203626) | Sediment microbial communities from Yellowstone Lake, YNP, Wyoming, USA - YL17G13_40 | ecosystem: Environmental > Aquatic > Freshwater > Lake > Sediment | place: USA: Wyoming | collected...
CCGACCACAAAGCGTGGCTCCAATTCAATATGGCGACAATCGGGTCAATAAACCCCACTCTCACCGCTGTTCTTAGAAAGTCATGTTGCCAGATAACCCCGGCGATGGGAGGACCGATTTGGTAGTAGAGAGATACGAATTCAGCGCCCGCACCGCTGGGCAGCAAGACCACGTCCCTGAACTCTCTGAGGATGTTTATCCCCTCGGCAGTATCAGTACCGTAGGCTGCTGTGGCGATGAAGCAATCGAACGGCAACGGGAACGGGAATGGGTTCCCATCCGGTAGCGCAGAAATAGTCAGGTTGAAGTTGTAGTCCAATCCTCCGGTCTGCCAGGCTTTCGTCTGGCTTGCCTGGACGCCACCAACTGTGAAACTGACTATCTTGCCATCGTCACCGTATTGGCCCGGCACCAGCATTTCGTATGTACTCTGCGCGGTCACGGCCGTCTCCACCTTCTTGACGCCTTCCACCCAGGCCTCCACCACCGTCCCCTCCGGCACGGGCCCCTTCGAGGTGCTTACCGTCCCGGCGAAATAGTGGGGGAGCATTGGCGGAAACTCATCATCGGCATAAGCCGGCAGGACGACGCCGACGAAGAGAACCACAGCCAGCAGGAGCCCCAGGGCCCCGACCAGCCTTCCGGCCCTCCGTCCTCTCCACTCGCTTTCAGTTATCTGTTTCTTCATTTTTGTCCAATCACAGCGGTCCTTCGTGGGAAGGACTCGAACCCTAGTTTCGCCATATATCTCCTGCGGCTCCGACCACCCACACCACGGGATCAACCAGGAGCTCCCGGACCAGAGTCCTCAAGAAGCTGTTTCCTGATATGAAGTCCGCGATGGGAGGGCTGAGCCTGTAGTACAGGTCAACAAATTGGGAACCGACGGCGCTTTCCAGCAATGCCCCGTCCCGGAATTCCCGCAGGACATCGATCTGTTCTGCAGTCGGACTTCCGTAGGCGGCCGTGGCGATGAAGCACACCCCGCCGCCGCCATTCGAAGCAACCTGGAAAGTGGCGGTGACAACCACATTCTGAGCGGGCATGGTGAAGGTAGTCGCCGCGGCAAGGGCATTAGCCAATGAGCCGGCCGGCGCTGCCCAGCCTGCAAACTGGTAGCCTGATGCGGCTACCGCCTGTATGCTGACAACCTCACCCTGATTATAAGGAGACGTTCCGGTGACATCATATGCCGTCCCGCCCATGATAGGCGATGCCATCATGGTCAGGGTGTATTCCGCACCAACCGCGAAGTTGGCGGTGACGACCGCATTCTGAGCGGGCATGGTGAAGGTAGTCTGAGCGGCAGTGGCATTGGTGAATCCGCCAGCTGGCGCTGTCCAGTTGACAAACCGGTAGCCCGCGGCGGGTACCGCTTTTATGCTGACCTGAACACCTGCTGCGTACGGAGATGCATTGGTCATGTCGGTCGCATTTCCCGTACCGGCCGGACTCACCGTCATGGTCAGGTTATAGGCGACCGTCGGCAGCGCAGGAATCGTCAGGTTGAAACTGTAGTTCACGATACCACCATCCCAGACAATGCTCTGCTGCGCCAGCACGCCGGCCACCCTGAAGGTTATGGTACCGGCTGGCCCTGGCACCAGGAAAGAGTACTTGCCCTGCGCATCAGTGGTCGTCTCGGCCCGCAATGCCGTGTCCACGTAGGCCTGCACCAGTGTTCCCGCCGGCACCAGGGCCGGTGGTGTGACGGTGCTCACGGTGCCTCCTAATGCCATTGGTACCGGCGGCGGTCCGCTTTGAGCAGCCACATAAGCCGGCAACACTGCGCCACCGATCAGAGCCAGGGCCAGCAGGAGCCCCAGGGCTCCCGCCAGCCGGCTGGCCCTTCGTCTCCCTAAGTCATTTCCGCTTATCTGCCCGATCATTATACAAACACCTCAGAGGTTACGGGACGATTGTTCCACCGAACGGGAAGTAACCCCAGTAACCTTGGCCTACCACGAAACTGTCTGCGGCAGGATTAATTAGAAGCCAGTCCGAGGTCGCCGCGGTGCCGGTGTTAAGCCATCCGTACATCAGCGGATAGGGCAGCTCAGGAGTGGGGCCACCGAAGTTCCACAGGTAGTTGATAACGGTGGCGGGAAGCAGCCTGGTGAACCCGAACATGTTCCAGCCTTTGGCCATGTCGTATGCTAGCGGCATGCTCGGAGGCATGTTCTTCGCCGTGCCGAATACCCACCACGTGTAACTGCCGGTTATCGGGTAGGTCAGGCGGGCCCAGTAGGCCCTGCTGCTCTCCATGGTGGTGAGGGGCCCTGGCCAGCTCTTCCACACAGCGGCAGTGCCGGCAGCGTTCCACTCATAGGACCAGATGCCGATGAGATTCGCCTTTGCCGCAGCGGGTAAAGAAGCCAGCAGTGCGGTAGAGGTTCCATTGATAGTTGTGTCAAAGGGGACGAGAGGCAGCGAGATGAGGTTCCACTTCTCGTCAAGCGTGATCTTGGCGGAGTCCTTCCACTGGTAAGCCTTGAACGGTATACACTTCTGAGCGACTATCTGCGATCCGGCTAGACAAGGTACCGCGGGGCACTGCAGATAGAAGCAGATTTCGTAATCGCCGGGCGATGAGAAGTGGAGCCGGCTCTCCCACTTGACGTCCGCAGGCGGGAAGGTGGTAACGTTAGGTAATGAATAGTTGGTGCCAACGTTGGCATCAGTCAGTGTGTACATTAGGGGGGTTCCAAGTGTGTCGAAATGGAACGTAACAACTTCGCCCGCCGGAATCTTTGTGAACTGGAACCACATGGTGGCGTTGGTGCATGGCGGGTTGCAGCCCGGTACGTCGGCTCTCAAGATGACATCGAAGATGGTCATCCATCCCACCGTCACGTTCTCGACGCCGTACCCCACCTGACCACAGGCCTTGAACGGCGGTACGAAGTCCTCAGCTATGCCCGTGTAAGTCTTGCCGAAGTCAACATGGAAGCCCAGCGTATGAAGCGCCGGTACAACCGTGTAGGTGCTGCACCCGACCGGTACTGCGGCACAGCAGACGAGCTGGTAGCTCACAGTCAGGGTCTTGGACCCGGCGGTTGCAGGGTTAACAACCCCACCTATTGTGAGCGTAATCGGGGTACCGGCCACAATATTGCCTGGGACGACCGGGATCGGGAACTCTATGCGGGTGCCCACTTTCGTCACACTGGGTACGGCAGCGCCGTTGACAAGGACGTTGGCAGCCACGACAGCCGTTAAACCGGTGCCTGTCGGGAACTCCACCGCCAGCTTGTCATTGGGGGCAATCAGCGTCACCGGGAGCGTGAAGGGTCCGATGCTGTATGTGTCCGAGTCGCTCGCGCAGAACGGCGGCACCAAGGCTACAACCGGAATGGTGCAGGTTTGCGCTGCTGTCGGCACAGCGGCAATGGTCAGCCCTAGTATTACTCCTAGAGCCAACAAAATACTGATTATCTTTCTCACTTCTTTCCTCCTTTCAAATTATCAGGGTTTTCCTGATTCTGAGGCTGTTTCATTTTGCTTTTGTAGTTGCCCCGATGAAATCTCGCTCGGTTGCCCGGTCCGGTAAGCAACTACATTCTCCAAACAGCCTCTCTCCTATTGTTTGATTCTTCTATTTGTTTTTTACTTGCTTTGTTTGTTTTTCACTCCACCCCAGGGATATTTGAGGTGTTGTTCATAGCCCACGACCGACCGGCACCCTCCCGGTGGAGAATGCCCCGCGGGTAGAAATAGTCGTTCCGTTCGTCAGTCCCAAAACTAATGAAGAGACCGTCATTTGCAGGTCTCTTCTCCAGCTTTTTGTAGCTGCCTCTTTCAGCCAGCACCATGCCCCTTTGTCATTGCGAGCCCCGACTTGTCGAGGCGCGGCAATCTCGGCTGGCGCCCTAGCGCGATAACAACCCAGGTTCACCGGAACCTTTCCCCTGCAGTCACTCACCCAACTGCGGCCTGAGCCAACTAACTCCAGCACCTGCCCTGTCGTCAATCTTCCTCCTGTCAGTCCACGCATCTTGTCTGTGTTGCATTGCTCATCGGTCATTCCTGTCCCCGATGTGGTCAATGCCTTCAGCTGCATCCTTTTCTATTCTTTCCCTTGACCGATAACTGCCTTGCTTCTTTCGGCTACCCTTTCTCAGCTACCGAGCGGACTTGGTCTGTCTGGTGGACTGTCGCTGGTGTAAGGATTTGGTCTTTCCGAAAGCGCAGCCAATATTATGCTATCACTCCGATGCTGTCAAGACTTTCGTGAAATCTTTTGAAAAACACGCTTGCTAACCTTTCCCGGTAGCGGGCTCCCGGTCACATTCCCCTCAGATCATGGCTAAGCACCCGCTCCACTGTCACCTCCTTACTCTGGCTTGCCACAAAACCCCTTGTCACAAGCGCTAACCTAAACCTCACTTAACAGAATACCACCCCTGACAGACCTTGTCAAGTAGCGGTTGAATCTATCTGTAGCGAACTTCTTCAAAGATTTTGTAATGGTGAGACCCCTGACTGGGGAGAAAACGGAGGGCGGGGACAAGCCCCACCCCTACCGTATCGAATTATGGTGACGAGGTGCCACACATATTGATGTAGTGGCGGAGTTCATCTCCGCCTCACCCGTTGGGACGATCTCGGGGGGGGCAAGTCCCGCCCCTACGGTGTTGAATTATGGTGACCACATGTCACACATATTAATGTAGTGGCGGGGTTTATCCCCGCCTCACGGGCGGGGATGATTCGGGCGGGGACAAGACCCGCCCCTACGATGTTGAAATATGACACAATAGCGGTGGTGCCAATGTTTAGTGCGACCCTTCAGGGTCGTGCCTGAGTGTAAATGACGTGGCCGCACGCCTAGGTCAGCAACCAATCGCCCACGCGGCACTGCCCCCAGCCATCAGAACCCACGGCGACCACGGTGCCGTCAGACTTGAGCGCTACGGTGTGGTTGTAGCCTGCAGAGATCTGGACGATGTTCGTCCAGCCGCCAACATCGCACTGGCCGCTGGAGTTGGAACCCACGGCGACCACGGTGCCATCGGACCTAAGCCCCACAGTGTGGCTGTGGCCTGCCGTTACCTCAACGACGTCCTTCCACCCACCGACAGCGCATTGCCCGTCCCAGTCTGCTCCGACCCCGATAACGCTGCCGTCCGATCGGAGCCCCACCGTATGATAGGCGCCTGCCGCGACCTGGACGATGTCCGTCCAGCCGCCAACATTGCACTGCCCGTACTTGTTGGAACCCGCAGCGATCACCGTGCCGTCTGCCCTGAGTCCTACCGTATGAGAGAACCCCGCGGCTACCTGGGCGATGTTTGTCCAGCCCCCAAGATTGCACTGCCCGTCGTCGTTAGCCCCGACTGCGACCACGGTGCCATCCGCCTTAAGCCCCACCGTGTGATAGTAGCTTCCAGCGACTTGTATGATGCCCGTCCAGCCGTCAAAAGCGCATTGCTGGAACGGGCACCATCCCGTCCTGATCACGGTGCCGTCGGCTTTAAGCCCCACCGTGTGATATGTGCCGGCAAGGACCTGCATAATGTCCGTCCAGCCGTCAACAATACATTCCGAGTACTCGTTGTATCCCACGGCAACCACCGTGCCGTCGATCCTAAGCCCCACTGTATGCAACCCGCCTCCAGCCACCATCGGGGTGTATTTGCTCTCGAAGTTGGCGGTGACTGAATAGCTGCCATTCATGGTGATGGTGGTTTGAGCCGCATTGACATCCCTGATAGTACTCACATCACCAGTCCAGTTGACAAACTTGTAGCCTTCCTCGGCTTCTGCCACCAGATTGACCACTGTTCCTCCGTCGTACGTAAACGTGCCTTCTCCAGGTACCGTGGTCGAACCACCCGCCGTGCTGGTGGTGGTAAGGTCATACTGCTGCCTCACAAAGTTGCCTATTATAAAATAGGCACTGTCCATTACAATGGTAGTTGTGGCATTGTCGACATCATCAAGGGTGCTCACATTACCGGCCCAGTTGACAAACTCATAGCCAGGGTCCGGAGTGGCCGTTAGGTTGACCACCTTTCCCTCATCATAGGCAAAAGTGCCCTCTCCAGGGACGGTCACTGACCCTCCGGCACTACTAGCGACAGTGAGCTCATAGGAAGGAACAGCAGACTCAACACAGCCTACCGTTGCGGCAATTAACGCCAGGACAATCACAAAGATCCTGGCTCTGGCCGCATAACGATGCCTCCTCAGACTAAGTGTTATCTTCATACTCTGCCTCCAGATTTCCGTAATTGCACCAAAGGAATTCTATCTGAGTTGGTAATCAGCCAAAGCATGCATTATAACTGTTATTGCGGCACTTGTCGAGGAGCGCCCTCTTCAACACCTTAGTGACACATCATCTGTTTTCTTCTATTTTTCGGGTAGCACTCAAGGTACTACTGGGGAGTGAGGTAGTCCAAAGACTGGTGAGGACGAAATGCATTATGCTGTTTCTCCCGGTTTGGCAGCCTATCCATAAGTTCGTGGATGTTGAGGGAGATGTCCATCACTTCGCACAACGCAAGATCAGGTCAGTATCCAGTCACCGACGTTGCACTGGAAATTGAAGTTGGCTCCGGTGGCGACCACGCTCCCGTCGGACCGGAGCCCTATCGTGTGTACCATGCCGGCAGCGACCTGGGTGATGTTTGTCCAGTCGCCGACATTGCACTGACCGTAGTCGCTCCATCCGGCGGCGACCACTGTGCCATCGGATTTCAGCCCTACCGTGAGCTGGCAGCCTGTGGCTATCTGTACTATGTCGGTCCAGCCGCCCGGATTACACTCTCCATAGTTGTTCCGTCCCAGGGCGAACACAGTGCCGTCGGACTTGAGCGCCACCGTGTGGTGACCACCGGCCGCGACCTGGGTGATGCCCGCCCAGTCTGCCACATCGCATTCCCCGTCCCAGCCTCCTCCCACCGCGACAACGGTGCCGTCAGACTTAAGTCCCACCGTGTGCCACGAGTTGGCGCCTGCCGCGATCTGGATGATATCAGTCCAGTTGCCCACATCGCACTGCCCATACTCATTGGATCCCGCGGCCACCACGGTGCCGTCTGACTCCAGCCCTACCGTATGCCTTCTGCCGGCAACCACCTGCATGATATCTGTCCAGTTGCCCACGTCACACTGCCCATACTCATTGTATCCGATGGCCACCACGGTGCCATCTGACTTAAGCCCCACCGTATGCTCATAACCGCCGTCAATCTGGATGATATCCGTCCAGTTGCCCACGTTGCACTGCCCGCAGGAGTTGTATCCCACGGCAACCACAGTGCCGTCTGACTTAAGCCCTATTGTATGCCAGCCGCCTCCGGCCACCATCGGCACAGGTTTTCTCTCGAAATTCGCCATGATTGAATAGCTGCCGTTCATAATGATGGTGGTGTGGTTTGCAGAGACGTCCTCAATGGTGCCCACATCACCTGTCCAGTTGACGAACCCGTACCCTTCCTCGGCCTGTGCCACCAGGTCAACCATCGTGCCGGCGTCATACTTGAAGGTGCCTTCGCCCGGGCTGGTTATCGAACCGCCAGGGGCGCTGGAGGTGGTCAGGCTGTGCTGAACAGGCGGAATCACCGCGAAATCAGCCTCGATGGTGTAGTCGTCGTCTACGGTTATGGTAGTAGAAGCATCGTTGACATCGGCGACGGTGCTCACGTCACCGGTCCACTTGATAAACTGGTAGCCTGCCTGGGCCCTGGCCACCAGGTCAACCACTGCGCCAGCCTCGTAAGAAGAAGTCCTTTCGCCGGGTTCGGTTACCGATCCGCCAGTTGTGCTGGAGACGGTGAGCGCGACCAGATCGTCAACCTCAGTAGCACAACCAGGTAGAGTTAGCCCTACGAGCAAAAGACAGCTAATAGCCGCGAAAGCAATTCTTCGCATGGTGCATTAACCTCCGTTCTGTATCGGGCTGGAAGCCCTTTGGTACTAAGAGAAACTGGGTGCTACCTATGGCGTCCAGCAACTTGTCTCCTATAATATCAAAGTCCCAGCCTTCACAGTCAAGTAGTGGTCGGAGAAAAAATGGGGTCAACTCTATTTTTTGCGAGCCAAGCATCGCAGCTCCTGATTCTTGTAGTGCGACTTTTCAAGGTCGTGCGGTAGTGTTTTGCCACGAGGCTAAAGCCTCGCGCTACATTTGTTGAGCCGGCGGGGACAAGTCCACCCCCGCGGGCTTTGAAGGGGAAATGCTAAATCCTAGGCACGAAATTCCTTCGACAGCCTCAGGATAGGCCCGAACAATATCGAAACTTGAAACAGTCAAAACATGAAATGCCAATGCTTAAAACGTCTAGAATCTTGAACTTCGACATTGGGATTTGTTTGGGATTTGGGTTTTGAAATTTGGAATTGAGCCGATACTGTAGTGGCGAGGTTCATCCTCGCCTTGTGGGCGGGTACAAGACCCGTCCGTACGGTGTCGAATTATGGTGACGAGGTGCCATACATATTGATGTAGTGGCGGGGTTCATCCCCGCCTTGTGGGCGGGGACGAGACCGATGCCTTGAGTCTAAAACCCGATCGTAGTGTGCCTTTCTAAGGTCGTGCCGTTCTGCCCCCGCACGAGGCTAAAGCCTCGCACTACATGTTTATTCTCATTCCTGTAGTGCGACCTTCTAAGGTCGCGCGGTACTGTCCTGGTTTCAAGGTCGTGCGGTGCTGCCCCCGCACGAGGCTAAAGCCTCGCACTGCATTTGTTGAGCCGGCGGGGAAAAGCCCCCGTGTCTTGACAAACCTATCAATCTGAGGATATTATGTTTTTGCCCGAATAGATAGAGGGGTGATAACAGTTTAGTTTTCCTGGAGCGTGTTTATAGTGTGTCATGTTCCATAGATTCGTCCAGACAGGGTGTTCTGGGGAAAAATGTTTGCTACGAGAGGTGAGATTGCGGACAAAGCGAGTATGGGCTGGCATCGCAGCGGGGTCTCTGTTACTAATATTGCTATTGCCCCAGCTGGCTCTGGCTGATCCAGCCTCCATTAGCCTTTCCCAGGCTTCCGGGCACTGCGGCGACTTGATCGAAGCGACAGCGACCGTTGACCTGGCCGGCACATATCGTATCTGCTGGAACTCTCGCACACCAGATAATGTTAAAGGGACATTCAACGCAACCGGGGCCGGGAATCACACCGTCGCGTTCGCTGTCCCTGAGACTGTGAAAGGCACTTATACTGTCTATTTAACCTGGGCAGACTACACCCAGCTGGCGGCATCTAATTTTACGGTGGTCCCTTTCGTCGAAATTGGCCCCAAAGAGGGACCGGTGGGCACGCTGGTAACCTTCAATGGCAGTGGTTTTGCGGCCTCGCAGGATGTCCAGGTCAGCTTGCTGGGCACAGCAGCCACGGGTAAGGCCAATACTGCAGGTTCCTGGACCCTCAACTATACTATCCCGGCTACCCCGGGTGGCGCCTACGCCTTCAAGGTCGAGTTCAAGGAAGGTACGGTATGGTACGCTCTGGAGGGGAAGAGTTTTAAGGTGACCCCCCGAATCACTGCGCCAGGTTCGGGAAGGGTGGGGCAGACAATTCAGGTGGCAGGCACCGGCTTTGGCAGCAAGGAGAACATTAAGGTCATCTTCAGGCGGCAAGGGACGACCGTTGATGTTGTGGCCAAGGAGAACATCCCCGCCGACGACAAAGGCTCCTGGAACGCTACCGTCGTTGTTCCCGCTGTCCAGGGCGGTAACTACGCCATCGACGCCTCGGGACCAGTGACCAACGCCGGCGATGTCCCCGACGTTAGCTTCACCCTGAGCGCCGGAATACTGGTTGAGCCAACTTCGGCTTATGTAGGTGACAGGATCACCGTCACGGGAGGCGGTTTTGCAGCGGGAGAAACGGGCATCAGGGTCACCCTTGACGGGCAGGTGGCGACTACTGGCATCACGGCTCGTACGAATGGTACCTGGGAATCATCCTTTGTCTTGCCGGCCAGTGCCTACGGGAGCCATACTATCTCGGCCTCTGGTGACGTGACCAAAGATGCTCCAACGGTCACCTTCAGCACCCAGGCCAAAATAGAAAACGTCAGCCCGGCTCAGGGATCTCCCGGCGACTCAGTCAGCCTCACCGGCAGCGGTTTCTCCAGTAACC
>Ga0315294_10010648_pt1 | contig 10093 bp, 7 predicted proteins | sample YL17G13_40_MG_FD_203626 | JGI IMG/M metagenome (GOLD analysis project Ga0315294, IMG submission 203626) | Sediment microbial communities from Yellowstone Lake, YNP, Wyoming, USA - YL17G13_40 | ecosystem: Environmental > Aquatic > Freshwater > Lake > Sediment | place: USA: Wyoming | collected...
ATCTCAAATTCTATGATGTTTCCGTGTGAAACATCTCAGAATTTGAGATGCTAACTTGCGAGTCTTCCTATGTACAAACTTATTCTTTAAAAGCGGTCATCGGTTCTAAAATCAACTCTCCCTTTTTGAAGCGCTCAATGGAGAGGGGAGTTATGTCAATGGTCGTGGTTTTCCTTTCTGTAATTAACTCTGCGATCACCTTTCCTACAGCAGGGCTGTGCTGAAATCCGTGGCCGCTGAATCCATTGGCGAGAATGAATCCCTCTACTTCAGGAACCTTGCCTAAAATGGCATGGTGATCTGGTGAAATCTCATAAAGCCCTGCCCATCCCCTTGCAATGCGAGCCTTTTCAAGATCAGGGACACGATACATCGCATTCTCTGAAGCCTCAGCCATAGCTTCGTAATCAATGCTTAGATTAAAACTCGGTTCACTATCTAACGGACCGGAAAGCAGGAAACCATCCACTTCCTGACGGAAATACCATCCCCGATGAAAATCGATCGTTAATGGAATGGTTTGATCAGTAAGATGAAAAGGAGCGGTGATGAAGATTTGCCTCCGAAGTGGTTTGACAGGAATTTTAACGCCTGCCATCTCTCCAATAGACGAGGCGAAAGGCCCTCCCGCGTTGACGACGATGGGAGTAGAAATCTCTTCTGACCTCATTTTCACCCCTTTAACTTTGCCTTTGATCACTGAGACCCCGACAACTTCTTCCCCCTCATAGATCCTTACACCTGCCCTCTTAGCACCGCTGACGAATCCGGATAAGACTTCACTTGGACCTGCATAACCATCCCAAGGGCAGAATGTTCCACCCAGAATATCATCCACTCTAAGGTAGGGCCATCGTGCCTTAATCTCATCGGGATTTAAAAGTTCAACGGGGATACCAAACATCCTCTGAAGTTCTACATTTCTTTTGAAGACCCCAATCTCCAACTCAGTGGTTCCTAAAAAGAGATATCCGATCCGTCTAAATTCGGGATTAATACCGAATTTCTCCTCAAATCGTTCAAAGACCTTTATGGATTCGAGGGAGAAGAGGATGTTGATCTCTGTGGAAAATTGAGTCCTTATTCCTCCAACAGAACGACTGGTAGAACCCTCACCCAATTGTCCTTTTTCAAGGAGAAGGATCTTCCCTACCTTTTTCAGGGCAAGATGATAAGCAATGCTAACACCGATAATCCCTCCTCCAATGATAACAATATCCGCAGTTTTTTCCATGATAAAAAAGGGAACGGGGAGGCGTTCCAAAATGTCATTCTGAGGCGATAGCCGAAGAATCTCTGATTTCTAACCTTTTGTAATTATAAGATTCTTCGCTTCGCTCAGAATGACGAAACGGCATATTTTGGTGGTATTGTGACAACCTCGCAGGCTACTTTTTTATATCTATGCTACACAGATAGAGTTCATCCAATCCTTTACAATGAACTCATTTCCTATCAAAAAGTTTCCTGTCCCTTTTCTTAATCATCTTTAATAAAAAAATCATCTCTTCATTCTTCACCCAGTAGGAACACACCAGGTAGATTCCGAGGCCGAGCAAAATCCCGATAACGAGGAACAGAACTTTCTCGACAATATTACCAGTCGTGGACCAATTTCCCAAGGAACAGATCAGATAAGAGACCAAACCCATGGGCAGGCTACAAAAGAGGATGAGGAAGAGGGATTTAATATTCCTCCTAAGATCCATTCCTCCCAATTTCATATTCAACTTTCGAGAGAGTAGTATGAGATTGAGGGTTGACGAAAGACTGGTGGCCAGTGCTAACCCAGCATGTTTCAAGGGATAGATGAGGATCGAATTCAAGATGACATTCGCTCCCAGGCAGATCAAAGCAATCTTTAATGGGGTCCAGGTATCTTGGAGAGAATAGAAAGAAGGGACAATAGTCCTCACCCCTGCGATTGCCCAGAGTCCAACCGAATAGAACAGCAGGGCTTTGGCCGTCATCACAGTGGCAGAATAATCGAAAAGTCCCCTTTGGAAACAGAGGTTAATGATAGGGGTCTTTAAAACAATCAGCCCCACCATGGCTGGAATGCTGATAAAAGAGACTAACCGAAAGGTGAAGGAAATTGTTTCCTTCAATTCTTCCACCTTCCCCTGAGATGCCAATCCTGAAAGGCTCGGGAGAGAGGCCATTCCGATGGCTACGGCGAAAATTCCCAATGGAAATTCCATTAATCGGTCTGCAAAGTAGAGATAGGAGACACTCCCACTTGGAAGGAAGGAGGCAAAGATGGTATCGATGAACACATTCAGTTGATAGACCGCTGTTCCGATAAGACCTGGAATCATCAAAAATCCAATCCGTTTGATCGCTGGATGCCGAAAATTAAAATTGAATCGAAAACTAATTCTCTTTTTCATCAAGAAGGGGATTTGAAAAAGAAACTGGATCACTCCCCCGACAAGAACGCCAATGGCCAACGTCATCACCGGCTTTTGAAAGGCATGATAAAAAAGGAAGACAGAGGCGATGATGGATATATTGAGAAAGATAGGAGCAATTGCTGGCGCAAAGAAATGCCGAAGGGAGTTCAGGATTCCCATGCAAAGGGCGAAAAAACCCATGAAAAAGAGATAGGGAAAGATGATCTGGTTGAGCATAACGGTGAGTTGAAATTTCTCCGGAATTCGTATAAACCCCGGGGCAATGATTCGGATCAAAATCGGTGAGAATAGAACTCCGAGAATTGTGAGGACCAATAATACTACCCCAGCGATGGTAAATGCGATATGGGTGACCTCTCGGGTCTCCTCTTCTGGACGCTGAGTGAGATATTCGGTATAGACGGGAATAAATGAGATGGTTAAGGAACCCTCTCCTACTAATCGTCTCCAAAGGTTTGGAATCCGAAAGGCAACAAAAAAGGCATCAGCCGCTATTCCTGCCCCGAAGAAACGGGCGATGACCATATCCCTCAAAAAACCTAAGATACGACTGAGGAAAGTTCCTATGCCGATGGTGGTAGCAGCTTTAGTGATCTTGTGGGTTTCGGACATAAAGGGATCGAAAAACGAACGTTCCCTTGATTACACAGATTTCAAAAAATGATTGCACAGATTTGACTGATAGGTTGGACCTGATTCTAATCTGTGTAATCGCATTTCATAATCGGTGTAATCAGAGATTCCTTTCTCTGGAATCTCAAAAGGACCTTGACATACGCTATAATAGAATGTTAAATAAATCAATAACATAAAAAGAAAGGAGGCTATATCTTGGCGACCCATCTATCGGCACTGAAACGAGCAAGACAAAATGAGAAAAGGAGGCTTCGAAACCTTAACTTCAAAACCACGGTAAAATCCTCAATTAAAAAAGTAAGGGAAGCCATTGAAAGGAAAGATGCTGAAGATGCCCAAAAGGTTCTGTTAAAAACAATCCCTCTCATCCAAAAGGCCTGCTCCAAAGATGTCTTTCATAGGAATACGTCTGCCAGAAAGATTTCTCGGTTGACTCTGAAAGTCAACGCTCTTAAGGGAACTTCCTAAGTAATTCCCCATAGCGGCATTGCACCCTCGAGCCATGAAAATGGTCTTAAGGTTAGGAAGCCAGTTTGGTCAAGGGGCAAAGGTTATGGTCGGGCATTTAAAGCCATCTCACCTAACCCATCGACAAAACCGGCATCTTTACCCTAACCATTGGACCAAAGACTTCGATTTCCTATGGGGTTTTTGGCCTGCAGAGGTCGATCACCAGCTTCTCCATCAGAAGATCCTTTTGAACCCGTCCTCTTTTAATGGATAAATCAGTTTGGTGACACTTTAAAATCCCTTCTCGGAGAAAGGATTCAGAAAAATGCCTTCCTTGGTCCATTAGTTTCTTTACATTCCATGGTGACATTCTAAGTGTCCTCGCTATTTCTGCCGACTCCTGTTGCTGGGAGGCCATCTCCTTCACTTTCCATATATTTCGATATTGCTTGGCCATCATGTTTAAAAGAAGTGGAACAGGATCATCCATCTTTTTTGAGCTCTCTTCATCCTTTTTAAACGAGACGATCTTTGACTCCATCGCCTTTTCCAAAATTCCTATAGCCTTCTCCAAATTTTGGTGACCAATCGCATCCATTAAATCGAAGACTGTGCTGATCTTTACCTCTGAGGTAATCCCTTCCACATCGGACAGGTCGATCACCTGTTTCTCCCCGACGCTCAAGAAGGCTTTTTCCAAGGCATTGTCGAGGTCGTTCAGGTGATCCCCCACTACTTCAACCAAATAGTCCGCTGCATCTTCTGAGAGCTTTTTACCTTTGGCTGCCATTCGGTTCTTCACCCATGAAACTAAAGCTTTACCTTTTAATCGGGACCATTCTATTATTTTCCCAACTTTTTCTATCTCAGCCTGATGTTTTTTCCAAAGCCCTAAATTCTGAGCACATAAAATGAAACAGGTAGTAGGAGAAGGTTTTTGGGTATATCTCAACAATTCTTCCATCCCCTCTTCATTTATACGATCTGCTTCACTGACAAGGACAAACCGATACCGAGAGAACATTGGGATGGTCTGTGCTGTCTGAACGATCTCCTTTCCACTATGTTCTTCTCCATTAAAGAGGTGTAAGTTCAGTCCCCTCTCTTTTGAGGAAAGAGTGCGATCCAGGAGTTTTTGAATCTCCTCCTCAATGAGGTAATTCTCAGGACCGTAAAACAAATAGACTGGGTATATTTTTGAATCGATTTTCATCAGATGAATGAAAGAATGTTAAATGCACCTCCTCAATTCAACTTTTATAATAATTCAACAAGGGGATTTATGCTATCTTTTTTAATCTCTTTCAAGAGTTAATGACAAGAATGTGGTTTTTCTGGTTGAATGGACTTAGAAATTCTTATCAAAGTCCCCCCATAAAATTTACAAGTGGGCATAAAATTTGCTTGAATTATTTTACATTTCAATAAATAATTTTGAAAGAAAACTTTATCATGTCTCGCAAGTTTATTATTATTATATTTTGTTCCTTTTTTCTAACCAGTTGGGCCTTTTCCGCCTTTGCTTATACTCCTTTTCTCAGCGACGAACAGATTAGAATTATCAAAGAAAACATTGACCATAAGGATTGGGCGAAAAAAGCCTACCGAGCTTTGTTACGGGAGGCAGACAAATGGGCTAAACACCCTATTGATATTCCAAACGAATATGGTGGCTGGTCTCATGACTATGTTTGTCCAAAACATGGTGTATCACTGGTCTTTGATGAAACATCTCCTCACAGCCACCGCTGCTCCACAGACAACCAACTTTACACCGGCGATAAACTGGACGCTGCTTGGCGATTCTATATGCATTTCAGGTATAGCAGGGCTGTTAAAAACCTGGCGATTGCCTATGCCCTTACCAAAGAGTCACGCTATGCATCTGCGGGTCGGACCATCCTGCTCAGGTATGCCAAACTTTGGCCACAGTATAAAAACCCCCGAACCAAAAAAGGTCGTGGTCATCTCTTCTGGCAGGTGCTGGACGAAGGACAGTGGGCACCCGACATTGCCTGGGGATACAATTTGTTACACTCCACCTTTTCAGTATCGGATCAACAGACGATCGAGAAGAATCTGCTGACGCCTCTTTACAACATCATCCAAGAGGAACAGATGCAAAAAATTCATAACCATCGGGCCTGGGAAAACGCTGGCAGCGCCCTGTTGGGATTTGCCATGGATAAACCCCCTTGGTTCAAGCCAGCGATTGACGGTCCGCTGGGCTTCCGTGAGCAGGTCGTCAATGGAATCCTTGATGATGGCCTTTGGTTCGAAGGCTCTACGGGCTATCATTTTTTTGCCCTTGAAGCTCTTGCTACATTAATGGAGGTGGCCCCAAATTTTGGATACGATTTAGCAGGTGCACCAAAGCTGAAAGCGATGTTCGACGCTCCGCTTGCCCTATCACTCCCTTCAGGAGAATTGCCCGCCCTTAATGACAGTACCTTAGGAAAAACCTTGTCCTATCCGGATCTTTATGAGCTTGCTTACAGCTGGTACGGCGACCCACTATTCTCTCAACATTTGCAAAACATTTATCGAAATAAAGATCGCAACAGTCTTCGGTCCCTCCTGTACGGCAAACCAGAATTGGTGAAGCAAACAACCCTATCCCCTATTCCAAGCGTCAACTTTACATCATCCGGAGTCGCCGTCCTCAGGCGGAACAATGCTTACCTATTGTTGAAGTATGGGCCCCATGGCGGCGGGCATGGCCACTTTGATAAGCTTAATTTCATTCTGGCTGAAGGTTCTGTCTGGCTAAGCCCTGACCTCGGAACTTCAAAATACGGACTACCCATTTATGAAGGCTGGTTTAAACAAACTCTCAGTCACAACACCATCCTTGTCGATCAAAAACGCCAGAAGGAGGCCTCTGGCCAATTATCTGTTTTCAACCCGAATGCTCCCATACCATGCATGAAGGCCTCGGTCGATAATGCTTACCCGGGTGTCAACTTGGAACGTTCTCTCTACTTAGGAGATAGCTACCTTGTCATCTACGATCGTATCAATAGTTCACAGATCCACACTTATGATTGGGTTTACCATAATTACGGTCATTTGACCCACCATTTACCATTAAAACCTCTTTCTAAATCACTGGGCAAAGGGAATGGCTATGAATACCTGGAATCTTTGATGCATGCAGTAACAAAAGATCTCTGGCAGTTGACCTGGCAGTATCATCAATATAATGTTCGACTGACGATGCTGGGTGCACCGGATACTGAAGTCATCACCGCGCAGGGCCCAGGCATGCCTATTTCAGAACGTCTACCCATGGTTATTGCCCGCCGGAAAGCTGCCAAGACTGAATACATCACAGTATTGGAATGGTATCAAGAACAACCGGTTTTAAAGTCAGTTAGACTTGTGGACAATGCCCTTCAATTGATTTTCCCTGACAAGACAACAACCATTCCCCTCTCTGAAAAAAATTAGCCTCGTCTCTCTCTTTCTCTGCTCCCCTCATATAGATCATACTCTAACAACCTGCATTCGATATTGCTGTTAAAAAAAGGGATTCTTCTTTTTGTCTTTAGTCCCACTTTCTTTGCCAGATCGAGGTTACCGGTGAAGATATATCCCTTATATCCCTGGCATCTCTTTTTAAAAAAATCCCCGATACCCTCATAGGTTTCCTTCAGTTCTTCAATCTCTCCCAACCGCTCACCATACTCGGGATTGAGGACCACAACGCCACCACCCTCCGGGACAGGTGTCTCTGAATAATCGCATATTCCGAATTCCATCAGATGGGCCACGCCTGCTGTCATTGCATTCTTCTTTGCCGCTTCAATAGCCTCCTGGCTAATATCCGTTGTAATGATCCTTCCATTTAAACTCTTTTTCGCTACTGCCGTTGTTTTTTTGCGCAAAGCCTTCCAGGAAGATTCGTTAAATTCTTTTAGATGCATGAAACCAAAATTGTTCCTTAATAGGCCTGGAGCTTTGTTAAGGGCAATCATTGCTGCCTCAATGGCAAGCGTGCCGCTCCCGCACATGGGATTGATGAAGTTTCCATTGCCTTTCCAACCCGTTGCCAGGATGACAGCCGCTGCAAGCGTCTCCTGCATAGGTGCCCGGAGCGGGATCCTCCTGTATCCACGCCTGGAAAGAGGCTCACCAGAAGTATCCAGATAGACCTGGCACTGTTCTTCTTTCCAATATAAATGAATCACCGTTTTATCTCTATTAGGGCCGGAATCGGGACGGCGGCCAAACTTTACATTCATCCGGTCAACGATCGCATCCTTGCATCTTAAATTTGCAAATCTTGAATCCTTAATGCTTGGGGTCTCGACAGAGGAAGTCACGCAGAGGTAACCCTCTTCTGGAATGATATCTTCCCATTTGATCCTCGACATCTTGTTGTAAAGTTCATCAGGGCTTTTTGCATCAAATTCTTCGAGAAGAAAAAGAACCCGTTGTCCTGTTCGGAGAAAAAGGTTAAGTTTGATGGCATCTTCCATTTTACCTTCAGTCTCAACGTCTGCCATATCCTCCGATAGAATCGGAAGACCCAATGAAACGACCTCCTCCTTTAAAAAAGGCGGGATTCCTTTAGCACAAGTGATGATGATTTTGTTTTTCTTTGTGAATACAGACATAATTGGCCCTGCCCTTCACACCATACCATTTTATTTAACATTCTATCCATGTTATTACCTGGAGCATTAAAATGGTTATATAAGGACCCCCTCACCCTCCCCTCTCCCCAATGCCTGGGGAGAGGGTTAGGGTGAGGGGTATGACTTCGCGAATGTAATCTATTAAATGCTCTTATTAATAAATGACAACAAACTGTTTAATTTTTTTTGTTGTCATTCTGAGCGCATCGAAGAATCTCAGCTCCAAGGCATTCAAAAAGTTACGAGATTCTTCGTCGCCTCCGGCTCCTCAGAATGACCAGCCCTAGGCCTTTAGCAACAGCTTCGTAAATCCTATCCCTTTCTTTAATCTTTTTGTGTTATTATTTTATTAAATAACTTTTCTAAAGGTCACAAGCAAATGGAACATTGGCAGAGAGCGCTTGATAAAAGTTTAACCCATCTGGAAGAGTTGGCCAATATTTTCCACATCGACGTTACACCCTTAAAGCCGGTGGTCGAGCATTATCCTATAAGGATTACCCGCTATTATCTCAGTCTCATAAAAAACCCGGGTGACCCTATTTGGTTTCAGTGTGTGCCAGATCCACGTGAATTAGAAGACAACAACCTCTTTGTTGATCCCCTCAATGAGGATGGTTTAACTCCGGTCCCAGGCCTCATCCACCGTTATCCCGACAGGGTTGTCTTGCTTGTCTCATCAGCCTGTCCAACCCTTTGCCGATTCTGCATGAGGAAATCCCGGATCGGACATCAAGGTGTATTAAATGCTGAAAATTCCATGGGTGTCGGTTTGAAGTATATTGAAAGAAATTCTGTAATTCGTGATGTGATTCTCTCCGGTGGGGACCCCTTATTACGCTCTGATGAAAGTCTTGAAGAGATACTTGCAAGACTGCGCAAAATTCCCCACGTGGAAATGATCAGGATTAATACCCGCACACCCGTAACCCTGCCGGAGCGAATAACACTTCGTCTATGCAGGATGTTAAAACGTTATCATCCACTTTATGTGAATACCCACTTCAATCACCCCTTAGAAATTACGCCAGAATCTGTCGAGGCTTGCTCAAGACTGGCTGATGCAGGTATCCCTCTGGGAAACCAGACCGTGTTATTGAGAGGTGTGAATGATGATCAAGAAGTGATGAAGAAATTAATGCAAAAACTTTTAACTATCCGGGTTCGGCCTTACTACCTCCACCAGATGGACCTGGTTAAGGGAACCGGCTACTTTCGAACCTCGGTAGAAAAGGGTTTGGAAATTATGGCTGGATTACGTGGCCACACCTCAGGCATGGCTATTCCCTATTATATGATTGACTTGCCAGGAGGTAAGGGGAAAGTGCCGATTCTCCCTAACGATGTAAAGAGACAGGGGCAAACACTTTTTTTACGTAATTATCTTGGTGAGGTTGTTGAATATCGTGACGATGGACTATGAACAGATGATCTATAGTTCCTCTGGGGTAAAAACCATTACCCCATCAAAGCAAGTCGCATTTAAAAAAACCATGACCAGCTGACTACTCCCATGGCTATTCCGTCGAAGGAGGAGACGTAAATTTTGAACAACTTAACATCGGCTGGCAATTTAAAGAAGTGGCAAATGTGGAGCAATGGCACGGATTGCTTTTAATGGAGCCCAAAGGGCAAGCTCGTGGTACCACTTCAAACGTCCCTTCGGGGCGAACATCCCGCACCAGAGGACCAATTCACCCATGGGTAAACCCATGGTCCTCTTGGTGCTGGGATAGATCATTTATTTCAGTTGCCATTCCCCATATAAATTGGTAAAATTTATTCAATGACAAAGAAACCAAGGGTTCTTAAATTGTCCGCAGATGATGAGGAAAAGGAGCTTGAGTTTGAACTCGACTACCTCTCCTCATTGACGTTTGAAGAGCGTCTCAAGATGATGAGAGAAAAGTCAAGAGAAATGTTAAAGCAAATGATCGATCATGGACATCGAAG
>Ga0315294_10010650_pt1 | contig 10092 bp, 7 predicted proteins | sample YL17G13_40_MG_FD_203626 | JGI IMG/M metagenome (GOLD analysis project Ga0315294, IMG submission 203626) | Sediment microbial communities from Yellowstone Lake, YNP, Wyoming, USA - YL17G13_40 | ecosystem: Environmental > Aquatic > Freshwater > Lake > Sediment | place: USA: Wyoming | collected...
AGAGCTGGCCAGGGCCCAGACGATGGCGGATGCCGAGGTCAAGGCGAGGGTTGAAGCGGAAGAAAGAACAGAGTTAGAAGCCCAGGCGAGGGCAATGGCTGAAAGGCAGGCCAGGGCTGAGGCTGAAGAAAAGGCAATGGCCTATGGTGAGGCAATCGCCAGTGCTGAAGAGAGGATGAAGTCATACGCTCAGGCCAAGTCCGAAGCGGAAGAGAGGCTGCAGACGGAGAGTAGAGCGAGGGTTGCAGTTGAAGCTGAAGCAAGGGCCGACAAAGAGGCACTGATAAGGGCTCAGGAAAAGCTCGCCGCTTACACTCAGGCAAAGGATGAAGCCGAAAGAAGGGCGGAGTCGGAGGCTGCGGCCAGGGCACAAATGCAGCAGCGGGTTCAAGAAGAATCGCATGGGCGTGTTGCAGCAGAGAAGAAACTAAAAGCTGAGGTTGAAGAGCGAGCCAGACTAGAGGCCCAGGCAGCTGAGGCGATAGAAACAGCCAGGGCCCAGGCAGCCGGGTCCATAGAGGAAACCAAGGAAGAGGCGGATGAAGAAGTCAAAAGGTATGCCCAGACATTGGCAGATGCACAGGAGAGGTTAGAGGCGGAAGCTAAAGCCAGGTCAAAGGCTGAAGCTGGGGTGCAGGCTGGAGCTGAGGCGAGGGAAGAACTTGAAGCCAGGTTGAAATCCGTTTCCGATGGCAGGGCGGAGAGATTGGCCAAGGCTGAAATCAAGGCCAGGGCCAAATTGGAAAGGGCGGGCTATGTAGAGACGATAGCAAGGATTAAAGAGGCCCTTAAGGCTGAAGTTTTGGCCAGGGCTGAGGCAGAAGAGAAGCTTGAAGCCCAGAAGGAAGAACGGGCAAGGATTGAGGCTCAGGCAGCCAGGGCGATAGAGCAAGTCAAGGCTGAGTTGGGAGAGAAGCTTCAAGCCCAGATGGAGGAGCGAGCCAGGCTAGAGGCCCAAACAGATGAGGCTATAGAAATAACGAAGGCCGAGGCGGAAGAAAAGGTCAATAGATATACGGAAATGTTGGCTGAGGCCGAGAAGAGGTTAAATGTCCAGGCACAAGAGCTGGCCAGGGCACAGACGATGGTGGATGCTGAGGCTAGGGCGAGGGTTGAAGCGGAAGAAAGAACAGAGTTAGAAGCCCAGGCAAGAGCAAATGCTGAAAGGCAGGCCAGGGCCGAGGCTGAAGAAAGGGCAAGGGCCTATGGTGAGGCAATCGCCAGTGCCGAAGAAAGGATGAAGTCATGCGCTCAGGCCAAGTCCGAAGCGGAAGAGAGGCTGCAGACGGAGAGTAGAGCGAGGGTTGCAGTTGAAGCTGAAGCAAGGGCCGACAAAGAGGCACTGATAAGGGCTCAGGAAAAGCTCGCCGCTTACACTCAGGCAAAGGATGAGGCCGAAAGAAGGGCGGAGTCGGAGGCTGCGGCCAGGGCACAAATGCAGCAGCGGGTTCAAGAAGAATCGCATGGGCGGGTTGCAGCAGAGGAGAGACTAAAAGCTGAGGTTGAAGAGCGTGCCAGTGTCGAGGCCCAAGCAACTGAGGCGATAGAAACAGCCAGGGCCGAGGCAGCCAGGTCTATAGAGGAAGCCAATGCAGAGGCTGAAGAGGAGATTAGGGAATACGCCCAGGCACAGGCTGAAGCACAGAAGAAACTGGATGCTCAGGCTGAAGAGATGGCCAAGGTCCAAGCAAGAGCAGAGGCCGGAGCCAAGGCAAGAGCTGATGTGGAAAAAAGGGCCAGGGCAGAAATTCAGGCCAGAGTTAAGGCGGAAGAAAGGCTTAATGCACAACTTAAGGCGGCAGAGCAGGTTGCGCGAAAACAATTCGAGCCCGGAGAAAAAGTTGCAGCCCAGGCAAATCCAATCGGGATTCGTGATATTCCGGCAGCAACTGCAAGTTGTGAATGCTGCGGCAAAAAGGGAGTTGCAAGGAATCAATTAGTTAAAATTGATTCAGGTCATCTGTTATGCCCCGATTGCGTTAAGGCGTTAAGGGGCTAAGGATTGCCGAGAAAGCGGGTGGGCTTTTTGGTTATTCCGGCGGAAATCTAAAGCCGGTTTTTGCCTTTAGCCTTTCCAATTTCAAACTTCATAATAATATTTCCTAACTTGGTTCAAATTTTTTGTTGGTCGGGCCTCAAAATGTTTTTGCGCCCTTGACTTCCGCATAATATCAAAACCTTCTTTGTATTTCAACAATCCGAGCCCTGATTCTTACAAATCATACCGTCAAAATCGCCGAAAATTCAGGAATCTACGCTCCAGGACTGCCTTGACTCATCGAAACCCTTGCATGTTCTGTTGTGTTTGGTATTATCGCGTCACGTACAACTGTTTGGCAGACGCTGCCATGTTAGCTGATACTCAAGTGAAGGAACAGAAATGAACCTGTACCGCCGGATTGTAACCAAGAGCTTTTTGTTCATTCTTGCGATTATACTTGCTTTCTGTAATTTCTCATTTGCCTGCGATACCTGGGTGGCTATGGGAAATTCGACGCGCGATGGGTCCGTGATTTTGGCTAAAAATAGTGACAGAGGCAGTACCGAGGTTCAGCCGTTTCAGTATGTGCCGGGGACCAAACAGACGGAGAAAAAAGTCAAATGTACCCATATAACAATCCCACAGGCAAGCGAAACTTACGCACATATGGGCTCGCGCATCTGGTGGATTTTCGGCTATGAGATGGGCGTTAATGAATGGGGGGTTGCAATAGGTAACGAGGCCTCCCATACAAAAGAGCCTAAAGCCAAAACCGGACTTTTGGGAATGGATTTAATCAGACTCGCATTGGAAAGGGGCAAAACCGCCTACGAGGCCATGCATATCATCATAGATTTAATCGAAAAATACGGCCAGGGCGGCAATTGCGTCCACAAGCAGACGACCGGCCGATACTACACCTATCACAATTCATTTATTATTGCCGACCCAAATTGCGCATGGGTGCTCGAAACGGCAGGCAAATACTGGGTTGCCAAAAAAGTCAAAGATGTCTGGGCCATCTCAAATGTGCCGAGTATTGAGTCAGATTTTGACGAAGCACACCCTGAACTAATCAGCCACGCCGTCCGGATGGGCTGGTGCAAATCCGAAAAAGACTTCAATTATGCGCGGGACTACACCGATTTTCCCTCTCGCTACATGGGTCACGCCCAGCTCCGGGCAAACTCCAATCTCGCCCGCCTTAAAAATCTGCGTCCCGGCATAACCGTCGAAGACATGTTCAAAATATGCCGCAACCACCATGAAGGAACCATCGTTGCCCCCAGGTGGACACCCAATGAACCTTTTTTTGCCCAGACCTGTATGCACGAATGTCCGCCGGCTGGAAGCAGCCACACAGCGGCGAGCATGGTGGCACAGCTAAGAAAAAATATGCATCCGATGTTAAGACAGGTCTGTTGGCAAAGCTTCAGCAACCCCTGTGTAAATGTCTTCAAACCATTCTATTTTGCCGGTCAGACAGTACCCGAACAGTATGCTGTCGGGGTATTCCGGTATTCACCCGATTCACCGTGGTGGTGGGCAGAAAAAACAAAACGACTATGCGACCTCAATTACAACAGGCTCGCTCCTGTTGTGCAAAATGTATTCCGCCAGACTGAAAAATGGCAGCTCGAAAGAGCTGATAAAATGGAAGATGAGGCATTTAAGTTAATAAGGCAGGGAAAAGAGCAGGAGGCCGAAAAACTAATACAGCAGTTTTGCAGAGAAAACACCGAACGTGTCGAAACGGAATATAAGCAGCTCGAAGACAGGCTCCTGGAGATGTTGCCGAAGGTCGGTGTGGAGTATCTGTTTCTCGATAACCTGAGAAAAAACTGCGAAATTGGTAAACTTGAACTGCCCATACCCAAGAAGCGGTAATTACACAAACAATATCAATGTTCCGTTGAGACACTAAGGACATTGGCCGTTGTAAACCGAGCTAATATCAGAAAAGGGCGAATCTTATGTGGTTGATTTTTTTGCTTGTCTTCTCGGTTGTTTTTATTGTTGTGGCGACCAGCAGATTTAAGTCGCATCCTTTTATTGTGCTTTTAATAGCCGGTTTTGGGTATGGTATTTTTTGCGGGAAGATGACACTGGCAGAGGTAACTCAGTCAATCAACGCTGGTTTTGGAGGCACTATTGGCAGGATCGGCATTGTAATACTTGCGGGCGGCATCATCGGTTCCTTTATGGAGAAAAGCGGCGGGGCGTATAGACTGGCTGACCGAATAGTCAAAATCGTCGGCAAAAAAGAAGTTCCGCTTACAATGGGCATACTCGGTTATATTGTAAGTATTGTGGTGTTCTGTGACAGCGGTTTTGTCATACTTTGTCCTTTATGCAAAGCCCTTTCACGCAAGGCAAAGGTATCTCTTGCCGCCGGTGCTGTAGCGCTGGCACTGGGGCTTTATGCAACTCATACAATGTTTCCGCCAACTCCTGGCCCGATGGCTGCGACTGGAATAATTAAAGCCGACATTGGACTGGTCATCATGTGGGGGGCGCTGGTAAGTGCCGTTGCTATGCTGGCAGGCTGGCTATTTGCTGTAAAGTTTGCCTCGAAAGAGTATATAGCTCCTGCGATTGAGGCTGAGGCGGCGGACGATGAGAGCCCGATGGCCGATGCACCTTCGGCGGCGCACGCTGTTATGCCCATACTTGTTCCAATATTGCTGATTGTGCTCTGCTCGCTAAGCAATCTGCCGACACGTCCATTCGGGAATGGCAATTTGGCGACTGTCTTAAATTTCATAGGAGAGCCTTCTGCAGCCCTTTTAATTGGCGTGTTTATTGCTTTTACGCTTCCCAAAAAGCCAACTGCGGAGATGATTTCAACAGATGGCTGGGTCGGCAAGGCAGTTGTTGCTGCAGCGAATATTATAATTATTACCGGTGCCGGCGGCGCCTTTGGGGAGGTGCTGAAGAATTCCGGAATAGGTACCTTTTTTAATGAGCATCTCGGCAAAAGTGTAGGCCTTAGCATCTGGCTGCCATTTATTATAGCCGCAGCGATGAAGACATCTCAGGGTTCGTCTACCGTTGCTATGATTACCTCTGCAAGTATTTGTGTGCCGCTTATGGGGGCATTGGGGCTTGAAGCACCTACTGCCAGAGCTCTGACGGTTATAGCTATAGGAGCAGGCTCGATGGTCGTCAGCCATGCAAATGACAGCTACTTCTGGGTCGTCACGGGTTTTTCGGGCATGACTATTAGGCAGGGCTATAAACTGCAGACATTAGGTACATTGGTGGAAGGTTTGGCAGCGGGTCTTGCCCTGTGGCTTATCAGTCTTGTTGTGCTTTGAGTCTGCAGCCCACCAAGCGTACATCGTTTTTGAAGAAAGATGCCCCGCCCTTTTATGACGATTTGCAATTGGGCGATACAGGACTCGAACCTGTGGCCTCCTGCGTGTAAAGCAGGCGCTCTAGCCAACTGAGCTAATCGCCCCGCGGTTTTATCGTAAAAATACCGATTTTTAGGCCTTGCGTCAATACTTTTGATATTTTATATTGGGATGCTAGGCTTTGTATGGCTGGCCCTGTGGTTAGAAATTCAAAAAGGAGGTCCGATGACAATACTTGAGCTGATTCGGAAGAGATATTCCTGCAGGGCATATCAGGAAAGAAAAATAGAGCAGGAGAAGCTGGACCAACTCTTTGAGGCGGCAAGACTTGCGCCTTCAGCCAAGAATGCGCAGGACTGGCGTTTTGTGGTGGTGACGGACAAGGGGAAAAAAGAGGCGGTTGCCAAGAGTACCAACAGGCCTGAGGTTTTTGAAAAGGCTGGGGCGATAATAGTTGCGTGCAGCAACAGCGGAGATGTGATGAAGTGCGGGCAGGCGATTGGGCCGATAGATGTTTCAATTGCACTTGAACATATCGCCTTGCAGGCAACGGAGTTAGGATTGGGGACGTGCTGGATAGGGTCGTTTGAGCCTGAAATAGTCAGAAAGGCGGCTGGTATTCCGGAAAATGTGACGATAATTGAACTAATGGCGGTTGGGTATGCGGCAGATAAACAGAAAGAGGCAAGCAGGGAGGCGATTGGAAAAATAGTCTGCTATGAGAAGTGGCAGTTTTGAGGTGATGTAAGTTGTTAGTTTGCAGGGAGTTGGAGAGGTAGTTTGTAAGAGGGTTGGGGATGTAGTGCAACGGGAGCACGCCGCAATCGCATTGCGGAAGTGAGGGTTCGATTCCCTCCATCTCCATTGTAGTTGGGCAATTTCCAGGGGGAGGAAGTTCAATCAAATGCGCAAGGGGTAAGGCAAAAGTTGTGAAAAGTTGCGTATTTTTCTGCAATTTTTTGCAGAATTTTGCAAACCGCTGTATTTTTTCTGCAATTTTCTGCATTTTTTTGCAGTTTTTTACAGACCCTTGCGCGTTTGATTGAATTTTCTGCGAGCCACAAGTTGCCTAAGTTAACAAGAAGAAAATCAAAAATTAAAATGCAATCCGTCTTCGTCCTGTCGGACTACGCCGTGACGCTGCGCGAAAGCAAAATGACAAAGCAAAATTCAAAATTCCAACTAAGGGTATCCGCTGTTGATGCTTGGGGCGAGGAGGGGGGCGACGATTTTGTTTTCGGTTTGACAATTGCAGCAATAGTATATAAGTATATGCATACATACTAATGTAGTGATTTATGAGTCATGGTTTTTTAAGTAAAGGTTTTGAGAAAGGCGGTTAGCAGTTATGGTTGACGCGGAAAAGCTGGCAGGAGTATTTAAATTGCTTTCGGTTGAGGCGAGGACACGCATTGTGCAGGTTCTTAAGCGGCGAGGGATGTGTGTTACTGAGCTGACATCGCAATTAGGTATAACACATTCGGCAACTTCTCAGCACCTGCGATTACTGAGAAACGCACACCTTGTAAAATTTCAGAAGAGAGGGTTCAATGTTTATTATAGTCTCGATGTACAAAGCATAGAACGCATTCACAAAGCCGTCAGCGAGCTATTTGAGTAGGATGGGGATTAGAAAGAGTTTTTGTGCGTGGGGGTATAAGTATATAAGTATATGCATATATGCTAATGTAGTGCTTTAAGGAACATGATTTTTTAAGGGTGGGATTTGACCCCGATGAGATAGCAAATGGCGCATCCGCCTGCGGCGGACAAGTAACACAGATTTATTTCGATGAAAATAGTTGGTTAGGGAAGGAATTTGAGACATTTTTTCAACAGCCCCGATGTCCCTAATATTGATTATTGACAAGACCAAAAGTAGGCTGTTTTTTGACCGAAATAACTGCTAGGCAACGGAGCAAAAGGGCTGTAAAATGGTGTAAAAAGTTAGAGAACTATCAGCGGGTGCATATCGCAAGATGGCTGTCCGCTAATCAAGTTATATCACCCCCCGCCGGTTTAATTTTGAAAGGAGAGTAAAAAATGAGAAGGATAACAATTTATGCATTGTTAGGTTTATTCCTGACTGGGTGTACGGCTCCATATACTAAATCCAAACTTAAAAATTATCCTCTCATAGAAAATGAATTACTTGAAGGAAATTATCAAAAACTTGCAAGATGTTGGGACGAAAATGCTAAAAAAGAAAACATAGATTTCAAAAATGCTACGTTCATAACTCTCTACTCAGAACTTGGTATTGCAGAAATAACAATCGGTGGCGGAGACCTTACTTATGGGATGATTATTTTAGAAAAAGAATCTGACAGTAAAACAAGAATGTATGCTTATGGTACAGGTGCTCTTAAGACCACAATTATGGATTGGGTCAAAGTGATTCGCAAGTGTTCAAGGTAATGAAACGCTTTGGGTTCTCGACAGTGAAAAAGTTAAGCGATAAATACGGTCCGAAATAGCGAAATGAAAGGATGAAAAAATGAAAAGCGGGAAAAGCTTATCAGGAGATAACGAAAAAACGAGGAAGATTGTCCTATATTTATGTTTATGTCTTTATCTTTCCGGTTGTGCAACAGAAGAGAAAATAAACTACTGGACGATGCCGGCGGAACAGCTGGCCGGTTATGTAAAGATAAAGATAAAGACCACAGAATTTGACAACTACGTTGACTATACTATGCCTGAGCTGCAAATACAATTTAGTGAACGCCCGTTATTTCCAAACCCCAGCATTCACTATATTAAGCCTGATTCAGAAATGAAATCGACAGGTGCTTCTGACCAGAGCTTCTTAATCCGAGGCTCGCGTGATAAAACGACCGGTAAAATGACCCATCAGTTGTATGTAACCATCCAATATTGCGATGTTAATTATGTAGTTTGGGGATTGATTCCCACAGACTTCGGAAAGCGGCGTTTTTACCGAACAGCATCGTTTAAGGGAGGTAAAGTTGTTGACTTGATGAATATAAATACGGAAATTATATTCCCCTTTCCCTTGGTTTTTAAGGAAATTGTTGGTATCTGGCTCACAGAGGACTTTCTTCGTGAATATTCGGAATCCGGTCTTACTGTAAGGCTTAATGCGCAAAGCGGGGACCAAACCTTTATAACTGTCCCTCCAAACTATATTCAGGCTTATTTGAAAGTAATTTCGTCCAAGTAAAATTGGACTAATTCGGGAAGGCGGGCAGTACACCCGCTAAGCGGTTTGAGCAGCGGTAAGGTTTTTCATTCACCTGTCTAACCTGCCGCCGCTCAAACCGACCCGAATAAAGACAGGTGAGAAATGACAAAATCAAATAAAGAAAGACTTCTTGAGGCAATTGAAGAAATCAAAGAGCTTTGCAACCTCGCTAATGACGTCTGTAAAAAACATCCTAATTTTGCTTGGGAGCAAAAAAACCATAAGAACCTGTGATAACAAACGAAGTACTCGTGACTCGTTTCATAGGAAAGGCGAAAACTGAAGAAGAATGCTAATGACAAAGTCTGGCTGTGGGACGCCAACTTGGCGTGGGAATTGTTTTCTTCTGCAGTCTACAATTACAGACTATCTCTCACGGCGTTCCGAAAGCATCAGAAGCATGCTTTCTGCAAAAATGTTATTCTGAATGTGGTCACAGCCGTGGAGGCGTACTGCAATGAAATCCTTGGCAAGGAAATGGGGTGGACCGAAAAGCAACTTCGCAAAATAGATATAAACAAGAAGTTAGGCGAGCTTGGTGTCAAATTACGCGGCGGTCGTTTTAAGAACTCGAAGTCTATTCGTAATAACTTCATTGTTCATCATAAGAGGAATGATTATCGATACTTTGTGGAAATAAATCTACAAGCAGCGTTGGATGCAATTGAGTCAGTGCAGGACATCATCGCAGAAATTTCGTTTGGGAGGAACCGTATTTTCCCCTACTGGATAACCGGTCTAAATTTTATCAATCCATCACATACAAATGACATCTGTTTAATGAACGAACACGAATTCTGGAGTAGATTCAAGCGGCTGGGAATTAGTAAAGTGGTTGACCGTATGTTATCTCCAACTGGTGATATAACGCCGCCCACCGATAGGAAAACCTATGACTCCCTCTACAAGGAACTATGGCAAAAGCTCAAAGATAACGATTTCAAATTGGATGTATTGAATCAACTTAAAGATAAGCGGTTCCCGCACAGGCCGTTCTTAACATCTGGATGGTGGATGATAGATCTGCCGCTTGACCTTAAAGAGTATCATGAACAATTTGGTAATAAATCATAGCGACAGCATGGGCAGGGAAAACTGCCTGTCCTATAGAACTTGAACCGCATCGAACGCAGACAGCCTTCCTCAGAATGTTAATTATGCGATAAAAAGCCCATTTATTCCTCAGTCATTAGGCGGTACTATACCATTAAAGAGATAAAGCGGACAAGCTTTTTTGCATTTCCATCTTTGCCCTCAAGGGGGATTAGTCTTGTTCGGGAGGGAAAGGGCGAAATAGTCGCTGGATGCTCGATACTCGATGCTCGATACTGGATGCTCGTGGCTCGTCGTTCGTATATCGTATGTCGCATTGTAGCGGATAGAGGACAGCGGATAGCGGATAGCGTGTAGCGGACAGAAGACAGTGTCTTGTCCTGTAATAGGTTGACACATAAATATTTGATAACTTATTGCAGGAGGTTAGCATGATTCAGAGATTGGTATATAGTTACAGCACAGCATTCAAGAGGCAAGTAATCGAGCAGTTGGAA
>Ga0315294_10010652_pt1 | contig 10091 bp, 11 predicted proteins | sample YL17G13_40_MG_FD_203626 | JGI IMG/M metagenome (GOLD analysis project Ga0315294, IMG submission 203626) | Sediment microbial communities from Yellowstone Lake, YNP, Wyoming, USA - YL17G13_40 | ecosystem: Environmental > Aquatic > Freshwater > Lake > Sediment | place: USA: Wyoming | collected...
CTTGAGAAATGATTTCAGGAAGAATATCAAAACTGACCACGCCTAGAATTACTCCCGCCGTAAAGCCCATTATTAAATGGAGCTTATTTTTAAACCTAATCGCAAATAATCCACCCAATGAAGTCGAAAAGAATGCGATGATTGAAAAAATAATTGCTTGCATAAACGATTTTATTTTACCGAAAAACCGCCTATTTGATAAGACGGCAAATCGGGGCTCCGAGGATAGGACTCGAACTCCTTTTAAGACTACCTTACTTGGCAAACTTCAAAAAAAGGAGCGATGGCTTTTTGAATTCCCAAAATATATTTGAGAGTATAAGGTTTAATTTTTAAAAATTCAGGGTTGACTGTTTTTTCTGGCCGGAAATTTTGCAAAAAGTACTTTTTAGCCGGTGAAATCCAACGGACAATTTTTACAATATCTTCTTTTTTATGAAAAGTTGGTATTATAGTTGTCCTAAATTCAAAATCTACATTTCCTTCCTTTAAAATATTTACGCTTTCTTCAACATTATCTAATATTTTCTGACTCCAACAATTCAAGCTGCTATTAGGATCTATGGGTTGGCACTGTTCAAACATTCCAATGGTTTCATTGTATTTTTCTCTTGGCGCTTTAATATCCATTGCAACGTAATCAATTAATTTATCGGCAATCAATTCTTTCAGCATTTTTGGATTAGAACCATTGGTATCAAGCTTTACTAAATAATCCAGCTTTTTAATTTTTTTTATAAAATCTGGCAAATCTTCATTAATAGTTGGCTCTCCGCCAGTAATGCAAACCCCTTCCAGTAAATTCTTTCTATCTTTTAAAAAATCAAAAAAATCCTTTTCGGGAATCTTAGGATGGTCTTTAATTTTTTCTGGCAGAACTAGTTCTGGATTGTAGCACCATGGACAGCGAAAAGAACAGCCGCTTAAAAAAACTGTAGCGGCTATTTTCCCGGGAAAATCAATGAGTGTTATTTTTTGGAGTCCGCCGATCAGCATAAGATAGCAGTTAGTGTTTTAGTTTCTTTAACTGACTCCTACCAACTGTTTAGTAATCTTAAACTCTTTTCTTTGCTGAAACTCTACTTGTTTTCCTAAATTCCATTGTTGGATCGGTCTTAAGTAGCCGACAATTCGAGAGTAAACTTCGCAAGGTTGTTTAATTGTGCATTGAGGGCAGGTAAAATGTTCGCCAGAAAGATAACCGTGGACAGGGCAAACCGAAAAAGTTGGAGTAAGGGTAATATATGGCAAATGGAAATTTTCAAAAACTTTCTTAATTAAATTTTTGGCTACCTGAACATCTGAAACCTTTTCTCCCAAGAAAAGATGTAAGACGGTACCACCTGTATAACGAGTCTGGAGCTCATCCTGCAGTTTTAATGCTTCAAAAACGTCGTCAGTATAATTAACTGGCAACTGCGAGCTGTTTGTGTAATAAGGTTCCTTTTTGGTCCCGGCAGTAATAATATCGGGATATCGTCCCTTATCCTTTAAGGCTAAGCGATAGGCTGTTGACTCTGCTGGAGTCGCTTATAAATTATAAATATTACCGGTCTCCTTTTGATATTCAATCAATTTCTCTCGCATAAAATCCAAGATTTCTACGGCAAATCTCCTCCCCTTTTTTGAGGCAATACTCTCCCCTATAAAGTTGAGGAGGGCTTCGTTCATCCCTACTAAGCCAATAGTTGCAAAGTGGTTAGCATAATAGGCTCCTCTCATCTTTTTAATACTAGATAAATAAAACCTTGAATAGGGATATAGGCCTTTTTCGATAAAGTTTTCTATCACTTTTCGTTTTAACTCCAAACTCTCTTTAGCCAAATCCATTATTTTGGTCACGTTTTCGAAAAATTCTTTTTTCGTCTTAGATGTATAACCAATTCTAGGTAAATTTATTGTCACCACTCCGATGCTTCCTGTAAGAGAACCTGCTCCAAATAATCCTCCACCCCCGCGGTTGTGAAGTTCGGTCAGTTCGATTCTAAGCCGACAACACATACTTCTGACATCTTCTGGCTTCATGTCAGAATTTATATAATTTGCAAAATAATTAACGCCGTACTTTGCTGTCGCTTCCCACATCGGATCCAAAACTGGATTATCCCAATCAAATTCCTTTGTAATGTTGATGGTTGGAATTGGAAAAGTAAAGACTCTTCCGTTTTTGTCGCCCTGAATCATGCATTCATAAAAAGCGCGGTTGAAAGTGTTCATTTCTTCTTGAAAATCTCCGTACACTTTATCTTGCGGCTTTCCGCCAATAATCACTGGCTGCTTGGCAAAAACTGGCGAAGGTTCAATATCCAAAGTTACATTGGAAAAAGGAGTCTGAAAACCAACGCGAGTAGGAATGGCCATGTTAAATAAAAATTCTTGGAGGGATTGTTTTACTTGTTGGTAGTTTAAATTATCGTAGCGAATGAAAGGAGCTAAAAGCGTATCAAAGTTGGCGAAAGCAACAGCGCCTGCTACTTCGCCTTGCAGAGTATAGAGAAAATTTACCATTTGTCCTAATGCGGTTCTAAAATATTTTGGCGGCTTTGATTCAACTTTTCCTGTCACTCCACCGAAACCTCTCAACAAAAGATCATAAAGATCCCAGCCTGCGCAATAAGGACCCAAAGTGTCTAGGTTGTGAAGATGAAAATCCCCTAATTCATTTGCTTCTCGAATCTCTTTTGGATAAATTTTATTTAACCAATATTTTTTAACAATGTAAGAAACGCCATAATGATTTAAACCCTGTAAAGAAAACGCCATGTTGGCGTTTTCTTGGACTTCCCAGTCGAGCTTTTCTAAGTATTGATCAACTCTATCTACTGCTTCTTCTGAAAATCTTATTACCTCTCTAATTCTTCTTCTCTGTTCACGATATAAAATGTAAGCTTTAGCAGTTTCAACTAGTCCTTCCAGAATTAAAGCCTCTTCTACAATGTCTTGGATTTGTTCAACGTCTGGCACCTCTTCTTTTTTGAATCTTCGGTTCAAAATTTGAACAATTTTATCAGAAAGTCTTTTTGATTTTTTCCCATCGCCTTGTCCCGTAGCAGTTATTGCTTTGAAAATTGCATCAGTAATTTTTGTTTGGTCAAAGTCAACAACATTGCCGTCTCTTTTTTTAACTTTTAAAATCTTATTTTGAAACATACTCCGTAGGAAATTAAAAATTTTCCGTTTTCTATTTTTATTAACCCGATAAGGAAATGAAAATTTTTAGTTTTTTAATTATGTTTTCTGACTGCTTTCTGAAGTCTATCTAGTAAACTTATCTAGAATTCATTATATGTGGGGTTTTAGTGGAGTATTATCGGAAAACATAATATTTCCTACGGGGCGTAAAAATAAAAACAAAAAGATTATTTCATTTTATGACGACAAAAAAAACGGGTCAAGCCCCCACACCAATCCTTGGTTAATTCGTTAAACTACAAAGACCTAAGCCGATAGGCGGCTTCGCCTTATGGTCTTTAAAAATTCACTAACCATTGTAGGGATTGGTGTGAGGGGCAAGCCCGATTTTTAAGCTAAAATCTGGGGGAAAACTCAACCTTTCCTAAGGCCAGTGATAAAAACTAAAAGTTTAATCTCTTCTTTCTCCAAAGTTTTATTTTCAACAGTGCCAAAAATGACTTTAGCTTGATGAGAAAGATGTTTTGTAATAAGGTTGGCTGTTTCGTTTACTTCAGAGAGAGAAAGGTCATGGCCGCTGATGTTAAACAGAAGAGCTTTACCTCCTTGCCAATGAGTATTTTCTAAGAGAGGAGAAAAAAGAGCCGAATTAATCGCTTCTTCAATCTTTTTCTCGCCTCTACCTTTTCCTATTCCCAAAAGGGCTGGGCCAGAGTTTACCATAATCGTCCTGAGATCAGCAAAATCAATGTTAACAATGCCAGGAATTGCAATCAGGTCGGAAATTCCTTGTACTCCTTCCCGTAAAATTTCATCGCAAAGCCAAAAAGCAGAAAAAACCGATGTCTTATCGTCAACCATCTGCAGTAATTTATCATTAGAAATAATAATAAGCGAATCTGTTCTGTCTTTTAATCTTTCTAATCCTTTTTCAGCAATATTCCGCCGAGGGATGCCCTCAAAAGAAAAAGGTTTAGTAACAACGGTAATTGTTAAAGCTCCTAAATTTTTACTAATTTCGGCCACAACTGGAGCAGCTCCCGTCCCTGTTCCACCACCTAAACCACAAGTGACAAAAATCAAATCTGCATCTTTTAAAATTTCTCGAATTTCGTTTTTGCTTTCCTGGGCTGCTAATTGCCCAATTCTAGGATTCATTCCAGCTCCCAGGCCATCAGTGATCTTCTTGCCAATCTGCAATTTAAAATCTGCTTGAGCTTTTTTCAGGTCTTGAGCATCTGTATTAATCGCAATCAAATCCACTCCTTGAATTTTATTTTTCATCATCCGCGATACTGCATTGGATCCCGAGCCTCCCACTCCCACTACTTTGATTTTTGCTTGCCCCGCAGAAAATCTTTGATTTTTATGCGGGGTTTTAGGTTTCATATTTTATTTTTTAATTTAAAAATAAATTTAACAACAATTTCCTCGATTTTTTATTTAATAAAGATAGGGGCTATCCTGTAAAAATTTTAATGAGGATGGGGACTATATTGAAAAAAACTGGAGCAAACGCTAAGCCCGTTAATAAACCAATCACGCATAATATTATGCCAACTATAGCAAAATTTCTTTTTGTTGATTTCAGGTCTTTTATCCCTAGAATTAATCCAATTAATCCTACTATCATAGTAAAGATCGACACAAATCCTATAAAAAGAATAAAAAGTCCTCTTTGCCAATGCCCACCTTCGCCCTCTCCAAAAGGAATGATGTAAATGGATAAAAACAATACTATCGGTATAATACTGACCATCCCCAACACAAAAGAAGCAATGGCTTTTCCTTTTGGATCAGGTTTTGTTTGCTTGTCCTCCGAAGCTTCAGTGGAGGAGGATTGATTGTTATTCATATTATCAAATAATATTTGATTATAATTTCGCAGGAATAGTTCCCGTTAATATTAGCAACCTTTTTAAGGAATAAAAATTCTAAATATTCTTCCTATTTTTGAACTGATCCCGCCGCCAAAAAAAGAAGGGCCTTTTTCTCCCTCTGAATCAATTCCCCTTAAAATCAGACCAGAGACAACAGCTAAAGAAGGATCTTCTTCTAGGCCTAAAATTTCCTGAGGATAACCAACATGACAGGGCAATTTGAGCTCTTTCTTCGTAAATTCTACAATCCTTGGTAATTTTGCCCCCCCACCGGTTAAAACAATCCCAGCTGGCAATTTTCCCTGGCGGGAAATCTTTTTTAATTCTTTATTCGCGAGTTCAAAAATCTCTGCCACTCTAGCCTCAATAATTTCATTAAGCATTTTTTGCGAAAATGACAATTCTTCTCCTTCGGCCTGTTCAATTTTTTCCTTCTTTTTTGAATGGCCCATTTTACCCTTTCTTTTTCTCTCTCTGCTAGGACAAGCTCCAAAATCCAGTTTTATTTTTTCTGCTGTATCAAGATCAGTCTTTAGACCTATGGCAATATCATTTGTAATATGGCCCGAACCAACTGGAAAAATAGCAACGTGAATCAAATCGCTTTCCTCAAAGACAGCCATATTGGTGGTTCCTGCTCCAATATCTAAAAGACAAACTCCTAATTCTTTCTGTTTTGGTTTCAAAACAGATCTGGCCGCAGCTATTGGTGAAACAATTAAATCGTCTATTTGTAAACCAGAATTCATAACGGCACTTGTCAGGTTTTTAACATAGGGTGAAAAACCAGCGAGAGCTAAGATTTCTGCTTCCAATCTTATTCCTTGAAAACCTAAGGGTTCTTTAATTCCTTTTTCGCCATCAATAACAAATTCTTTAGGGACAACGTCTATAATTTCTTTATTTGAGGGCAAAGAAAAGGCTTGGGCGGCCTGGATCACTCTTTCAATATCTTCTGCAGAAATCTTTTGATCAGCTCGAGAAACAGCTACTACTCCTTTTGAAGAAATGGTGAAAATATGATTTCCGCCAATATTAACATAGGCAGAGTCAGCTCTACGATTAGTTAAATTTTGAATTTCCTCTAAGGCTGAGTGAATAGCCCGGGAAGTTTCTTCAGAATTTATAACAACCCCTCTTCTTAATCCCGAAGAAGAAACTTGAACTAGCCCCAAAACCTCGAGCTCTGAAGTTCTTTTTTTTCTTTGGGCAACAAGAATTTTTATATTCCCTGTTCCAATATCAAGACCGGTAAGTATATTACCTTTGGCCATAGGTTTTAGCTTTTAAAAACTTGGCTGAAATTTGAGATAAATAAAATTTTTCCTTTTTCTCCATTTTTTTTCTTTCAGCTTTTGATTTTTCGTGGTCATATCCTAAAAGATGCAAAATTCCATGTATTAAAATTAAAATCAATTCGTCTCTGAAAATTAACCCGTATTCTTTGGCATTTTTCTTCACTTCCTGGGGGCAGATTATAATTTCTCCAAGGCTGGTAGGTTTTTTAAAAGAATTGGGCTGTGATTTTATTCCTGAAATATTACCTTCTGCGAAGGACAAAACATCAGTTACTTTATTCCTTCCCCGATATTTTTTATTTACTTCTTTTATCCTTTTCGGCTCAACAAAGGCAATTGATAATGATTGATAGGTCCCTTTTTTTTTCTCTTCTTTCAATATTCTTCTCGCGACTTTCTCTAAAAGTTTTTTATTAAGAGGGATACTAGTCAGATTGTTGATTTCGACCATAGTAAAAACCGAGCTTTTTTAATAGTATCATAAGAATTCAGGAAATAAAAGCCAGCCCCGCCAAGCGGGGCTGGCTGAAATTTTTAGTTATAAAACGATTTTAAGGCAATAATTCTTTTACTATTCTACTTGTTAAGCTTCCTTCTGCCTTACCCTTCATTTTCGGCATTAATTCTGCCATTACCCTTCCAATATCCTTTGGACCACTAGCTCCAACCTTATCAATTGTTTCTTTGGCTATTTTTTTGATTTCTTCCTCTGATAATTGTTCTGGTAGGTATTTTTTTAGAACCTCTAGCTCTGCTCTCTCTTTTTCTACTAAATCAGGCCTTTTCCCTTTTTCAAACTCTGAAATTGACTCATTTCTCTTTTTAGCTTCTGAAAAGGCAACCTCTATAATTTCGTCATCCGTTAGTTGGCTTTTTTCAACTAAATCTTTTTCGTCTAATCCTTCTTTTTCTTTCGCTAATTTAGCCCTTTTCTCTTTTTCTTTATTCAAGATTGCTGCTCGAAGCATTCTTAAAGTCAGAATTTCAGAATTATTTTTTTCTTTTAAAGATTTCTTTAGGTCGTTTGAAATTTTCTCCTTTAGATTCATAGAGTTTCCTAAAAATAGCTTTTAACCTTCTCAACAAGTTCTTTTGGAGTAAAATCTGTCTTGAGTAAATAGGCTTTTGCTCCCAACTCAATAGCTTCTTTTCTAGTCCGAGGTTCATCATAATTAGAAAAGGCTACTACTTTAGGAAGGGGAATTTGAGAATCTTCTTTTATTTTTTTTAGAAAAGCGATTCCATTATCTTTTGGTAATAAAATATCTAATAAAACCAAATCGGGCTTCTCTTTTTTGACTATCTCCACTCCCTCTTCGGATGTAAGAGCTAAAAAAGATTGATAGCCCGCCTCGGCAAAGATATCACGGTACATTTCAGCCAAAATTTTCTCATCTTCAATAATTAATATTTTTCTGCCAGGGTTATCCATAATTTATAGAAACGCTGTTAGGAAGAATATCTTAATAGAAGACTTATTCTTCTATTTTACCTAATTTCTTTAATTTTTCATATTGCTTCCTCAATTCCTCCCTCCTCAAGGCTGCCTCTTTTTTCTTAAGGCGGCTTTTTGGTCTTTCCCGAAATCTAACCTTCCTAGCCCTAAGTAAAATCCCGCTTCCTCTAATACTCTTTGAAAAGCGTCGAATCAGGCTTTGAGATGTTTCCCTTTCTTTTTTTCTAGTTTCTAATGCCATATAGTATTTTTAAAAAATAATGTTTTTAATACTGACTGTAAAATATTAAGGCATTTCCATAGGATAGCCACTAAGTAAATGCATGTGTAAATGGTCTACTATCTGTCCTCCCTCGCGACCAACGTTTATTACCAATTTATAACCATTTAGATTTTTCTCTTTGGCTATTTTTTGAGCGGTTAAAATAAGCTCCCCCATCAAGCTTTTATCCTCTTCTTCTAGATGATTAACAGAAAGAATATGCTTTTTTGGTAAAATTAAAAAATGGATAGGAGCTTTTGGATTAATATCCTTAACAGAAATTGTTTTATCGTCTTCATGAATTATTTCCGAAGCCAACTCCTTTTTTATAATCTTGCAAAATATACACTCCATTATTTCTTAACTTCTGCTTTTTAATTTTCTTTTCATGTATCCAACAACTTTATCCAACCCAATAACATCCTGTCCTCCTGTTTTCATGTCGCGAACAATAATCGTTTCTTCTAAGGCTTCTTTTTGGCCTAAAAGCAGAGTATACTTTGCCTCTATCTTATCTGCCACTCTTAACTGAGCTTTCAAAGAATCGCGCCCAAAAGACTCTGCTACTAATATTTTAGCTTTTCTAAATTCTTCAAAGAGTTTCAAGCCTTTCCTTTTAGCTAAGCTTCCGATTTGCCCTAAAAAGATTTCAGGGGTTGGCTGATAAAATTTAGTAACCTTGGCTTTCATCAGCTCAACTATCCTTTCAATTCCAGCTGCTCCCCCAACGCCAGGCGTAGTCTCACCGCCTAAAACCTTTACTAAGTTATCGTATCTTCCTCCTCCCACAAGCGCATTACCTAGAATATTTTCTTTTTCTTCTCCCTTTTTTATAACACCAGAAGAAAAAATCTCAAAGACTGTTCTAGTATAGTAATCTAACCCCCTGGCTAGAAATGGGTTAAGTCGATAAGGAATCTCCAATTCGTCTAAAAATTCTAAAACCTCTTTAAAATGAGCGTGGCATTCTTCGCACAGATGATCAATTATTTGGGGAGCTTGTAACTTTATTCTCTGGCATTTTTCTTCCTTACAGTCAAAAAATCTAAGGGGGTTCTCCTTTGCTCTTCTTCTGCAATCAGGGCAAAGACGATCTAAACGATACTTCAAATAACTTACTAAAAGTTTCTTATAATATGGACGACATTGAGAATCACCAATGCTATTTACTTCACAAATCAGATTTTTAAAATTCAACTCCTTTAGAATGTTAAAGAAAATCTGGATAATTTGACTGTCGATTACGGCGCCTCTTTCGCCAAAAACCTCAAACCCAAACTGATGAAATTGACGATAGCGTCCGGCTTGGGGATGCTCATAGCGGAAAAATGGACCAAAATACCATAGCTTAACTGGTTGCGGAAAGTTTTTCATTCCTTGTTCGATAAAAGCACGAACAATTGAGGTTGTCCCTTCAGGTCTTAGAGTTAACCAATCTCCTCCCTTAGTTCTAAAGACATACATCTGTTTTCCAACGATATCGGTTGTTAGTCCAACGCCTTTTGAAAATAATTCTGCCTCTTCTATAATTGGAGTATCAATTTTTTGGAATCCGTAAAAATTAGCAATATTCTTACAAATATCGAAGATCTTCTGAAAATATTTTTGTTCCTGGGGAAGAATATCGTGTGTTCCCGTTGGCAATTGGAATTTAGGTTTTTTCATTTTTTAATATTGGGGTACGGTTATCTCGGCTAAAGAGGCAAAAGGCCAAGCTCGAATAAGAACCCGGCCAATAATAAATTTTTCGGGCACATCGCCCCATTTTCTGGAGTCAGATGAAAATGGACGGTTATCTCCTAAAACAAAATATTCATTATCCTTTAAAGTAGTGGTTAGATCCCCTAAGGTCTGAATAGATGAGGGAAGGTAAGACGATTCATCCAATGCTTGAACGCCCTCTCTCCTTGAGATAATTATTTTTCCATTTCTTATCTCTACATTTTCTCCTGGTAAACCAATAATCCTTTTGATGTAGCGCTGGGAAGGGTCTTGGGGAAACTTAAAAACGATTGTCTCTCCTCTCTGGGGGGGTCGGAATCTGTAAGATATTTCATCAATTA
>Ga0315294_10010653_pt1 | contig 10090 bp, 13 predicted proteins | sample YL17G13_40_MG_FD_203626 | JGI IMG/M metagenome (GOLD analysis project Ga0315294, IMG submission 203626) | Sediment microbial communities from Yellowstone Lake, YNP, Wyoming, USA - YL17G13_40 | ecosystem: Environmental > Aquatic > Freshwater > Lake > Sediment | place: USA: Wyoming | collected...
GGGAACCTGCGCAACTACGGAAGCAGTCAAGACTATTGACTGGGCCCGTTACGATTTGAAGCCATTGGATGACAAGCCCGTTTCCATTTTCGTAAATTTCGTTTCAGTCTATGTTCCTTACACCGGCGCAGGCAAGCTGGCCATTTCCGCAGAAGAGGAAATTGTGCAGGAAATCCGGCAGGCATTGATGGAATGCGCGCGCGATGTGAGCGTGTATTTGCACGGACTGCAGAAAGCCGAGGAACAGGAGAGGCGAAGGACGCTTTTCTTCAGGTACATTGACGAAATCTCGCGAGCGCTTGAAACTATTACAGGCAAGGACCGCGCACTGCTCATGCAAAAGCTCCAAAAGATGGCGAAAGAGAGGACTGAAATCATACTCCGCGGGGAAGAGGAAGAGGCGGACAAGGAGCTCGAGGAATTGGAGAAGGCAGAAGAGAAAATCGAGAAGGAAACCAAGAAGATAGATCACGATGAAGAGTAGGGATTGAACCATGGCCAAGAAAGAAGAAGGAAAAGCAGTGAGAACAGGAGAACTGCCCGAGGGCTCGGTCAGGGCTCTAAAGGGGATAGTCAGCTCCGGAGAGAAGCTCCTCAAGGAGATTGACAAGAATGAGAATCCGTTCATCAACATTCCCGTGCGAGGGTTGAGCAACGTCATCTATGAAAAGGGCAACCAGCGGCTCGTGCTGGGGGAGAAAGTGGCCAAGCGCTACATGTTCCACACCGCCCACTCTCGCAAGTTCATGCAAACACTAATGGTGGCCGCGTTCTGCAAGCAGCTGCTCGAGGAGAACGTGCACACGCACCTTCGTGACTTGTATTATGCTATCAAGCACACCCTGCCCAACACCAAGGAAAACACGGTTGAAGAGCAGGTGGAGAGCGATGCTGCCATTGTGGACTTGGAAGTGGCGCTGGATGTCATCCGTGAGAACTTACACCTGGCGGCAAACCCCAAGGGACGGGTAGTGGGGAATGTCATAGTCAAGGACACTGGAGATACTATTGACTGGAGCAAGCTCGGCTCCGGCGGGTGGGCTATTCCTTCCATTGTGGAGCAGTTGGAGTTCAAGGACATTGAAGCGGAGTACGTGCTGGTGGCGGAGAAGGATGCCGTTTTCATGCGGCTGCACGAAGATAGGTTCTGGCAGAAGAGCAAGTGCGTGCTCTTGACAACCGGAGGCCAGGCTGCACGCGGGACCCGCAGGCTCATCCAAAGGTTGAGCGAGGAGCAAAAACTCCCGGTTTACGCCCTCACGGACTCCGACCCGTACGGGTGGTACATTTACAGCACAATGAAGTACGGCTCCATGGCCTTGGCGCACGTGAGTGATAGGTTGGGCTGCCCCAAGATGAAGTTCCTGGGCTTGAGCATGAGCGACATCGAGCGGTATGACTTGCGCAGGGTCACTATCAAGGCCAAGGACGTGGACTTGAAGCGCGGGCAGGAAATGAAAGCCTACGAGTGGTTCAAGAGCAAGGAATGGCAGGGAGAGATCAACAAGTTCCTGGAGAAGCAGTACAAGGCTGAAATCCAGGCGCTCTCCAGCAAGGACCTGCGCTTCATCTCAAACGAATACCTGCCGGACAAGATCAAGAACCAGGACTTTTTGCCCTAGCAACGCTGTGAGAATTTACATTCTCATGCCGGGACCGACAGTTGCATCGTGGTAACCCAACGAGCGCCATGGCGTTCCCGAAATTCTGCAATCTCGGCGGGAGTAAGACACTCTAAATAAAGTGCAACCGCCTCTTTCAGATTGGCGAGGGCTTCCTCTATTGTATTCCCTTGAGACGCAATGTCTAAATCAGGGCACCAAGACGAATAGGCCCCCTGCTCAGGTACTATCACGGCCTCAAAATCCAGCTTCTCCATACCTCTACTGTAAACCGAAAACTTTAAATAGCCGCCCGGTAGTTAAAACGATAACGGTAACGCAAAAAAGGAAACAACATGGCCGAAAAAGACCCTCTCGACGTGCTTTTCGTCACTGGCGAAATCAACCGCCAACTGTTACGCGACGCGCTGGTCAATCTCGTGCGCTTGGATGCCCACGGCAGCATATTTCCCCTCCAACAGTTTTATGACCTAAATAACAAAGGCAAGGTGGCAACCATCCTCTTGGCCCGAAAAGCCCTTTCTCTAAAAACTAATACTCCTGAAGAAATGACTCCTCTGGAAATAGTGCGCGCCTCAGGCATACCTGAAGGATCAGTCAGACCTACGCTGCGGCTACTTGTTGCTGAAGGAGTTACCGACGACCGAGAGGGTAAGTATCGCATTAAACCGGCAGCGTTGACGCGTCTGATTGTTGAGCTAAGAGCGGCGGCACAACAGTCTCAGACAACAACCCCCGCCATCGCCACGCAACAACGAAAAGCAGGTGTAGGCGCGATTATCGAGGAACTTGCTCAGAACAGCTTCTTTGACGAAAACAAGAGCGCGAGAGAAGCGTTTGAGGCAATCCGCCAGCAAAGGCCTGGCAGCAAATACAATGCAGTATACAAAATCCTGCTTGACTTCGTACACCGCGGGCAACTCATGCGCGAAGTACGAAACGGCGAGTGGACTTACAAGAGGAAAACGGTATGACGCACCTAGTTGTCTCGGGCAAAGAAGTCATCAAAGCCCTGCAAAAAGCAGGATTCAAAATCACCCGCCAACGAGGCAGCCACATCCACTTAGAAAAAGAAGCGGGCGGCCAAAAACGTCATGTTATTGTCCCAGTACATGGCAACAAGGACCTTGTTCCCTTTACCTTAGCGAGCATAATCCGCCAATCAGGATACACCAAAGAAGAATTCGCCACCTTATTTTAGAATGCGAGTACCTGCCGGACAAGATCAAGAACCAGGACTTTTTGCCCTAGTGGGACTTCGCGGGGCCCCGCCATGCCCCTGCTCGTGCCCCTCTACCCCTTCTGACGCCATGCTTTCGCCAGCTTACAGAACCATTAAATAACTCCGTTTCCCCAATTTCAATTAGAATTGAAATGCTTCAAGTGGATTAGAAATGAAGTTTCACGGCGCGGCGGAGGAGCTGCTGGGCAGCCCGGCCAAGGTGAGACTACTGCGCGCACTGCTGGCATCGCCGGGGCGCGACGCTACAAGCAGCCAGCTGGCCCGCGAGGCGGGCGTTTCCCCACAGGGCGCACTGAACATCCTCCGCCAGCTGGAGCACCACGGGCTCGTCGACGGCCTTCCAGTCGGCCCTTCGATAGTGTGGCATGTTCGGAAGGGCCACCACCTCCTGAAGGCCCTTAGCTCCCTTCTGGGCATGGGCTCGCGCGCTGAGGATGAGATACGACACCGGGTCCTCAAGGCGATTCCCAAGGACCGAGTCGAGGAGGTTGTGTTGTTCGGCTCAACTGCCCGAGGGGAAGAGAAGCCCGACAGCGACCTGGACCTTCTAGTGATAGTGAAGAAACCACAGGACAAGGCATTAGTGCTGGAACGCATCTGCGAGGTGTCGGTGGACTTGCACCACGAGTTCGGCAACTCAGTCAACCCCCTCGTGCTGCCCCGTTCGGAGGTTTTAAAAACTCCCAATCGAGGTCTCCTGCGCGACATCGAACGTGACGGAATCACGTGGTGGCCGCAGGAGGGACGGAAATGGCACGCGCACTGAAGACTCGGAACGAGGAGAAGCACCGGGCAAGGGACTTCCTAGACAATGCGATTGATGCGCTTATCACTGCCCGCGAGGCGCTTGAGGGAGGCCGTTCACCATTGCGATAATGAATGCCGTGCAGGGTGCTATAGCCGCCAATGACGCAGCCTGCATTCACCTCGGGCGTGTGCGCTACTGCGGTGAACGGCATGAGGAAGCAGCCGAACTGCTGCTTCGCCTCGCATCCCACAGCGAAGACGCGAAAGAGAATGCTAGGCGCCTGCGGAGTATCCTCGCGCACAAGAACGCCAGCGAGTACACCGGTACTCGCTACACCTACGAGGAAGCGGCCGCAGTAATTGAGAATGTGGAGCGGTTCCTGCGCTTCGTCAAGAGTCTTATTCATCAGTCCATGGAGAGATAGACGCTCATGAAGCCCACGAGCGCGAGGAAGAAGGCTCCGAACTCCAGCAGCAGCGAGAGGAAGAACCACGTGTCCGGGTAAACTCCGGAGAGGGCCATCATCACGCAGGCGCCTCCAAAGAGGATGTTGGCCGAAGAGAGATAGACCAGAACTATTTCGCCGGAAGTCTCATAGAGCGCCTCATAACGCCAGGCCACGCAAAAGAGCGCGATTCCACCGAGCGCGATCAAAGCCCGGAAGAGAAGGGAGGGAACGCCGCCCTCCATCATCTGCGGAATCAAGCCCGGCATCGTCCACGCCACATAGTAGAAGAGAATCGCCAACAGGAGGATGCCGGTCAGCCAACTGCCGAACGAGCGCAGCCTGCCGCCATTTGGAATCACTTTCTCGGCACGGAAGATGCAGGCTGCTGCAAGCGAGGAAACTAATACGGCAAGGGCGAGAGCGGCATACCTCGAATTGAGGTCGGGTGCGGCAACGATGAACGGCGAGAGAACCACGAAGGAAACGTAGGCGTTCAAAATGCAGAGCAGGCTCCTTTTTCCTTTCAAGAGGTAGGTACGGAAGCCCAGCAAGAGCGCTACTGCCCCGAAGAGGCAGCCCAGCACGAAAAGAACCTGGAATAAGGCGGCATCCACGAGCTTTTCGCTGCCCACGAAGAAGCCGGCGAGCAACGAGCCCAGCACAAGGAGAGAGGCGCCTAGGACGTGGGCGAGCAGGGGACGGGAGCGAACATGGTCCACTCAGTGGCACCAAAGGCACTCAATCAATTAGAGTATAAAAAAGCCCTATTTGGGGGAAAACCCAGCCTCATCCCCAATTGACAGGCCTATTGACCGGACATAGCCCGCATTCGCCTCCACCACGTAGCGCGAGGGGACTTCGGAGCCGTAAATGCTGCAGCTTTGGCTCCTGCAGGGCTGTGCATCCTCCGCCAGCGCCACCACTTTGCCTTCGCTGGAGAGGAACACCATGTCCAGGGGAATCAGCGTGTCCTTCATCCAGAAGTAACGCAGGTTCTCCTCAGGAAAGAGGAACAACATGCCCGCATTTTGCGCGAGCGAGGAGCGGTTCATCAAACCACGCGCGTGCTCTTCGGGAGTGTCGGCGATTTCAACAGCGAGCTCGAAGCGGCCCTGCGAGGTTTGGAAAAACACGGAGGAAATTTCCGCCGGAGCGAGCGTGGGGAGCGGAGTGGCCGTTGCAGCGGGCGAAATGGAAACATTGGTCGAAGGAGTGAAGGTCGGCGTGGCGGTTGGAACGGCCGCGGGCTGGAGGCAGCCGGCAAAAACAAGGGCGAACAGCAGAAAAACGGACGGGATTTGCATGTCTTGCGTTGAAGACCGCAGTGCATTTAAACGCCGGCGCCACTTTACTATTCGCCGAATTTTTTGCCCTGGTAGCTCAGCCGGCAGAGCATCGGACTGTTAATCCGAGGGTCGCAGGTTCGAGTCCTGCCCAGGGCGCTTTTTCAACAACCGCCTACGTGCAGCATCGCCGTCCAAGTATCGGATAAACAATAAATCAAAGTATCCGATACATTTAAATATCGGATAGATAAATAATTCTGCTATCCGATACAGGTAGTTTCGATGGTGAATCCCGAACTGGTGCGGCGGATTGAGGCGAAGAAGGCGAGGCTGGACCGGCTGCGGCCGCTCCCGAAGGAAGCATTGGCCAAGCTGCGCGAAGAGTTCCTTGTGCGCCTGGCCTACAACAGCAACGCCATCGAGGGAAACACACTCACCCTTGGCGAGACCCGCTTAGTAATCGAAGAGGGCCTTACCATAGGCGGAAAGAGCCTCCGCGAACACCTCGAGGCGCGAAACCACATCCCTGCACTGGAAGCAATAGAACAAGAGGCGAAAGGAAAAGGCAGATACACTGAGGCGTTCATCAACTACCTCCACGGGCTGGTGCTCAAGGGCATCAGCGAAAGTTACGCAGGGAAGTACCGCGACTCCAACGTGCGCATATCGGGCTCGGACTACCATCCGCCCTCCTTCCACTTGGTGCCGCACCTGATGCGCGAGTTCGTTCACGAACTCAACGAACGGAAGCAACACGAGCACCCGTTCCAGCTGGCCGCGCGGGCCCACTTCCAACTGGTGCACATTCACCCCTTCCTAGATGGCAACGGCCGCACGGCCAGACTGCTCATGAACCTGATTCTTCTCAGAAGGGGTTATCCTATCACTATAATCCAGTGGGCGGACCGCAAAGGGTATTACCGCTGCCTCGAGCAGGCGCACCGTGGGAACTTCGAGCCGTTCGAGGAGTTCGTGGCGCGGGCAGTGGAGCGCTCATTGGACTTGTATTTGGAGGCGCTTGAACCTGGCAGGAAACCGGAGGAAGAGCTTATCAGCTTGGCGCGAGCAGCCAAAGGTTCTCCTTACTCTGCGGAATACCTCGGCCTCTTGGCGCGCAAGGGCGTGCTGGAAGCGGTAAAGATAGGGCGGAACTGGAAGACGACTCGTAAGGCGGTCAAGGAATACTACGCCCGCGTCCAGAGAGCCTAAGCGCAGCGGGCGCAAAAACTCGGTTTTAAAAACAGGCAGGGGGAAAGAGGGGTTCATGGGGGGCAAACTGCGGGTGTTCAGCGGGAACGCCAACCTGCCGCTAGCCGGGGAAATCGCCCGCCGCCTCAAAATCAAGCTCGGCGAATCCGAAATCAAGAGGTTCAGCGATGGCGAGAGCTTTGTCAGGATACATGAGAGCATACGCGGGGAGGACGTGTTCGTAGTACAACCCACGTGCAGCCCGACCAATGACAATGTGATGGAACTGCTGGTTATCATAGATGCGCTCAAAAGAGCCTCGGCCGAGCGCATCACTGCCGTGATACCGTACTATGGGTATGCGAGACAGGACAAGAAGGCGCACGCGCGGGAGCCGATAAGCGCCAAACTGGTTGCGAACCTCTTGGAGACTGCGGGCGCGGATAGAGTTCTTTGCCTGGACCTGCACTCTGCCGCAATTCAGGGATTCTTCGACATACCTGCGGACAACCTAAGCGCAATAGACCTCTTGGCCGAGCCGTTCAAGCAGATGGGGCTTCGGAATGCGATAGCCGTCTCGCCGGATGCGGGCGGAGCCAAGCGGGCGAAAAACTTCGCTGAAATTCTGGGAGTGGAACTGGCAATTGTGAACAAGTTCAGGCCAAAGGAAAATGTGGCGGAGTCCACGGGAGTTCTGGGGAATGTGAAGGGAAAGGACTGCGTAATGGTTGATGACATGATAGATACTGCTGGTTCGCTCTGCTCTGCAGCCAAAGTGCTCAAGGAAGCCGGAGCCAGAAAGGTCTACGCGTGCGCCACTCATGGCGTGTTCAGCGGAGAGGCATTCGCCAGGCTCGCCAAATCTGAAATAGAGGAAGTGATAGTAACTGACTCCATACCGCTCAAACCGGGCGCGCCGTCGAACATCACGGTAACTTCAGTTGCGCCGCTGCTCGCGGATGCAGTAGAGCGGATACACACGGGAAAGAGCATCAGTGAACTGTTCAGGCAGAGGACGGAAAAGCAGGTTACGCTGAATACTTAGCAAGGAACAATCCAGCGTCTCTTGCTCAGCCGCCTGCCTTGTAGAGCTGGAGGGGTACGTCTTCCACGCGCGTCACGCCTTCAAGGAGGGCGGGGTTGAAGTCGCCGCGCCAGGCCACGAACAAGCGGGCGCGGTCCACACGCGCGGCGAAAACCACCAAGGGCTCGACGGCCAGGCGCTCGCCAACCTGCTTGACTACGCGCTCGGTCATGTTGGAGAGAAGATAGTTCTTTGTGTGGAGGAAGGCCGCGCGGAGCCCGCTTTCCAGTTCCTCCCGGGTCACGATGGTGTAACGCTTGATAACGCCCTCGCTGCGCAGGCGGTTCACGCGGAAGTAAACCGTGGGCTCGGGTGTCTTGAGTTCCTTCGCCACCTGAGTGAGGGAAACGCTGGCGTCTTCCTTGAGGCGGCGCAGGATTTTCCGGTCCAACTCGTCCAGTTCCATAAAAAATATTACCGAATTGAAAGTATTTTAACCGCACGGGTTGAAAGGTTCGGGAGGGGTGGAGCATGGCAAAAGCGGACGTTCCCAAAACTCCGACTGGTATCAAGGGATTGGACTCGATTCTGGGCGGCGGGATTCCAACCGGCGACCAGGTGCTAGTCTCAGGCCCGCCCGGCAGCGGCAAGACCATACTCGGCCTCCAGTTCATCTACGAGGGGTGCATGCAGGGGGAGCCAGGCTTGTACGTGACCTTGGACTCGGATCACGACTACCTTCTGGACCAAGCGCGCGGACTTGGCTTCGACCTCGCCAGTGCCCTCAAAAAGGACCATTGCGCCGTTGTCACGCTGGACCCCTCCGACATCTACCGCGCGCTGGACGACTTGGAGCAGCAGGTGAAGAAAATGGGCGCCAAGCGGCTGGTGGTAGACAGCCTTAGCATCCTCTCGGTTTACGCCTCCAGCTACCGGAACCTTCCCGAGGATTTGATTGCGTTCCTAGAGGAGACCAAGCACGCGCCGCCCATCACGCTCGGCGACTCGGTGCAGAAGCAGATGATCTACTACGTGCTAAGCCGCCTGCGCAAGCTCGGGTGCACCACTCTCCTCACCTCGGAACTCGCGCGGGAGAGCGAGTGGTATTCCCGCGACACGATTTCGGAGTTCTCCTGCGACGGCATCTTCCTGCTGGACCAGCAGATTCTCGGCGAGCAGAACAGCGTGCGCACCCTTGCGGTAGTCAAGATGCGCAGAACCGGGTACAAACAAGGAGTGTACGAGTTCGAAATCCAGCCCGTGAAGGGCATCACACTTAAGACCGCCTACGAAGAGGCCGCGGCTGCTTCCCGGCATCGGTGAGAACCAGTGCCAGCCCGCCCCATCCGTGCGACAGAGGCTGCGAAGACCGTCCTCCTCGTTCTATTCGCGGCCGTGGCAATAGTCGTGTTCCTCGCCCCGCCGGCCGAACCCCCAACACTCGAAGAGTCCATCTCCACCGCTACTAACTTCCTCCTCGAGCGCCAGCAACCCGACGGGAGCTGGACCACCCGATTCACGGCCAGCGCCACCTCCACGCTTGGACGTCCTTTTGTTGAGGAGACTGCGGGCTTCACCTATACCCCTTTCACAACTACTTACATTACACACACCCTTTCATTGCTGGAAAGGACGCCTGAAGCGCAGGCCGCGCTGGCAGCCTCGGTTCGCTTCCTGCTGAGGGAACGCAACAGCAGCGGCCTATGGAACTTCTACGGCCGCGAGTTGGAACGACAGGAGATGCCGGTCCCGGAGGATACGGACGATACGGCCACGGCGCTGGCGGCGCTGGCGGAAAACGGAGCCGCGCCCGCAGACGCGCTGACTGCGCTGAACAAGCTGCGGCGCGAGGATGGGAACTACTGGGTGTGGACGAATCCGGTGAACGGCGGGAACGGGGTGGAATGCGTGGTGAGCGCGAATTCGCTCTATGCCCTCTCGCTGCTTAATGACCCGGGTGAAAACAGCGCGCTCTGCTCTTATCTGGTCAGCACGGCCGGGAAGTTCGAGGCTGGCGACACCAGCTGTCGGCGGTATTACCCACCGCTCGTCTTCGCCCACGCCTACTCGCGGGCGCTCGCCGACGGAAAAGCGCAGTGCCTCGCCGGCGGAGCACAGGCCCTCCGAAAGTTCGTGGAAAACGCCCAGACCGACGGGGGCTGGTGGGGGAGTGTGCACAACACGTGCACGGCTATCACGGCCCTCCTTAACTTGGGAGCCCCCGCTTCCTCAGTGGAAGGGGCGGTGCGGCGCGTCCTAAAGGAACAGCGAGGGGACGGCAGCTGGCCAGCGCACGCGTGGTTTGTGGGGCCGTTCAGGTTATATGGCTCTTCCGAGTCGACGACCGGTTTCTGCCTCGAGGCGTTGGTGAAGTACCGCCGCGCGGGCGGCGTTTGAAGAGTTCAAAAACGCATTCGGCATCGCCCTTCGCCGCGCACGAACGCTCAAGACAATTGTAACGGCCCCCATGGTACGTTTCCATGCCCCCGGCTAGCATCCCGCAGATGAGATCGCACACGGGCTCCTTCGTA
>Ga0315294_10010654_pt1 | contig 10090 bp, 8 predicted proteins | sample YL17G13_40_MG_FD_203626 | JGI IMG/M metagenome (GOLD analysis project Ga0315294, IMG submission 203626) | Sediment microbial communities from Yellowstone Lake, YNP, Wyoming, USA - YL17G13_40 | ecosystem: Environmental > Aquatic > Freshwater > Lake > Sediment | place: USA: Wyoming | collected...
CCTCGAACCCCGAAGGCCAACCCCAACCCGAGCAGCCCTTCGGCGCCAACGCCGAACCTGATCCACAGTACGCCAACGCGCCTGATTGGGATGAAGAAGCGCCCCCGGACGATTACTCCAAAGCGCATACCGACTCGGGCAAACAGGGCAAAGCCGTCTCCAAGGCCAAATCGTTCAAGGGCGACTACGCCAAGTCCACAGGCAAAAAAGGCCTGGAAAAAATATCCCTGGGCGACAACGAGAAGCTCTATATCACCGGAAAGGGCGAGCTTTGGTATGTCAATAAACAGCCTGAGGGCAAAGCCGTGAAGATGCAAGTTCAGATCGACAACAACACCGGCGAGATGAACATCGTCGGTGGCGGCAACTATGCCAGGTCCGAAGGCTCGCAAGGCCTACAACGAATATCCGTGGGCAACCGCGAGGATCTCTATCTCACCGGAGAGGGCCAGGTTTGGTATGTTAGTGAACAACCCGACGGCTCAACCGCCAAGATGCAACTTCAGACCGAGAACTTCGACGGCGAGATCAACATTGTCGATAACGACAAAAATGAATGAATACCCCGCCAATATAAATAAACACACGCCGGGCTATCAATCCGGCCCGGCGTGTGATATGTACAATAGTCTTACCGTCGGATTAAGGAAAAAAGCATTGCCCCGGCGCCTGATTCCAGGAAAGCCGGACGACTCATTGAGCCCGGCTCGCTTGCAACTAATGTCAGCTTATTTCCCTCCAGCTTATAAATACCAAGCGAGGTTTCACCAACGTACTCCGGAAACGAACACTTATCAATCTTAAACTCAACCTGCTTCGGATTCGTTTTGGCATTCTGCGTCACTGTGCCGGAGTAGAACGCGGACTCCGGACCTTTTACTTCCACCTTGCCCTTTGAGATAACGAATGTCCATTCGCCGCCGTATTCGCCGTCCACTGTCCCGACCCAGGTTCCTTCGATCTCGGTGCCCATCTCGGTCTTCTGAGCCGTGTCCTCTTTCTGGCGTTTGAACGTCGTCTCGCCTCTGGCCTGGGAAGCACGGTAGCCGCTGCCCTCGACGGGATATTCTTTGACCTTAAAGCTGTCGTTGTCGACCTTGATGAAAACCATATCCATCGTTTCCGTTGTACCATCGGCTTCGAGACGCTGATTTCTGTTGACCGCACCCTCGTAGTCCTCGGTCCAGGTGCCATTCCACGTGCCGCCCATGTTGTCGGCCCCGATCTGGACAATCTCTTCACGGGACGGCACAAGCATAATCAGGCCATGATATTTGAAATCGCCTATATTGACGTTCACACACATGGCATATTTGTCCAGTATCCATTTATACTCAAGTTCGACCTTCCGGCCGTTGTCGTCGTCGGCCGCCCATTTGCCGATCATCCAGTCATAGCCGTTTTCGGCGACAAGGTCCCCGAGCTTCTCCTGCGCCCGGCTTTCAACCGAGGAAATGGCCAAAAGCACAGCAATTACCAAAGGTATTCTTCTCAAACTCATTGAATTCTCCTTTCTTTCATTGTAAATGAGTTCTGCAAAATTGAAGTTAGACATACTTTTGGAAAGAAAAAAATTTGTTTTATTGATTTTTTTCTTTCTAAAAAAGATCCATAATTTTTTGCTCGTTAATATGTTATCACATAATACACAATTGTTTTTAGAAAATTCTGAAAGAAGATTTTCTAAAATAATATATGCCTAACTTCAATTTTGCTTCAAGCCTTTCATTGTGATTGGGATTTTACAGAACAAACATATATACCATCCTAACGGTCAGATAGCAATTCCAGATTTATAAAGGCCGATACCCTCAACCAGTCAAAATCGTATTGTCTTCTATTATGATGATTTAGTTCTAATTTTCAACCCTGAATCTTGTTGTAACTCAGACTTTATGTTTTTTTAGCTTCATGCCGAAGATAAATCGCATCCCGTTAAAACGTCTGATTAGCAATTCGTAGGTAGCCGCAATGAGGACAAAAGATGTGACGCTGATAACCAGGAATTTCGTGAAAATAGCTGTGTTCCACCGCACGACGTACCAGCCGACCAACAGGATAAACGTCTGATGCAAGATGTAAAAAGGCAAGACCGCCTCATTGCAATACTCCAGCACCTTGCTGCGAAAATTCAAATATTTGGCGCCAATTCCCACAATAAAAACCATCCAGCACAAGGTTTGCACGCTCATTACGAACTGAAAGAGCAGGTACAATCCCAATGGAGAGAATCCCTGGCCTGGGAGCGGTTGGTAGCCAAGACACATTACCAATTGCCCTTCGACGCAAAAGCTCACCAGCGCCAGAGGCAAGCAGATCCAGACATGTCTCTTCAGACTCCCCGTGAACCGTTCATCCGCAGGTAGGATATAACCCATCAAAAAGCATATCAGGTAATAAACCAGATCGGCAAAGGTGTGATCACCCTGGAAAAATCCTCGCAGACAGGCCTGAACTAAAAACAACGGCACCAGCAACAGAAATATTCCTCCACGCCGGTTACTCCAACGGGCCAGTGTGGAAATCAACCTTGTTCTGGATTCAGACTTCAGGAAGATCATGAGGGGTAAGCTGAACAGGGAGATAGCAAAGAGAAAGGCGAGAAACCAGAGGTGTCCAGACCAGGGAAAAACGAAGGGAGGAAGCAAGTCGAAATTAAAGTCCCTGAAAAACGACGGGTAGAATTCCAGGAATGAACCGGAAAATTGGCCGTTAGTGACTCTGTCCCAGTACAACTGAGGGGGGAGCAAAATGAAAACGCCAACGGTGTATAAAGGGACCAAAAGCCTCAATACTCTCTCACCAAGATACCAGCCGGCGGTCCTGGATTTCAGCGCATACCATGAGCCAACACCTGAGAGCAGGAAAAAAAGCGGCATAATCCATGCATGCAAAAGGGCTACGAATAGAAACATGCCGAAGCTCTGTTCGGCATTTTTAACATGCCAGGGATAGGGATCGTAAAATCTGGCATTATGGAAGAAAAAGACCATCACTATGGCAAATACCCTCAACCAGTCAATGTCGTATCTGCGTTCTTTCATTACCTTGGTGCGACTCTCAGCATCAATTGTTATTATCGTAATAGACCAAATATTCTCCTTCGTGATTGCCGGCTGTCAAGCTTTTACATTTGGCAATATCAATAGAGCCATCACTGGAATGAGCATATTGGTTTTGTACAATCCTTCCGGGTCTAAAGAAAACGAATTTTTCCAAGACTTTTTTGCCCCAAAAGTGCATAAAAAAGCCGAGCCTGAAACCGGCCCGGCCTTTTGGATTATATGGCGTTTGGGTTTGTCTACTATGACCCTTGGATCCCCGGCCTTGTGACCTCCTCGTAGTCCGGCGGGATGTTCGGCTCGAAGACGCCCGGATCCAGCTCCACGTCCCACTGGAACTGGTCCGTTACGCTCTCTGATTCCCACAACTCTCCTTCATACTCGCCACTCATTTTACTTTCATACAGAACGGGATACCCTGTTTCCACGCTGACCCACAATTGAAATTCCACTTTCAGATTGTTGACCGATCCCGGCAAGGGGCCAATGTAAGCCGGGTCGGTAGTCTCGATACCTTCGCACAATACTCCCTCGATGGTTTTCTGTCCGAGTTTACTGTGCTCACAGGACAGTATCTTCTGTACCAGGAAACTGGGATTCGTCCAGTCATCGTGCCACTCCAGAAAGAGTCCATACTCGCTTTTCTTATATGTAGTAGTCAGGCAGAACTTTTTTATGTGAAAGACGTCTATGAGAGTATTTGTGCCGGAGTCTGTGAAGTCTACATAGCCGGTCCGGATAATCTGCCCGTCTTTGTAGAAGTCCTTTCGGCAGTATGTCGGTGAGGTGTATGTGATTGAATAGTCATCTTCACTGGACGGAATGGAGTCCGTACATCGGACGATTAACCCCCGGCTGGCTTCCACTTTCCTGACGACCTCGGCCCAGACCACGCCGGAAGTGTTTTCGGTGCCGATAAATTCAAATAATCCCAGGACGACCAGGGCAATTATCACCGCCGCAGCGGCTAATTTTACAATTGGACTTTTCATAATGATTCTCCAAATATTAAGCCCTACTCGGGGCAATTTTCGTTGTTTGAGCGTGCTCAGATGCTCCATGGCGTCACCAAGAATTCTATTTTCTGTTTGAGCATCAGTCGCAATATCTGACTTACCTATTAGCTCTTTTATTTTATCTTCAGGATTCACTTTATAACCTCACCATCCAAAATTGAACGTAACTTCTCAATACCGTATCGATACCGGCTCTTGGTAGTGTTGGCCGAAACGCCGAGCGACTTGCCGATTGTCCTGAACGTCATCCCAGCCTGAAAGTGCAGCATGATCACTTCTCGCTGTTCGTACGGCAACTGATTCATCGCACTGCTTAATTGCTGCAATTGCTCATTGCATACAATCGTTCTCAACGGCTCATCCGAATTGGAACAAACAGGCTCTGCCGGATTAAATTCTACACTCCGCTGATATTTTGCCTTGTTCAAGTTCCGTGCGCGATTTGCGACGCATGTTAGCAGATAGCCTTTGAGGCTGCCGGTTAAACTAAACTTTTCGATACACCGGACGAAAGACAGAAAAACATTATGCATAACATCTTCGGCAGCACTTGTATCGTTCAGCAGGGCCATCGCCAAAACGAGCATATCGGTTTTGTACTTTTCATAGATCCGCCCGAGAGCCTCTGTGCTCCCGCGTTTACAACTAATAACAAGCAGCTTGTCTTCCATTAGGCCCGCCTAATTGATTCGGTAACAAACGTTTGTCCCTAATATAACAATTCCAGCCCCCCTCCGGGTCTAAAGAAAATGAATTTTTTCTAAGACTTTTTGCTCCAATAAAGCACAAAAAAAAGCCGAGCCTGAAACCGGCCCGGCCTTTTGGAGAATTTGGGAGATGGGATTGCTACTTTTGCAAGGCTTTTTCAAGCTCTGACAGCTTCTCCAGGGTAACGGTTTCCGCGTGCAAATCGCCATATATGACGCGGTATTCATTATCGGAGAGCTTCCATCGCATCAGAACCTTGTCCGCATCTTTTGGGGTGACGGTCTTGCCGTAGTATGCGGGATCCTTCTTGTCCTCCTGGAGCACATTGGCGAACCTCGCGAGCCCCCGTATGGGCATCCGGAAATCTGCAAGTTTGATGATTATCTCGCCTTCCGTAAGCCCTTTTATCTCTTCCTTTAATCGCATGGCTGCGGGGGTTTCACTCTTTTCTGCTAACCGTAGAACTGTTTCATCGACATCGTTGATATTGGTGATAATCTCTGGATACTTGCCGAGCAACTCGACAAGTACCTTTAGACCCTGGATGGCGGTCTCCTCAGTGATGTGGGCGGGATACTTGACCACCATACCTGTATAGTCATCTGGTATGACCGGCTCAAATTCGGCCGCATCAACGGGGACATCCCACTGGAAATCGTGTATCACAAGGTGCATGCTCATCTTGTCTCCCATCTGGTCAAAGTAAGCAGTTGTGAAATCGAATCGCACAGGCAACCGTGTCTTCACATCTACCCACATCTTGACATCGACCTCAAGTATGTTTTTGCTATTACCTACCCAATTGGGGTCGGTGGTTTGAAACCCTTCGACCTCAATGCCGTCAATGGTTGCTCTGCCCATGCTCTCGTATTTGCATGCCAGGATTTTTTTGACCAGCCTGTGCGGATCGTTCTCCGTCCGCCGCATTTCTTCAGCGAAAACATCGTCAAATTCTGTGCGCCGGTACTTCTTCTGCTTGGGCCAGATTATAATCATGGTCTTCATATCTGGGGAACGATAGTATTCATTGTCCGTGCTCTCTCCGCCATTGGGGTCGAGTTGTTTACTTTTATAGACCTCACCATATTCTTGTGATATCAAATCGGTGCCGCGTGTTTCTGAACTGTAAGGTTTGTTAGGATCCTCGCCGGTTATCTTCGCATTCCATTGGGACCTGTAGGCCTTAACCTGTTCGATGCGGGCGATCACGTCCGCCAGGGCAATACCTGAGCCAGTCGTCCTCCAGAGAGATAGACCGATCACACACGCGATAATAACAACCGCGGCGGTAGCAAGTTTTGTTATTGGGCTTTTCATGATTATTCTCCATATATTGCGTCGGCTTGGAGCCAATATTGTTTTGTGAAACTCATTTCGTGCCTTTGAGGTCTCGGACCAGAGGTCTTTGTCCATTTCTGGGCCGGCCTTGAAGGACATTTTCTTAACAACGTGTTCTATTTCATCTACTGGTCTCATTTACAGTTTCCCGTTTAGAGCCGACCGCAGTTTCTGCAGGCCGTACCGGTATCTTCCCTTAATGGTGCTGACCGAAACGTTCTGCAATCCGGCAATGTGTCTAAGCTTCATTGCCGCATTCAAATGCAGGGCAATTACTTCCCGCTGCTCGTATGGAAGTTGCGCCATGGCGCCGGCAACCTGCCGCGACTGTTCGTCGGATATCATGCGTTTATCCGGCCGATCGAAGTCCGACTGCATGGGTATATCTTCATCCAGGCTGAGCGGCTGGCGTTTGCGTGCCCTGATCTGGTCTCGGCAGCGGTTGAGAGTACAAGTTGCCAGGTAGCTTTTAAGGCTACCGCGGAGCTTGAATGTGCCGCTTGACTGGGCGAACATAACAAAAACGTCTTGCACTACATCCTCTGCCAGACCAGCGTCATTTACGAGCGCCATCGCCACCGTCAGCAGGTAGTCGCGGTATTTTTCGTAGATGCGTTGCAGCGCATCTTTACCGCCGGCCTTGAATTTCCATTTGAGCAGTTCGTCTTCTATCATCCACCGGCACCGTTATTACTATCACAACGATCGTTGTCCACTATATTATATCACGATTGACTTGTGGATTTGGACATAAGAAAATGAATTTTTCTAAGACTTTTTTCTGCACAGGCGCATAAAAAAGCCGAGCCAAATAAGCCCGGCCTTTTAATTCAGGCAGCTGATTAATTGCTTATATAGCTTTCTCAAATCCCACCGAAAATTGACCAGCGTCCGGGCTGATTATAAACTTCTCTGACTCCGATTGTTTCCAGCTTCCACTCGGCTGTTTCCCCATCATGCTCGATTTCCACAGTGCAGGGTACAACCAAACCTTTCGTTTCAGGCTCCGGATGTGGACCAACAGGCCCGATGGAAATAATACGGAGGAATTTGAGATGTCCAAATGCCTTTTGGATAAGATCGGCTGGTGCGCCTCCAAAGAATTGACCTGCTCCTGCATAGTTTTTGGCAATCAGTGCTTCGAAGAACTTACGGACAACTTCTGCGGCCACTTCTTCGTCTGTAAGATTTCCCTGCTCCAGGCCTACTTCCCTGGTCGTCTTATCGATACGGATTACATCAGCAGGAGGTTTCAGAACGAATATTTCCGAATCGGCAGGATTGTTGTAATCCAGGTATCGAGTTCGACCCAAGAATTTATACTCTCCGTCCTCAAGCTTATAGCTTTCCTCTTGTTGCAATAGCTTAGTTTCCGGGTCAACCTCAAATACAGCCCGCACGTTGGGAGAGCCTTTCTTAGTCATTGTTATAGTAATTGGTGCGCCCTCAGCAGAAGATTCCTGTATTTTAATCTGTACATTTTCACTGCCTTGTGCTTGATACAGTTCTTCCACGATCCTCTTCGGGTCAAAAGATTTGTAGGACATCTTCAGTTGCTCGAGCATGTCCTTCTCTCTGAAAACCGTGATGCTTTTCTTTGCCTTAAACCAGACTTCCGCTTTTCCTTCTTGCCAGACTACATCTTTGGGGCCATCCACCGTGTTTGGGAAATTCATACGTAGATTTGTGAGTTGCCTGTTGTCGTCGAACTGAACCCAAATTTCATCAACGTGTCCATGGGTAGATGGTTCGAATTTGAGATGGATAAACCATAAACCACGGTTAGCCTCGATGGTTTGCTCGATTGCATATGCGGGTGTGACTGATTTATCCAAAATTGTTACTGAGATCGCTACTGCGATTAGAATCACCGCCGCGGCGGCTAATTTTGTAACTGGATTTTTCATAATTATTCTCCCTATATTCGGCTGTGTGAAAGCCGATTTTGTTTTATCCGGTTCGGCCAGAGCTCTGGAGATATCATCGTTCACTCTTTTGTCTAAATCGCCGCTGGCCATTAATTTCAATTTTTTTATTAAATCATTTATGTTATCTGCCGGTCTCACTTTCTTACCTCACCATCTAACATTGACCGCAACTTGTCCAACGCGTACCGGTATCTGCCCTGCACGGTATTGATTGAAACATTCTGTTGCCGGGCGATTGCCTTGAATTTTACCCCGCTGTACGAGTGCAGGAGCAGGACTTCTCGCTGCTCATACGGAAGCTGGCTAAGTGCCCAGCTCAACTGGCGCAATTCTTCGCCGAAGATCGCACGGAACTCCGGGCTGTTTGAATCGACCGCCGCCGGACCTGTTTCATCCAACGCGATGCTGCCGTGGCGTCGTCTCGCTTTGTTTCTATTGCGGGCATTATTGGCAACACAAGCTGCCAGATAACCCTTCAGACTTCCGGTCAGCCGGAACTTCCGCGAAGATTCGAGGAACGACACAAACACAGCGTGCACAACATCCTCGGCACAAGCTACATCAGTCAAAAGAGCGGCCGCCAACGTCACAAGATCATCTTTGTACTTTTCATAGATGCTCCGCAAGGCCTCACGGTCGCCGCGATTGAACTTCCATATAAGCAGCTTGTCTTCCAGCATTGAAAAGGTACTTTCCTAAGCTTAGAACAATCGATTGTCGCTTATAAAACAACTCAGCGGGCCGCTTTAGTATAAGGAAAATGGATTTTTTCTGCTATATTCCTTTACGATCGCCAAATCCGATTTTAGCCCCGGGAGCGCATAATAAAGGCCGAGCCAAACAAGCCCGGCCTTTTTGTTCATAAGGCGCCCCGGACACCTTCAAGTCCCCGTTGATTCATTCATCTGTCCCTGAAGCTTTACGAAGCTTTTCGAGAAGCTTGGAATCAACCGGTCGCCCCAGGGCCTGTGCTTGATAAACATCCTTCCAGGCCTTGTCATATTCTCCCTTGTAGGTGTAGGCACGCGCTCTGAGTCTGTAGGGATCAGTTAGCGTTGGGTCTATTTCAATAGCCTTACTGTGGTCTGCGACGGCCAGGTCGTATTCACCTTTGTTTCCATAGGCCATCCCCCGATTGACATAGGCATGAGCATCCGTTGGTTTTATCTCAATGACCCTGGTGAAGTCTGCGATGGCCAGGTCGTGCTCACCTTTGTCGTTATAGGCCATCCCGCGAATGACGTAGGCGCGAGCATCCCCCGGGGCTATCTCAATGGCCTTAGTTAGTTCTGAAAAGGCCTGGTCGTATTCACCGTCGAGATAATGGGCAACTCCCCGTTCAAAATGGTCAGTGGCGGCGGACTTGTCTCTGCTTCCGAGAGCAGTTTCTTCAGTCATGCCCGGCCTTTTGTAGCCGTAATCTATCACGGCTGTATAATCATCCGGTATCACCGGCTCAAAATCACCTGCAACGACTGGAATATCCCACTGGAAATCGGAAAGAACGCCGTGCACTTGCAACTGCTCATTCATCTTCATTTCCATCTCCCATAGCACCGGGAGCCAGGTTTCGACATCCACCCACACCGTTACTTTTACGCCCTCTACGAGGCCTTCCGAAAATTCAGGATCCGTAGTCTCAAAACCCTCTACTTTTATGCCGTCAATCTCGTTCCGTCCCAAATTGGTGTAATTACAAGCCATCATTCGCTTGAGCGTCTCTCTCGGATCATTTTTCTCCCTCTTTACTCTGGCAAACCAATCGTCATCGAATTCCATCCGCTGGTACTTCTTCTTCTCGTGCATAAGTGAGATCGCCACCTTTTGGTCCGGAAGAATATACATCTCTGTGGTTGCTTTTTCGCCGGTATCGGGATCGGGTGTGACCGTTTCCCATTTCATGCCGTATTCATCGGAGATAATCACCGTGCCCTGAATCTCGTTTTTTCCGCCCGGCATCATACTTCCTGTAATTGTCATATCCATCTTGTACATGAAAGCCCGGGCCTGCTCCACTTTATCGAGGACACCGGCCAGA
>Ga0315294_10010657_pt1 | contig 10088 bp, 12 predicted proteins | sample YL17G13_40_MG_FD_203626 | JGI IMG/M metagenome (GOLD analysis project Ga0315294, IMG submission 203626) | Sediment microbial communities from Yellowstone Lake, YNP, Wyoming, USA - YL17G13_40 | ecosystem: Environmental > Aquatic > Freshwater > Lake > Sediment | place: USA: Wyoming | collected...
TCCGAGAGGCGCATTTTCATCAATCTCATCGCCAACGACATGATTTTTTACTTCCTGCTTTACATCCTTCCATTCTTCTTTGGATTTTCATCCGCCGCGCTGATTACCGGAGCGGCGCCGGCGTTTTCAGTTCCGCTGCTGGCTACGCTGTCCCTGTCTTTCCTGATAGGTATGTGCACGACCTATTTCCTGACTACGGTCTATGTGCATGCGGGCAGGATTATGGTGGCGGCGCTTTTCATCGGCTTTGTCGCCATATCTCTGGCCGGCAATTTTCTGATGAGCGTATCTTTTACGGATTTTCTCCAGCTGCTCCCTCCGCTGAAATTTTTCTACTCGGGGTCATTGAATGCCATCCTGTGGTCCCTCATTCTCATAGTTGTGCCGGGAACCATATCGCTTGCCGCGGTGAAGATAGAATTTCCTGAAACCACAAGGAGGGTGAAGAACCGGCTTGACGGGCTTTCTTCAGCCTTTGGCAGAATTTTCGCCAGTCCTCATCTGGTGGCGAAGGATATGCTGGACCTCCACAGAAGCGAGGGAGGTCTGGGGAAGATAATCTTCTCATTCATATTCCCGCTGATGCTCATCTGGGCGATGCTGCATATTTTCTCCGGGCTTTTCTCCTTCCCTGCTGCGACCATGTTCCTCATATTCTCAGTCCTTGTGGGTGCGCTTTCATCTTCAATATACAACTGGCTGACTGAGTTCGACGTTTTCTCATCCTACGCGTTCCTTCCTGTCAGGGCGTCTGAGGTCATAAAAGGGAAGCTCAGCGGCTATGTGATGCTTAATATCGTCTCCGTTGCCATCCTTCTGGTGGCGGCTGTTCTCACGGGACAGTCTGCCCAGCTTCTTTGGGGCCTTCCCATATTTGCCGTTGTTTCAGCATATTCGTCTGGGGCCACTGTCTACATAGCAGGGCTGAACCCCAACATACTTATTTTCAGCGGGAAGGTTTTCCTGCAGTATCTGGCCCTCATCGTCCCGGCGCTCATCCTCTGCATAGTGGCATCAATAATGAACCCGCTGCTTCTTGTCCCCCTTCTCCCCCCGCTCGCAGCCCTTGCGGCGGTTTTCATCAGAAAAAGCTATGCCAGATGGGACAACAGAGAACAGCTGGTTTTCTGAGCCGCGGAGGAAACCCGCAGACAGAAAGAAAGCTTTCGCTGGAAAAATCAAAAATAAAGAAAGGGGGAAATATCTTCGATTTCCGGGCTCACTTCTTTTTCTTTGTCGATGTTAACAATACCGAAGGTTTCGAGGCCAGGTAGTATATTGCCTTAAGGCCAACGACCAATGCTGCCGGAGCCACGAATGCCGCAATGTTCACAACCATGTATGCCAGCGTAATGCCTACAAAGGGAATAACTTCGATGTTTGGCTTCGCGCTTGAGAGCATTATCACTGCTATCGCGGCTATCAGGAAGTTGCTGCTGTCCTTAATGGCTATGTTGATAAGCCCTACAGCAAGTCCCAGAAGCACCAGGAACAGCGTGACATACCCGGCGTATGCCGAACTGCTCTCGGTCAACGGTACCGATGACACTGAAAGCACTGCAATCACTATGCCTATAAAGAAGGCCCATCCTCCGAATTTTTCATATGCCATTTATTTCACCTGTTATTAGTTGGGGAATTGCCGATATATATGCGTTATTACTGGCATCATAAAGAAAGTATGCGGGGGCTGAGATTCGAACTCAGGAAGGCATTGCTCACCTCTTTGCGTCAGCTTATTTTTCGTGAGTTTCCGTTTGAACGGAGACAAGGGAATTTATTCCCGCAACGTTTTTGCGCGTTCACTTGCGCAAAAAGGTTCTAAGCCACAGGGTCCTAAGCCCTGCCCCTTTAACCGCTCGGGAACCCCCGCATATGTAGTTATCTTTGCCCGGGGAATTTAAAATTGCAGAAGCAGCAGAAACAAAAATCAATGAAAAATAAAAAAGATTGGTTATTTCATCCTATTTCACATGTATGCACTGGACGGGGCACGAGTCTGCCGCATCCTTGTTGCACCCGATCTCGGCAACCGCCGTCTTTTTCGGGTGGGCCTTGCCGTCGCTTCCCATCTTCCAGTTGTCCGGGCAGATGGAAACGCAAGCGCCACAGCCTATGCAGGCTCCTGCGTCCTGGACTATCTTATGCATGCTATCACCTCTATTTTTCTCCGCAGAGTTTTAACAGGTTGTCCCAGTCCTCGTCGACCTTCTTCTGTATCTTTTCGATTATGTGCTCGTTTCCAGGGACAAAAAGATGCTTGAACCTCGCCTGGGGCTTCAGGAACTCCACCACAGGCAGCCTGCTGGCGGGCTTGTAATTGAGCTTATACTTCCCGTTCTCTATTTCATAGAGCGGCCAGAAGCAGCTGTCTGTTGCCATCCTGGCCGTCTGGATGGTCAGGTCCGGCCTCGTCCCCCACAGCGTCGGGCATGTTGAAAAAACAACAAGCACTGCCGGTCCGCCGGCCTCGAAGGCCTTGGCTGCCTTGTTGGTAAGGTCGATAAGATTTCCCACTGATGCCTGCGCCACGTAGGGTATGTTATGGGCAGCGCATATCTTGACCAGATCCTTTCTCCATGCCTCCTTGCCCATCTTCAGCTTTCCGGCGGGCTCCGTGGTGGCGTTCGCGGCGAACGGCGTTGCTCCGGACCTTTGGCCGCCCGTGTTCATATACGCCCCGTTGTCATAGCATACGTAGACGAAATTATGTCCCCTTTCAAGGGCGCCTGAAAGCGACTGCAGGCCAATGTCGTAGGTCCCGCCATCACCGCCGAAGGCGACGAATCTTATCTCTCCATCCAGCCTTCCCTTCCTTTTCAGGGCCTTGTGGGCGGCCTCAACGCCGCATATGGTCGCTGCCGCATTTTCGAATGCCGAGTGTATCCACGACATGTTCCAGGAAGTGTATGGGTATATGGTGGTGGATACCTCAAGGCAGCCCGTCGCGTTTGCGGCCACCACCGGCTTGTCGGTCGAGGCCAGAACGGCCCTTACGATTATGGGCGCCGCGCATCCTCCGCACAGCCTGTGGCCTGACGTCAGCCTCGGCTGGGCGGATATCTTTTCTGATAATTCCTTGACGTTCATAGCATCACTTTTTACTTTGTTCATCTCAAACCGAGATATTTCTCCTCCTTTGTGATCTTTCCCGCAAGAAGCTCGGTGTAGACCTGCTCTATGTGGCTCTCCAGCAGGTCCCTCCCTCCCAAGCCGAAAACGTAGCTCTGCAGGGCCGGCTTTGCGGCAAGCTCGTAAATGGAATTCCTTACCTCACCATACAGCGGGGCGTGGCCGCCGAATGACATTGACCTGTCAAGGACTGCGACCGATTTCATGCCTTTCAGCGCCTCCCTCAGTGCGTCGTACGGGAACGGCCTGAAGAGCCTCAGCTTGATGAGGCCGACTTTCTTGCCATCGTCTCTCATCCTGTCGACGACTGCCTTGGCGGTTCCGGCAGCGGAGCTCATGGTGACTATCACTGCCTCGGCTCCCTTTGTGTTGTACTCCTCGAAATATGGGTATTCGCTGCCGGTTATATGCGAAAGCTCCTTTCCAAGTTCCAGATAAATCTTCAGCGCGTTCTTCATCGCCTCTTCCTGCTGCCTCTTTGACTCGAAGTAGTAATCCTGGAGCTGTATCGCGCCGATTGTTACATGGTTCTTCATGCCGAGCAGGTTGTAGACGGGCTTATACTCCCCGACGAAATTCTTCATCGTGGCATCGTCGTAAATCTTCACATTCTGGACGCAGTGGGAAGTGATGAACCCGTCCTCGCAGACCATGACCGGAAGCTGTATATCCGGGTGCTCGGCGAGCCTTGCCGCAAGGAAGACGCATTCGTAGGCCTCCTGCGCGGTCTCGTTGTATATCTGTATCCATCCCATGTCCCTGGCGCCCATGGCGTCTGAATGGTCGCCATGGATGTTTATGGGAGCGGAAAGCGCCCTGTTGGCGACGGGCATGACTATCGGGCACCTCAGCCCTGAGGCCACGCCCAGCATCTCCCACATGAGGGCAAGGCCGGCGGAGCATGTGGCGGTCATTGACCTCGCTCCGGCGAGGGAAGATGCGATTACGGTTGACATCGCGGAATGCTCTGACTCGACCCTGACCATCTCGGTCCCGACGACGCCGTTGGCGACGTACCTAGCGAATTCCTCGACTATGGACGTCTGCGGCGTAATCGGATAGGCGGCAACCACGTCGGGGTCTATCTGCCTCATGGCCTCGGCTATCGCGTAATTGCCTGCCAGCGGAAGCACCTTGTAGTTCGCGGTCATGAAATCACTTTGAAAACTTCGACTCCTCAACCATGGTTATGGCCTTGACGGGGCAGATCTGCGAGCAGATGCCGCACCCCTTGCAGTAGTCGAGGTTTACCTCTTCCCTCTTACCGTTCCTGAAATGGACGGCATCGTCGGGGCAGTAGGCCGTGCAGAAGCCGCAGTTTATGCATTTCTTGGCGTCCACGACAGGCCTGAAGGCTCTCCACGAACCGGTCTTGTTCTCCAGTGCAGAGGCTGCGCGGGTTATGGCCCCGCCTATGGGAATCTCCCTCCAGCCGCATTTCCTTTGCAGCTGCTCCTTTGAGGGGAATTCACCTGATACTTTTCCATGCTTATCCGTTTTATCTGCCTTCCCGGTCATCCCTTCACACCCTCGTATGCGGCCGTTATGGCGTCTATGTTGGCCTGCGTCTTTTCCGGCCCTATCTTCTTGAGGAACATGGACTCTATCTTCTTCTTGAGCGCCTCCATGCTGATGACTCCGGCGACTTTAATCATGGCGCCAAGCATCGGCGTGTTGGGAAGGTTCTTTCCCAGAAGCCTGATTGAAATCCCGGTTGCGTCTGCAGTGTAAACCTTTCCGGCAAAACCCGTCTGCTTCCTTATCTCGCCGGGTTCCTTTGTCGAATTGACTATCAGTATGCCGTCCTTTCCCATTCCCTTCGTCACGTCGACCTGGCCAAGAAGGGTCGGGTCTATCACTATCACCACATCGGGATTGAGAACAGGCTGGTATGTGGTTATGGGCTTGTCCGATATCCTGGCATAGGTGACCATCGGGGCGCCGCTCCTCTCGGGGCCATACTCGGGGAATGCCTGTATCTGCTTGTTCTGCTCCATGGCGGCCTCGACAATAAGCTGGGCCGCGGACTTCGCACCCTGCCCGCCACGGCCATGAATCCTTATTTCAACTATGCCCTTTCCGGACGCCATAACAGTCATAAGAATCATTTGGTTAATGAATGTAATAAATTGACGTCATTCGCTTAAAAAAGCATTTATAACGGCGAACAAAAAGAAGGATAAATTCAAAAATCACCATTCAAAAAGTATCCGCGGATGTTCTTATGGCAGGCGATGATAATTCCAGGAAAATCTCAGAGGGCTTTGAGGTGCTTCTCAAGTTCCAGAAGAAATTTCAGGAAGAGCACGGCTTCGGATTCTGGAAGGAGTCGCCAGAGAAGAGGAGAGATATGTTCATAAGGACCCTGTTCGCGGCCATGGGAGAGCTGGCTGAGGCCGGCGACGAGGTCAACAAATGGTGGAAGAAGGGTCACAGGGAACCGGAAGCATTGGACCTCAAAAAGGACAAGATTCTCGAGGAGATGGTGGACTCGCTCCACTTCTTCCTCGCCGCCCTGCTCATCCTGAAGGCAGACGGAAAGGACGTGGCGGAAGCCTACATGAAGAAGAACAAGGTAAACTTCGACAGACAGAAGAAAATAGAGCTGGGGTATGTTTAGCTTAGGGCGATGGAATGAATACAAAAACGAAACACTTGACCATAACGTGCGTGCTTATTTTACTGATTCTTTCATCCGTGTTTGCATTTTCCGCCCAGTTTGTCTCAGCAAAAGAAATGTCCCAGATTTCGATATTCATGACAGGACAGGCCATAAAGTTCATGACTGATAAGCTAAAGAGCGGCGACTTCAGGGTCCTTTCTACCATTCCCGATTCATCGAACTATACAGTCGAAACCGTGAGCCCATCTTACGTCAGTTTTAAAATAGGCATCAGGAGAGCCCCTGATGAAAATTCACAATATTTTTTCGTGAACATAAAGGGGGCTGACCCGGAATCCGTTTCAGCAATCAATGAAGGCAAAATAAACTTCGAAACGCCGTCTGCCGTGAGGGTGGGGGTTCCTGATGGAATACAAATGACCGATGCCGAAATGAGAGTCGGAAATGCCAAAAACCTGACGTATAAATTCAAGATATTTGTTTGTGCAAGCTCTGAATCGGGGGAACATATGGACTGTGACGATGACAGCCCAAACCTTTATGGAAACTACGAATTCAAGGTTTTTGTGGATAACTCTCGTTATGAAGAAAGAACATTCAAGGGAAGCCCTGTTTTTTATATAATGCTGTTCTCTGCTCTTGCTGTCTCCTTTTGCCTGATCACGTATTTTATTTACGCGGCCGGGAGGAAAATCGGAATGCTCAAAATGTTGTCCCTAGCTATTGTTTTTGTTTATGCAACGGTCATCACACTCTTCTGGATTTATTGGAACCGCTTTTACTTCTATTATGCCATCGATTTTTCACTCTTTGATTATCTCCCGTATTTTGTTTTCATGATTTTTGCCGTCCTGGCGGGATTTTCTTTGCGTGGGGCTATAGTAGAAAAGGAAAGGCGCGGGATTTACACTCATTTGCTGGTTATACTTTTGATAACCATATTGATAGGAGCGCTTTTATGGGTCATGTCTTATCCACAGTATTAACATCGTTAAAATGGTGATATCATGAAAAGAAAAATCAAAAAGCTCGGCAAAAAAATTCTGAGCAGAAAATTGACGGAAGAAACCTCCCTGCATCCGCTCCGGCAGAAGGTTGACCGGAAAAGGAAGGAGATAGAAAGGAAGCTCCGCATTCCAAAGATAATGTTCGCCGTCCTTTTCGCCGCGCTGTTCATCGTGCTTTCGAAGACGAAGATGCTGCCGATAATCGGCACTGACATGAACTTTTCCCTTGGGGTGATGTTCGGCCCCGCTCTGGGAGCGTTACTGGGAGTGCCACTGGGAATATTCGCCATTCTGCTGTCACAGGCTGCCGGTACGGCCATCGGCCTCTATGCCGTAGAGGACACGCTGAGCCTGCTGGTTTTCTTCCCCATACTCATAGGCTCCGTCTACTTCGCGAGGGCTTTCCGGGGGGATAGGAAAATGATTGTGATTCCAGTGGTGTGTTTTGCCGCCTTCCTTCTCCATCCCATCGGCAGGGAAGTCTGGTTCTATTCGCTTTTCTGGCTAATCCCCATCGTGGTCATAGCCTTCAAGGAGAAGATAGACGCCGTTCTCAAGAAATCCGTCGCCAGGACCTACGCATACTCCCTGGGCACGGCCTTCACCGACCACAGCGTCGGCTCAGTGGTCTACCTATGGTTCCTCAACATCCCCGCGCAGTTCTGGGTCATGGCGATACCGATGACCCTGATAGAAAGGCTGATAATAGCACTCGGCATAACGTTCAGCTTCCATGGGGTAAAGGCGGGGATAAAGGCCCTGCAGGACGCGGCTGTGGCCATTGCGCATGCCTCGCCGGAAGCTGAGAAAAATAAGCATGCCATCCCTGTGCCGGCGGGATGAAACGGACCTGCTTCTTCTATTTCTTCCCGCACAAATCCGCCGCGAACTTCCTTGCGGCGAAAATCTCTTCCCGGCTCGGGTGGCCGCGGTTGAAGATGAAGAATGACCTGCCCTTGCAGTAAAATACGCCAGCGATTTCCACGCCCTTGGCCTTGAGGAGCATTTTCATTTCCGCTGCTGCCTTCCCGGCACCTTCGCCGGAAGTGTCGAAAACCGCCACCTTCTTCCCGTCCATCGGCGGGAGGTTTGATATGAAGCTCAGCATCGCCTTGCCGGTCTTTCCGCCGTAGACGCCGGAACCGAGGACCAGCAGCTCAGGAGGGTGGAAGTTCTTCACGCCCCTGACGCTCTCGGCCTTCACCCCGAGGACTTTCGCTATTTCCCCGGCTATCTTCTTCGTGCTGCCGGTCGTTGAACAATAAAGAACGCGGACGTCCATTTTATCGTTTATATTATGGGCAGGCGAACATTTATAATATGCATTGTTGCAAAAAAGCAACAGGTGTTGCTAAAATGAAACCGGGATGCAGAGAATGGTACAGGTCTGTGGAAGTGAGCAAAAGCGTTGCCACCGGTGCCGTGAGAGATGCGGATAAATTTCTGGGATGGGTGGAGGAGAAGCTGAAATGAAAAATTTCGCCGACAGGCTTATTGACACAATCGGGAAAAAGAAGAATCCCAGCATCATAGGCCTCGACACGGAGCTTTTGAAGGTTCCCGGTTTCCTGAGGGATAAATACGCCGGAAAACACGGCGACAGCTTTGAAGCCGCTTCATTGTGCATTCTTGAGTTCAACAGGAGGCTGATCGACAGCCTGAAGGCCGTCGTTCCCGCAGTGAAGATACAGTCCGCCTTCTACGAGCAGTACGGCTTCCATGGCGTTAAGGCCTTCATGGAGACTGCGGAATATGCGAAGGCGGCGGGGCTCATCGTCGTCGGGGACGTCAAGAGGAACGACATCGGGAACACCAGCAGGGCATATTCGAAGGCATATCTTGGCAGATCAGAGGTTTTCTCTGAAAAAAGGCCGGCCTTCGACCTCGACTGCATCACGGTCAATCCTTACCTTGGCACGGATGGGGTGGCGCCCTTCGTCGAGGATGTCAAGGAATTTGGAAAGGGCATCTTCGTCCTGGTCAAGACCTCAAACCCTTCCTCATCAGAGCTGCAGAACCTGGAAGCGGGCCTGAAGTCTGAAAGGAAGAAAATCTACGAGGTCGTCGCGGAGCTCGTCAGGAAGTGGGGCGAGGGCACGGCCGGCAAAATGGGCTATAATTCCGTCGGTGCGGTGGTGGGGGCAACATTCCCCGAAGAGGCGAAAAAGCTAAGGAAAATCATGGAAAAGGCTGTTTTCCTTGTGCCAGGCTACGGCGCGCAGGGCGGCGGTGCAGGTGATGCCGCGAACTGCTTCAACCCGGATGGCTACGGCGCCATCGTCCATTCGGCGAGGGACGTCATCTACGCCTTCCAGAAATCCGGCGGAAAGGAAGAGGATTTTGCGGCTGCGGCAAAGGCGGCTGCCATGAAGATGAAAGAGGACCTGACCACGGCACTGGAAGAGAGAAAGATCTGTCCTTGGTAAAGCCGTCGTAAAGCTTTCTTCAAAACAGGCGCTTGCTTCTGTCAAAATTTCTTTACGAAAAACGGTGTAAAAATAACCACTTGTGGGAAAGAAAAAGTGAAGCTTTAAATACGTTGGCCGCGATAGATGCTTTTATCGGGGTTGTTAAAATGTCAAATGGCACATACAGCATGAACGGCTTTTGGACCAATGCAGTCTCCTTTTTGTGCCATTGCGGCCTTTAATCCCGCTTGTTTTTTTCGGGGTGTCTGTTGTGGTTTGTCATAATGAAATTTCATGGCTTTGCGGGGGTGTGATGCATGGGTAATCCTAGAGTGGTCAAGCAGTTCACAACCGGCGCGGTTTCACCGGTAACTGTGACTTTTTTCGATCCCCTTCCTCCCGGAGTTGACATGAGCATCTATGACGGAGAAAAGGCGCAACTCCCGTACTTCTCTGAGGATCATAAATGTGTGTTGTCTGACGGCTTCCCTCCCAGAGAGGAATACAGGTTTGTGCTTTTAAGAACAGGACAGGATTCTTCGAAGCCCGTTTATGTTGTAAACTGGATGGATGGGTCACCGCGTCTTCAGCTGCCGGAAGATTTGCTCGAGCAGCTTGGAGCATTTGGTGCCGGCGGTTATCCGGAAGCCCTGCTGCTGAGAAAATCGACGGGGGAGGTCAGAGATGGCGAAAAAACGGGCTTTGTATACATCGCCGCCCCTGAACAGGTTCCTTACGTTTCTGATGACGGAACCTGCCACCTTTTGGCGGATTTTCCTCCTCCCAGCGGCCCGTGCAGGTTAACGCACAGCAAAGGTGGCAGAAGTACGGAATCTGAATTTGTCTACAGCGGAGATGGCACCAGACGCTCTCCTGCCGGTGTCAGGCTTGCTCTCACCTGGGATGTTGCCCAACAGC
>Ga0315294_10010658_pt1 | contig 10087 bp, 8 predicted proteins | sample YL17G13_40_MG_FD_203626 | JGI IMG/M metagenome (GOLD analysis project Ga0315294, IMG submission 203626) | Sediment microbial communities from Yellowstone Lake, YNP, Wyoming, USA - YL17G13_40 | ecosystem: Environmental > Aquatic > Freshwater > Lake > Sediment | place: USA: Wyoming | collected...
TCATTGGTGTCCCCACAACGAAGAAAGGATGGAGATGTTTACTGAAATCTTCGATTTTCTAGTCAAGCTGGATAAAGAGCTTTTCCTTTTTCTCAATCTGAAACTGCAGAACCGGTTTTTTGACTTTCTGATGCCTTTTATTACGGAGTTTAAAAACTGGAGAATCCTTTTTTTCCTGATAATGCTGGCTATGCTTATCTTTGGACGGAAAAAAGAAAGGATAGCCGCTGTTCTGGTCTTGATTGTTTTAGGAATGGCAGATTCATCCGTTAATCTTCTGCTTAAGTCCTGGATCGGAAGGGTCAGGCCCTGCAATGTTTTTCCGCAGGTGCATCTCTTGGCTGGATGCTCTCATTCTGGCTCTTTTCCCTCATCGCATGCTGCTAATATTTTTGCCGCAGGCTCGATCTTGACTTTTCTTTATCGCCGGGCTTGGTTCATCTGGTTAGCTATTGCGGTTACAGTCTCTTTCTCCCGCATTTATGTTGGGGTACATTACCCTCTGGATGTCGCGGGAGGAGCTTTTTATGGGATTCTTTGGGGAGTGCTGGTTTTGATCGTATCGAAATCCGTTTTTCGAATCCAGAGCCTTTCAGAGTCTAAGTTGCACTCAGGTCGGGGTGAACTCTGATACTACTGTTTTGAAAAAACTTGCCAGATCTATCTTATGAAGTAATTTTTTGGAAAAGGAGTAAGCAAAAATGGCGAAAACAAGCTTCTTGATCGGACTCCTGATACTGGGGTCATGTTCTGCCCTGGCTCAAGACCTTCCTCAAAAAGGACCTTACCTCTCGATGGTCACCCAGAACTCAATGGTGATAAGCTGGCGAACGTCGACCTCTGACAGTTCAGTGGTTCAATATGGGCTTACTCCCGCATATGAAAGAGAAGAAAAGGATTTGGCTCTCAAGATCCCTCACAGTCTGACCTTAACCGGCCTTGTGCCTGACACAATCTATCATTACCGGGTGCTCTTTCAAGGGAAGCAGACCCCTGATTACACTTTCAGGACCGGGGTTACTTCTGATATCCCTTTCAAATTTTGTGTTTATGGTGACACCAGAACCCAGGCTGATTCTCATTTAGCTGTGGTGAATCGAATTATCGCATCTGATCCATATTTTGTTCTTCACACTGGTGACCTAGTGGCAAACGGTTCAGATGAAAGCCAGTGGGCGGTTTATTTTGCAACCATCTGCTCCAGTGCCACCTCTGCCCAGAGATTTCCGTACTATTATGCCATAGGAAACCATGAGGGGGAAAGTCCTCTCTACTACAACTATTTCTGCCTTCCTCACAATAATCCTGATAGCAATGAATCTTATTATTCTTTCGATTACGGGAATTCGCATTTCATCAGCCTGGATACCCAGAAACCTTATGGACCATCAAGTGCTCAGTATCAATGGCTCAGAAAAGACCTGGTCAATTCTTATAACAAGACTTTTGTCTTCGTTTTTATGCATGATCATCCTTATTGCGCAGGAGGGCATAACAGTGACCTCGGTATAAGAGATACCCTCTGTCCCCTTTTTGAAACTTTCAAAGTCGATATGGTATTTAGCGGGCATAGCCACTTCTATCAGAGAAATGGACCTATCAAAGGGGTCACCAATATAATAGCAGCTGGAGGCGGAGCGCCGCTTTACACTCCAGCTGAGAGCAGCTGGACTCAATATACAGAAAAAGCTCATCATTTTGTCGATTTCACGGTATGGGCTGATTCGCTAAAATTCAAGATGATGCGGACAGATGGAAGTATCGGGGATAGTCTTATCTACCAGGCTCAGAATAAATCGCCATTACTCCTGGGCGATCCCAACTCAGATGGAACGATTAATGTTGCCGACATCTTACATCTGGTCAGTTACCTATTCAAAGGAGGACCGGTGCCTCTGCCTATTTCAGAAAGCGGAGATGCCAACTGTGATGGAAAGGTGAATGTGGCTGACATAGTTTATTTAGTTGCCTATCTTTTTAAGGGCGGACCTAAACCGGTGTGTTAAAAATGATGACGGATGACAGATAGAAGATAAAAGATCAATAACTCGTAGCGCCTGACCTTTGTGTCTGGCGTTTGTTGTTGTACGGAATGAATTGACCATGTCAATACGCCATCATCACAGACGATGCATCCCAAAATCTGTTTTTTTATTGACTGAGAAGGGTTAGAAGGTTAAATTTACCAAAGTGGAATTTGATAGTGGTTTGTTTTTCTTAGAGCGAGGCCTCAAGGTCTTGGGACTTTCAGCCTCGCCTAAGCGACCCTAAAAGGGTCGCGCTACGAAGGGAGTGGATTGCTTCGTAGGTCAAATGACCTCCTCGGTATGCACAGCCTTGGTGCATACCTCGCAATAACTCTATGAAAAAAGAGATCTTAAGGACTGGTAGATGAATTTGCCAAATAAACTCACCTTAGCCCGGATACTGCTCTCCCCGGTCTTTATGGTCTTTTTTCTGGTGGATAACGTCTATTCTCGTTATTTTGCTACTCTCATATTCCTATTTGCGGCTTTAACTGATCTTTATGACGGGTATATAGCCAGAAAGTACGGGGTGGTTACCGGTTTTGGAAAATTTATGGACCCTTTAGCTGATAAAATTTTAGTATCAACTGCCTTCATCTCTTTTGTGGCTTTGGGTTATGTCAAAGCCTGGATGATTTTGGTTATAATCGTGAGGGAGTTTTTCATCACCGGCTTAAGGAGTTTAGCGGCTTATAAAGGGATGGTGATTATGCCCACCATTTTGGCTCAGGTGAAGACTTTTTCCCAGATGTTAGTCATCAGTATAATTTTAATCTTCACCAACCTGAAGACCACTCTTCTTCCCTTAGGTTACGACTGGAGCATTTTCACCAGCCCTCAGGTTTTCAGGCTTTTTGATCTCTTAGTTTTTATAAGCATGCTCCTGACCCTGGGAACCGGTATAGACTACCTGGTGAAGAACATACCTCTGCTCAAGGGGGTGTTAAAATAGAGTCAGAAAAGGTCAACTTAAGACTGATCCAGCGGCTTCAGATTCTTCTGGCCACCCTTTTTTTTACTGGCTATTCACCGGTTGTACCCGGTACCTGCGGTAGCCTTTTAATCTTTATTCTGGTCTGGCTCTTTGTACCCCAGAGTTTTTATTTCCTCGGCGGAATTGCTATTCTGGTATTCTTTGTCAGCCTTTGGTCTGGAACCGGGGCAGAAAAGGTTTTTGGCAAGGATAACAGAAAAATTGTAATCGATGAAGGATGCGGGATGCTGGTCTCTTTTTTATTTTTGCCAAAGAGGTTTTTTTTGTATATATTAGCTTTTGTCATTTTCAGGGGTTTAGACATTATCAAACCACCGCCAGCCAGGGACTGTGAAAAACTTGAAGGCGGGCTGGGAATAACTTTAGATGATGTGGTGGCTGGGATTTACACCAATCTTATTATGCAGGTTCTAATCATCTTAAAAGTCTTATAAATATGAAAGCAGAGATAATCACAATCGGAGATGAGATAATCCACGGGGAGATATTAGATTCCAACTCCGCCTATATCGGGGATAAGCTCTCCAGTCTGGGAATTGAGATCGCTTTCAAAACCTCGATAGGAGATGATTTAAAAAGGATTATCGAGGCAATCAAACTGGCCGTGGAAAGGGCGGATCTGGTTATTGCCACTGGCGGGTTAGGTCCTACCAATGATGACCTTACCAAAAAAGGAATAGTCAAAGCTTTCAAGAGGAATCTGGTTTTTCATGAAGATATTTTAAAAAAGGTGGAAGAAGGGTTCAGGAGAAGGGGAATCGAGATGCCCAAGATCAATCAGAACCAGGCCTTACTGCCCCAGGGTGCCAAGGCTTTGCCCAATCAATATGGCTCTGCCCCGGGCATCTTCATCCAGGAAGGCAAGAGGTTTTTCTTCGCCCTTCCAGGTGTTCCCCTGGAGATGAAGACTATTCTGGAAAATGAGATCCTGCCTTTCCTGAAAACCAGGTCCTCCAGAAAGGCTGTCCTGCAAAAGGTCTTGAGAACCACGGGGATAGTTGAGTCAGCCATATACGAGAAGTTGGACCCGGTCCTGAGGGCTAAAAGTCCGGTAAAGATAGGCTTTCTCCCCAGCTTTTCCGGAGTAGACATTAAACTCCGGATCACTTCTGAAAGCGAAGATTTAGCCCGGAAAGAGCTGTCGGAACTTGAACAGAAAACAAGGGAAATCCTGAATGAGAACATATATGGAATGGATAAAGAGAGCCTGGAAGAGGTTGTGGGCAGGTTGCTCTCCGATAAAAAGAAAACCATCTCAGTGGCTGAGTCCTGCACCGGTGGTTTGATAGGCGCAAAGCTCACCAATGTATCCGGAAGCTCAAATTACTTTATGGACGGAGTAATCACTTACAGCAACCAGTCCAAGATGGAATTTTTGAAGATCCCCAGGGAGATCATTGAAAAATATGGCGCAGTCTCCGAAGAAGTAGCAATTCTTATGGCTGAAGGGATCAGGAAAGTCTCCAACACGGATTACGGTGTCTCCGCAACCGGGATTGCCGGACCCACTGGAGGAACAGAGGAGAAACCTGTGGGCTTAGTCTATATCGGGTTTGCACATGAAAATGATTCGTATGCCCGGAAATTTATTTTCGGAGGAGACCGGCAGGCGATAAGGGAAAGAACTGCCCAGGCGGCATTGAATCTGGTGAGGCTTTTTATGTTGAAATAATAACCGGAGTATAAAGCTTTAGCTTTATCAAAGGTAAACCTAAAGGTTTACACTCCAAGATTGATTATAATGCGCACCTTTATTGCAGTTGAGCTGAAAGAAGAATTGAAGAAAAAAATCGAAGAGGTTCAGACCCCTCTGAAGAAATTAGGGGCAGATGTCTCCTGGGTCAAGCCGGGGAATGTGCATGCCACTTTGAAATTCTTGGGAGAGGTGCCTGAAGATAAAATCGAAAGGGTTTTTGAAGGGACTAAAAAAGCTTTAGAAGGAATAAAAGGCTTTAAACTGAGCCTGAAGGATTTGGGTTGCTTTCCCAATATGAAAAGACCAAGGGTGGTCTGGATAGGAGTTGAAAAAGGGAAAGAGGAATTAGCCCTTATGGTTAAAAAAATTGAGCAGGAGATGGAAAATATTGGGTATCCCAAAGAAAATAGAGAGTTTTCTCCGCACCTGACCATTGGCAGGGTCAAGTCTCCTAAAAATATCGAAAGATTAGCTGAACAGATAAAAACCACGAATTTTCAAACAGAGGAAATCGAGATCAAAGAGGTAGTGGTGATGAGGTCCCAGCTTAATCCGGCCGGGGCTATCTACACTCCCCTTAAGAAAATAGCTCTTTTAACTTAAGTAAAGAAAGTGAGGAAAATATGACTACTCATCAATCAGAGGAGAAAAAGAAAGCCTTAGATCAGGCTGTCTCCCAGATAGAAAAACAGTTTGGAAAAGGGTCTATCATGCGATTGGGAAGTGAGAGTTTAGGGATAAAAGTCCCGGTGATTCCCACTGGCTCAGTTGCCCTGGATTATGCCTTAGGGGTGGGAGGGGTTCCTAGGGGAAGGGTGGTAGAGATTTTCGGTCCGGAAGCATCTGGTAAAACCACCTTAGCCCTGCATATCCTGGCTGAAGCTCAAAAAACAGGTGGAGTTGCGGCTTTTGTGGATGCAGAACATGCTTTAGCCCCGAATTATGCCAGAGCCTTGGGTGTGGACATTGATAACCTTCTGATCTCCCAGCCCGATACGGGTGAGCAGTCCCTGGAGATAACCGAGACTCTGGTTCGCAGCGGAGCAGTAGATGTCATCGTCATCGACTCAGTTGCTGCGCTGGTGCCCAAAGCAGAGATCGAGGGGGAGATGGGGGACGCTCATATGGGTCTTCAGGCAAGGCTTATGTCCCAGGCTTTAAGGAAGCTCACCGGCACAATCAGCAAATCCAAAACCTGTGTTATCTTCATAAACCAGATCAGGATGAAAATCGGAGTCATGTTCGGAAATCCGGAAACCACCACCGGCGGAATCGCGCTGAAGTTCTATTCCTCAGTCAGGATGGATATCCGCAGGATTGCCTCGATCAAAGAAGGAGAGAATGTGACCGGCTCCAGAACCAGAGTGCGGGTGGTGAAAAACAAAGTCGCTCCGCCATTCAAAGAGGCGGAGTTTGATATAATCTACGGAAAAGGGATCTCCAGAGAAGGCGAGCTGATCGACTTAGGGGTGGAACAGAACGTCTTAGAGAAAAGCGGAACCTGGGTCTCCTACAAAGGCGAAAGATTAGGCCAGGGAAGGGATAATGCCAAACAGTTTTTGCTGGACAATCCGGATATCGCCAGAAAGATTGAACAGGAGATAAATGAGAAATTAGGACTTAAATCAAAACCAGCAGAGGAAAAAGAACCGGAGATGGCGGTCAAAGGAAAAGGGAAATAGCTGCAGGTATGTCCTTTACAACTTCTTTCCGAAATGCCCCGGATAACCAAAATCGAGCCTCAGAAGAAAAATCCTAAAAGAAGGTCTGTCTTTTTAGATGAAAGGTTTGCTTTTGGCCTAGATGAAGAGGTGGTCTACAAATATGGTTTAAAAGTCGGACAGGAGCTTGAGCAGAAAAAAATAGACCAGATAATTGAGGCTGAAACCAAAAAAGAGGCAAAAGAGATTGCCTTAAGATTTTTATCCTACCGGATGAGAAGCGAAAAAGAGGTCCGGGATAAATTAAAGAAAAAGGAGTTTGCAGAAGATTTAATAGCTGAGGTGATAAAGGATTTAAAAAGGGTAAATCTCATAGATGATTATGAATTTGCCTCTGCTTTTATCCGGGACAGGATTTCGAATAACCCTCGCGGGAAAATCCTTTTAAAACAGGAGCTGTGGAAAAAAGGGATAAAAGAGGAGATCATTGAAAAAACTCTGAGGGAATGTTTTAAAGATGAAAATGAGGAGCTTTCTTTAGCTAAAGAGCTTTTGCAGAAGAGAAAAAAAAGGTATGAGAGCCTGGATGAAAACGTGGCAAAGAGAAGAATAATGAGTTTTCTTTTGAGAAGAGGATTTTCGTATGATATTGTCAAGCAGGTATTGAGGATAGAAGAACAGTAACCGGTAGCCGCAGACTTTAGTCTGCGTTAGTATGGCTACACTGTCAGTACGCAAGCTGAAGCTTGCGGCTACCTTCTTAGAACAGTTTCAAGACTTAACAAATAAAATGAGATGAAAAGCGCAGAGATCAGAGAAAAATTCTTAAAATACTTCGAAGAGAGGAATCACAAGATCGTTCCCAGTACCTCCTTGATCCCGCAGGATGATCCCACTTTGCTTTTCACCAATGCAGGGATGAACCAGTTCAAGAAGCTCATCTTAGGACTGGAGAAAAGGGATTACAACAAAGCTGCCTCGTCTCAGAAATGTATTCGGGTCTCTGGTAAGCATAACGATCTGGAAGAGGTGGGGAAAGACACCTATCACCATACTTTTTTCGAGATGCTTGGCAACTGGTCTTTTGGGGATTATTTCAAAAAAGAAGCCATTATTTATGCCTGGGAATTTTTGACTGAAGTGTGCAAGCTTCCCAAGGAGAAGCTCTGGGCAACTATTTTCACGGAAGATGACGAGTCCGAGAAATTATGGTATGAGAATACGGATATCAAAAAAGGGAGAGTCCTGAGGTTCGATGCCAAGGAGAATTTCTGGGAGATGGCAGAAGTTGGTCCCTGCGGGCCCTGCTCGGAGATCCATTATGACCGGGGCAAAGAATATAGCTGCTCCAAACCAGACTGCGGAGTGAACTGCGGGTGTGGAAGAGTGATCGAGATCTGGAATTTGGTATTTATGCAGTATTACAGGGATGAAAATGGAAAACTGACTGATTTGCCGTCCAAAACTGTTGATACCGGAATGGGTTTCGAGAGATTGACCGCTCTTTTACAGAACGTAGATTCAAATTACGATACAGACCTTTTTCAACCCATAATCAGAAAAACAGAGGAGATCTCCGGACAAAAATATAAGGAATCCCTTCATTCTGACTCGTTCCAGGTGATTGCAGACCATATCCGGGCTTTGAGCTTTGCCATTGCCGATGGAGCAATTCCCTCAAATGAAGGGAGAGGTTATGTCCTGCGAAGGATTTTAAGAAGAGCAGCAAGACACGGCAGACTCTTAGATTTACATAAACCTTTTCTGTTTGATCTTTCAGGCATAGTAGTGAATTTGATGGGTAAAGTCTATCCAGAACTTAAAGCTAAAAAAGAGCATATCTCTCTGGTGATAAAATCTGAAGAGGAAAGGTTCGGCGAGACTTTGGATTCAGGGTTAGAGCTTTTTGAGCAGGTCGCGGAGAAGGTTATAAAGAAAGGCGAAAAAGTCATTCCAGGTGAGGAGGCATTTAAGCTTTATGATACTTTCGGCTTCCCGGTTGACCTGACTCAGGTGATGGCACAAGAGAAGAACCTTTCAGTAGATATGGAGGGGTTTGAAGAAGAGTTAGAAAAACAGAGGGAAAGGTCAAAAGAGGGTTCTGGCAGGGTTGCCCACGAAGTTCTCTTAACTCGTTCCGATAGAGAAAAAACCCGATCTTCGAAATTCAAAGGATACGAAGATTTCCAGACTGAATCTGAAATTTTGACGATTACAGAAGACGGAAAAGGAATTGTTTTAGATAAAACCCCTTTTTATGCTGAGGCGGGTGGACAGATAAGCGACATCGGTATAGTCTCTGATGATGATTTCGAGTTTAAAGTTGACCATGTGGTCAAACAGGGTGAGCATATCGTACATTTAGGTCAGATCAAAAAAGGAAAAATAGAAAATTATCTACATAAAAAGGTTATCGCAAAAGTTGATCTGGAAAGACGCAAATCGATAATGCGCAATCACACTGCAACTCATCTTCTACATAAAGCTTTAAGAGAGACTTTAGGTGAGCATGTGCATCAGGCTGGTTCTTTAGTTGAACCGGAGAGGTTCAGGTTCGATTTTACCCATTTTAAGGCTTTGACTGAGGATGAGCTGGAGAAGATAGAATATAAGATCAATCAGAAAATCTGGGATAACTTGGAGGTTAAGACATTTAACACAACTCTGGATGAGGCAAAAAAGCTTGGAGCGATGGCTTTGTTCGGAGAAAAATATGAGGATACTGTCAGGGTTGTAAAGATAGACGAATATTCTATGGAGCTCTGCGGTGGGACTCATGTTAAAGCTACAGGTGAAATTGGTTTGTTCAGGATAATCTCAGAACAAAGTATTGCTGCCGGGATGAGGAGGATTGAAGCAATAACCGGGAAGAGCGCCTATGAATTGGTTAAAGAGGAGGAAAAAACTCTTCAGGGATTATCTAATATTCTAAAAGTAAAGACAGAGGAATTAGGGACAAAGGTAGCTGAGCTTTTAGAGAACAGCAAGGAGATGGAAAAGAAAGTAAAGCACGCGCAAGCAGGTAGCGCTAAGGAAAAGATCAGGGAGTTATACAAGAGTGCTTTTGAGCAGGACGGGATAAAGATAATCTCTTATCGAGATGATAGCGGAAACCGGGAAAATTTATTGAGTTTAGCAGATGCTTTTCGGGAAAATCTGAAATCCTCAGTCGGGATATTCGCAACAATATCAGAAGATAAACTCTCTTTCGTTGCCTCAGTTACTGATGATTTGATAAAGAGAGGAATAAAAGCCGGTGAGATAGTCAAGGAAGTGGCAAAGCTGACCGGAGGGAGTGGTGGAGGAAAACCACATTTAGCTCAAGCCGGAGGAAAGGATATAACCAAATTAGATTTTGCACTGTCGAAGGTGCCGGAGATAATCAAGAAAATGATTTCTGGAGAGCATTGACCATCTAAATATAATGCGAGATTGCTGGTTGTTGGTCTCCAGACAAACAATCCCTCTTCGTTGGTGGAGGACACCAACGAAGAGCAATAATTGTCATTCTGAACCCCGCAAGATGCGGGGTGAAGAATCTACAGGTTCTTCGGTCGTCTTGCCCGTAGGGACTCCCTCAGAATGACATCAAACAGTATCTCACGGACGAAGCACTCCATAAACATAATGAGGGGAATTTGACAGTTTATCAAAGGTTATTAGGGGTCATAAAAAAGAAAAAGGCGGGTTTTTTGGTTTTGTTGGACCC
>Ga0315294_10010659_pt1 | contig 10086 bp, 12 predicted proteins | sample YL17G13_40_MG_FD_203626 | JGI IMG/M metagenome (GOLD analysis project Ga0315294, IMG submission 203626) | Sediment microbial communities from Yellowstone Lake, YNP, Wyoming, USA - YL17G13_40 | ecosystem: Environmental > Aquatic > Freshwater > Lake > Sediment | place: USA: Wyoming | collected...
TTTCATAAGCTCTGTCCTCGCCCCAGGATGGCGGTTGCGAAGGCACGATCCAAGGAGACAACGACCGAAGAAGGCCAGAGGAGGCCCCGTGTCTGATGGGCTACCCCCCTGTAAGTCTTACGTACCTCCGCACGATAACCGATTGCACCGGAGTTATCCAGCACGGTTTTCACAGCGTGCCCAATCGCAGACTGGGTTATACGACGGATGACAACGCTCGTGCCATTATAGTGGCAGCCCAGCAGTATGAGCGTACTCATGAGCGCGAGGATCTTGATCTGGCCACGAAGTATCTCAGCTTCCTGCATTACGCTCAGGCTCCCAACCACAAGTTTCGGAACGCCATGACATTCCAGCGGGACTTTCTGGACGACGAGGGAACGGAGGATTGCTTTGGCCGGGCAATGTGGGGCTGTGGGTACGCTGCCTCCAGCGGCCTACCCGAGAACGTCCGGATCGTCGCTAGGAAGCTGTTCGATTCCGGGATAGTGTGGGCGGGCGATTTGAGCAGCCCTCGTGCAAGAGCCTATGCGATGCTGGGCATGTGCGAATACCTCAAGGCGAACAAAGACCAGGCCGATCTACAAGGGAAGATGGACGCGCTCGCGGACTCGCTGCTGGCGGGCCTGCGTGCTCACAGCGACAGCGATTGGGGATGGTATGAGCCATATTTGACCTATGGGAACGCGATTCTGGCGCTCGGCATGCTCGTCGCCGGTGAGGTCACCGGACGGAAACCCTACAAGGACGCTGCAAGAAAGACGATGCAATTCCTGACCGATACCCTGGTGCTGAACGACCGGCTTGAGATCGTAGGGAATGACGGATGGTACATACGCGGAGGGAAGCGCGCATGGTATGACCAGCAGACGATTGACGCGGGCTATTCGGTGCACCTTTACGCTGAAGCGTACAAACTACTGGGCGACAGGGAGTTCCTTGACCTGGCGCGAATCGCGTACAGCTGGTTCTTCGGCAACAACAGGTCCGGATTGTGGGTATACGACGTTGAGACGAAAGGCTGTTGCGATGCAGTCGCGCCCTGGGGCCTCAATCTGAACCAAGGCGCCGAATCCTGCGTCTGTTTCCTGCTCGCACAATTGGCGATGCAGGAACTTCTGGACAGTGACGCCTAAGCAGTCGCTGACATAGTCCATCTGGGGGGTGCCGTATGAAGGTCAAGGATATCATGAGGAGTCCCGTCATCACCATAAGCCGGGACGCAACTCTGCGGCAATCGGTGGCGCTTCTGAGCAGCGCACGGGTGAGCGGCTTGCCCGTGTTGAGCGACGAGGGCGATCTTGTCGGAATAATCACGGAGCACGACGTGATCAAGGCCATGCTGCCTACGTATGAAGACATCCTTGCCACAGATGCCGCGCTTCTGGATCCGAGCCTGATGGCAGACCACATTTTCAAAGTGCGTGACAACCCGGTCAGCAGCATAATGACGGAGAACGTCGTCACGCTGGAAGAGGAAGACAGCCTTCTAAAGGCAGCCTCTAGTGTCATACTCAAAAAGGTCAAGAGACTCCCGGTCGTTAGAGGCAAAAAGCCTGTCGGCGTCGTTAGCAGGATTGACATAGTGCAAGCGGCGATGCAAGGGGGACTGTAAGGACTCGTCATGCATGGAGCGAAACTGATCGGATTGGCAAAGTCCGGGGCCGTACTCTGCGATGGGGCGATGGGTACTATGCTTCAAGCCGAGGGCCTGGATGCCGGAGCATGTCCGGAGCTCTGGAACGTCGAGCGGCCGGAAGCGATCCGCGCCGTTCACAGTGCCTACGTCGAGGCCGGCGCTCGGATCATGACGACGAACACGTTCGGCGCTAATCGGCTGAAGCTGGATTCGTACGGCATCGGTGACCGTGTACGCGAGCTCAACGCGGCGGGGGTCGCTATCGCCAGAGAGGTCGCAGGCTCCGACTGTTTTGTCGCGGCCTCAGTCGGGCCTACCGGAAAGCTGCTCGAACCTCTCGGAGATCTGACATTCGAGGAAGCTGCCGATGTGTTCGCAGAACAGGCTCTCGCCCAGGCAGAAGCCGGCGCAGATGTCATTCTTATGGAGACTTTCGCGGATCTGGCAGAAGCCCGTGCCGCACTCGCGGGTGCTCTGCGAACCGGCGTGCCGTGCTTCTGTACAATGGCATTCGATACGGGAGGCCGCACGATGATGGGCGTTGATCCCGTCACGGCCGCTGCCGAGCTTTCGCAGGCCGGCGCCGCCGGAGTCGGGGCAAACTGCGGAGTCGGACCTGCGCAGACACTGGAGGTGGTCAGCCGCATCAGGAGCGCTGCACCGGCGATCGTCATAGCTCAACCGAACGCCGGCGTGCCGAGGCTCGTGGAGGGACGCACAATCTACGACAGCACTCCCCAGGAGATGGCCGCATACGCCGTGCGGTTCGCACAGGTGGGTGTGAACATAATCGGCGGATGCTGTGGTAGTACGCCGGAACACATACGAGCGATGGGTAAGGCTCTGAGCAGAATGTAGTCTGAAATGTGCGGTTGCATTGATGTACCGCTGCAAGGCCTGACAGCTATGCAGCTTCTCTGGACTCAGGCCTGGACCTGGTGCCCTCTTCGCAGGCAACTCACGAGGGCAAATGGATGATGAGAACACCGCTGTACGAGGAGCACCTGCGGCTCGGCGCGAAGATGACCGAATTCGCCGGATGGGAGATGCCGCTCTACTACTCCGGCATTGGTCGCGAGGTATCGGCGGTGCGCTCAGCCGTAGGAGTCTTCGACCTCTCGCACATGGGAGAGTTGATCGTTTCCGGTCCGGAAGCGCTCGAACTTGTCCAGTTCGTTACGACAAATGACGCATCCCGCCTGGAAATCGGCCAAGCTCAGTACACGCTTATGTGCGATGAGAACGGTGGGATCGTGGACGACCTGGTCGTCTACAGGCTTGAGGCGGACACGTACATGCTGGTCGTGAACGCGGTGAACGCACGCTCAGACTTCCTGTGGATTCAAGAGTACAATCAGCCGCGCGCCGACTGCCGAGACGCATCTGACGACACAGCACTTGTCGCCGTGCAGGGCCCGGCCTCAAGAGACCTGCTCGGGCCGTTGGCAGGCTTTGATCTGGACGAGTTACGCAGGTTCCGGGTAAGACGGGGGAGAGTAGGGGACATTGACACCTGGATAGCAAGGACCAGCTACACCGGGGAAGACGGGTTTGAGCTATATTGTTCGCCGTCCGATTGTGGAACGTTGTGGCGGCTGGTGCTGGAACAGGGGCAAGCCTTTGGAGTCGAGCCGGCAGGCCTCGGTGCGCGAGACGTACTGCGGCTCGAAGCAGGCTATCCATTGTACGGCCAAGAGCTGACCAGAACGACAACGCCGGTTGACGCACGCCTGCTCTGGGTTGTAAAATTCGCGAAGGGTGACTTCTTGGGCAAGAAGGCGATACAGCAGGCTGAAAGAAGGAGACCAAAGCGACTTCTTGTCGGCGTGGAAGCCATTGAGCGCTGTGTGCCTCGGCACGGTTACGACATTGCGGTCAACGGAGTCCACGTAGGGTATGTCACCAGCGGAACATTCTCTCCCACTCTCGGAAAGGCAATCGCAATGGGGTACGTAGAGCGCCGATATGCAGAACAGGGCGCCGGAGTAGAAGTGGAGATAAGGGGGAAACCGTGCGCTTGCCGTGTCGTGCGAACTCCGTTCTACCGAGCGGGCGAAGCCGTACGGGTACCACCAAAATGACGAAAGGGGTTACAGGTGCATCCTGAGGATCTGAAGTACAGCACTATGCACGAATGGGTGAAGGCCGAAGACGATCTTGCCACCGTCGGCATCACGGACCACGCGCAGTCCGAGCTCGGCGACATCGTCTACCTTGAGCTTCCGGAGGTCGGAACGGCCGTCCAGAAGGGCGACGTATTCGGCACTATCGAGTCAATCAAGACTGTGTCAGACTTGGTGGCGCCGGTGAGCGGCGAGATTGTGGAGGTGAACGAAGAGCTCCCGGAAACGCCAGAGATGGTCAACGAGAGCCCGTACAGCACGGGCTGGATCGTGATCATCAAGATGGACGACCCCGGCGAGCTTGACGATCTGCTGACTGCGGACCGGTACGAGAGATTCATCCAGGAGGGCTGAATTTGTCGTACATCCCGAATACAGATGCAGATCGGCGTCGCATGCTCGATTCAATTGGAGCGGACAGCGTCTCCGAACTGTTCGAGCACATTCCGGAGCCGTATGTGCTTGACCGACCACTCGACATCCCCGGTCCGTTGAGCGAGATGGAGCTTCGTCGGTATGCAGCCGAGCTGAGCGGCCGGAATATCAATCTTGACAATTGCGCCTGCTTTCTGGGCGCCGGAATCTACGATCATTACTTACCTTCCACAGTTCCCGCCGTGGTCGGACGGTCGGAGCTTTACACCTCCTACACGCCGTATCAGCCCGAGGTCAGCCAGGGAAACCTCCAGGCGATATTCGAGTTCCAAAGCCTTATCTGCCAGCTCACGGGGATGGAAGTTGCGAACGCTTCCATGTATGACGGCGCCACGGCGCTGGCGGAGGCCGCTCTCATGGCTTCGAGTATCACGGGCAGAACGGAATGGCTGGTCTCGAGTTGTGTTCACCCCGCTTATCGTGACACCATGCGCACATATGCATGGGCCGCGGGATGCAGACTCGTGGAATCACCACGAACGGGGATTCTGACCGACCTCGCGGATGTCTCCGATCGCGTTACCGATCAAACGGCATGTGTGGTGATCCAAAACCCGAACTTCTTCGGTGCGGTGGAAACTCTCGCCGAAGCCGAATCCGTCGCTCACGGGAATGGCGCGCTGTTCGTAGTGTGCTTCGACCCCATATCGCTGGGTCTATTGAAACCGCCGGGTGTGTTCAATGCCGATATCTGCGTTGCGGAGGGACAGCCCCTGGGAATACCTCCGGGCTACGGCGGGCCGCTTCTGGGGTTGTTCGCATGTAAGAAGGAGTACGTTCGCCAGATGCCGGGGCGGATAGTGGGAGCTACGAGCGATGCCGCAGGGCGCCGCGCCTATGCGCTCACCTTGCAGACAAGGGAACAGCACATTCGACGGGAAAGGGCGACTTCGAACATATGCACCAACGAGGCGCTCAACGCCCTGGCCGCGGCCGTTTACCTGTCTACGCTCGGAAAACAGGGACTGCGCCGGGTGGCCGACCTCTGTGTGCAGAAAGCCCACCATGCCGCCGAAGCGATCTCAAGTCTCCCGGGTTATGAGCTTCCGTTCGACGTCCGCTTCTTCAAGGAGTTTGTTGTGAAGACTCCGAAGCCCGTGTCCGGGATCAATCAGCGTCTTTTAGCGAAGAACGTCATCGGAGGTCTGGATCTGGAGAAGTTCTATCCTGACCTGGCCGGGCATATGCTGCTCTGCGTAACGGAGAACCGGACCATCGAGGAAATCCACTTGCTGGCAGAGGTCTTGTCACAGTGACCACAGAACCGACAATCTTTGAACGCAGCTCGCCGGGACGAGTCGGAATCTCCTGGCCGGCCGTTGATGTACCTGAGCGGCCTGTCTCGGAATTGCTGGGGCCCGAGAACCTGCGAGAGGAGCTTCCTCTGCCCGAGGTCAGCCAGGTGGACGTCGTTCGGCATTACACGCATCTTTCAAGCGTGAATTATGGGGTGGACACAGGCTTCTATCCTCTCGGTTCCTGTACGATGAAGTACAGCCCGAAGGTGAACGAGGAGATCGCGGCGCTTCCGGGATTCTCGGCACTCCATCCGTATCAAGACGAGGAAACCTCGCAGGGGATACTGCAAGTCCTGTACGATGTGCAGCGGTTCCTGGCTGAGATCGGCGGCATGGATGCAGTAACCCTTCAGCCTGCTGCCGGCGCCCAGGGCGAATTCACGGCGCTCATGCTCTTCAAGCGCCACCACGAAAGGGTGGGGGAGGCGCATCGCCGTATCGTGATAGTCCCGGATTCCTCGCACGGCACGAATCCGGCGACCGCTGCTCGATGTGGGTACGAAATCGTGAAAGTCAACTCGGGACCGGATGGGCTGGCGGACGTGTCCGCGCTCTCATCCGAGTTATCAGGGGATGTGGCCGCCGTAATGCTCACCAACCCGAATACGCTGGGGCTCTTCGAGTCCCGTGTTACAGACATGTCACGGATGATTCACGACGCGGGAGCCCTTTTATACTGCGACGGGGCGAACATGAACGCGATTCTCGGCATAAACCGTCCTGGAGACATGGGGTTCGACGCCATGCACTTCAATCTGCACAAGACCTTTTCCGCTCCACACGGCGGCGGTGGACCCGGCTCGGGGCCCGTTGCGGTCAAGGGCTTCCTGGAGCGCTACTTGCCGGTTCCCACAGTGGGCTTCGAGGACGGCAGGTACTTCCTGGACTATGACCGACCTGAATCTATCGGGCGAGTACACTCGTTCTACGGGAATATCGGAGTCATAGTCAAGGCGTACGCTTACATTCTGAACCTGGGGGCTGAGGGCTTGAGATCGGTCAGTGAGAACGCCGTCCTCAACGCGAACTATCTGTTGAGCAAGATCGCCTCCGCGTACGATGTGCCCTACGGGCGTCGGTGCATGCACGAATTCGTGGCCTCCGCTCTGAGGTACAAGGACTCGGGGGTCCGGGCACTCGATATAGCAAAGAGGTTGATGGACTACGGATTCCACCCGCCGACGATGTACTTCCCGCTTATCGTGCCCGAGGCGCTGATGATCGAGCCGACCGAGACCGAAAGCATCGAAACGCTCGACGCGTTCGCGGAAGCGATGCTTGCGATCGGCCGGGAAGCACAGTCGCAGCCCGAGCTCGTACATTCCGCTCCGCACACCGCGCCGGTATCCAGGCTGGACGAGGCTGAGGCTGCGAGAAGGTTGGAGCTGCGATGGAGCGACGCTGGCGATTGATTCTCGACGGCAAACACGGAGCCGCCGCCAACATGGCCGCGGACGAGGCCATCCTCAGGGCACATGTGGACGGGAAAGTGCCGCCGACGCTGCGTCTCTACGGATGGGAAAAGCCTGCTGTCTCGCTGGGGTACTTCCAGAGCATGGAAGGGGCGCGCATTGACGTGGAATACTGCCGCGATGCGGGGATCGAAATCGTGAGGCGACCAACCGGCGGCCGTGCTGTCCTCCACGGCCATGACCTGACGTTCAGCATCTCGCTGGACGAGCGGCAGATCGCGGACGGATTCAGGAGCGTGCTGGGGAGCCACCTTTGGCTGATGGGAGCCGTGGTGGCCGGTCTCAGGATGCTCGGTCTTGAGGCGGAAATCGGGCCCGCGAACGGTCGGGCGGAACTCAGGGACAGCGCCGACTGCTTCGCCCATGTGGCTGAATGCGACGTCCGAGTGGGCCGGGAAAAAGTGGCGGGAGCCGCGCAGGTCCGAAGGTTGGGAGGGGTGCTGCAACAGGGATCTATGCCATGTGCGGTTCCGGCGGTCGAAGCCGCGCGAGTCTTCGGTCACACGAACACGGGGCTGCGCGAGAATGGGTACCTATTGGCAGGGGCGGCGCGTCGGGACATCGAGCAGGCTCTCGTTCAGGGGTTCGAGGACGCTCTGCAGGTGAGCTTCGTAGAGGGAACGCTCACCGGGGACGAGATCGAACTGGCACTCCAGCTCCAAGGGGAGAAGTACGCATCGCCGGAGTGGACGTACCGGCGGGGCACGTGCTCGTTGACAAGAGTATGTTGAATTGCTATACTAATAGGGCAAGTCTGAGAGGAGGACGCTAGCATGCCCAGGAAAATCCTCGCCGTTGACGACGAGAAGCACATAGTCAGACTGGTTCAGGTGAATCTCGAGCGCCAGGGATACGAGGTCATTACCGCTTACGACGGCAAGGAAGCTCTGCAGAAGGTCGAAGAGGAGCATCCGGATCTCATAGTACTCGATGTCATGATGCCCTACATGGACGGTTTCGAGGTACTCCAGAACCTGCGGCGGAATCCCAGTACGCGCGAGATTCCGGTCATCATGCTCACCGCAAAGGCTCAAGATGCCGATGTCTTCCGCGGGTGGCAATCCGGCGTTGACTGCTATCTAACGAAGCCTTTCAATCCGATGGAGCTTGTCTCTTTCGTGAAGCGCATCTTCAAATCCCTGGAGGACGGCGGCGACGCCGGGAAGGTATATGACGTGTCAACCTAGCTCGATGCTATAGAGCTGTCCGATATCCCTTACCGGAGGCTGATCTCGTGGATCAAGATAGAACAAGCTGGCCGATTGTCGTTGGAATAACTGCTGGAATCATTGGTGGTCTGATCGTCGGAGTGTATCTGTATTCTGCGCGCGCGCACGAAGCGCCCGAGGTTAAGCTGCGGGACGCCAAGGAGGTCATCACGCAGTGTCACGAGCGCATAAAGGAGATCGAGGCCGGCCTGGAGGCCCTGAAACAGCCGCTTCCGGCGTAATAGGCAGCTCGAGGCAACGACCGGACCGGAAGAGAGCCAATTCTGAAGACTCCAGACTCGCACAGGGAAGGATCCTCGCATCCTTCCCTCTGCTTTTCTGTTCCACATGTCCTTGCCATCGGACTGCAGAGTCAGCGTCTCTCTACAAGACAGCAGGGGACGGCAGCCAGCTCTTATGACGCAAGGGTGATGAAAAGAGCCAGGGTCTCATAATATATCTTATGTTAACTAGCCACCCGAGTCTCTGGCGATGGCTCCTCAGAGACCGGACGTCCCTATCCCCCGCAGAGGAGGCGCGTATGAAAAGGGGAACGAGGGTTCTGGTAGCGCTTGGTTTGCTTTTGGGAATTGGGGCGTGCTCGGCATGGTGCTGGCTCCAGACGCCTGCGGGCTGGCAGTGGCATATACGTTACAGGAACGAGCGCAGGGCCGAGTACCTGAGGGGGCTCGCTCCTGCCGATCTGCGCCGGGTTACGTTGGTCTGCGTCTGCGGGGATCCTGACGATCCTGCGCCGTACGGACTGATACTGACTCCGGAGAAGGATAGGAAGGCCATGGCGCAGATCGTGTCCGCGCTGCGGGACATCGAGCCACTCGGGGATTCCTTCCAGACGGCGCCCACCGAGTGGCTTATGCGGACGTCGTACCCTCCCCTACCCTAGCCTGCCATTCTGGAGAAACACAGACGATCCGGTGTTGGCGGTTCGGGAGTATTCTTTATCAGTCCAGGAACAGGAAGGGCCGGATGCAGACGCATCCGGCCCTCGGATTGTTGGTTGATCGCTCCGTGAGCTTACTGCTCTTCGTCAACTGCGGCCTGCTCGAGAACCGACTCCGCCATGTAGATCGGCGCCTTTGTCCGCAGGGCTACCGCTATGGCATCGCTCGGTCTGGAGTCTATGTCAACAGTCTCACCGTTCCTGCACACGGAGATCTTCGCGTAGTAGGTGTCCTGCCAGAGATCATCTATCAAAATCCGGTCAATCCTGCACCCAAGCCGATCCAGCGCGTTCGTGAACAGGTCGTGGGTCATGGGCCTGTCAAACGAAACGCCTTCCAGGGCGACAGAGATCGCGTAGGCTTCGAAGCGTCCGATCCAGATCAGCACCTGTCGGCGCCGATTGTCGCGCAGAAGCACATAAGCGGGCGGGGAGGATCCGGCGGCCGCTCCCTGCTCGTGGAGCTCATAGACGCCGATCACCTGAACTTCCTTTTCCTCCACACGTCTTGGCTGCCGATTCTCGATTTCGGAGGTCAGACCGTTCTCCAGCCCCTCGAATTCGCCTTCTCTTCGAGGCTGTTTACTGGAATTGCTTTCGGGCTGTGCCTCCAGGTCCTCGCCATCTTCCTTCACTGCAACGTCCTCCACTACGTCTCGTCGTCACCCGTTATTATTATGGTATTTGTTACCCCAAAACGCAGAAATGCTAATCTAGCCCGCTGCTCTTCATGGTCTTGTCCACTATCTTAAGGAATTCGGCGTTCGATTTGGTATGCTGCAGGCGGTCTATCAGGAGCTCCGTCGCCTCGACGATGTCCAGCGCTGCGAGCAGACGGTGGAGCCCCCATACTCTGTTCAGGGTGTCCTCGTCGTACAACAGTTCATCGTGCCGAGTGCCTGATCTCTTCACGTCTACGGCGGGATACAAGCGCCGTTCAGCCAGGCCCC
>Ga0315294_10010661_pt1 | contig 10083 bp, 11 predicted proteins | sample YL17G13_40_MG_FD_203626 | JGI IMG/M metagenome (GOLD analysis project Ga0315294, IMG submission 203626) | Sediment microbial communities from Yellowstone Lake, YNP, Wyoming, USA - YL17G13_40 | ecosystem: Environmental > Aquatic > Freshwater > Lake > Sediment | place: USA: Wyoming | collected...
CATCGGCGGCACGAGCATGCAGGGCGGCAAGGGCAGCCTCGTCGACTCGGCGGTCGCGCTGGTGCTGCTGGCGGCCCTCATCAGCGGCCTGAACTGCCGCGGCGAGGGTTACGAGGTCCAGTTGATGGCCGGCGGACTGGTGCTGGCCCTGATTATCCTATATGATGCCTACGCGGAGCACCGGCGCGAAAAGAAACGCGGACAGAGGCAGGACCTGCTGAGAGAATTGCACGGCGGCCATATTTAGCCCCCGGTGAATACACCGGGGGCGGCGCGGCGGCCATATTTAGCCCCCGGTGAATACACCGGGGGCGGCACGGCGGCCATATTTAGCCCCCGGTGAATACACCGGGGGCGGCACGGCGACGAGCGCACCCCAAATGCGGCCCCCCGTGTGTTCACGGGGGGCTATATAGGCTAGGAACATGGCCATGAACGTGAAATTCTCACTCGCAGCCCTCATGGCACTGGGCCTCGTCGCAGCCGCCGGCTGCCAAACGGAGCAAGGCGGCCAGATGTCCGCCGAGCAGATGAAGAAGGCCTGCGAGGAAGGTCTGGCCGTGGACGTCTCCAAACTCCGGGGCACGGACAACCAGCCCCTCCTCATCATGGATTCCTCGCCCCTCGTGCCGCCCGACCGTCCGGCCAACCCCGAGGCCCTCCCCGAGGACGACCCCCTGCACTGGTACGACATGGAGTACGCCGGGTGGAGGTGCACGAAGACGAACCTCCCGAAGTCGCCCCAGTCGGGCGCCAGGGGCAAACGCATCGTGTGCCTCAGGCACATGGACCACCCGTACACCACGGCCTACACGCGCGGCATGCAGAGGGTCGCCGATGCGTACGGCATTCACCTCAAGACCCTGACCGCCGGCAACGCCGACGTCAACATCCAGTCGCAGCAGGTGGACCAGGTCATCAACGAGCGGCCGGACCTGGTGATTATCTTCCCGGTGGACGCCAAGAGCGTCGTGCCGATGCTGCGGAAACTGAACCAGGCGGGCATCCCGGTCATCGCCTCCAACCTCATCCCGGTGGACGCGGGCATGCCGTACGTCCTGACGTGGACCGGGCCGGACGACTGGGGCCAGATCCGCATGCTGGTCCGCGAGTTCGCCAAGCGGATGAACGACGAGGGCGGGTACTGCATCGTCCAGCACATGCCGGGCGGGTCGCCGTATTTCTCGCGCACCTGGTCCATCATCACCGAACTCAAGAAGATCGCCCCCAGGATGAAGTTGCTCGAAAAGCAGACCACCAAACTCGAGGCCGAAAAGACCATGCAGGTGGTCTCCGACTGGATCGCCAAGTACAAGGATGAACTCAAAGGCATCTTCAGCGCCGACGATTCCGGCGCCCAGATCGGCATCGACCAGGCCTGCAAGACCGCCGGCCGCGACGACATCATCCGCGTGGCCGCCGGCAACTCCAAGGTCGGCATGGACTTCATCAAGGCGGGGACGCTCCACGCCATGACGTATCAGTCCGCCGAGGCCGACGGCGCGCTGCCGATGAAAGTCGCCGCCGACTGGTTCTGCGGCAAGGAGATTGCCAAGCCGGTCCACTATCTGCCCAAGCACATCATCACCAGGGACGATGTGGACCAGTACCTGCCGGCACAGTGGTAACAGCCATTGCGGATTGCGGGGGGCTGGGGATGAGGGGGACTGGCTCGCGAGGTCAGCGCCGTCGGCCGGAGAGCGGGCGAGTCGAACCGCAAAGAGCGCCAAGAACACAAAGGAGATTCTTCTTGGTTTTCCCAAGATCGCGTTTCCCTTTGCGCTCTTTGCGTCCTTTGCGGTTGAAACCGGCTCTTGAAACGGCGATAAATGGCCTGGCCGCGAATCGACTGTTGGGTTGAGGCCCTGAAATGGATAAGGCGGCAATCAAGGCCGAACGCGTGATGGCGGCCCTCGCGCACCGCGAGGCCGACCGCGTGCCCGTGGGTGAGTTCTTCTGGACCAACTTCCTGCGGCGCTGCCGCAAGGAGTTCGGCGACGACTTCAACCCCTACCGCCACTGGGACATTGACCTCATCGTCCTCACGCCCAACATGGACCCGCATATCACGGGCATCCAGGTCTTAGAGAACACGCCCGACCGCAAGGTCGTCCGGACCGGCTTCGGCGCCACGATCGAGCGGCGCAGCACCTTCCCCATGCCGCACTACAAGGATTTCGACACCCAGACGCTGGAGCAGATGGAGGCCCTGGCGCTGGACGACCCGCGCGACCCGCGCCGCTACCATGCGGCCATCGACGACCAGATCAACGCCGTGGGCGACGAACTGGTCCTGGGCTTGCCCTCGTTCGTCGACCGGGTGAACTCCTGCGCCGACGATTTCTGCGTCTTCGGCAGCGTCTGCGAGCCGCACGAGATGATCTGGCGCATCATGGGCACCGAGAACGTCCTGATGAAACTGGCCGAGGCGCCCGGCCGCATGGCGCGGTTCATCGCGCGGCTGGGCGACTTCCTCGTCGGCATCGTCGAGGGCCAGGTTGCCGCGGCCGCCGGGAAACTGCGCGGCCTCTACATCTGGGGCGACATCGCCTACGACCACGGCATGTTCTTCTCCCCCAAGTACTGGCGCGAGGTCTATAAGCCGCAACTCAAGCGCATCTGTGAGGCGGCCCACGCCGCGGGCCTCAAGACCATCTATCACGGCTGCGGCAACGCCAGCGCGGTCTTTGAGGACATGATCGAGGCCGGCGTGGATGCGTACAACCCGCTGGAGGCCAAGGCGGGCCTCGACGTGGTGGACCTGAAGCGCCGCTTCGGCCGCCGCTGGGCCTTCAACGGCAACATTGACGTGCGGGTCCTGGCCACGAACGACCGCCAGGAGGTGCGGCGAGAGGTCCTGACGAAACTCAATGCCGCCAAGGGCGGCGGGTACATCTTCCAGTCCGACCACTCGGTGCCCGACAACGTCGCCCCGGCAACGTATGAGTACGTGATGCAACTGGTGCGCGAGTGCGGGCGGTATCCGCTCGCCCTGGGCGAGTTTGACCGGGAGGTCTGAGTCGTGAGCCTAAGACGACGTCTTGTGCTGTCCGCCCTTTCCGGCATCGTGCTTACGGGCACAGGCGTTCTCTTGCTGTACCTGGGCGGTTGGACACGCTGCGGACAGGAAAACGCGGTGGCGTACATCGGGGGTCTGCTGAGCATTCTGCACGCCGAGATAATCAGCCGCTGCCATCCTGGCTTCTACGGCTGGTTGGCGAACAAGGATTCCGTCGCTTTGAATGTGCTTTTCTACGCCGGTCTGCCGGCGCTGGACTGGGCGATTCTCTTTTTCGCGCTGCTTACAGTGGGCGGTTGGTTTGTTAAGAGTGAAAAGAAGCAATAAGTAAGCCTGTGGCAGGCCCAGGCCGGCTTCGTCATTGGGCCTTGCCGTTTGATTGGTCATTCGTGCTTGGTCATTGGTCATTCGGCGGGCGACAACTCGGAGAAATCGGGCTGCTCCCGCCCGGTGATCCTGTATAAGAACGGGAGGAGATTCATGCAGCGCTACGGCATGGTCATCGGCCTGAGATCGGAGAAACTGGCGGAGTACCAGAAACTGCACGCGGCGGTCTGGCCGGATGTGCTCGCGATGATCGCCGCCTGCAACATCCGCAACTACTCCATCTACCTGGCCGAGGTCGAGAAGGGCCGGTTCTACCTCTTCAGTTACTTCGAGTACCACGGCAAGGACTTTGCCGCCGACATGGCCCGGATGGCCGCCGACCCAACCACGCAGCGCTGGTGGTCGCACTGCATCCCCTGCCAGGACCCCATCCCGACGCGGGCCCCCGGCGAATGGTGGGCGAACCTGCCGGAAGTGTTTCATATGGATTGAGTCAGAGCACAGGTTCCGCGCGGTGGGCATTCCTGCCCACCGCGCGAAGCCACGCGCAGCCGGCAGCAACCGCAAAGAGCGCCAAGAACACAAAGGAGATTCTTCTTGGTTTTCCCAAGATCACGTTTCCCTTTGCGTTCTTTGCGTTCTTTGCGGTTGAAATCACCTCCCGACGCGGCGGTGACCTGCTGGGCTGCACGGCCCCGATAAAAGGGCGGCACTATGAACTCCCGAGAGCGCGTCCTGACGGCCTTCGCCCACCACCAGCCCGACCGTGTGCCGGCCTGGTGCGGCTCATCGGCCGAGTTCTGGGCCAAGGCCAAGCGCGAGTTGAACCTGGCCGACGACGAGGCCCTGCGAGTCCGTTTCGGCGACGATTTCCGCCGCGTGGTCGCCAGGTACGCCGGGCCGCCCATTCAACTTGCGCCGGGCGCGACCTCGCGGACGCCCTTCGGCGTCGAGCGCCACGGCATGGGCTACGGCCAGCCCATCAGCCACCCGCTCCAAGGCGCGACGCTCGCCCAGGTGAACGAATACGCGTGGCCGGACCCGAATGGGATGGACGTTTCGCACCTCCGCGCCGAGGCCCTCGCCTGGGGCGGCCTGTACGCCATCCTCGGCGGCGACTGGTCCCCCTTCTGGCACGATGCCATCGACCTGATGGGCATGGAGGACCTGTACCTGAAGATGTACGATGTCCCCGAGGTGGTGGATGCCCTCATGCGGCACATGGTGGACTACTACGCCGAGGTGAGCCGGCGGATCTTCGATGCGGCCGCCGGGGCCATCGACATCTTCTTCATCGGCAACGACCTGGGCAGCCAGACGGGGCCGCTGCTTTCCCCCGCCCTGTTCGAGCGGTTCATCCTGCCGCACCTTAAGCGCCTCATCGACCTGGGCCACGGCTACGGCCTCAAGGTGATGATGCACTGCTGCGGGGGTTTTGCGCCGCTCATCCCGGCCCTGATTCAGGCCCGCCTCGACGGCCTGCACGCCGTCCAGCCGTCGTGCGCGGGGATGGACCTAAGGCGCCTCAAGCGCGAGTTCGGCCACAAGATCCTCTTTAACGGCGCCATCGACTCGCACCACGTGCTCATCAAGGGCACGCCGGACCTGGTGCGCCAAGAGACCCGCAAGGTCCTCGACATCATGAAGCCCGGCGGCGGATACGTGGCCGGGGCCAGCCACGATTCCATCCTCGAAGAAACCCCCGTCGAGAACGTCCTGGCCATGTTCGACACCATCCGCGCGTGCGGCAAGTACTGACCTGTAGCGTTTTATTGACCGCTGTATTGCCAAAGGAACGCGTTTGTCATTCTGAGGCCCGCTTGCGGGCCGAAGAATCTCGTCTTGGCCGCCGCGCTCGGACCGGCCGGCCGCTGGGCGCCCCGGCGCTGCTGGACCGCCTGGAACCCCTCCTCGCCCGCATGATGTAGCCGCAGAAGCCGGGCCCAAAACCCCAAGGGGGGAAGAGATGACTCTCCTGTCGCCGGAACTCCTATCCACTTCTGAAAGGGTCCAGAAGTCGCAGGCGGCGCTCCACGCCGAAGAGCGTGAGGCTGTCTCCGAGAGCCGGATGCGGGAAATCCGCACGTCCGGTTCGATGAGCGGTGTCTGGAAACGGAGCAGGGTCAGGCCCGTGAGGCACCGCCAACCGAAAGGGGCGGCCAACGGCTATGCCCGACCTATTCCACCGCGCCAGACCTCGACTCTACCGGAACTGACAGCGCCAGCGGGAATGCCGCCAGTGCGCCAGATGGCTCACAACCTTTTGAAAGGGGAATACGGTGACCACTGAGCAGACACTCCGGAAACTCATAGCAGGAACATGGTCCCTCTTGAACGGAAAGGCCAAGATGGTTATCCTTAGCCACATTCTGGGGCTCGCCACCAGATAAATGGGCGTTGGGCATAGCGTTGCGGAGACGGAGGAACCCGGCATGAGACTGACACACATAGAGGTCGCGAAGATCACGCCCAACCGCGTAAACCCTCGGGGGATAAATTTCCAAACTAAGGATGAGAAACTCGCATATCTCAATGATTCCATAACGAAGTTTGGTGTTATGGTGCCTATCGTTGTATCGCAACGGGGGGAGGATCAGTACTTGCTCATTGACGGCGAAAGACGATTCTTGGCGTGTAAGGCGCTGGGCATCAAGAAGATCCCCGCCTTCGTATTGGACGAAGAGGGGGAGTACTCTCCCGAAGACATTCTTTTTCGAATGTTTCAGATTCACCACAATAGGGAGCCATGGGGGCCTGTTCAGGAGTGCCGTGCGTTGGAGGCGGTTTACGGCCGCATCGTTGGCAGCCGGTCGATTCGGTCTATTGCCGATGAGCGAGCGCAGCTCAAAGCCATTGCCGAAGAGCTTGTCAAGGCAACTGGCATTGAGGAAAGGACGGCATTGAATCGCGCATATTTTTTGCGTTGGCCCAAAAAGATCAAGGAAAGGCTCTATGCCAATCCGGAAGAAGAAGGTTACACGTATATCTATGAGATTGAAGAGAAGATCATCATTCCCGCAGTGACGAACTACCCGGAATACTTTGAAAAAGTGCCAGTTGATGAAGTCAGACAAGATCTGTTTGAGAAGTTGGAGAAGCACTCGCTTGTCAGGGCGATAGAGGTGCGCCGAGTGGCGCCGTTCTTTCGGGAGCCCATGAAATCTGACGCTGACAGAAGAAGGCTGAAAGCAATTCTGTCGCAGCTGCACAAGACCACTGAATTTACCTATGCGGAGGCCCAAGATGAATTAGTGAAAGCGTTTCCGGACTTTCTGAGGCGCGACCCCGTGTCTCCACGCAAACTGCACTCCCTCTTGAAGGCCCTGCGGTTGGCCCTGGAGGATTTTGACTCAGCTTCAATTGAGGCGGCAAAGCGAAGAGCCAAGGCGACACGACGTGAACTTGCAGAGGCGGCGCAATCGCTGATCGCCTCTCTTGACGAGTTCTTGGAGGAACTCCGGGAGACCAAGTGATGCCAGGTATGGCCTTGGACGACCTACTGCTAGTGTAGTGTTGCGAAATTGACGTATCTTATGATTGGTCGAAAACCCGTGCCGTTCGCTGAACGTGCGACCACGGCACTTGAGAACAGCCGGTTCTCTTGACCCGGCATAAGATACGATCTGCTTGAAGCACTACACTAGCGGCTCTTCCCGGTCACAATACCCCTTCCAAGGGAATTCGAAGGAGGTGGCGAAAACTCCGTGAAGCACCATGGAGATTCTGGCGTGCCGGTGGCGAGGACTGGGCCGTGTATATTGCCACAGGCAGCAGGTTGTCCACGACTGCTGTAGATTCTTTAAGGGACGCGTCCGGTTGCGGGCTGCGGCCAGTCCTTCTTGTGAACAGCAGCGAGGGGATGCAAGCCGCCGCACGGCACTTTGGGCGCATATCTTTCCACATCGCGTGTCCGGTTGCTGGCACAGCCAGTCTGATATCGCCGCCGCAGATACCAGCGACACCGCCACACGGGCAAGCGGCATGCAAGTCAAGGATGCCAATACCCCTCTTGAAGGAAATCATGGACCACGCGGGGTGTCCCAAGTACCTTCGAACGGCCATTCGCTCGCTCAACGAGTCATACTTGACCGGAACGATCACCGATGATTCGGAACACGAGGCCCTCAGCCGTTTTGCCTCAGTCATTTTTCGTTCGATGGGTTTTGACAAAGGCAGCATCCCTAAAGTCCTTCGGAAACTGGAGAAGGCAGGATACGGCGGACGGAGGGACCATTTCTTCCATTCCTTCCAGAATTTTTTTTTCGGGCTTCTGGCGGTCTTGTTCCTGCCCCACAGATTCGATCTGTGTCAGACTATTGCCAAACTCCATTTTGATGTGGACCGATACCACGTATGGTTTGTCACCGCACTTTGGCATGACGCAGGCTATGGGATAGCACATTTCGACGACCTCGCCGAGGATGTCTTTGGAGGAGGTGTAAGCGATACTGCCGAGCACGGGAGGGCGGAGTTCTTGGGATCAGGTATTGTCCAAGAAGCGCTACTTGTTATCAGCTCTCTGATGGTCAGATTGATGGCACCCACTAGGGCTAGGACGCAATGGCTCCCGCCGCAGACTGGTCACAGACGTTCATCTGATCACAAGAAGATCGCGCTGGCGATCCAAGACAGCGTTCTTCAGCAAAATCATGGTGCCGCAAGCGCTCTTCGGCTGTATGCGGAGTTCATGCCTATGATAAGGCGGAAATCCTCGGAGAAGCAGCTCTTTCTTAAACAAATCCTGTACTTGAGTTGTGGGTCCGCGCCATTTCACGACTGGGCATTTCGCGACTGCGTGCGCCAGCGTTGCGGAGCATGTAGGATTCCAACGGAGGCAATGCCGTATGCAAGCTTACTTGCCTTCGTTGACAGCATTCAAGACGACAGAAGGGACCCTATGGGAGTTTATGAGGAGATGAGCTTTCTTCGGCGGCTGTCTGTGAGTGCCCCAGCCGTTGTTTCAGCTGAGGTTGATACGGCCGCGTTGCAGCCTGAGGCTATACTGCCCAAGCTGGTTGAGGCACGCGACGTGCTGGCATCTCTGGAACAGAGTCCCGATACGCTGTTCTTCCAATACCCGCACTGGATGATCGCATAGCGACACATGATTTTCAAGACCCACGAACTACTGGAACACGCTAGGGCCCTTGGGGAGCGCCTGCGAGCAGAAGACAGCCAAGACCTGCCAGCAGTTCGTGATTCCGTCACCAAGACTCTTGTTCCCTGTTGGCGCACGCAAGACGGCAAGACGGATCACGCCCTTCATAAAATGATGTCTCGGGTGGGAGGCTTCCCCCCATCGCTTGCGCGCTACCTCATTGCATGTTACTCCGGAGATGGAGACGTGATTGCAGACCCGTTCTGCGGCAAAGGAACGACTCTCTTTGAAGCAGTTCGGTCGGGGCGCAATGCTGTGGGCGGCGACATCGCGCCTGACGCGGTTGTTGTCACGCGGGCCAAGTGCAGTGCCGTGTCCGTCGTCTCCGTGGCCAACTACGTCGAGGGACTGCGGATAGCGCGACATCCCCCGATGAGCGACGTCCCTGCGGCTGTCCGCGTGTTTTACAGCAGGAGGACGCTAGAGCAGATCCTGTCCATAAGGGCACGCTTGCTAGAGGACATGGCCACCCCACGAACACGCAGAATTGCCACCTTTGTGTGTGGCGTGATACTGGGGCTGCTACACGGACACTCACGCCTCTCTCTGTCGCTTCCCTGCAATCAAGCATTTGCAATGTCGCCGAACTACGTGAAGCGATACGCCAGGGAGCATGGGCTCAAGAGGCCCGACCGCGATGTTCGCCAATGCTTGTTACAGAGAGCACTTGAGCTCTTGCCTTTCCCGCAGATGGCCCGGCCGCCAGTGGTCCGAGAGGCCTCGGCGGAAACCTGTGGCCGATACATCAGAAGCAGCGTTGGCGAAGCCACGTTGTTCCTAACATCTCCTCCGTATCTGAATCGGCAGACGTATCTGAAGGACTCCTGGTTGAGATTGTGGTTTCTTGGCAAGGAGAGAAGCGAACTTGCCGGTAAGACTCTCGAGACCGGTAATGTGCATACCTTCGTTGAGGGAATGAAGACGGCCTTGGGAGAGATGGCCGGAAGTGTTAGCCCGCGAGGGAGAATTGTGCTCGTGTGCGGACGAGCCCACATTGACGTTCGGGGGCGCAAGCACACTGTTCGCGTCGCCGACTTGGTTTTGCACGCCAAGGAGAGTGCACCCTACCTTGAGCGGCTGATTCTGGAGCGCGTTATCCGGGACCGGAAACTGATGAAGAGAGGTTCGTATTTCGCCGTTCATCATGGGACAACCCAAGACGGTAACGGCCGGAAACACCCACGGTATGGCGAAGACGAGATCTTGGTCTTCCGTAAGGACTAAAGGATTTCCGGGATTTCGGGGCGCATTTCCGGGACGCAACACCATTTATTGCCTTACACTGCCCTGTGGCGGCGGTAGGGTGCGGTCTTGGCCCGCATCGCACGGGTGGCAGTCCCTTCGTCCCTGAGTGCCTGCGTGCCTTCGTGCCTTCGTGCCTGCGTGCCTTCGTGCCTTCGTGCCTCCGTCCCTTGTCCCTGGCCTTCTCTGGCGGGCCTGTGGTCTTGGTTTAGGCCGGTGCGTAATGTGGAACGCGGTCGGTAACTCCTTTGGAGGCCGTCAGTTATGGGTTTCTGGCCCGAAACACCGGATACCTGCCTTGGCAGCACCTGCAGCGCGCCAGGGGGCCGAATGCCGA
>Ga0315294_10010662_pt1 | contig 10083 bp, 8 predicted proteins | sample YL17G13_40_MG_FD_203626 | JGI IMG/M metagenome (GOLD analysis project Ga0315294, IMG submission 203626) | Sediment microbial communities from Yellowstone Lake, YNP, Wyoming, USA - YL17G13_40 | ecosystem: Environmental > Aquatic > Freshwater > Lake > Sediment | place: USA: Wyoming | collected...
AAGCAGACGGATATGACCCGGATCGACGAACTGATGACCGCGCTGGAGCGGATCGGCGTGGGGTGCTTCATGCTCTCGCCGGCATATTCATACGAGGCCGTGGACGACAAGGACGCGTTTCTGAGCCGCGAGGACGTGCGCGCCAAGTTCGCCGGCATCGACCGCCTTTCGGCGCGTCATCGCCTTGCCGACACGCCGGTCTACATGGAGTTCCTAAGAGGCGAACGCGAGCTTGCGTGCACGGCCTGGGGAAACCCGACGCGCAACGTCGCCGGATGGCGGTCGCCGTGCTATCTGATTGCCGACAGGCACTTCGCGACATACCGGGAGATGATCGAAAACACTGACTGGAACTGCTACGGCCTGGGCAGAGACGACCGCTGCCGGGACTGCATGGTCCACTGCGGGTTCGAGCCGACCGCCGCGCTGATGCTCGACAAACGCAAGGGCGATCTTTGGAAGATGATCAAGTGGCAGATGACAGGATAGGGAACAGAACGTCGCTCGTCACAGGCGGGACGGGATTTGTTGGGGCGCACGTCGTTCGCAAGCTTGTGGAGCGCGGCGACCGCGTGGTTGCGCTCGTCCGGCCGACCAGCGATCTCGCTCTGCTCGACGGACTTGGTGTCGAGACCGTCGTAGGCGACATTCGGGACGTCGATTCCTTCGCGGCGTCGCTGGAGTGCGTTGACGAGCTATATCACGTCGCGGCGGACTACCGGCTCTGGTCCCGCGACCCGAACGAGCTTTACGCCAGCAACGTCGAGGGAACGCGCAATGTAATGAAGACCGCGCTTGCGCGAGGCGTGCCCAAGGTCGTCTACACCAGCACTGTCGGCTGCCTCGGCATACCCAAGGACGGAACGCCCGGCGACGAGAACACACCTATCACACGCGATGAGCTGGTAGGCCACTACAAGAAGTCGAAGTTCGACGCCGAGCGGGTCGCGCTGGACTACGCGGCGAACGGCCTGCCCGTCGTGATCGTCAACCCCAGCACCCCGGTCGGCCCCGGCGACATCAAACCCACGCCCACCGGCAGGATCATACTCGATTTCATGCGCGGCGGGATGCCAGCCTACGTCGATACGGGGCTGAATCTGATCGCGGTCGAGGACGTTGCTGCGGGCCATCTGCTCGCCGCCGAAAAGGGCAAGCCGGGCGAGAAGTATATTCTCGGCAATCGAAACCTGACCCTGCGCGGGATACTCGGCATTCTTGCCAAGCTCACCGGCCGCAAGCCGCCATCTCTGCGCCTGCCGCACTGGGTAGCGCTTGCCGCCGCCGTCGTGAACACCTCCGCAAGCCGCCTGCTATCCAGAGAGCCGAGCATACCTATCGAAGGCGTGCTGATGGCGCGAAAGCGGATGTTCTTCTCGGCAACCAAAGCCGTGCGGGAACTGGGGCTGCCGCAGACGTCCGTGGAGGACGCGCTCGCGCGAGCAGTGGAGTGGTTCCGTTCGCACGCCCCGTAGCGGCGGCTCTCCGTCGCCGCCGGGCCGAGACGGAGGTCGGCTACTACGCGGCGTCACTTGGTGGAGGTCGCATGCGTCGGCGGCAGGTAAAGCGGCCCCTCGGTGGCAACCGCGCCCCCAACATTGACCATCACGAAAACGAGCAGGTACATTCCCAGGTAAGCGACTATGGTCGCCCGAAGCAGCGCCCTCACGAACCTCGGCCTATACCGCTTCCCCCATTCGGCTATGAAGATCGGCAGGAAGATCAGCGACAGCTTGACCATCACAAACGTGCCTATGCCGTACCTGAGGTAGAACCCCATCAAAGGGTTGCCTTCCACGGCTCCGCCGCCGCCGATCAGCAGCAGAGTCGAGATCAGGTCCGCAGTGCATATTGCTATCAGAAACAGGCTTTCTCTGGCAAAGGTCATCTCGTCAGCCCTGAGCGCGTTCATGGAGTATATTCCCGCTTTGGCGAGTGTTTAGCTAACCAGACTTATGGATAGTCGGCGATGTAAGCCTGTTTGGTCAGGTCGAGGGGCCGCAAAACCTGTTTGGCGGTCGGCGGTCGTGTTCTGGGGCTGTGCCTTGGCTGTGTTGCCGGTTCCGGCGCGCTCTAAGGATAAAGCGGCGCAACGAGCGGGCGGTAGTCGGGGCTGTCCTCGCCCTGGACGTATCGAATAAGATCGTCACGCTGGTAGGGAGTGACCGCCGCCGCATGCAGGTCCAGAAACAGGACGTTTATGCATCTGACGTCGTTCTTGGGCCTGGGGTTCAACTGCATCCAGAAGAGCTGCGGCTGGTCCACGTTCTTGTCCACCCTGTAGCCACTGTGGAAATCGAACCAGTAGTCGGCCAGCAGGATGTCTCTTCGCGGGACGCGCCAGCTCATCGGCCTGCGCGGCACTGCAAGCGGGTCTTTGGTCATGTAGTCCTTGGGACTTGATGGTGACGGGCTGATGTAGGCGGTCGGGCCGGGGTAGAGATAACTCGACCCCCAGTGCCACCAGCACGGCCTGTCGTTCCACGCCTTGCCCCGGCATACGTCCCCGGGACACACCCATATCACGTTGGGCTGTTGATAGCCCGTAACGCCGCTCGGGCGCGGATCCTGCACCGCCTGGCCCACATAGCTCTTCATCGCTTTGACGTGCAGCACCCAGGCGTTGTCATAGGAGTGCTCGGTGGTCGTGGCATCGATGGGCAGTCCGAAACCGTTGTGATCGTCGATATACAGCGCCACCGCGGCGCCAAGCTGCCTGAGGTTGCCGACGCACCTTTTCATCTTGGCGGCGTCTTTCGCCTCCATCAGTACAGGCATAATCATAGCCGCCAGAATGGCTATGATTGCCATCACCACAAGCAACTCGACTAGCGTAAAACCCCGCTTTCTCATGGTGTATCGACGTCCCTTCACAGAGACCGCCCGCTCCCCTGCAGGGCACGGCCCGCGGAGACACGCTCCCACCTATCCTCATTCTACGCCCGCTCTGTCAAGCTCACAATCATACGTATTGAGTATTTTGGGTAGTTCCACCGTGCTACGACGCATAGTCCAAAAGTATTACGCGCAACCGTCTTGACGAACCGTTCTAGCAGGTATATGATTCGGTCATGTCTAAGAGAGTAGTGTCGACGTTAGCCCGAACCATAGGAAATGGAGGAAAGTGATACGGAAACCCAAACGCAGGACCTGGGCACGGTCACCGTGCTCATAGCCGATGACCACGGCATACTCAGAGAGGGCCTCAAAGGGCTTCTCGGCGAATACGACGATCTTAACGTCATAGACGAAGCCGTCACGGGCGTGCAGGCGGTCGAAAAGGTCCGCGCGCTGACGCCCGACATTCTTCTTCTGGACCTGATAATGCCGGAGATGGGCGGGGTGGAAGTCCTCGAGGCGCTGGCGGCCGAAAAACTGCCGACCAGGGTGATCGTGCTCACCGGCGCGGACGACGACGAGCTGTTGGCGCGGTGCATACAGAGCGGGGCGATGGGCTATCTGCTCAAAGACGCCGCCTCCACCCAGCTCGTTGACGCAATACGCAGCGTCGCCGCGGGTGGGTGCTGGCTCCCGCCGGGACTGACCGAGAAGCTTTTCAGAGGCATGGCGAAAAAGCCGCAGGGAGAAGACTCCGCGAAGCTGTCGCTGCTGACCGCTCGTGAGACGGAGGTCTTCAAGCTGCTCGGCGAGGCCAAGTCCAATGCCTATATCGCCGACACCCTGTTCATCAGCGAGCACACGGTCAAGGTCCACGTAGGCCGGATCCTGGAAAAACTGGGCCTGTCCAGCAGAGCCGAAGCCGTCAGGTTCGCCATACGCGCCGGACTCGTGAAAGCCTGACGCTATGAAGCCCGAAGCAGATTTCAGCCTCAAACAAGAGCGTTTATTGGCGGAGCGCCAGCAGGCCGTCATCCGGCTGCTGCTCTCGATTGTCACTTCGGTCGTTCTGATCAGGTTCTACGCCAGCCAAGGGCCTGCCAGCATCCCCGGCTACGAAGAAACGCCCAGGTCACTGTTCCCGGCTCCGGAGAACCCCCTGCAGTTGACACTGGGCCAGGTTGTCACGATCATCGTTCTGTTTGTCACCTATAGCGTGGTCATGTGGGCGCTTGTGAAATGCTGTCCCGACAGGCTCAGGACCACGGCATTCGTCGGCAGCATAGCAGAGATCGCGCTGATATCCTATCTGGTCGCGACCACCGCGTGGACGGGCCTGCCTTTCTATCTCTGGTATTTCTTCTACGTTTTCAGCGTGGCTACCCGCTACGGGCTGCTTCATTCGATTCTGGCCCTCAGCGCGAGCATCGTGTCGTTTACGTGTGTCGCATGCACGGCTCCGCAACGCACCGCGACCGACGCCGTGCTGATACTCGGATTTACGAGTTTCCTCTTGGTGCTGGCGGTGATGTTCGGGCAGATAAGCGAGAAACAGCTCAACTACCAGGCCAGCCTCGCGGTGGTCAACGAGTTCAGGGCCGATCTGGCCGCATTGGTCACGTCTGGAGACATCGTCGATTTGCTGCTTACGCGAACCAGCGGGCTGCTCAATGTCGAACAGGCGTTTTTCCTGGCCGCAAGGCGCGGCGCCGACGGCTCCGAGGCGTTGGGGTTGAGGTCGGCGGGCGCCGACCCCGTGCTGCTTTCCACGTTCCGCGAGGACGGCGGAGTGTGGAATGTCGAGAACATACTCAAGGAGAAGCGGGCGCTGGTCTCGAACCGCCTTTCCAAGCACCACGCGCTGCCCAAGGGAACTGCCGCCAAGCTGGGCTTGCGGAACCTCGCCGCGGCTCCGTTGATTGTGAGAGGAACGCCGGTCGGCGTCGTCTACGCCGCGAACCGGCGCGACAAGGGCCTGCGAAACTCGGACCTGCAGCTTCTGGGCCTGGCGGCGAATCAGACGGCGCCGGTGGTCGAGAACGCGCTTCTCTGGGAGCGGCTGACCGAGGCGGCCACAGCCGAGGAACGACTTCGCATCGCCCGAGACCTTCACGACAACTTCCTCCAGACCCTCGCCGCGATCAAGCTGCACCTGGAGCGATGCAAGATTCTCGTCGAAAAGGACTCCGAGCGGGCAAAGGACGGCATCGACACGATCCATCAGATAGCCACTCGCGGGCTTGCGGAGGTCCGATACTACCTCTCCGAACTGCGAATGATGGGACCGGAGCCGAGCCGGTTTAGAGAGGCCGTAAAAAGATGCGCCGAGGAAGCGGCGATAAGGGGCGGCTTTGAGGTCGATGTCCAGATCGAGGCGCCCGAAGACCCGATCCCTCCGGGAGCGGCGGTGGCGGCGTTTCAGATCGTCCGCGAGCTTCTCAACAACGCCGTCAGCCACTCCAAGGCCAAGCATGTGACGGTCGGCGTGCGAGCGGAAGATGGGCAGTTGATAATGGATGTCGAGGACGATGGCGTCGGCTTCGACGTGGCCCGCGTCCGCGCGGAGAAGGCATCGGAGGGTCATCTGGGACTGGTTGGGGTCGAGGAGCGGGCCAGGCAGTCCGACGGAACGCTGACCGTGACAAGCTCGCCCGGCAAAGGAACCAAAGCAACCGCGTCGCTTGCGATATAGCGCGCAGCCACTCCCTTTGTAGGAGCCGTCTCCGACGGCGACCCGCGAGCGTGACCCACACCTAAGTCGCGTCTGGAAAACGCTCCTACAACGCCGCGAAAAACAGGCAACAACACTATGTATTCCCCCTTGACCGCTTGCATTTCATGTGGTATATTCCGGTTGTGTGTAGTGTAAGCCGACAGGGGAGGAAGGTGTTTGTCTGGGCTCTCGCTGCCGCCCCTACGGTTTTCACCACGTCGAGTGTCGCAGTCGGCCGCGCGTAGACGCGCCAGCGCGGCTTGGCGTAAGTACACGCTTACTTCGAGGTGATCGACTAAGGATGTCGGGACATTCCAAGTGGCATAATATTCGGCTGCGCAAGGGCAAGCAGGACGCTGTAAGGAGCAGGCTTTTTACCAAGATTGCACGCGAGATCATCGTCGCGGCGAAGGAGGGCGGCGGGAATCCGGATTCCAATCTTCGGTTGAAGCTGGCGGTCCAGAAAGCCCGCGAGAGTAGCATGCCCGCCGACAACATCAAACGCGCGATACAGCGCGGCACCGGCGAAATGGAAGGCGCAAGCTACGAGGAGATATCCTACGAGGGATACGGTCCGGGTGGCGTGGCGGTCATGGTTAGTTGCCTCACGGACAACAGAAACAGGACGGTGGCGGATCTTCGCAACACATTCTCCAAGTGTGGAGGAAACCTGGGGGAGAGCGGCTGCGTCGCCTGGATGTTCGAGCAGACAGGCTTGATACAAATACCAGCCGACAAAGCCGACGAGGACACCGTGATGATGGCGACCATGGACGCGGGCGCGGAGGATATTCGAATAGAAGGCGACACGATCGATGTCATCTGCCAACCGGCCGACCTGCCGAGGGTTCGTGAAGCAGTCGAGGCAGCCGGCATCGAATACGCCAGCGCCGAGGTGACCATGCTGCCCCAAAGCACCGTTAAGATCGAACATAGCAAGGAAGCCAATCAGATCCTGAGACTGCTGGATGCGTTGGATGACAATGACGACGTCCAGCAGGTCTATGCGAACTTCGACATCCCCGACGAGTTGATGCAGGAAGCGGCGGCCTGAGAGGGCGGCCGAACAGAACTGCTCGCTGGAGCGCCGGATCGTGGCAGCGACGACCCGACGGGTAAGCAGACGGTGAGTGAGCGATGATTAGAGTTAGAGTAGACTGGCATTCCCAGTGTCCAGGCTGCGGAATCGAACTTGCTGTGGATTTTTTTGGCGATCTGCCCGATTGCGCCATTTGCCCATGGTGCGGCTATCTATACGAGATCGGTCGCTGGCCGGATCACGACGAGATTGCAAAGTTCCTGCGCAAAGCAGCAAGTGAGTTGGAGGACAAGGCCAACGCCAAGACACCGGTCTAGCAGCCGCCGGACAGACTGCTGTAGGAGGGTTCTCCAGAACCCGACTGCGTGTGCGTCACCGTTACGCATCGCGGTCGGGACGGCTCCTACAGGCCGCGTTTCAGAACCAGAACAGCTACATCGTCCGAGAATCTGCCACCGGCGTGGCGTTGGGCATCATCGATCAACTGCTCGGCCATCGCCCGGGCGGAGGCATCGCGCATCCGGGTGATCGTCTCCAGGATCCTCTCATCGCCGAACATGTCGCGTTTCCCTCGCGCCTCGGCCAGTCCATCGGTATAGGCCACAAATACCCCGCCCGGCCCCAGTGTCATGTCCTTGACCTGGTAGGTCGATTCCTCGGCAATCGCCAGGGCTGCGTCGTGCGTGGCCACTCGGCGGCAGGCTTCGTCACACAGGATTGGGTAGGGATGCCCCGCGTTCACCATTGCAAGCCCGCCCCCAAGATTGTAGACCAGCGCCAGGGCGGTGGCGAAGTTGCCGGGGTCCAGATCGGATCGCACGACGCGGTTCAGCCTCGCCATAGCGCCGGCAAGATCGGGCTGCTCGCGCATAAAGCCCCGGAAAAGCGAGCGCAGCATCACCGAATCGGCGGCGGCCTCAAGCCCGTGGCCCGACAGGTCGCCGATCAGAAACACGATCCCGCCGGCACCTATGTTGAACGAGTCCAGGAAATCGCCGCCGAGCTGAGCCTGCTCTTTGGCGGACATGTAGACGTGCGCGATCTCCAGATCGGCGGCTCGCCTGGGAACGCGCCCGAGCAGACCTTCCTGGACTATGCGCCCGACCTCCGCCTGCTCCAGAAGCTCTCCACGATAGGCTTCGAAGTAGGCGCTGGCGATTGCGGCGAGCGCGACGTGCATGAACTCGTCCATCCCCACAAGCCACGCGCGCGGGTCGGGCGCCGCCGACTCCAGCAGGAACGGCAGATAGCTTTCCTCAAGAAAATGCACGCTGATGACGAGCGCGCTGAAGGGAAACTGCCGGCCGGCAAGATCGGACCCGGCCCGCTCCAGATTGTCTATGCATGCCTCTAGCTCACCTGCGTGCAAGCCGCGCAGTATATCATCGAGTACGACTGAGAACACCTCGCCCAGCTTGCCGCGGTCCAGGCCGGGCGGCAGCCATGTGGCAAACTGCCTGGATACCCAGCCATCGAGAATCTCCTGCCGGCGCGGGATGAGGCGCTCGGCGATCTCGGCGAGCGTGGCTCTGGTCGCCGGTGAGAACTCGATAAGCCTGTATCCCGCAAAGCGTGCGTTGCCTGTCATGGTGCATACTCCATCGCGCCTACTGCAGGATACCCTATTCTACCACTTTGGGCGACTGCCCGACGAGCTTGACAGCCTTCGTGCCTGGGAGCACAATATAATCGTTATCGCACGGAGGACTGTAATGAGCGAAGTCATATACCTGGATCACGCCGCAACCACGCCGATAGACGAGCGAGTGCTCGATGCGATGCTGCCGTATCTTGGCGAAAAGTTCGGCAGCGCGTCCACTCTGTATCTGCTTGGCAGGGAGACGCGTGACGCGGTCGAGGTCGCGCGCGAGAAGGTCGCCGGGCTTATTGGCGCGCAGCCGGAGGAGGTCTACTTCACCAGCGGAGGCACGGAGTCCGACAACTGGGCCGTCTTCGGCGTCGCGGCGGCAAAGGCCGGCAGGGGCAACCACGTCATCACCTCCAAGATCGAACACCACGCGGTCCTGGAGCCGTGCCACGCGCTCGAAAAGCAGGGGTTTGCCGTTACGTATCTCGACGTTGACCCCAACGGCCTCGTGAGCGTCGATGAGCTGGCGAACGCGGTAACGGATGCGACCGTGCTGATCACGGTAATGCACGCGAACAACGAGATCGGCACTATCGAACCCGTCGAGCAGATCGGACGAATCGCGCGCGAGCGCAAGATTCACTTTCATACCGATACGGTGCAGACCGTCGGGCATATACCCGCGCGCGTGGACGAGATCGGCTGCGACTCGCTGGCCATCTCCGCGCACAAACTCTATGGGCCGAAGGGCATCGGCGCCATGTATATCCGTAAGGGCGCTCGCGTCGAAAGATACATGCGAGGCGGCGGGCAGGAGAACAACCGCCGCGCGGGCACTCACAATGTCGCCGGCATCGTGGGACTCGGCAAAGCCGCCGAGCTTGCCGGGCAGCGAATGGACGAAGAAGCGCAACATACGATCAAGCTGCGCGACGCGCTGATCGCCGGGGTCGAATCGCGCATCAAGGACGTCAAGCTCAACGGCGACCGCGCCAAGCGCCTGCCCAACAACGTCAACTTCTCGTTCGCGGGCGTCGAGGGCGAGTCGATGATCCTGCTGATGGATATGAACGGGATGTGCGTCTCGTCCGGATCGGCGTGCACGTCGGGATCGCTCGATCCGTCGCACGTGCTGATGGCGCTCGGCCTTGCCCACGAGCAGGCGCACGGCTCGCTGAGAATGACGCTCGGCAAGGACAACACCCAGCCTCAGATCGACAAGGTCCTCGACACGCTGCCCGGCATCGTCGCGCGCCTGCGCGAGATGTCGCCGATCTACGGCGAAGGCGCGAAGCCGGATGTGGAGTAGGCGCCCTTCGATACGGCCCACAGACCGGGCCTACTCGGCTTACGGTGTACAAACCTCCCCCGGCCCCTCCTTAGTAAGGAGGGGAGAGATCGCTAGACTCATTGCACCGTGGGGTTGGTGATTGCCCGCTCGCCGTCGATCGTCGATAGCGTGCCGCTCACCTGGACGGCCTCGCCCTCGGTCACGCCGCTGCCGATGACCTTGATCCCGGCGGCCCGGTCGCTGTCCTCGACGTAGAACTCGCCGTCAAAGACCGCCGTCACGGTCGCGCCGGGAAGCGCGATCTCGCTCCCGTCTGCCACGAACCGCGCCAATGCAATGCTCGGAACCGTCGCGTACGCCGGTTCGAACCTGGCAGCGTCCGCGATCACCACGTAGCCCGAAGGCGCGGCGTTGAACAGCCGCACGGTGACGGTCTGGCCGGCCGTCAGGTCGTAGACGCCGTGGACGTTCCACTGCCCGCCGTTAGCTTGCTGATTGACCACGACGGGGTACTCCGTGCCGCCGGTCACCACACAGTATTTCGCGTCAGTCGATCTATTCGTTCCCTGCGACCACCAGACGGATATTCTGTATGACCCGGCGGTCGGGGTCTG
>Ga0315294_10010663_pt1 | contig 10083 bp, 9 predicted proteins | sample YL17G13_40_MG_FD_203626 | JGI IMG/M metagenome (GOLD analysis project Ga0315294, IMG submission 203626) | Sediment microbial communities from Yellowstone Lake, YNP, Wyoming, USA - YL17G13_40 | ecosystem: Environmental > Aquatic > Freshwater > Lake > Sediment | place: USA: Wyoming | collected...
CCCTGATATCATTGCACTTCCTCCCGGAGCATATCCTGCCTCTCCCATTCCAATAAACATCCTGGTTATAAACAACTGAACATAATTACCTGTCAGTGCACACACAGCTGTGGCCAGACTCCACATAATTGCCATGATCCCGATCGTTTTTGTCCGGCTCCACCTGTCGACAAGTATCGATATAGGAAATGTAAGCAGTACTATTGCCCAGTAAACAGCCGAAACAAGCATTCCGCTTTGCGTATGAGTAATGTTCCAGTCTTTCTCAATAAAAGAAAACATCGACGTAATTACCATCCTGTCGATATAATCAAACATATAAAGCAAGAACAGAAGTATAAACACATAATTGGAGTACCCCTTTGAAAACAAGTACCCGGTGCGGTCTTCCGGCTTTTTCACGATGAGCTGTTATTAGTTAAACCTCAAGACCAAGTAAATAAAAATAAATGTCAGTTGGTTTTTTTATTGTATTTTTAAGTCTTTATACTTACAAGACTATTCTAATTCAAATTGTTATTTTTCATTATTCAATTTTACAATAATCAGTGGCTATGGCAACGTTAAAACAAATTAATGAATTTCTTGATTCCCAGCCTATTGCATTAGTGGGAGTTTCACGTAATCCAAAAAAATTCGGTTATACCGCTTTCAAAGAGCTGAAAGAAAAAGGTATGAATATTATCCCTGTTAATCCTTATGCAACTGAGATACTTGGAGTACAGGCATATCCGGATATTAACTCACTCCCTTCGGAGGTTAAAGGAGTTATAATAATGACGAAGAAAGACCAGACACCTGGAGTTGTTAAAGCAGCGCGGGAAAAAGGAATTAATAAGATTTGGATACAGCAGATGGCTGACAGTAAAGAAGCACTTAGAGAACTTGAAGGATCAGATATTAATTACATAACAGCAGAATGCATTCTGATGCACTACAAGCCTCATAGCATTCATAAATTCCACGCTAGCTTGAAAAAGTTCTTTGGCCGTTTCCCTAAATAGTTCAGGTTTTAATATAAAAATTGCTTTTTTTAACTCCCAATGACAGAAATTAATTATAATTACAGCCTTGAATTTATTGTCAGAGATTACGAATGCGATCTCCAGGGTGTTGTCAATAATGCTAATTATCAACACTATCTTGAACATGCCAGGCATGAGTTTCTGATTTTAAAAGGAGTTAGTTTCGTTCATCTTCACGAGGAGGGAATAGATCTTATTGTTACTAAAGTCGAAATTGAGTATAAGTATCCCCTAAAAAGCAGGGATAAATTCGTTGCCAGACTTAAAATTCAAAGAGAAGGAAATGCCAGGCTGGTTTTCATTCAGGATATCTACAGACTCCCTGATGAAAAGCATATTGTCCATGCAAAAGTAACGGGTGTAGCAACCAAAAAGGGCCGGCCTGTTTCTCCCGGTAAGCTTGTTGAACAGTTAGGATTGGAATAAGGAATATAATAAATGTTATATAAAATTCAAATTTATGGGAAAAAATAAACTGAGCCGCAGACAGTTCCTTTCAACCATAACTATAGGCGCAGGAACTGTTTTACTTGGGAAAGCTGCACTCGCTTTACCAGCCAATCCATCAGGTTTGTCAACTGATCCTTTCCAGATTGTCAGACTTGGTAAGTCGGGATTAAAAACAACTCTTCTCGGAATGGGGACAGGATTCAGTGGAGGAAACCGTTCTTCAAACATCACAAGGGCAGGGGTTGCTGAATCACTTATCCGTCAGGCATATGAAAAAGGGATTCGCTTCTTTGATTGTGCTGACAGCTATGGAACCCATCCTTTTACTGCTGCTGCCCTTAAAGGCATTCCAAGGGAAAACTATCTTCTGAGTTCCAAGATCTGGGTCAGCCAGGGTGGTATCCCCGAACCTGAACGTCCCGATGCTGATGTGGTTATTGATCGGTTCCGTAAGGAACTTAACACCGATTATCTTGATCTGGTTCAGATTCATTGCATGATTGATGCACGATGGACCGATAAGCAGAAAAAACAAATGGACATTCTTGAAAACCTGAAGTGTAAGAAGATAATACAAGCACATGGCGTTTCAGTTCACTCACTCGAAGCGATGGAAGCATGTGTTGAAAGTTCGTGGGTTGACGTTGTTCATGTTCGTGTTAATCCTTTCGGGGAAGCAATGGACAAAAAGGATCCTGCAGAGGTGATTCTGGTAATCGAAAAACTCCATAAGGCAGGCAAAGGCATTATTGGCATGAAACTTATAGGCAACGGGAAATTTAAAAATGACTCAGATAAAATAGATGAATCCCTGAAATATGTTCTCGGGCTGGGAACCATCGATTCGATTATCGTAGGATTCGAATTACCTGAACAAATTGACAACTATATCGGAAGAGTTGAAAAGGCTCTTAAGCTAACAAAATAGTGTTATTCGTATAATAGTCTGATTTACAAATATTAATTTATGAAGAATTATAAATTTTTTATTGCATTAGCCATGGGATGCATAGGTTTTTCCTTTTTTCAGGAAGAGGGTAAAAAAGAGGTTTTACAACCCGGTGCACAGCTTATAAAACTGGCTGACGGATTCCTGTTTACCGAAGGTCCTTCATCAGATGTAAAGGGGAATGTATATTTCACCGATCAGCCCAATAACAGGATAATGGTTTGGAGTGTTGCCGGAGAGCTCTCCACTTTTATGCAGCCTGGTGGCCGTTCGAATGGTCTCGCTTTTGACAAAGAGGGTAATCTGTGGGCCTGTGCTGATGAAAAAAATGAACTCTGGTGCATTTCACCTGATAAAAGTGTTATAACTGTACCCTCAAAATACCAGGATAAACTGCTTAATGGTCCAAATGATTTGTGGATTACCCGAAATGGAGGAATATATTTTACCGACCCATACTATCAAAGATCCTGGTGGAGCCACACATCAATGCCGCAGGAATGCCAGGCTGTCTATTATCTTGGTCCTGACCATAAAACCCTCAGCAGGGTAATTGATGATCTTGTACAACCTAATGGTATTGTGGGTACTCCAGATGGAAAAACTCTTTTTGTGGCAGACATCGGAGGAAATAAAACCTGGTCATATACTGTAAACAAGGATGGCAGTCTGAGTAATAAAACACTCTTCTGCGAAATGGGTTCAGACGGAATGACAATTGATACTCAGGGGAACCTTTATCTTACAGGCACGGGTGTAACAATCTTTGACAGGGGAGGTAAACAAATCGGGTATATTAAAGTTCCTGAGAACTGGACAGCAAATGTCTGTTTTGGTGGTCCTGATATGAAAAGTCTATTTATCACAGCCAGTAAAGGGCTTTACCGGATAAGAATGAAGGTAAAAGGTACTGCAGGATAGAAATATTTTACTTTTACAGACTATTTTATTAACAATAACTAATAACATAAATCATTTTCCGTAATTGCTTATCTATTTTTATTTATCATTGCACTCTGATTTAAACAAAAATATGATGGTTATGGAAGGAACCCGCAGAGCTGATATTAAGCCAGGAATTGAAGTTATGGTAGAATTAACTGAAGATAAACGTTCAGGCCGGCTGACAGGAGGAAGAGTAAAAGAAGTTCTGACTTCCTCTCCAAATCATCCTCATGGAATTAAAGTTATGCTGGAAAATGGTCTGGTAGGAAGAATTAAGCAGATAATCTGATCCTTCTTATTTGATAATCAATCAAAAATTTATATAAATTTGAATTATGTGAAAACAATACTGTTTTCACTCTGACTATATTAACAATAATACTAATCAGGAGAAGATGAAATACGAGGATTTTCTTGTCACCTCCCTCGGAAAAGGAGGAGTAGTATCCCCTCTTAAACATACTCAACGTGCTGACAGCCCGGTTTACAAATTTGTTGATGATAGCGAAAGGATTCTCTTTGAAGCATCTCTGGAGAACTTCAACAGATGCAAAGAGACCGGAGAGATCCCTGTTTCCTTTGAAAAAGCCGGACCAAGGGAAAATGTCTATTTTGAACCCGCGAAGACAAAGGTTGGAATTGTAACATGCGGAGGATTATGCCCGGGGCTAAATAATGTAATCCGGAGCCTTGTTAATGAACTTTATTACAGGTATGGCATAAGCCGTGTTCTTGGCTTCAAATATGGTTATGAAGGATTGATATCAAAGTATAATCATCCCGTTGTGGAATTAACTACTCCAATGGTCAGCAATATTCATCTTACCGGAGGTACCTATCTGGGAACTTCCAGAGGGAATCAGGATGTGGGAAAAATGGTTGATACTCTGGAAATTATGAATATCAATATCCTTTTTTGCATTGGAGGAGACGGCACATTAAGGGGTGCGCATGCTCTCTGCAAGGAAATTGAAAAACGGAAACTCAGGATAGGTGTAGCCGGAATTCCGAAAACAATTGATAATGATATTGACCTTATTCAAAAATCTTTTGGTTTTGAAACTGCATTTTCGATTGCAAATGATATTATCCGGAATGCACATAACGAAGCATCCGGTGCTTACAATGGAATCGCACTTGTTAAGCTTATGGGACGCGATTCCGGATTCATTGCGGCAAGTGCTGCATTGTCGATCCAGGAGGTAAATTTTGTTCTGATTCCTGAAATTACATTTGATCTTTATGGGCAGCGTGGATTTCTCCGGATCCTTAAAAAGCGGCTTGAAGAGAGACAGCACGCAGTAATAGTCGTTGCCGAAGGAGCCGGCCAGGATTTTTTCAAAACGACAGGTAACAATAAAGACGCTTCCGGAAATATAAAGCATAAAGATATAGGTGTTTATCTTAAAGAAAAGATCAAAGAAGAATTTGATTCAAACGGATTTCCGTACTCGATAAAATATATTGATCCCAGTTATATAATCAGAAGCGCCCCTGCAAATGCTAATGACAGTAAATTTTGCAATCTTCTGGCTCAGAATGCGGTTCATGCCGCCCTGGCGGGAAAAACTGATTTTGTTGTCGGTTTCTGGAATAATCATTTTACGCTGATGCCTATACCTGTGGTGGTGGCAAAACGGAAGAAAATTGATGTTGAAGGCGAATTATGGTGGAATGTCCTCGAGGCAACTGGTCAGCCAATAAGCATGAAGAATCCCTGATATGATTAAGAACATTGTTTTTGACCTTGGTAATGTACTGATCAGCTTCAGACCTTCAGAATATCTTGACAAGAAAAACTATCCTGGAAACGTCAAAGCCAAAATTCTTTCCGACATTTTCGGCAGTAAAGAATGGCTCATGCTTGATAACGGGGAAATTACCACTCCGGAAGTTATTGATGCCATTGCATTGAAATCATCTCTCAAAAGGGAAGAAATAGCCCATATTTTCAATTTACGCATCGAAGTGATCTTTCCCCTCGATCAGAATGTCAGAGTTCTTCCAGAGCTAAAAAAACAGGGTTTCAGACTATATTTCCTGTCGAACTTCCCTACGGATCTTTTTGAAGAGATAAAAACAGGGTACTATTTTTTTAACTATTTCGATGGAGGTATAATTTCCGCTGAAGCAAAATCTTCAAAACCGGATAGCCTGATTTATAAAGTACTCATGGAAAAATATTCCCTGGTCCCCGATGAGTGCCTCTTTATCGACGATCTCGAAATAAACGTAAAGGCTGCAGAAGCTGAAGGTATGAAAGGCCTGGTTACTTTTGGATCGCTGGAGATTTCCAGGGAGGTTGAAAATGCTCTACTCCTTATTTCCGGATAGTATTTAGTCAAAAACACAAATACCGAAATAATGTTTCAGGAAAAGATTCATTTATCAGAATAGCCGATTGTCTCTAATGATATTTTAAGTCTTGGTATGGTTCCTGATTTTAATTTCTGGACCGGATTTAAACAGCACCTGTCTGCAAAATTCAAAGCCATCCGGCCGGATCAATGAAAATATTCAATTCTCGCTGACTTTACAGATCAGGTAATGACACTTATATGCCACAATATAAAGTATTTAAGATATTGATTTTTATTTATGTTCCACGTGGAAACCAGGGCTAATATTTGAAATATTCCGATAAAATGGATGTTTTTGAGGGGCCAACAACTTTTTCAAGCTCTGCCGTGGAGACACTTTTTATTTTTTCAACTGAACCAAAATGTTTAAGTAATATCTCTTTTGTTCTGGGTCCGATTCCTTTTATTTGATCAAGATCTGATTTTGTCATTTCAGCGGAGCGTTTATCGCGATGAAAATTTATACCGAATCGATGTGCTTCATTTCTTAACTGCTGAATTATTTTCAGGCTTATTGAATTTTTGTCGAGATATATTGGAACACTATCCCCGGGGAAATATATTTCCTCTAATTTTTTGGCAATCCCAATCACAGTTATCTTTTCTCTTAATATTAGTTTATCGATACTTTTCATCGCAGATGACAGTTGCCCTTTTCCTCCGTCTATTATTATCAGTTGTGGTAATTTCTGCTCTTCTTCAATCATTCTTTTATACCTTCTGAATATTACTTCCTCCATTGAGGAAAAGTCATCAGGGCCGGTTACCGTTTTAATATTAAAATGACGGTATTCTTTTTTACTGGGATGGGCATTCCTGAATACAACGCATGCAGCAACCGGATTGGTTCCCATAATATTTGAATTATCGAAGCACTCTATATGAACAGGCTGTTCCGGCATATGAAGATCGTTTTTCAGTTTCTCCAGATTTTTCCACTTGCGCAGCTGTGGTGCATGCTCCATCCGCTTTTTCTTCTGCTCCAGTTTATAGTATATAGCATTCCTCTCGGCGAGTTCAAGAAGTTTATGTTTTTCACCGGTTTGCGGAACAGTATATTTTATTTTATCTATAAGTATATCTGGCCTGAATGGCAGGATAATTTCCGGAGAATCACTTAGAAGTCTTTGTCTTATTTCCGTTATAGCAAAACCAAGAATAGATTCTTTTTCTTCATCAACCCTGATTTTGAGTTCAACTGTAAGTGCTTGTATTACAGCTCCATGAACTACTTTTAAATAGTTAACATAAGCATTATCAGTCTCTTGTGTAAATCCGAATACATCAACATTTTCTATAGTGTTGCTAACTACTGCCGAGCGGCTTCTGAACTTCGAAAGTATTTCAATCTTTTCTTTGATCGCTTGAGCCTCCTCAAAGCTAAGTTCTTCCGAATATTTTACCATCAGTTTTTTCAGGTGGTCCATCACTGTTGAAATATTCCCTTTAAGAATATCTTTTATTTGTTGTATGTTTTCGTTGTATTCTTTTTCTGTCTGAAGACCTATGCAAGGCGCTTTGCAGTTACCAATATGATGTTCCAGACAAACTTTGAATTTCGCAGCCGAAATATTTGATTCTGTCAGGCTGAGCGAACATGTTCTTAACTTGAATAACTGCCTTATAAGCCCAATTAATGTTTTAACCATTAATCCTGAAGTATATGGACCAAAATAAAGAGATCCGTCTTTGATGGTGTTTCTGGTACTAAAAACTCTCGGAAAAGGCTCTTTTTTTATACAGATCCAGGGAAATGTTTTATCATCCTTTAAGAGTATATTATACCTGGGCTGGTGCTTTTTAATAAGGTTATTCTCAAGTAATAGAGCATCTGATTCGGTATCTACAACAATATGCCGGATATCATAAGTCTTTTTCAGGAGAACGGTTGTTTTCCCCGATTGGTTTTTTGAGAAGTATGATATTACCCGTTTCTTCAGATTTTTTGCTTTCCCAACATATAGTATTTTATCTGCAGAATCAATAAACTGATAAACTCCAGGTTTATCAGGAAGCAGGGAGAGAATTGATTTGAGTTTTGCTTCGGTCTCCATCAGATCGTTACATTTTGTGTTCAAAGATAGTAAATGGATTCATTCAGAATGGGAGAAACTATTCCTTGTGTTCCTTTTTATTCCTGAAGCAGCGTACTATTCAACGAACAGCGGAACCAGTTCGAAATTTTTCACATCAAACAATCCGCGATCGCTTATTTTCAAATCGGGAATAACAAGCAATGCCATAAAAGATAGTGTCATGAAAGGTGCCGCCATTGTGCATCCAAGGGATTTAACCGACTCATTTAATTTCTCATAATCGTTTGCAACCTCGCCGCAGGAACGAGTCGTCATTATCCCGGCTATATTGAGTTGAAGTGATGAGACCTTTCCTCCGGCAGAGACTGCAAGACCTCCTTTTAGCCTGACAATTTCGTTGACAGAGTTTATGATATCCTTATCATTTGTCCCAACTGATATAATGTTATGACTGTCATGTGCTACAGAACTTGCAAAAGCTCCTTTTTTCAATCCGAATCCTTTAATGAACCCTGTTACAGGAGGAGAATCATTATATCTGTCTTTAACTACAATCTTTAAAACATCAATGACAATATCGGATTCCACGAACTTTTTTATACCAGATGGTCTGATTATTTCTTTTGTCAGAAGCTCTCCTTCAAATGTTTCTATAATTCTTATATAACCTTGCTGGTTAGCCACCCTAATTTCGTTTTCCTCAATCGGCAGGCATCTGAAATTATTTATAGCTTTACCCGGGTTATAATTGAACAGAACGGCCCCATTTTTAAAAACTTTTTTGCCTTCAATCCATGTTTCAAGAACATTCATTTCCCTGAGACTATCAACAATAATAAAATCCGCCCTCTCCCCCGGATGAAGCAAGCCTGCCTCCAGGTTATAGTGTTTAACCGGATTAATTGTGGCGCTGCGAATTACATCAAAGGCATTATATCCCTCTGATATAAGACCAGCAATCAACTTATTAATATGTCTTTCCATCAGCATTTCAGGATGCAAATCATCGCTGCAAAGCATTACCATATCAGCGTTTGTGATAAAAAGGTCCTTTAATGAATTAAGGTTTCGTGCAGCACTTCCCTCCCTGATCAAAATTTTCATTCCAAGAGAAATTTTCTCCATAGCTTCATCCAGCGAACTACATTCATGATCTGTTGATATTCCGGCAGCCACATATTTTCTGAGCATTTCACCTGTCAAACCCGGAGCATGACCATCAATTGGTTTTCCTAAACTTCGTGCAATATTCAGTTTGAGATGAACCTCTCTATCGTTATAAATCACACCCGGAAAGTTCATCATTTCAGCGAGATACTTTATTTCTGTAAGATCCAGCAGATTCTTAATTTCATGATGGCTTAATGTTGCTCCACTGCCTTCGAAAGTTGTTGCAGGAACACAGGATGGGGCACCAAACCAGAATTTGACCGGAACTTTTTTTGCATCACTAATCATAAATTTAACGCCTCTTTCTCCCAGAACATTTGCTATTTCATGTGGATCTGAAACAACTCCGGTCGTACCATGTTTAACAGCTGCCAATGCAAATGCCCCTGGTGTAACCATCGAGCTTTCAATATGAATATGCGCATCAATTAAGCCGGGTAAAATGTAAATATCCGCCGCTGTTCCTGTCTTCTCAATCTTTTCTATCTTTCCTTTCAGGACGCTAATAATTGCAGGATAAATATCCCTTTTATGAATATCAACCAGATGTCCATAGACTTTCATAAATAATATTTAAAGATTTAATAAAAATTGTTCCACGTGGAACAATTTATCTTCCAAGGTACATTAACAAAATATTTACATCGGAAGGTGATACTCCGCTAATTCGTCCCGCCTGACCTATGTTAACAGGTTTTATCCTTTTTAATTTTTGCCTTCCTTCCGTAGAAATAGATACCAATTCTTCATAATCAATATCCGCTGGAATCTTTAAGCTTTCAAGTCTTTTTAATTTATCAGCTACAATTTTCTCTCTCTGAATATATCCCTCATATTTAATTTTGATCTCAGCTGATTCAGCGATTTCTTTAAATCTTTCAGACTTATATGCATAGAGTTCAGTACCTCCCTGCATTACTTTTAGCAAAGATCCTATTTCTACCTGTGGTCTTGCTGCTATTGTGATTGCCTTAACTTTTTGCGAAATAATATTAGTATCAACCTTCTCAAGAAATATGTTAACATCGTCCTTCCCAACACTAGTCTCAGAAAGAAAATCAATGATCTCCTTTATCATTAGTTCCTTTTCATCAAGTCTTACAACTCTTCCTATATGCGCTGTTCCAATTTTATGCGCTTTTCTTGTG
>Ga0315294_10010665_pt1 | contig 10082 bp, 9 predicted proteins | sample YL17G13_40_MG_FD_203626 | JGI IMG/M metagenome (GOLD analysis project Ga0315294, IMG submission 203626) | Sediment microbial communities from Yellowstone Lake, YNP, Wyoming, USA - YL17G13_40 | ecosystem: Environmental > Aquatic > Freshwater > Lake > Sediment | place: USA: Wyoming | collected...
CGTCAGTTGGTTGAGATCGTGGGCGACGAGCCCGTCTTTGAGACTGGTTTGCTCCTGGCCGGCAGCGCTGATCCATTGGACGTGCGCAAGCAGTTATCACGTTGGGTCAAGGCCGGCCGCCTCTACCAGTTGCGGCGTGGCCTGTATGCACTGGCGCCTCCCTTCCAGAAGGTCAAGCCACACCCCTTCCTCATCGCCAACCGCATGGTGCGCGGCTCCTACGTTAGTTGCCAGTCAGCCCTGGCCCACTACGGGCTCGTCCCAGAACACGTGCCTGTCACTACCAGCGTGACCACGACGCGGCCCGCGCGTTGGGACACGCCCTTGGGAAGTTGTGAATTCCGCCACATCAAGCCCGAATTGTGGCGAGGCTATCGCCAGCTTGAGGTATTCAGCGGGCAGCACGCTTATGTGGCCACGCCGGAAAAGGCCCTACTCGACCTGATCTATCTTCAGCCAGGCGGGGACAAGCTGGACTATCTACGGGAGATGCGCCTGCAAAACCTGGAGGATCTGGACCCGGACGCATTCCAGCAACAGGCCGAGCTAGCCAACAGCCCCAAGCTGCGCCGGGCGACGGCATGGGTCGTGCAACTGGCCTCCGCTGAGGCCATGGAGTACGAAACGCTATGAAAGATCATCTGGCCGAGCTGGTGCGTGCCGGTCCAACGGCCACCCAAGGGCGCAATGTAGCCCGCGAATACCTGCAGGCCAGGATCCTGGGCGGGTTGCAGCGCGCCGGGGCGATGATCCCGCTCGCCTTCCACGGCGGTACGGCGCTGCGTTTCCTGTACGGTAGCGCTCGCTACTCTGAAGACCTGGATTTCGCACTGGAACAGGCCACAGAGCAATACGACTTGCGTGCTTACCTGCGGGCAGTACAGAGAGCCTTCACGGCGGAGGGCTATGCCGTCGAGCTCAAGGTTAATGACCGCAAGGTCGTGCAGAGCGCGTTCATCCGGTTCCCTGGGTTGTTGCACGAGTTGGGCCTGTCGCCACACCGGGAGCAAGTGGTCGCGGTCAAGATCGAGGTGGATACCCGCCCGCCGGCCGGCGCAGTTTTAGCCACCACAGTAGTCCGTCGCTATGTGACCCTGCAACTCCAGCACCACGACCGTGCGTCGCTGCTGGCGGGCATACTGCATGCAATCCTGCAGCGGCCCTACCTCAAGGGCCGCGACGTCTACGACCTGGTGTGGTATCTCAGCGATGCAGACTGGCCAGCGCCTAACCTGAGGCTCCTGAACAACGCCCTGCGGCAGACTGGCTGGACAGGCGCTGATCTAACCAGGTCAACCTGGCGAGACGCGGTGCGCAGTCGCCTGCGCACGCTGGCCTGGGAGCGGGTGGTGGCCGATGTGCGCCCGTTGCTGGAACCGGGCGCCGACCCTGGTTTGCTGACCTTGGACAATGTCATGCGGGTGCTTGCATAGCGGATGTTGGCCAAAGCCAATGTGCTTGACGCGCGGTTAGACGCACTCCATCCGCCGCAAGCCACTGCCATAGAGCAGTCTCGTCCTCCATGGACGGCCAGATGCATCAAGCGGTAACCTCCCGGAACCATTCGCCGTTCTGCTATAGTTGCCCTATAATAGGTATAGAGGCTAGTCTCATGCGGTCGCCGGCATGTCGTGCGAAAGGATGGCTGTCTATGATCCCGTCTGGGGTGATTAGACTGCCAAGTCGCAGTCCAAGCCAACTTCCAGGGAGATTCGGCTGCAATACTCGGGTGTTTGGTTGAGAGATTAGGCGGCAGGCTTGCAGCCTAATATATAGTTGCGCCGCCTTAACCCCACCCGTCGTATGGTCGCCCCAAGTTCCAATTTGCGCGAAAAGAAGGTACAATCAGTGCAGTTCATATGTTCCATAGTCAGGATTGAAAATAGATGGAGCGTCCGTTTTCCCCTTTGATGGTAGCCGAATATTTCGCAGGTATTGGCCTGGTCAGGATGGGCTTACAGCCTCATGGCTGGCAAGTCGTTTTTGCCAACGACATTTCTGAGAAGAAATACGAGATGTACAAGGCATTCTTCCTCGACACCGAAGCGCATTACGTAGTCAGCGACATTTTTGATGTTGACCCATCCACTGTTCCCCCTGTTATTTTAGCCACTTGTTCATTTCCTTGCATTGACCTTTCACTCGCAGGGAATATGAATGGCATGATTAGCGGCGACCATTCGAGCGCATTTTGGGGGTTTATAGAAATACTAAAAGCGCAAGCGGAATCCGCGCCGCCGCTAGTTCTCGTTGAAAATGTCCCTGGCTGGCTATACTCTAATAAGGGAATGGACTTTAGGATAACTGTTCAAGCGCTCAATAAACTGGGGTACGCTTGTGATGTTTTCATATTGGATGCCTTAAGATTCACTCCTCAAAGCAGACTACGTGTATTTCTTGTTGGGACAAGATTGCCCGTCAGTTATACCACCGTCGAATTGATACTGACGCGCTCAGAATCGTTGCTTTCAGACCGACTCAAAAAGAGTATCATTGTCAACAAGGATTTGCGATGGTTCTATAACGAAATCCCCGAGCCGCCGATCCTCAAATCTGCCGGTTTAGCCGAGATAGTTGAGCCAATGAGCGATGTAGATAGCCGATGGTGGGCCGATGATAAGGTCAAACGTCATCTAGCCATGATGAAAGAGTCGCATCGTGAAAGGGTCGAGCAACTGGCGCAAGGCCAGCAATTTTCCTATCGAACCTTCTTTCGCAGACGACGTGAAGAACAACAACGCGCCGAAGTCAGAGACGATGATTTATCAGGTTGTCTCCGCACCGCAGTAGGCGGCAGCGGCAAGCAATTTTTGATAAGAGCAGGTAAAAGTTCTATCAAAATGCGCGTGATGACGCCGAGAGAATATGCGCGTCTGCAAGGCGTCCCCGACGAGTACCCCATCACTGTGAACGGCGTGCAGGCGCTTACGGGATTTGGCGACGCAGTTTGTGTACCTGCTATTTCTTGGATTGCCAAGCATGTATTGAATCCTTTGGCTGAAAATGGCTCGGCGCTGTACCGGCGTCAGTTGCCCAATACGCAACTCTTTCTATTTGAAAATGACCGACAATCTCAAACCTGAAGACCGACGGAAAACCATGCAAGCTGTCAAAGGCAAAGGCACAAACCTTGAAAAACGCCTTTGGGCCATGCTTGCAGGAATGGGATTGAAGGGATGGAAGAAGAACGCCGATACCATTACTGGCAATCCAGACGTTGTTTTTACCAGCCAGCGAGTCGCCGTGTTTATTGATGGTTGTTTTTGGCATGGTTGTCCTCACTGCCGCAGAAAGTTGCCCAAGACGAACCGCGAGTATTGGGAAAGAAAGATCAAGCGCAATGTCGAGTTAGCCCAATTGCATGACAAGCAATTACAGCGAGATGGATGGACGGTTGTCAGAATATGGGAACATGAAATGGCCGATACAGCAATGGTCAGATCAGGAATACTTCACGCTCTCGAAAACAAGGAGCAATGATTTGAAAAACACGCAGATTGAAGAGGTCAAGCAACAGAGCCGCGAAATCCTCAGCGAGTGGCTTGAGTCGTGTACCCGAGATGGAAAGATTGCCCGAAACACTGTTGCGACGGGCATTGTCGTACTTGACCATCTCAGGCACGCTTGCCCTGTGTCACGCGATCAAGTTATCTCACAAGGCGGTGAAGTCAGCGGCGCTCGCTCAGGGCTGGGAACCATCCTTGAATCTTACGACATCCCAAGCAGCTACTTGAAGGAAGTCACAACGCGACAAGGGCATCAAGACGGGCAAAGGCTTCTTGAGCAATTTGAATGGGGCAAGAGCCTTGCAGAGATACCAGAGGATGAAAGAAAAGAATTGTTGTTGGAACTTGTCGGAGGCTTGAGAGATCTCGCCAATGAATGGTTAAAGCGTCAAAACCTGAAACTCGACATAGACCGCCGACAGGCACCGACGACTTGGGTAAACCTCATCGTAGAAAATGCCAAAGGCCGTTCAGGTGGAATCGTTGAACAACAACTTATAGGCGCAAAACTGGCCAGACGGTTCAAAGGAATGACCATCCCTAACCATCCTGCTCATGCTGGAGATAGGCAAACAGAGCGGGCAGGCGATTTTGCCATCTCGCAATTGGTTTATCATGTAACCTCTGCGCCATCAAGAGATGTTTTACAGAAATGCGCGAAAAACGTTAGGACTGGCTTGCATCCTATCCTGCTAATTCCGTGCGAACAAGAAAACAAAGCGCGAATCCTCGCGCAAGACGAAGGCATTGACAGAGAGCTGACCATTATCTCGATTGAAGATTTCGTCGCGTTGAACATCATCGAGCTTGCAACAGAAGAGAGTAAAGACTTCTTCAGCGTCTTGAAAGAGATTGTAGAGATTTACAACAAGCGATTATTGGAGGTTGAAACAGACTTGTCTCTGCGAATCGAAGTTCGCTAAACACACAGGGCGGCCCAACCCTGTGTGGAGCCGACGCCCGCCCCTGCGCTTTAATGAGTCATGTCATGCCCGCAAAGGCACTGGTGATTCAGGCAGATTTTGCCAGCGGGGGCGGGTGGGCGCGGCTCACACCAACCGTTAGTGCGCCGCAGAGGACACCGGGGAGATCTGTCATGGTCGTTCAGTCAGAGCTCATTGAGCGTATTCTGACCGAAATCGAGTCAGAGCATATTGCGGTGACCAAACTACTGGACGGATTGTCAGCCGGTCAGGCCTCAAACCGATGGGACGATGAGTGGTCGGCCGTTCACAAGAAACCAGGTTTGTGGGTATGCGCCAGTTCATGCTTGTGACCAGGCAGCAACGGCCTTTACCTACTGTGTCACGCCACTCAGGGTGGCGCCGCCGCCGCATTCGCTGGGCGCTGAACTGATCTGGGAGGATCTGCAGGTGCACCTGGACTGTGAGATCGACCACCAGAGCCCCGCCTGCACGTGGGATCCCACATGGACCTGGGGGAACTCATACCCAGAGATGTGGGAGCAAGCCAAACTGGAGTGGCGTGGCCATCTGACGCTCGAGACTCTGACGGCCCTGCGCGCTTTTGGGCGCATGACGGCCGCGGACTGATGAAGCGCGTGCTGTCCTACGACGGCATACACTGCGGCTCAGAGGATGCTGTTCGCCCCGCCTGAACGGAGGCGATTCATGATGGATGCGTTGCTTTCCCTCGAGTCACCGCTCCCAGCGGAAGAATCCTGCAGGTGCCGTGTTTCCTGACCCGCGCAGCGATGTCACCGATCGCGTGGTCGATGTTGCCAACAAACCATTTGGCATTCCTCTCAACTCGACATACAATCATGTCGAGCATACTCGTCGGGTGGTCGGCCTCCTTGCGCACGAGAGAAGAAGTGGTAGTTAGCCTGGACCAACCGGCGACCCCTCGCTGAAGCGGAAGACCAACCACTTGATCGCACAGAGATGGCCGCAGTGCATCTATCGATAGGTCGACGGGCGGGCTGCGGTCTTGCGACGATGATTGAAGGAGAGGACAGAGATGTCACGTTTGAATGGCCGAGGCAGACTCTTGCTTGTCGCTACTGAGCGCTCGGGAGACTGCGACTATCGTTTGATCGAGGTGTCCAAGGACGCCCTATGGCGGGGCACCATTGCGTTTTTCTCGCATGACTGGATGCCTTCTGTCGGGACGGCGTACGTGCTGGTGCTAGACAGCGGAAGACGGTTTCGGTGTCAACTGGACAAGCCCCTGGAAGACAAACACAGTGGACGCACACACAGCTATGAGGTCCGGTGCTGGCCGGAGACCGCATGACTCGTAGGTGAACAGGGACGCTTTGGCGCCGCGCAGAGGTCGCAGCAACAGCATCTGAACGCAGCCAATGGAGACGAAATGAAGCGACTGAGCCCTGAAGCATTTGCGCGTGCGCGCCGGTTCCTCAAGACCGAGGCGAGGCCAGTGGACCGAGCCAGGTTCGAGTATCGGTTTGAGCGGGCGTCGGCCGAGCACGTCCTTCCCGAGCTGGCGCGCTTCCAGAACGAGGATGGCGGGTTGGGTCGAGCGCTGGAGCCGGACCTGCGCACGCCGAGCTCGTCGGCCCTGGCCACGGGCCTGGGGCTGCGCGTGCTCAAGGAGCTTGAATGCCCTGCAAACCATCGGATGGTTCGCAGGGCCGTGGCCTATCTGGTGGCGACGTATGACGCCAGCGAGCGGGTGTGGCGCGTCGCGCCGCCGGACACCAACGCGTTCCCGCACGCCCCGTGGTGGCACGATGAGGGCGGCAGCCTGGCGCAGCGCTTCGGCGGCTTTCGCATCATCCCACGCGCCCTGCTCGTGGGCTTGCTGTGGCATTTCTCGGCGGCCGTTCCGGCGGGCTGGTTGAACGAGGTGACCGCAGACGCCGTGCGCTGCATTGAGACGGTCGAGGTGTTGGGCGAAGGAGGCGGCAGCGACCTCGAATATGCCATCGGCCTGGCACAGACGCAAGGGCTGCCGCAACACTACCAGCAGCGCCTCATCGCGCGCATGCGCGAAGCTATCCCTGTTGTCACGGTGCGCGATCCCGGCCAGTGGGGCTCCTACTGCGTTACACCCCTCAGAGTGGTACCCTCGCCGCGTTCCCTGGGGGCGGACCTGATCGCGGATGCCCTGCAGGCGCACCTGGACTATGAGATTGAGCATCAGAGCCCCGCCGGCACGTGGGATCCCACATGGACGTGGGGGAACTCATACCCAGAGATGTGGGAGCAAGCCAAACTGGAGTGGCGTGGCCATCTGACGCTCGAGACTCTGACGGCCCTGCGCGCTTTTGGGCGCATGACGGCCGTGCATGAATTCACCGCCTGGCACACAAAACCTGCTCAAGCGGGTTGAGGGGGGACGCAGTCTCGAACCTGCTTCTAGCAGGTTTTGCATCTCAGACGCCGAATTCGTTCGGCGGCAAGGAGGTCGGTATGTCATACGACGAGGGCCTGGCCCAGCGCATGCGAGCGCAGTTGGGTCCGCTTCCTGGCCTGACGGAGAAGAAGATGTTTGGCGGGATCGCCTTCCTGCTGTGTGGCAACATGGCCTGCGGCATCCACGGGAACGATCTCAGCGTGCGGGTGGGACCACAGCGATACCAGTCGGCGCTTGCCCAGGCCCACGCCAGGCCTTTTGATCTGACCGGCAGACCGATGTCCGGCTGGATCGCGGTGCAACCACAAGGATATGAGGCAGACCACGACTTGACCTGGATTGGGCAGGCCGCTGCATTTGCCCGGTCTCTGGCGGCCAAGTAGGTCATGATGGGAATGCATGGAATGGGTTGGGGCGGTTTCCTGCACGCCACCGACGAAAAACCCAAGGTGACGCGCGGGCTGATGAAGCGCGTGCTGTCCTACGCCGCCCCGTACCGCTGGCAGATCGCTGGGATGCTGGCCATGATCCTGCTCGCGACCGGCCTCACGTTGCTGACGCCGCTGGTGCTGCGCGACCTGATCGACCGCACCATCCCCGCCGGGAACGTCCAGCGTCTTATCCTGCTGGCGCTGTGCCTGCTGCTCATCCCTGCCGCGAGTGGCGCGATCAACGTGGCCCAGCGCCGGCTCAACGCGACCGTCGGCGAGGGCGTGATCTACGACCTGCGCGTGGCGCTCTTTGCCCACCTGCAGCGCATGTCGCTGCGCTTTTTCATCAATACCAAGGTGGGCGAGTTGATGAGCCGCCTCAACAACGACGTGGTCGGCGCGCAAAGTGCCATCAGCAACACCATCGTCAGCATCGTCACCAACGTCATCCAGGCCGCGGCCGTCCTTGCGGTCATGCTGACCCTGGAATGGCGCCTGACGCTGATCAGCATCGTGATCCTGCCGCTGTTTGTGCTGGCCGCGCGCCGTCTGGGCGACCGCCTGCGCGAGATCGCCCGCCGGCAGATGGACGCCAACGCCCAGATGAACGCCATGCTCAACGAGACCCTCAACATCGGCGGAGCGCTGCTGGTCAAGCTGTTCGGGCGCGCCCAGGTGGAAACTGCCCGCATGAGAGACCGCGCGCGCGACGTGCGCGACCTGGGCGTGCACCGGGCGGTGACCGGCATCACCTTCTTTGTCATCATCGGCCTGCTCAGCGCAGTCGGCACGGCCCTGGTCTACGGGTTGGGCGGCTATTTCGTGATCCGGGGCGCGTTCACGGTGGGCACGATCGTGGCCTTTGGCGCCTACCTTGGCATCCTCTACGCCGCCCTGCAGTCCCTGGCCAACGCTCCGGTGGAGTTTGCCACGTCGGTGGTCAGCTTTGAGCGCGTCTTTGAGGTGATCGACCTGCCGCTGGAGATCGACGACAAGCCGAATGCAATTGTGCTGCAGAACGTCGCCGGCGAGCTGGCCTTCGAGGACGTCGCCTTCCACTACGAGGTGACCGCAGAGGGCCTGCTCTCCGAGGTTCGGCGCGCCGGGCACATCGATCAGGTCGCGACGGTGCTTTCGGGGGCCAGAGGCGGCCGGCCTGCCGGGGAGGAACGCGTCCACAGCCAGGCGCGCGAATCCGCCCTGGATAGCATTAGCTTCCGCGTCCAGCCCGGGCAGCTCGTCGCGCTGGTCGGCCCCAGTGGGGCGGGCAAGACCACCCTGACCTACCTGATCCCGCGCCTGTACGATCCCAGCGAGGGGCGCATCCTGCTCGACGGGCACGACCTGCGCACCGTGACCCTGGAATCGCTCACCGCCCAGATTGGCATGGTGACCCAGGAGACCTACCTGTTCCACGACACGATCCGCACCAACCTGCTGTATGCCAAGCTGGACGCCACGCAGGCAGAACTGGAACGCGCGGCGCAGGCCGCCAACATCCACGACTTTGTCTGCGATCTGCCCGCAGGGTATGACACCATCGTCGGCGAGCGCGGCTACCGCTTGAGCGGCGGCGAGAAGCAGCGCATCGCCCTGGCGCGCGTGATCCTCAAGAACCCGCGCATCCTGGTGCTGGATGAGGCCACCAGTTCGCTCGACAGCGAATCCGAGGCGCTGATCCAGGAGGCGCTCAAGCGCGTGATGGCCGGGCGCAGCAGCATCGTCATCGCCCACCGCCTGAGCACCATCCTGGCGGCGGACCTGATCCTGGTGCTGGACCGCGGGCGAATCGTCGAGCGTGGCACACATCACGAGCTGCTGCAGCAGGGCGGATTGTACGCGCATCTGTACGAGACCCAATTCAGCAGCAAGGAGAGGCTGTGAGAGAGCAACCCATGCCATGTCGTGCCGGCTGCGGGGCCTGCTGCATCGCTCTGTCGATTTCTTCGCCCATCCCCGGCATGCCGCTCGGCAAGCCAGCCGGCGTGCGTTGTGTGCAACTGACGCCCGACAACCTCTGCCGGTTACTTGATCGTCCAGACCGGCCCCTGGTGTGCGTGCGCCTGCGTCCTAACGAGGAGATGTGTGGTCAGACGGCAGACCAGGCCCTGGCGTGGCTGTTCGCCCTCAAGCATGCTACGCGCCCGCATGGCACCCAACCGGAAGGGCGCTGACTGCAAGTGAGTGGACCGAAAACGCTCCAGGTAACCAATCGCAGTGACTGGCGCCTGGCTGGAGCAGAACCATGACAAGGAGACCGAAATCTGGCTCGTCTACTACAAGCGCCACACGGGGCTGCCCAGCATCTCCTATCATGCTCGATTTTGTCTTTGAGCGGACGCCAGTAGACCTCATCCCCGGCGTCATCGCGAGTGACTGGCTGCTCTGAAGAAGCTTGCAGGACCTTCTTCGTACGCTCCTTTCCACGCCCTCGGGTTGCTTGGACCTTTTCCTTGCGGATCTGGAAAGGATTATCCCTGAGTTGGAAAAGCCCTGGCTTGCGCGGTCATAGCACTCATGCTACAATTCGGGCCGGCCACAACCAAGCGTCGAGTCGTTGCGGAAAGGATGGCTGGCGTGAAACAGTTCTACCTGCCCACCAAGGTGATTACCGGTTGGGGCTGCTTTAACCAATTGCCCAACGTCGTGCGGGTCTACGGACAGAGGTCTCTTCTGGTCTGCGGCCGTTCGGCGTTGCGCAGTTCGGGCGCCCTCGAGCGTGCTTTGGACGCCCTGCACAAGGCAGGCGTGTGCACGGTGCTCTACGATGCCGTGCCGACTGAGCCGACCCTCGACGTCGTGCAGG
>Ga0315294_10010666_pt1 | contig 10082 bp, 9 predicted proteins | sample YL17G13_40_MG_FD_203626 | JGI IMG/M metagenome (GOLD analysis project Ga0315294, IMG submission 203626) | Sediment microbial communities from Yellowstone Lake, YNP, Wyoming, USA - YL17G13_40 | ecosystem: Environmental > Aquatic > Freshwater > Lake > Sediment | place: USA: Wyoming | collected...
TGAGCTCCGTCAGCATCTCCTATCCCGGCGCGTCACTGCCCCTGCTGCGCTGGCGTCTTCACTGGATCTGGCCCTGGCTCGTCCTGTCCATGGCCTTTGGGTTCGCGCTGCGCGGCCCTCTCCGGGCGCAGCTCTAGCGCCGCCGTCGCGGCGCCCGGCCGCCTTCCCTCCGGAAGGCTGGCATCGGCGGCAAGTCGAAGAAAGCCAGTAGAGCAGCTCCGAGCGCGATTCTGCTTCATACCAAGGACGAGCGCATCGCCGCCTTCAGCCCGCACGAGAGCGGCCGCGGCCTGGCGCGCTGCCTTTCGCCCGTGAGCACATACTGGAGTTGGGAGAACAATGATCAGTCCCCATGGTGGCAAGCTGGTCGACCGCGCGGCCCCCCCCGAGGAGGCGGTGGAGTTGGCGCGCGAGGCCAAGCACCTGCCTGCGATCCGGCTGAACGAGCGCGAGCTCGCCGACCTCGAGATGATCGCGTGCGGCGCGATGAGCCCGCTGGAGGGGTTCATGACGTCGGCCGACTACCACAGCGTCGTGGACTCCATGCACCTGGCCAACGGCCTCGTCTGGAGCATCCCGGTGATCCTGTCGGCGAAGCGGGACGAGCACGCGAACCCGGAGCTGCGGAGCCGCGTCGCGCTGATCGATGAGGCCGGAGAGACGCTCGCCGTCATGGATGTCGAGGACTGGTACCGCGTGGACCACGCGCGCGAGGCACAGGCGGTGCTCCGCACCACGGACGCCGCGCACCCGGGCGTGCAGTACCTGGAGAGCATCTCGCCCCTCTACCTCGGCGGGCCGGTCCGCCTGATCGCTCCCCTCCCCCAGCGCACCTTCGCTCAGTACCGGCTCGAGCCGAGGGAGACGAGAGTGCTCTTCGACTCCAAGGGCTGGGAGCGCATCGCCGCCTTCCAGACGCGGAATCCCATCCACAGGGCTCACGAGTACCTGCAGAAGTGCGCGCTGGAGCTGGCAGACGGACTGCTGATCCATCCCCTGGTCGGGGAGACCAAGGCAGGCGACACACCGGCGGAAGTGCGGATGCGCTGCTACGAGGTGTTGATCGAGAACTACTACCCGAAGGACCGCGTCGTCCTCTCAGTCTTCCCGGCGGCAATGCGGTACGCCGGCCCGCGCGAAGCGATCTTCCACGCCATCATCCGGAAGAACTACGGCTGCACTCACTTCATCGTCGGCCGGGATCACGCCGGCGTCGGCAACTACTACGGCACCTATGACGCCCAGGCTATCTTCCGCGACTTCGACCCGAAGGAGATCGGGATCACTCCCCTCTTCTTCGACCACGCCTTCTACTGCCGGCGCTGCGGGAACATGGCGACGACGAAGACCTGCCCGCACGGCAGGGACGACCACGTGATACTGAGCGGCACGCGGGTGCGCGAGATGCTCGCGGCAGGCGAACTGCCTCCGCCGGAGTTCACCAGGGCTGAGGTCGCGCAGATCCTCGCCGACAGCGAGCGGCACGGGGGGGGTGGATGAACCGGCTCGTCGTCATCGGGCTCGACTGCTTGACCCCGCAGCTCGCGCTCGATGCCTGGCTCGACGAAATGCCGAACCTGAAGCGGCTCGCCCAACGCGGCGCGGCCGCTCGCCTGCATTCCACCATCCCGCCCATCACCATCCCGGCGTGGACCTCCATGGTGACGTCCAAGGACCCGGGGATGCTTGGCGTGTATGGGTTCCGCAATCGCGTCAGCCACGACTACGATTCGCTCAGAGTGACGAACTCGACGGCAGTCACGGCGCGCAGGGCGTGGGATTACCTCTCTCGCGCGGGCCTCAAGTCCCTCGTCGTCGGCGTGCCGCAGACCTACCCCCCCAAGCCACTGAACGGCGTCATGGTCTCCGACTTCACCACGCCCAGCAAGGACGTGACCTTCACTTACCCGGCGGGGATACAGGCGGTACTCGACCGCATAGCCGGCGGGGACTACATGATTGACGTGAAGGACTTCCGCACACGGGATAAGGCGGCGCTGCTGGATTCGGTCTACAAGATGACGGCCGCGCGGTTCCAGGCATTCAGGGCATTGCTCAAGTCGGGGGACTTCGACTTCGCCATGATCGTCGAGATGGGGCCGGACCGGGTGCAGCACGGCTTCTGGCGTTTCTGCGATCCCACGCACAGGCTCTACCAGGCGGGAAACCCGTATCAGGACGTGTTGCACGACTACTACCTCGCGCTGGACCGGGAGATCGGCTCCCTGGTCGAGGCGGCCGGCGACGCCTCAATTATGGTGGTCTCGGACCACGGCGCGCAGGCGATGGAGGGCGCGATCTGCGTCAATGAGTGGCTCCAGGTGCAGGGGTACCTGAAGCTCAACGATCCCCCGGGCGAGCCCGTGTCGCTGACGTCGGGGATGGTTGACTGGCCCAATACCAGGGCCTGGGGCGAGGGCGGCTATTACGCCCGCCTGTTCCTCAATGTCGCGGGTAGAGAACCGCAGGGCTGCATTCCACCGGGCGCCTACGCCGACGTGCGGGCCGAGCTGGGGGCGGGCCTCGAGGCGATCGAGGATGAGGAGGGCCGTGCGATAGGCACTCGGGTCTTCTACCCCGAAGAAGTCTACCGGGAGGTGAATGGCATTGCGCCCGACCTGATCGTCTACTTCGGCGACCTTCACTGGCGGTCGGCGGGTTCGGTCGGGATCGGCGCCATCCACCAGCGGGAGAACGACACTGGCCCCGATGACGCCAACCATATGCCCGATGGTGTCTTCGTCTGGGATGCAGGTCCCGGGCGCGGCTTGAGGGAGGCAGAGAGATACCAGATCTACGACGTAGCGCCGACCATCCTCAGGTTCTTCGGCCTGGAAGCGCCGCAGGATATGATCGGCGAGTCCATCATCTGAGAGGCAGATGCGAGATGGCACGAGGATTCACGCTGTGGTTCACCGGACTGTCCGGCTCCGGGAAGAGCACGCTCGCCGACAAGCTGCGCGATCTCCTGCTCGAGCGGGGAATGAGGGTGGAAGTGCTCGACGGCGACGTCGTGAGGCAGAACCTGAGCAAGGGCCTCGGGTTCTCGAAGGAGGATCGCGACACGAATATCCGCCGGATCGGTTTCGTTTGCCATCTCCTGACCCGCAACGACGTAGTCGCGATCGCGGCCGCCATCTCGCCCTACAAGGCGATTCGCGACGAGAACCGCGAGCTCATCGGCCGGTTCGTCGAGGTCTACTGCAAGTGCGATCTGGAGACGTTGAGGCAGCGCGACCCGAAGGGCCTCTATGACAAGGCGCTGCGAGGCGAGATCGCGAACTTCACCGGCGTCAGCGATCCCTATGAGCCGCCGGCAGATCCCGAGGTGGTGGTTGACACCGCGAGCGAGGATGTCGACACCTCGCTCGACAAGATCACGCGCAAGCTCGAGGAGATGGGCTATATCCCGGCCGCGAACGAGCGCGGCTACACCGACGAAGAGGAAGAGTCGATCAAAAAGCGGCTGCGCGATCTGGGCTACATCTGATGCAGTCCACTCGGTGCGGCGACACCGCGAGGCGTGATGGTGGTCCGCGGCTCGTCGCGACCTAGCGTGCTCGTGACTCTTCCACGCAGGCGTCAGTAAGCGAGGTCAGGAATGCTCCTTCGCCGCGGTCGCCGGAAGCGATGCGCCTGCGTCGTCGGGCTCGACGGGGTGCCGGTACGCCTGCTTCAGCGATTGGCGGCGAACGGCGTGATGCCGCGCACTGCGGCGATCATCCGGGGGGGACACCTGAAGCAGATGCGGGCCTCGCTGCCGCCGGTTTCGTCGGTCAGTTGGTCGTCGTTCATGACCGGGGCGAATCCGGGCGAGCACGGCGTCTTCGGCTTCACCGACGTTGACCCGCAGAGCTACCGCCTGCGCTTCCCCACATTTGGCGAGCTGGCCGTGCCGACGTTCTGGGATGTTCTGGGCGACGCTGGTCGCCGTTCCTGCATCATCAACCAGCCCGCCACCTACCCCGCGAGGCCCATGCCCGGCGCGCTGGTATCCGGCTTCGTCGCCCCGGATCTGGCGAGAAGCGTCTACCCCGGCGACCTGCTCGCAGCCCTGCGGCGGATGGGTTACCGCATTGATGTTGACACCCAGAAGGCGCGCGAGGATCCCGACCGCCTGCTCGACGACCTCGAGTCCACACTGGAGGCGCGGCGGCAGGCTGCGGCCCACCTCTGGAGGCAGGAGCCGTGGGACTACTTCCAGGTCGTGATCACCGGCACCGACCGCCTCCACCATTTCCTGTGGAACGCGGTGGAGCACGACGATGACCCCCGTCACGAGCGCGCCATGCAGTACTACCGCGCGGTGGACGCGTTCGTAGGCGAGACATGGGACCGGCTCCATCACGGTCGCCCCGGGGACAATGAGGGCGACGGGTTCTTCCTGCTCTCCGACCACGGGTTCACAGCGCTGCGCCGGGAAGTGCGGCTCAACGCCTGGCTGCACGAGAATGGCTATCTCAGTTACGGCACGCCCGACCCCACGACCGTCGCTGACCTCGCGCCCGGCTCACGAGCCTTCGCCCTCGATCCGGGCCGCATCTACGTCAACGCCGAGGGCCGTTTCGGGGACGGTCGTGTGAAGCCGGCGGAGGTGGCGGAGCTGCGAGCGGAGATAGCGGGCCGCCTCCACGACCTGACGTTCGAGGGCGAGGCCGTCGCCGCGCGCGTCTTCACCAACGAGGAGGCCTACCGCGGCGCGAGATCAGCGCTGGGGCCCGATCTCGTGGTCCTGGGCGCTGACGGGTTCGATATGAAGGGGACAACCCGAGGTCGCGACGTGTTCGCGGCCACGCACTTCCAGGGCATGCACACCTGGGACGACGCTCTCGTCTGGGGCGCCCTGCCTATCCCCGATGACCCGGAGATCTCCGACCTCGCGCAGGTCATCGTCAACTGGCTCTCTGTGTGAGCCGGGCCGTCGGTGGAGTCGGTGGGGCGCGCAGCAGTGACGCTGTCTGAGTTCGCCTACTTGAGGTACCCCAGAGCCTTCAGCGCCTCGATCTCGCGCCGGCTTGCCGGCTCAGTCCCCTCCTCCGCGGGCGGGTGCTTCTCCAGCAGCTCGCGAAGCATGTCCCTGAGCTGCACCACCTGGTCCGGACGAGCGACCGCGAGGTTGCGCGTCTCGCCCGGATCTTGCGCCAGATCGTACAGTTCCACGGTCTGCGGCGATTCGATCAGCTTGAGCCGGCCGAGGCGAATCGCGTGCATCTTCTTCGCCGGCAGTTCGGCCATGCCGATGTTGTCGCCGATCCCTCCTCCCCTTGCCAGCGGCTCGTAAAAGCTGTGGCCGGACATGTTGGCGTCCGTCTCGATGCCGAGCGCAGCCAGGATGGTCGGCGCCACGTCAACGATCTCGACCAGGTCGTCGATTTCCTGTCCGCCGCGTACCGCGGGCGCCTTGATGATGAGCGGCACCCGGATCAGCTCCTGATAGAGCGATCCCCCGTGCTCGAGGCCGTCGTGGTCGAGGAACGCCTCCCCGTGGTCCGCGGTCACGACGATGATGCTGTTGTCATACAGCCCGTCCCTCTTCAGCCGCTCCAGGAGCTCGCCGACGTAGTGGTCCGCGCTGAGCACCTCGCCGTCGTAGAGATCGCTAAGGCGCTCCGCATCGGCCCGCGTCAGCCCGCGCTCCGCCAGCATCGCGTCAGTGACGGCGGACTGAGTGTACGGGTCGAGCACATCGTTCATCTCTCTGTTGATGATATCGTCCCGGGCCGTGTAGCCCGGCCGGCCGAAGACACAGAACGCGGGTGGGGGCCGGTACAGGTTGTGGGGGTCAATGTAGTGCAGGTAGAGGAAGAGCGGGCCCGCCTCCGGCCGGTACTGATCCAGCCATTCGTAGGCGCACGTGTTGATATCCTGCCCGGAGGCGTGCAGCCACACGTAGATCCGGCCCGGGCGCTGATCGAAGGAGTCGAAGCCGCGCTCGACCCCGATCGCCGCCCCGATCAGCGGATTGCCCGAGACGGCCGCCGTCACGTAGCCGTGTTCCTTCAGGATTGTGGCAAGTGTCGGCAGGCGCAGCCCGGGTCCGGCCCACACCTTGTCGCCGCGCTGGACCCAGAGCACGCCGTGCTCCCGGGGTCGGCGGCCGGAGAGCAGTGTGGGGACCGACAGCGCCGTCTCCGACGCCTGCGCCATGGCATCGGTGAACAGCACTCCCTCCTGCGCCAGCGCATCCAGATTGGGTGAGGTCTGTCGCTGGTACCCGTAACACTCGAGCCGGTCTGCGCGGAGCGCGTCCACCACGATCACCACCACGTTCGGCCGCTGGTCACGCGCCCGGGGGGTCGCTCTCCGCCCGCAACCCGGTGTTGTCAGCACAGCCGCCGCGCCGACAACCGCCGCCAGCACCAAGCCGATCAGATGCCGTCTTTTCCGAGGTTCGCTGGAGCACACGATGTCCGTCGCTCACATCCGTCCGAGGGCGAGAGGAGATCGCGGCACGCTGCGCTGGGCCGCTATTCCTCACCCCCGTGCTCTCGCAGGAGCGCAGCCAGTTGCGCTCGACCCTTCGACTGCGCTGCGGTCAACGCGGTCTCCCCGCGGTTGTTCCGTGCGTTTACCCGCGCGCGATCGTGGAGCAGGAGTCGCACCACTTCGACATGACCCTCATAGGCCGCGTGGTGGAGGGGAGTCCACCCCTGGTTGTCCTTCGCATCGGCATCGGCGCGCGCGGCAAGGAGCGCCGCGGCCGCGCGCCCGTGGCCGTCATCTGCCGCGTGGTGCAGGGGCCGAAGGCCGGCCCCGTCCGCGGCATCCACGTCCGCGCCCTGCTTCAGCAGCAGCTCCACCGCCTCCACCTGACCCATCGCGGCCGCCAGGTGGAGTGGCGTCCACCCGCGTTCATCCCGCGGGTTGACCTCGGCCCCGTTCGCCAGCAGCACGGCGGCGACCTCGGCGTGCCCCTCCTTCGCCGCGTAGTGGAGCGGGGTCATGCCGAACTCGTCCCTGGGGTTCGGATCCGCCCCGTTCCTCAGCATCACCCTCGCCGACGCCTCCAGGCCCTTCTCCCCGGCCCGGTGCAGCGGCGTGAAGGCGCTGCTGTCCCGGGCCCCGAAATGCCGTTGCCTGAGACGCTGCTCCTCCCGGCGAACGCGGGAGAAGAGGGTGGCGGCCACCAAGCAGATGGCGAGGAGGATGACGCCAGGGATGACCAGAGCGCGGCGAGTCCTCACGAGCAGCCTCAGCACGTTGCCTTCCCGACTGACGGCAGCGCGGATCAGATACTGCTGCCATCGCCTTGTTTTCTTCACACGCCCCTGTGATCCTGTTGGAGCCTGGTGCCACCAATCCCCCTGTTCGGCATCCGGGCCGTTTGACGGCACCTTCCCGTTCTGCTATGCTCGAAATAGCGCCCACGCACGACCTGTCAATGTAGTGGGAGTAGGGACCGCGCCAAAGGGCGCACCGCTCGGAGCGAGTCACCTCGGCAGCCAGCAGGATCGTCTGGCGAAATGGCTTCCTCTGTGGCGCGCGAGGTGAGCAGAATCGGCACGAAGCTCAGCATCTTCCGTAAGCCTTCTCGAGCGACAGGTCGGCTTTCCCCAACCTTGCGCACGGATGGCCGCACGGCAGGCTGCGCTGGCCGCTGTCATGGGTGATCGCCGCGCCGCGTGCTGGCACGCGGCTGGAGGCTCGCGCCCGAGATGCTGTGAGCGATTGCCGCGGAGCCAGACCGGGGCATACAAAGGAGGCCATCGTGGCCAACAAGAGTCTGTATGTCGGCAATCTCAGCTACTCTACTACGGAGGCCACTCTGCGGGAGATCTTCGCCCAGTTCCAGCCGGCTGAGATCAGGCTGATCGCCGACAAGGGATTCGGGTTCGTCGAGGTGCCGGAGGACAAGGCCGCAGAGGCGATCACGGCGCTCAACGGCCGGGAGGTTGACGGCAGAGCCATCATCGTCAACGAGGCGCGACCGCGCGGTGAGGGCGGCAGCGCTCGCGGCGGCGGTGGAGGAGGAGGCGGCCGGGGCGGCGGCGGCACACGTCGCTGGTAATATGGCCGATAGAGAACTCATCTGTGAAGAATGCGAGCAGCCCTTCGTCTACACCGAGGCCGAGTGGACTGCCGACGAGCGGCAGGGCTTTCCACCGCCGCGTCTCTGTCCGAGCTGCACGCAACAACGCAATATCGCCAGGGCCGCCAAGCGCGCCGCGAAGCCCCCACGCAGGAGGCGCTTCCGCAGGTAGCGCCATCGGCGCCTGACCGATAGCATAGCTCAATCCGGCGTTCCCTTACGCTCCTCATAGCGAAGAGCATGCCCAAGCCGGCCGCGGCATCGAGCCTCGGCCGGCTTTCTTTCGCATGCCAGTCTGACGTCGCGTCTAGTCCACCCAGGTGAAGTAGCCGCGACTGCTCCTGGATGGTACCATGGGGGCAGAAGGAGACGCGAATGCCATTCTGCCCCGCGTGCCGTTTCGAGTACGTGTCGGGGATCAGCAGATGCCCGGATTGCGGCGCCGAGCTGGTGGGGGAACTGCCCCAGGCCGGACCTGTCGCGCCTGCCCATGAGCCTGTCGAAGAGAAGCTGCTCTGCACTCTTCAGGGAGAGATCCACGCGAAGCTGTTGTGCGACGCGCTGATGTCGTGCGGCATCGTCACCCGCGTCGTCTCGGGCTGGCCCTTCGACGGCACCGGCGACCTCCTGCGCCCTCCTCCGCCCATTGGCAGCCCGGCGAACGCGCTGCTCAGGATCTACGTCAGGGCGGAGGACCTGCCCAGAGCATTGACGGTCTACCGCGACCTCGAGTTTGGGCAAGGCCGGCCGCTCGCCGAAGAGGACGCGCGCGGCGGTCTCTGATCTCTGCCCGGCGCGCTAGAGCTCTGCAAGCTGCTCCCTCAGGAACGTCGCTGCGGTGGCGATGTCGGCCGATGGGTTCTCCCCCACCTCGCGCTCGATGGTGAGGTACCCGTCGTATCCGATCTCCTTTAGCGCGCGCAGGTACTTCGGCCACGGCACTTGCCCCTCGCCCAGCGGCACCTCGCCTCGGTTCGGCCCCGGCCCGTTGCCGTCCTTGGCGTGCGTGTGAGCGATGAGCCCTTCCAGGTCATACGCCCCCTGGACCGGGTCGAAGCCATTCATCACCAGGTTCGCGGGATCGTAGTTCGCCGTGATGCACTTCGCCTTCAGGCTCTTCAGGAACTTCGCCAGCGCCGCGCCCGACTCGGGGCCGGTCTCGCTGGCGAAGACCACGCCGATCGCGTCCCCATGCGCGCCGATCTCCTCCAGCGCTGCGGCCGCGGTGCGCCAGCCCGGGTCGTTCGGGTCCTCCGGGATGCGCCCGATGTGCGAGGTCAGGACCTTCGCTCCCAGCAGTTGGCACAGGTCCATCATCCGCTTCGTCTTCGCCACGTCTTCTTTGATGTGATCGGGCTTGACGAATCCCCGCCCCAGGTCGCCGCAGAGGGCGGCGATCTCGAGCTTCAGGTCCTTCAGCGTGGCGAGGAGGTCTACCCGTTGCGGCTCGGCCGTGATGTCAGGGTCCACTTCGCCCACACTATGGTCCGGGTCATAGTAGGTCAGGTTCGTGGCCCAGATCTGCACGCCGTCCACGCCCAACGCGGCCGCGGCCTTCAGCCCCTCCTGGAAGCCCTTGCGGAATGATGTCGTCATCGCCCCGATCTTCATCGTCGCTCCTCCGCTCAAGGGGCGCGGGCGCAGCCCACGCTTGCTCCGACAGTACGCCCAGCAAGCGAAAGCTGTGTTTCCGCCCCGAGTCTGGCGCTATCTTCGCACTGCCGCCGACAGTCCCCTGCATCCCCGGGGATGACAGGAACTCGACGCGCCGCGAGCGGCCGCGTTGTGTTGGTGCGCCAGTCTATCGTACGGTACAGGTCGTCTCGGCGGTCACGCCGGAGAACACGTCGGTCGCGACGATGCGCCATCTTCCCGGCTCGTCGTTGAGCGCGAGCATGAAGCTGCCCTTCCCCACGCCGCCGCGCGTATCAACGTTGCGGCAGTACAGCGCCTGCTTGCCGGCCGGTGCGAACACCTCGATCTTCACCACGTGGCGTACCGGGCGGGCGGCGCCTGTCTTCGGTCTCACCTCATACCCGACCGCTTCGCCCCG
>Ga0315294_10010667_pt1 | contig 10082 bp, 6 predicted proteins | sample YL17G13_40_MG_FD_203626 | JGI IMG/M metagenome (GOLD analysis project Ga0315294, IMG submission 203626) | Sediment microbial communities from Yellowstone Lake, YNP, Wyoming, USA - YL17G13_40 | ecosystem: Environmental > Aquatic > Freshwater > Lake > Sediment | place: USA: Wyoming | collected...
CTGCCTCAATACTTGCCCCGTCTTTCGCAAGATCGGCGGGCATGCCTACGGCTGGGTGTACAGCGGGCCGATTGGGGCGCTGGTCACGCCGCAGTTTCTGGGCCTAGACAAGGCCCGGGAACTGCCCTTTGCCTCGTCACTGTGCGCCGCCTGCCGCGACGTCTGCCCCGTCAAGATTGATATCCCTGACTTGCTGCTCCACTTGCGCGCCCAGGCGCAGGAACAGACGAAGGCACCGCGGCCGCCGGGCTCGCCGATTGGGGAGCGCACGGCTATGCGCCTGTGGGCGTGGGCCATGGAGCGGCCCTGGGCGTACGCTCTTGGCAGTCGCCTGGCGCGCCTTGGCCAGCAGCTCTTCGCCCGGCAAGGATGGATTCAGAGAGTTCCGTTTTTCCCGCTTTCCCGCTGGACCGAGGGCCGCGACTTGCCCGCTCTCGCGCCCAAATCGTTCCGGGAGCGGTGGAAGGAAATTGCCAGGCAGTGACAAGTGACGAGTGACAAGTGACCAGCCCCCAACAGGAGGCTGACGTGGCTCGTCACTCTAGAGGAAACGAGGTATGCCATGCGCCAACTCAACAGCATTCGCCAAGGAATCATCTTCAGCGTGTTTCTATCGACCTTCTTAGGAGGGCCATCCGTGCTCGCCTTGGGTGCCGACGGCCCGCAGCCCCCGAGGAATCTAAGATGTGAGTATCTCGCGAATCCCCTGGGCATCGACGTGCGCCAGCCGCGCCTTGCCTGGGTACTTGAGCACACGCAGCGCGGGCAGAAACAGACCGCCTACCAGATCTTGGTCGCCACGCGGCCCGAGACGCTCGCGCAAGACAAGGGGGACCAGTGGGACAGCGGCAAGGTGGCGTCGGATGACTCCACGCAAGTGGCGTACAACGGCAAGCCCCTCGCAAGCGGCACCACCTATTACTGGAAAGTCCGCACCTGGGACAAGGACGGTAATCCCAGTCCGTACAGCCGCGCAGCGCAATTCGAGATGGGGCTACTCTCTGCCGAGGAATGGAAAGCGCAGTGGATTGCCGGCGGCAACCTGCTTCGGAAAGAGTTCCCCGTTGCCGCCAAGGTAGTGCGCGCTCGCGCCTATGTTACCGCGCTGGGATACTACGAATTGCGGCTCAATGGCGCAAAGGTGGGCTCGAACGTTCTCGACCCAGCCTGGACGACCTACGAGAAACGCTCCCTGTACACGACTTACGATGTGACCGCATACCTCCAGTCAGGCCCGAACGCCGTCGGCATGATGCTCGGCAACGGCTGGGCGAACCAGAGCTGGGATTGGGGCGATCCCGTCAAGCCTGCCGGCCAATCCCCCCAGCTGCTGGTCCAGTTGGAGATCGAAATGGAGGGCGGGCGACACTTGCAGATCGTGAGCGACAAGTCCTGGAAGGCCGGAAGGGGTCCCATCACGAGCGACAGCATTTACAACGGCGAGACCTACGATGCCCGGTTGGAAATGCCCGGCTGGGACGCGCCGGGTTTCAACGATTCATCCTGGAAGGCAGCGGAAGTCCTGAAGGGGCCGGGCGGTGTGCTCTCGGCCGAGATGATGCCGCCCATCCGCGTGGTGGATACCATCCCGCCCGTCCTGATGAGCAATCCCCAGCCCGGCGTGTACGTTTACGACCTGGGGCAGAACTTCGCCGGCTGGGCGGAGCTTCGCGTCAAGGGTCCGCGCGGAACCGCCGTGAAAATGCGCTTCGCCGAGCTCCTCTATGACAGCGGCATGATCAACCGCGAGAACATCCGCGGGGCCAAAGCCACCGATACCTACATTCTGCGCGGCGACGGCGAGCTGGAGGTTTTCGAGCCTCACTTCACTTACCACGGCTTCCGCTACGTCGAGCTGACGGGTTTCCCGGGAACGCCTGGCCTCGACACGCTGCGCGGCCGCGTGGTGCACAGCGCGGTGGAATCGGTGGGCAACTTTGCCGCGTCCAAGCCGCTTCTGAACCAGATCCAGCGGCTGATTCGTTGGGGATACTTGTCGAACCTGCACAGCGTCCCCACCGACTGCCCGCAACGTGATGAACGCATGGGTTGGATGGGCGACGCTCAGGCCACCGCGGAAACGGCCATGCTCAACTTCGATATGGCCGCCTTCTTCACCAACTTCATTCGGGACATCCGCGACGTGCAGGGACCGGATGGGAGCGTCACCGACACCGTCCCGCACAAGGGCGGTAGCCGCCCGGCTGACCCGGCCTGGGGAACAGCGTACCCGCTGCTTTGCTGGTATATGTACGAGCAGTATGGCGACGTGCGCATTCTGGAGGAGCACTATGACGGTCTGAAGAAGTACGTCGAGTTTCTGCGCAGCAAAGCTCCGGACAACGTCCTGCGCTACAGCTATTACGGCGACTGGGTGGCGGTGGAGCACACGCCCGGCGAACTGGTCTCGGACGCCTACTACTACAAGGACGTGCAGATCCTGGCGAAGGCTGCGGCGATTCTCGGCAAATCGGCCGACGCGCAGGCGTACTCGCAACTGGCGGCGCAGATCAAGGACGCATTCCACCGCGAGTTCTACGACGCGAAGCGCGGCGTCTATGCCAACGGCACGCAGACGGCCCACACGATGGCGCTGTTCTTCGGTCTCGTGCCCGACGATCAGCTTGGCCAGGTGTTGGGACGGCTGACCAACGACATCGTCTATGGTCACGATACCCACATCACAACGGGTTTCATCGGCGTCAAGTACCTGCTGCCTTTGCTCACCCGCACCGGGAGCTCGGACCTGGCCTACGAACTCGCCACCCAGACCACGTACCCTAGCTGGGGTTACATGATCGCGAACGGCGCCACGACGCTGTGGGAACTCTGGCAGAACAGGACTGGGCCTTCGATGAACTCCCACAACCACCACATGTTTGGCAGCGTGGGGGCCTGGTTCTATCAGGCGCTGGCGGGCATCAACCTGGGTGCGGACAGCGCGGGCTACCGGCAGATTCGCATTGAGCCGCAAATCGCTCGCGACCTCACCTGGGCGAGCGGCACGGTCGAGACCGTGCGAGGAACCGTGTCCTCCGCCTGGAGCCATTCTCCGGGTGTCCTCAGCCTGGATGTTACAATCCCTGTAAATAGCCAGGCTAGGATTGTCATCCCCAAAGAGGAAGAGGCAACCGAGCTCGTGCTCCGCGAAGGCGAGCAGGTGGTCTGGGAGAAAGGCAAGTACGTCCCGGGAGTGCCGGGCGTGACGGGCGCCAGCCAGGAAAGGACCGGGAGCATTGTGCTCGAGGTCGGCTCGGGCCGCTATTCGTTCAAGCTGACGATGCGATAGGAGTGTAGCGGCGGCCCCGCCCTGCGGGGCCGGCATCGCCCAGTGGCGGGGTGAAGCCTGCTGCAACAGCCACCCCACTGGCAGACGCCTGCGACGTACGGTAAACTGAGGCCGTCGTTTCAGGACTCGAACTGGAATCAGCGCGCCAGCGCTTTCCTGAATCCCTACGGAGGTTCTGATGGCCTACCCCTGGAAAACGAATAAATGGTTTACCAGCCCGTGGAATTTTCTGCCGCAGGTGCGGAAAGGCTTCAAGTTCCCGCCCAAGATCAAGATCCACGACGTGACGCTGCGCGACGGCGAGCAGCAGACCGCGGTAGTGTTCCGTCGGGAAGAGAAAGTGGAAATCGCCAAGCGGCTGGATGCCATGGGCATCCACCGGATCGAAGCGGGCATGCCGGCGGTCTCGCCACAGGACAAGGCGGCCATCACGGAGATTGCCAGCCTGGGGCTGAAGGCGGAGATCTTTGCTTTCTCGCGCTGCCTCATTCAGGACATCAAGGCGGCCAAGGAATGCGGCTGCAGCGGGGTCATCGTCGAGATTCCCTCCAGCGACCACATCATCCGCAACGCCTACGGCTGGACGCTCGACCGGGCGAGGAAATCTTCCATCGAGGCCACGCTCGCGGCCAAAGAGGAAGGTCTCTACACCGTCTTCTTCACCATCGATTCGACGCGCACGGAGGTGGAGCACCTACTCGACATCGTCGAGCGGGTGGCCACCGAAGGCCACATGGACGCCTTCACTCTGGCCGACAGTTTCGGCGGCACCACCCCCGAGGCGATCTATCACGTGGTCAAGAAAGCCATCAAGCGGTTGAAGAAACCCGTCGAGATTCACTGTCACCAGGACTTCAGCCTGGGTGTGGCCAATACGATTTACGCGCTGGCCGCGGGCGCCTCGGTGGCGCATACCACCATCACCGGCCTGGGCGAGCGCGCCGGAAATGTGCCCATGGAAGACGTCGTGCTCTCGCTGCTTTGCCAGTATGGCGTGGATCTGGGGATCCGCACCGGGATGATGTGCGACGTTTCGCGCTTCGTGCTGGAGCGAGCCAAAGTCACCATTCCGGGCAACCGTCCCATTGTGGGCGACATGCTTTACCAAGTGGAGTCCGGCATCGTCGCGGGCTTCGTGCGGAGAGCGCGCCAGGAACACCCGCTCGAGTACGTGCCCTTTACCGCCGAACTGGTGGGCCAGAAGCCGGTCACGATCGTGCTGGGCAAGAACAGCGGTCTGCCTTCGATTCAGGAATGGTGCGAAAAGCTCAACCTCCAGGCCAGCGAAGAACAGATGCTGGAAATGCTGCGACTGGTCAAAGAGAAGTCGTTCGAGAAGAAGGACCTGCTCACCGAGGACGATTTCAAGGCCATCGTAGGCCAGGTGCTGAAGTAGAGACGGCCCGGGGGGCCGTCTCGTAGCGTCCGGCTTCAGCCGGACAGCCTGTGGCGGCCTGAAGGCCGCCTCTACGCGAGGTAGCAATGTGATTCACAATCTCAGCGAGCTTGTCGAACGCGCGCGCGCGTTGGGCCCGGCGCGGATTGCTGTGGTCGAGGCCCACGATCCGGACGTGCTGGAATGCCTGGCGCAGGCCGAACCCCTGGGTCTGGCCGAGGCTGTCCTGGTGGGTGAGCCGGCCAAGATCGAAGCCGCGGCAAAGAAGGTCGGCTACCGGGTGCGTCCCGAGTCGCTCCTCAAGACCTCGGGCGAAGACGTGTCAATTCGTCAGGCCATCGACCTGGTCCGCGAGGGCAAAGCCAATGTGCTGATGAAGGGCAAGGTCACCACGGCCAACCTCATCCGCGGCATTCTCGACAAGGAACGTGGTCTGCGCACGGGCCGACTGCTCAGCCAGGTGATTGTCTTCCAGGTGCCACATATTCCGCGCTTGATGATTATGACGGATGGCGCCATCAACATTGCGCCGACGCTCGCCCAGAAAGCCGAGATCTGCCGCAATGCCATCGAGGTGGCGCATGCCATCGGCATTACCGAACCAAAAGTGGCGCTGCTCACGGCGCTCGAGTTTGTCAATCCCGACATGCCTGCCACGGTCGATGCCGCTGCCCTAGTGCAGATGAATCGCCGCGGGCAAATCACGGGCGCTTATCTCGAGGGTCCGCTGGCGCTCGACGTGCCGCTCAGCCGCTTTGCCGCCGAGCGCAAGAACATCCACAGTCCACTCGTCGAGGCCACTGATGTTTTCATTGGCCCGGATATCGAGGCCGCCAACATCTTGTACCGCGCCGTTCTCTACTTTGCTCAGGGGAAATCCGGCGGCATCGTGGTGGGCGCCCAGGTGCCACTGGTGTTGCTCTCACGCGCGGAGACACCGGAGACGAAGATTCGCTCGATTTCGCTGGCGCTGCTGGTGATGCACCATCAGCGGCAAGCAGTCGGCGGATAACAGTTGGCAGTCAGCAGTCGACAGTTGCAGCGGACCAAGGGGAGCAAAGAATCGAGATCCGGTAATCGACAATCGGCAATCTTCAATCGGCAATTATCAATCCCCTAGTCCCTAGCACCTAGCACCGTGTTCAAAGAGGTGGCCCCGCGTGAAAGTCCTCGTCCCCAATCTCGGCTCGACGTCGTTGAAGTATCAACTCATCGACATGGAAGGCGAGCGGATTCTGGCTCGGGGCAAGATCGAACGTATCGGCAGCGCGCAGGCCGTGGTCATCACCTGGGATTCCGAGGGCAAGAGTGCGCAGACCGCAGCGGCGATTCCCGACCATCGAACTGCCATCCAAACCCTCATCGAGCGGCTGGGCCAGATCGCCGAGGATCGGCAGGCCATCGACGCCGTGGGCTTCAAGGCGGTCCACGGCGGGCCGCGCTATCGCGGCAGCTTTCTGGTCACGGATGAATTGCTCGCCGCCATGCAGGAGTTCGTGCCGGTAGCGCCCGTGCACAATCCGGTTTACATCCAGGCCATGCAGATCTTCCGCGCCGCCCTGCCAGGTGTGCCGATGGTGGCCGTATTCGAGCCCGGATTCCATGTGACCATCCCCGGCCGCGCCGCGGTTTACGGCGTTCCGTACGAGTGGCTGGAGAAATACGGCGTGCGCCGCTACGGCTTCCACGGCTCGTCGCATCGCTACCTTGCCCAGCGTGTGCCGCAGATGCTGGGCCGCCTCGCCGCGGGACTGCGCCTGGTTTCCTGCCACCTGGGAGGCAGCTCTTCGATCTGCGCCATCCGCGACGGGGAATCGTTCGATTCGAGTTTTGGTTTCTCGGCCCAATCGGGAATGGAACACGCCGCACGCTCGGGCGAACTCGACCCCTTCGCGGTGCTTTACGTCATGGAGAAGGAGAAGCTCACCGCCGCCCAGGTGAGCGAAATCCTCTGTAAGAAGAGCGGGCTGCTGGGCATCTCCGGTGTGAGCAGCGACCTCCGCGATATTGAGGAGGCGGCCGCGAAGGGCAACACCCGCGCGGCGCTCGCCATCGATGTGCTGGTTTACGAGGTCAAGAAGTACATCGGCGCTTTCGCGGCGGCGATGGGTGGCCTCGACGCCGTAGCGTTTGCCGGCGGCATCGGCGAAAACTCCTGGCGCGTGCGGCAAGAGGTGTGCCGCAACCTGGCATTCCTCGGTATCGAGCTGGATGAAGAGAAAAATCGCCTGCCCTCGAACGACGACCGCGTGATCTCGAATGCTGACTCCAAGGTCGCTGTGCTCGTCGTCTATACCAACGAGGAGATCATCGTAGCGCGCGAGACGGTGCGCGTGCTGGCGGAGCAGTAGAGACAGCCCGGCGGGCCGTCTTGCAACGGTGAGGACGTGCGTGTCAGCAACGGGATGAGACCATGAAACTCGTTAACTTTGAGCTGGAAGGCGAGCAGTGCCTGGGCGTAGTGAAGGGCGAACTGGTGGTGAATTTGCCGGTTGCCTTCGACCTGGTGGTCGAGCGCGTTATCACGTTCAAGGCAGGGTCCACCCGCAGCAAAGCCCGCCATATCGTCCTGCAATCAGGCCCCATGCCTCAGGACATGATCCAACTCGTCCAGCGGGATGAGACCTGGTTCATGGCTCTTGATGAGATGTTGAGTGGCGTAGTCGATTTCTTTCACGGCGACCCCGCGCTTGGCCGCCTGTTCATCCCCCTGGAAGAGGCGCGGTTGCGCGCGCCCATCCCCCGCCCCGGCAAGATCGTTTGTGTGGGTCGCAACTACGCCGAGCACGCCCGCGAACGCGGCGCGGAGCTTCCCGCTCAGCCCATCTACTTCCTGAAGTCCAACAACACGATTTGCGGTCCGGGCGACCCTATCGTGCTGCCGCCAGGCTCAAAGCAGGTGGACTACGAGGCCGAGTTCGCCGTCGTCATCGGCAAGGGGGGGAAGAACATTCCGCAGGAGGAAGCATACGAGCACATCGCCGGATTCATGATTCTGAACGACGTCAGCGCGCGCGACATGCAATCGCAGGATAAGCAGTGGTTTCGCGGCAAGAGTTGCGATAGCTTCGCGCCCACTGGCCCGTGGATTGTCACCGGCGACGAGGTCCCCGATCCGCACAGCCTGCGCATTTCGCTCACCCTCAACGGCCGGACGATGCAGGACGCGAACACGCGCGACATGATCTTCCAGGTCCCCTTCCTGGTGAGCTACCTTTCGCAGACCCTCACCTGGGAAGCGGGCGATATTCTCTCGACCGGCACGCCCGAAGGCGTGGGCGCGCACCAGACCCCGCCGGTCTTCCTCAAACCGGGCGATGCCGTGAGCATCACGGTGGAGAAGGTCGGGACCCTCACGAACCCCGTCGCGGAACCGCAGTGATTGGGCCGTATGGCATCACGGTGAACGTTGTGTCACCTGGACCGATTCAGACGGGCTGGATGTCCCCGGAGTTGGTGAGCCAAGCAGCCGAGGTGACTCCTCTCGGGCGGGTCGGGCAGCCGGAAGATGTCGCGGAAGTGATTGTCCTTCTGGCTTCCGAACAGGCCCGCTGGCTCACTGGCCAGTTGCTCTACGTCGGCGGCGGCCATCGGATGCCCCTGTAGCTGGAGAGAACTTTCACGACGTCCTCAAGGTATATTTGTCCACTTGGAAATTTTTACACGGTGTGGCTTTTTGACACACAACGCCTCCCTTTTCAGCTTTGTTTCGGTCTGGTCTTACCCCTAACCAATTGAAGAGAAACCAATTAATAAAAAGTGTCTCACCAGTCCCACTGTTCTCAGTAGTCCCATTTTGAAGGATATAGAGGTTCGGCGGACAACACTGGCTCGGCGACCGGGAAGGCAGCTCGCGCTGCGCCATTCCCGAGACCACAGGTGCAAAGCCGGCCATCTGTAGTCGACAATCGGCAATCAACAATGCCCCGGCGCGGCTACCCAGCAAGGCCTGAAACCGATATAATGGGCATTTGGCAAAGCCACACCGGAGGCACTCTTAATGCAGCTACCCGAATTCACAAACGAGCCGTTGAGCGATTTCAAGAACAATCCCGAGCACTTCCGGCGCATGAAAGAAGCCATCGAGACGGTCGGCAAGGAGTTGGGGCGCGAATACGACTTGGTGATTGGCGGCGAGCGGGTCACGACGCAGAACAAGCTCATTTCCTACAACCCGGCGCAGAAGGACCAAGTGGTAGGGACCTTCTCCAAGGCCGACGCCGTGCTGGCGGAACGCGCCATCCGCGCCGCCGACGAGGCTTTCAAGACCTGGAGCCACACGCCAGCGAAAGCGCGTGCCGAACTGCTGTTCAGGACGGGCAAGATCCTGCGCGAGCGGAAGTACTACTATTCGGCTTGGCTGGTTTATGAGGTCGGGAAATCCTGGGCGGAAGCCGACGCCGACGTCGCCGAGTCCATTGACTTCACCGAGTATTACAGCCGCGAGATGCTGCGGCTCGACAAGCCCCAGAGGCTCGTTCCCGTTCCGGGCGAGAAGAACTACCTGCGCTATATCCCTCTGGGGGTAGGGGCAGTGATTCCGCCGTGGAATTTCCCCATGGCCATCCTGGCGGGCATGACCCTGGCCTCGATTGTCGCCGGAAACACCGTGGTACTGAAGCCGTCGAGCGATTCGCCGGCCGTCGGCTACAAGTTCTTCGAAGCGTTGGAGCAGGCCGGGATGCCGGCCGGGGTGGTCAACTTCTGTCCTTGCCCGGGCGGCCAAGTAGGCGACGTCATTGTGGGCCATCCGCGCACGCGCTATATAGCGTTCACCGGCTCGAAAGACGTGGGGCTGCACATCAACGAGCTGGCCGCGAAGACGGCTCCGGGGCAAATCTGGATCAAGCGCGTCATCGCGGAGATGGGGGGCAAGGACTCCATCATCGTGGATAGCGAAGCGGACGTGGACGCCGCCGTCGAGGGCGTGACCCTCGCGGCGTTTGGCTATCAAGGCCAGAAGTGTTCCGCCTGCTCGCGCGCCATCGTGGACGAGAAAGTCTATGACGTGTTCCTGGAGAAACTGAAGGCCCGCGTCGAGAAGATCAAGGTGGGGCCGCCGGTGGACCCGGGGGTCTTCATGGGCCCGGTCATCAACGCCAGTTCCAAGAAGTCCATCCAGGAGTACATCGAAATCGGCAAGCAGGAAGGCCGGCTGATCACGGGCGGCGGCGAAGTGCCGGGGCCCGGACACTTCCTCGAGCCCACCGTGATTGCGGACCTTCCGCCCAGGGGCCGCATCGCCCAGGAAGAAATCTTTGGCCCCGTCCTAGCCGTCATCAAGGCCCAGGATTTCGACGAGGCGCTGGAAATCGCCAACAACACCGAGTATGGTCTGACCGGCGCCGCGTACACCAAGAACCGCGCGAAGCTCGATAGGGCCGCGGAGGAGTTCTT
>Ga0315294_10010668_pt1 | contig 10082 bp, 8 predicted proteins | sample YL17G13_40_MG_FD_203626 | JGI IMG/M metagenome (GOLD analysis project Ga0315294, IMG submission 203626) | Sediment microbial communities from Yellowstone Lake, YNP, Wyoming, USA - YL17G13_40 | ecosystem: Environmental > Aquatic > Freshwater > Lake > Sediment | place: USA: Wyoming | collected...
CTGTTACTGAGCCGCTGACATCAATAAATAAATCAATACGATGTTTCTTCTGCGGCTCCATCATAGTGCCTGGAAGCATTCCATTATTAGGATTAAGACTAATCATAGCTCGTGGTCTTCTAACCCAGCTATTGCCAATATCGTCATCAGTACCACGCATCAGTTTCTTTCCAGTAAGCTTGAAAAATACTTTACTAAAATTAAAGATGGCCCTAGCTAATCCAATAAGTTGATGACCTTGGCGATTTACTCCTGTACCTGCGCCTCTTCTTTCAATATCTTGCTGATTAATTTCTGGTGGATTATTGTTGTTATTTGTGAATGAATCAATCAGCCTGTCAGAAGCGTTTTCCACATTAGGAGAGTCTGGATCATGTTCTTCATGGTTGTCAAGTTGACTAGACAATTCTTCAGGTGGTGTAGGTAGTAGCATCACTTTCTTATAAACTTCTTCCAATGTCATTTCACAAGTATTTACGCCAATAGTATTAATTCCAGAATAGAAGGAATATTGAAATTGATCATAGAAATTTTCATTAACTTCTGATTCTTTGATAACTTCTACTAACAAATCATTAACAATCATATCTGCTGCAATATTACGGGCTACTCTATTGCGGAGTAAATGTCCAATTTGGATATGTTTTAGAATATAATGAAGGCATTCGTGTAGAATAATAAAAGCAAATTCATTAGGATGAAGTGTGTAGCAATTCGTTACATTAATCTTCCAAAGATATTCGCCCCTGCCCGTTAAACAAAGAGACATGATTGGCGGTTTCTCTGTTACATAAATAATATTACGTTCACTAAAAACACTTAATGCAATGTTTGCTAAACCAAGGTCATCAATAATGACACTAACAGATTTATTAAATACTTCTTTAGTTCTTTCTACCATTACTTCTTTATTCATTAGATTTGTCCTAATGCTTTTGCAAGGGCTTCTTGATTGAGTTCCTTTTGCGTTTGCACTAACCCTTGAATTTTTGCATTTGCTCTAGTAGCAGTGTTATCAAGATTACCAAATGCAGGAGCAAGCTTTGTAGTGAGAATCTTGAAATCTTGCAGAGCAAGAGTTCCACTCATTACGCTGCTAGCAGCCATTTCAGAATCATTATTAAACAGCATAATAGTTTCACCGATATATTCTAGGCGGCGAGGGGTAATAACTTTTCGCTTATCGTCACTTAATTCTAGTGCCCATTCAACAAGCGTCCTACCAATAAACTTATCAAAACGAGTCTCAAAGAAAGCTACTGAATAAACACTAGGAAGATCAAAGTAATTATGAAACCTATCAAGTAGGGTAGGATCAAGATCATCAACATTGTAGTTTTGATTAGGGGGATTCATTGCTGCCCAACACATCTTGAGCCGCTTAAACTTGCGACCCTGAACACTCCCGAACTGAATAAGCTCAAGCAGCCCATTAAGAACCTTGCTATGACTAGGACGGTTAATCTCATCAATAAAGAATACATCATAATTATCCAGATCAGAGTCATGGATAAATTCTACCAATCTCTTAACAACATCGACTACGGGGATGCCGGCCAAGTCAGCATAAGGATCCAGTGTAGCCGCATTCATATGCTTCATGCGAAGATTAAGCCAATCAGAAATTTGTAATGTAATGCGAGTCTTTCCTATGCCGTGGCCGCCAACAAGAAGAACATTACGATGCATCTTCATTAGATTAAACAGTTTACACATTGTCTTATCGTTATTATATGGGGCAGGAGGAAAATCAGGAATAGAATTGGGACGAGTGGTTGTATTAATAGTGGTTAGGCTTTTCTTTGGTGTAAGTCCCATTATTTTGCTGTCTCCTCTTCTGCTTCAATGTATCTTTTAATATCTCTTGCAATTTCCTTAATTATTTCTCTTCTAATATCTGGGTGAACTTGATATTTTTTAGGTATAAGCGGGTCGTTATCTTCAAAATATTTTCTAATACCTTTTTCAATCTTACTAATAGTTTTTCGACAAGAGCGTGACGTTGCCATTATTTTGCCGTCTCCTCTTCCTCTGGTGGAGCTTGCATAGCCCTTCCGAATTTAATTAGACTGCTTTGTTCTGCCCGTCTAAGAGCGGCACGCATCAGTCTCATTAGGGCAACGGGGAAAGTCATCTTCATTGACGAAGCTTTATTATCCAAATCAATATACTGAACAAGGAAATGTTCCAAAGTAGGATTAAATATAATACGAAACTTAGTACGTCCCATCATCTCTTCTGCTAGACAAATAGCGCCATCCTCTAATATCTTATACCATTTAGCAAAAGACTTGGCATGGTCTTTTTCCTTACCCTTGCCAAGCTGCTTCTTCTTTTGATTTTGATTACGATTAAGTTGTTCAATAACAGAAGCCTTTGGTGTTAATCCCTTTGGTTTCTTAGGAACCAATCCCTTTGGCTTCTTAGGAATAAGTACACTCTTGGGGCTACTGCCATCATCATCAAGGCGCGGACAAAGCTTACGTTTTGATCTAGGCGTAAGCTTTATCTTAGCCTTTTGATCCTGATAAGGTGCCCCCTTCGGCACTAGTGGCATTTAACCAATATCTCTTGTTGCAACAGTAGTTTCTTCAGCAATACTCTCAACAGTATTGCTATTAATACCACGTCTACTAGCAGCTTGCTTTATCTCGTCCATTGATACTCCTGCCATAGTTGCAAGCTCCTTAATGGACAACTTACCAGCCTTTTCTGCACTAGATGCAGTAAGCATTTGCTCCTGCTCAAATGCCTTGCGAGCAAGGACATCTTCGATACGAAGATCAATAGTGTTATCAGCAATGAAATGAACGACAGTAACCCTTTGCTTTTGACCTTGACGATCAACACGATCAATGAATTGCGTACATCTATTTGGGTTCCATGGCTTATGAATAAGAATAACACGATGACAGTTACCTTGAAGATTGATACCTGCTCCTGCGGAAACAATACCTAGTAATCCTACCTTGATAGTACCATCATTAAGACCAGCCTTGACCTTATCAATTTCCTTGAGCCCCGTGGTCTTACCACTAAGCTCTTGAATTTCACTAGGAAGAAAATCAGAGAAGCGTTCAAACAACATATCCTTAAGACGCGGGAAGATGCTACGGAATTCTGCACCAATAATAATAGTGCTCTTATCCTCACCACCAAGCCATTCTTCTACCAGATCAACAATAAGCTCAAGCCTATCTTCGTCGCCACAATAAGTGGGATCAACAAGGCGAGGACTAACGGCAGTTTGCCGCTGTCTAACGATACTAGCAAGAACATTCTTAGGATCCCTAAAGCTCTGATTGCGAGGATCCATCATATTAACAAGCTCTTCAAGAGTCATTTCAACAGCCTTGATGTACCACTTGGACTGTTCCAGCCCCATCGTGAATACCTTTTCATATTCGTGACGCTCAGGAGGCAATTCTGCATCGACATCACTATCAGTTTCACGCTTAACATAAATAATCGGAGCGATGCTTTCCTGCATCTCATTCAGATTATCATAAACAGTACCAGAACGACCAGTGCTAAGGGTTGTAACCTTGGTAGTAAATCGCTTCTTCCACGATCTAGCAGTACCAAGTTGATTATGGCGAAGCAGATCAATCAAGTTATATGCATCGTTTACAACATCATTAGGAAACGGTGTCGCATCGAGCATGAATACATACTTCCTATCTTCGATAATAGACTCAGTGGTTTCTCGCATATTAGTTTGACGATTACGAACACGAGATCCCTCGTCAAAGAAAATAGCCATATCCTTATTCTCATTATAAAATTCAATCATCTCTGGCATTTTCCTAATCAATGGACCGTAAGAACAAATAACAAAGTCAGCAACAGCAGCCTCGCTCATATGGTGAAGCCGCTCATCCTGCGTGCCGTGCAGAATAACAATAGACGCACTAGGCCAGAGCTTACGAATCTCACGTTCAAAGTCAGTAATAATCTTTTCCTTAGTAAATACAATAGAGCCCTTAATCAAGCCCATCTTCTTTGCAATATAGGTGAACAGGATTGCAATATAGGTCTTGCCCAGGCCGGTGCCGAATGCAAGCACGCCACGTTCGGCCTGCAACATCCAGTTAACGCCCTTCCATTGATATTCATGCGGGGGAATATTGGGATTAATATCTGGAATATCAATCTTAATGGTGCTATTCTTAGCATCCATGATAGCCGCAAGCTTCTCCGGCGGAAGAACATTTTCGAGGTCTGTAATATAATCCTTAATGTTTGAAATACTAAGCATCTTACGCTTCTTAAGATGCTCTTCAATAGCTTCAAAGATACTAGACATAGCAATGTCGCCAGCGTTTAGCTTATCGAGAAGCTTAGACAAATGATAAACAACTGTTTCAATCGTGGTGCCAAAAGATGCACCACTATTTTCTTCATATTCTTGGCCGAAAGTATGCGGGCGAATAAGACTAAGGAGGGCAGCAGTTTGGCTTTCTCGGCTATGCTTCTTAACAGAAAGAAGCAACTGCTCCATGTTAGGATCGGAATGGAATACGGGGATACCAAGGATAGGTAGACGATAGCCTCCCCGCTTAACACGAACATTGATAGTAAAATCATATGCATTAAAATAATGTGAGACATCCTTGTCAATACCAATATCAAGGCTGCCGGCAACCTTCTTTCCCTTGGATGCAATAAACCGAATAAACCCGGCTTCGTAAAGCCATGCAGCGACGAGTAGCGTTGCTGCCTTACTCATCGGCATATCACCAGAAAGAATACGTCTCATTTCAACAGAATTGATTAAAACACTGGCACGATTGATTCGTGCCTTCAGCGGTGCGATCTTATCATGTGTCTTAACAATACTTGCTGCGAGATTGCTACCTGGCTTCATTTGTAATGAATCTCCTAAAGCCGTCTTTCATGTTGTCTTTAATATTATTTGAATTTAGAACATGATGAATTAAATTTGGAATTTTATATAGACCATCTTTGCATTCTTCTCTGAGCATTGGGGAAATCTTCCCTTCATTATTTTCAAACGACATCATTACCATGTCAGCATCTTGATGCTTAAACACAGTGTCTTCTTCGGGATCATTAATTAATTCAACAAAATCACGGAGAGTATGTCTAATACTTCTGCTTGACCTATTGTAATTACTAACACAATGTTCTAATATATCTTTAAATGATTCTAAGGTCAAATCAATCTCTGTTAATCCATATGTGCTATGAGCAGGAGAGAAAAACGCAGCTACATTAATACCGTTAGAGATCAAATAAAATGGCATCATTGCTGCGACAATCATAATGTCTACCTGTAGATCGTTTGTTCTATCTACCACCGGAATTCTATCAATAATAAAACATACCTTATTGGGATAATTTGGAACAAAGTCAGTAAACACTGAAATGATTTCCTCATAACGCTTTCGTTCTTCAAACATATGAAAATAATCAACGATATATTCAAACGCTTCAATAGTTTCCTTAACAACAGGACGGTCAATAAAACCTAATACATTAAACATTCTTCCGGGACCAATAATCCAATGCCAGTGTGCTTGGAAACATTCTGAATTAAATGTGCGGATTGCATCTGTTAGATTAATTCCATCGACTGAAATGATACCACCATTCTTTTCTGCATCGTTTAATAGTTGAAGCCTTTTAGTAATCTTTACCATTCTATTATCATCAACGGCATCACCTGACTTAATAGCTGCCTGTATCATCTTTGCCTTTTCGACAAGGCTATCTCGCTCTGCCTTGTCGAACTTAATAATTCCTGGCATTACTGCCACTAATGCGTCAAGCAACCACACTAGATAAAACACTGCTTGAAATTCATATCGTAATGAATTACGCATCTTTCTAAACATTGGAGCCTTAAGAATAATATTATTAAACAATGTTTCAATACATGATGGTGGATTTTCCACTACAACATTCTTGCCATATAACATATGAGAAATCATAATCCTAGCAGCGTCTCTATATCCGAGACGTTCTCTCAATGTATATTCAATATCGCTGCTAGACTTACATCCAAAATTATGTGTGTTTGTAAACAAATCCAATATTCTATCAATACGTTCTAGAGCTACACTATTGATCATCTTAGACCTTGATACCCTTTGCGTTTGCAAAGGTCTTCTTCATGGTCTTTGCTTCATCAAGAGCAGAGAATAGCGGAGCATGAGCCTTATTGGCGGGATTCTTTCCATCAGTAAGGGCAATAAGTTCTGCCTCTACTTCGCTAGTAGAATTAATACAATCAACAACAACATCGTCGAGACTCCAATTGGTAGGAATAGTATTGTCCCAATAGTTAGGAGACTGATTATTGGCGACAGCAGAACGAGCTTGGCTGTAGCGAGTACGAATCTTAGCAAGCTTATTAATAAATTGCTGTGCCACGCCGGCAAAATTACTAACAATGGAATCAACAATACTTACGAAATCATCACGGCGAGAAGCATGATACCATGCGCTATCAAAAATACCAAGGTCCTCAACGGTTACCTTCTTGTGTCCATTAATAAATGCAACAGCCCTAACAACAGAAAGCATAAGATAAATTCGTTGTGGAATAAAGTCATCACTAAGCTGACTCTGAAGAGTAGTTACGATCTCCAGAAGCTTTGCCTTTGCATCATCAGCAAATTCCAGCTTATTTGCAAAAGAAGAAGCAGACTGAACGCTGCTATACCTGATAATGGTATCAGCGCAAACTGGATACGGATTGCGAAACAAACTATCAACATCATTGAAAGCTGGCAATCCAGGAATCATGATACTGAATACGGTATCGTTCATAACCCTAGAAAGGTTAGAACGATCACGCATAATCATAAACTTTGAATATTCGTTTTCCTTAATAACATTAGTCAGAAACAAATGAACTACTTGCATCATATCATGAATAGGATTCTCCTCAAAAATAGCAACGGGAACATCTGCTACCATAGCAGCGAGAAGTGAAAGAATAGTGCGACGATGACGTTCAGGATAATTCTCAACAATCTTACGCATACGAGCAGAAACCTTATCAGGATCAACTGTCTTAACATTGTTAGTAACAGCAGGGGACTGAGTGGAAACACTCTGATTTACATTCAACTTAGGCTGTAGACCCATGATGATAGTCCTCCCTCTAGAAAGCCGGGGCGATATTGCTACCGCCCCGGCTTTCTCAGTGTTCTGTATTGTTGTTACTTATCAGCCTTCGTCTTCTTCATCAGCATCATCGCCATCGTCTTCTTCCTGAGAAGACTCATCAGCTTCGCCTTCGCTATCACTATCATCGTCCTCATCTGCATCACTATCGTCTTCAGTAGCTGTCTCATCAGTGGTTTCTTCGTCAGTACTATCGTCTCCATCATCTCCGCTTTTCATTGCAGCGGGATCACCAACCTCCTTCTTAACTTCATCCCAAATAGTTTCAGCAGTAGCCAATGGAATAATCTGAGAAACAGATGGTGGAGTAGAGGTAATAGGCTCGGCAATCATTCCAGTCTTCAGATCAATAGTAATTTCCTTGGGCTCTTCTGGCTTGGCAACATGCGCCTTAGTATTCATAAGCGTAGTAAGCCGATCCTGCAACTTACTAACCGCTTCAGCAAGCGATTCATTCGCTGCACGGGCGGTATTAACTTCATCAAGAAGCTCTTCACGGGTCATCTCAGTAGGAAGCTTGATAACAGGAATAGCATTAAAGAACTTACTAAAAACCAGCGAAGCAAATTGACCAGGCACATTGAATTCATGCTCATTAAGCAAATGAGTCAAAAGCCTGAGACTAAAAACCATATTGAAATTCTTACCGATAACGATTTCAACATAATTGTATGGAGCATCAATCATCATACCACAAAGAGGACATGCGGCATTCTCAGCAAGATCCTCATAATCATTTTCCATCTCTTCACAAGCAACATCATCAAACATCTTCACATAAATAGGCTGGATGCTATGATTGAAAACAATCTTAGCCTTAATACGCAAAGCAATATTTAGGGCAAACGATGCAAGGATATTGCGAATATCGGCTGGCATATCCATAGCAGAATTATGAAGTTCTGTACTACCTGGCTTTGCCTCAAAAAGAAAATAGGTCTTAACCTTTACATCATCATTACGTTTTGCACTGACCATTGAAGTAGTAACAGGAGCAGAAATAACTGCTGGCTTTCCCTTGGGTTGGAGCGTTGTCTTTGTCATGTTTCATCTCCTATGATGTTGCCAATGCTTAGGTTGCGAGCTAGTTTCGTTTCCAAACAATTAATAATTTCATCAATTTCAGTCACAATTATCCGACTGATTTCAATCAGGTTGTATTTGTTAGTATAATATCCATATGTCAACTTCATTATTTGAAGTTGAGCGATATATTTTCCAATAAGGTTATTATTGATTCGCTCCCTAGTCAGGACGCGCTTGTAGTATGCGGTCCTTATCTTGAAGGACCGCACGATCTGATATTCCATGATGTTATGAAGGAACGCAAAGGAATTTATATCTCCGCCACGGCTTTTGATAGCAGGCTTAATACCGAGTGTGATATTAAGCTTTGCTAGAAACGACTGCAACTTAACAATTAATGATGCATATTTACTATCAATGTAATAGGATCCGCCTTTCAATACTTCTATTGCTGCGAATCCATGGTTTGTCATACAATCAACAACACACTTACGAGCTTCATCTCCGGCAATATGTGTAAGCGAATGCGTATATGCTGTATTAATAAAATTTACGACATCTGGATTTGCCGTAGGATCAGAGAACATGAACGGTCCGTCTGCATCATATGGTGCAAATAAAAGAATATTAGTTTTCTTAAATCTAACATCGCCGTCCCGATAGAATTGCTTAGTAAGACGATACTTATCATTCGCTAGTCTTGTAACGATAGTTAAACTACCATCGGGACGGTGACTAGCGAATTCGCTTCTCATCATTTCAGCCGCAACATTCCATCGCTTCTTGGGATTTGGCTCAACTGTATCATTCATAATAACATGAGTTGTAGGAAGATTATGCTGCTTCCAAAGCTGGACAAACCTTCTGCGTTCAATATCAATTTGAATATTTAATCCCCATGATACAAAGAAGCCATAGCAATTTGTTGCATCATAAATATTACCGTTGCCGTCCGTAAGATGATTCCTTTTAGGTATTAGTCCGCCATTTTTCTTTGGGATTAATGGCATTAATAATATACCTCCTTCTTCCTATGAAGCGGGGGAGCACCGTTGTTCACCCCAGCACTCCCCCGCTTCATCAGGAAGCTTGCTTATCTACTTGCCGATGATGTTGATCACGCTGCTTCGGGCTTGTCGAGAAGCAGGCAGAGGTAGGTGGCCTCCCCCAGCGTAATCGTCGCCTTCTCCTTCGTGGAAAGGATGAAGACCTCCAGAGACTTGTTCTTGGTATCGACGCTCTTCACCTTGATCTTCTGAACGCCGCCCTCACCATCGAAATAGATATAGCACTTTCCGCCTTCCGGCTTCGTGTCCTTCTTGAAACGCTTCACCAGTTCATCCCACGCGGGACCAGTGGGGGGCTCTTCAGCCTCATCATCAGTAGCCTCTTCACCAGCTTCATCACCATCGTCATCGCCGTCACCATCATCAGTAGCCTCACTGGCCTCATCACCATCATCATCGGCAGTCCCCTCTGCCTCATCATCATCAGGATCACCGGCGGTTTCAGTCTCCTCATCGCCATCATCATCACCACCAGCCTCGTCATCATCATCAGTAGCAGCAGGAGTCTCTTCGTCGCCATCATCATCAGTGGCGGCCTCGTCATCATCCTCATCCTTCACCACGGGAGCAACCTTCTTCGGGCGTCCAGGCCCCCGCTTGACCTCAGTAGCGGGCTTCTCCTCTTTCACCTTGGGAAGCTCAACGGTGACCGTAATAATCTGACCATCAATAGGCCAACCCTTGAACGTCTTGTCACCAAACTTGAATTCGGCAGTCTTTGCCTCGTTCCACTTCGAGAGACAAATTCCAAGACCATCATTGAGCACCATGCCAACAGAGTTGTCTGCCATCATACCAGGCGGAACAACTTCGACCTTCAGTTCAGCATCACCA
>Ga0315294_10010669_pt1 | contig 10081 bp, 5 predicted proteins | sample YL17G13_40_MG_FD_203626 | JGI IMG/M metagenome (GOLD analysis project Ga0315294, IMG submission 203626) | Sediment microbial communities from Yellowstone Lake, YNP, Wyoming, USA - YL17G13_40 | ecosystem: Environmental > Aquatic > Freshwater > Lake > Sediment | place: USA: Wyoming | collected...
TGAGACGGCGCAGCCAGAAAGGCAAGTATCTGAGTTGGGAGAGAATGCAGAGACTGATACAGACCTGGATTCCTCCCGCCCAGTTGCTGCACCCATACCCGAACCAACGCCTGCGCGTCAGTTATCCAAGGTAGGAGCCGTATGAGGTAATGCCTCGCGTACGGATCTGTGCGGGGGGCACCCGGCAACGGGTGTCCCTACCGCGATCCCGATCGGGCAGGGCGTGTCTTGAGGGATTTGCCAACTCCTGGCGCTGGGAAGAGCCAGGCCGATGGGTTCTTGGCTTCTTATTTGTCGCGGAAGTTTGGATTGGGCTTGGGCATCTCCGCGCCCACCCTGTCGCGCCATTCATGGAGCATTTTCCGGAGCTTGTCCTTTGTCTCCGGCATCTTCGACGAAAGGTCGTGGTCTTCGCGGATATCCTCTTTTGTGTTATAGAGTTCGACACGCATATCCTCATAGAACTCGATCAGCTTGTAGTCGCCCGCCCGCACCGCCCCCGCCGGACGGTGTCCCGACCCGTGGTAATGCGGGTAGTGCCAATAGACGGCGGGGCGACCGAGGGCCGGGGCGGTTCCCTGGAGGAGCGGCACGAGGCTGACCCCGTCCATGTGCTGGGCGGGTTTTGGCGGAAGACCGGCCATCTCCAGCATGGTGGGGTAGAAGTCCGTCGAGATCACCGGTTCCGAGCAAGTACTCCCGGGCTTGGTGACGCCCGGCCACTTGATGATCATGGGTTCACGGATCCCGCCCTCATAGAGCCACCCCTTGCCCGCGCGCAGGGGGCGGTTGGAGGTGGGGCGGCTGCCCGCCGTGGAGAGGCCGCCGTTGTCCGACATGAAGATGATCGCGGTGTGATCGGCGATCTTCAGCTCCTTGAGCTTCTCAAGCACCCGGCCGACGTTGGTGTCCATGAGTTCGACCATCGCGGCGTAGCGGGGATCGTCCTGATACTCCCTGTTCTGCTTGTCCCCTTCTTTCTGGAATCTCGGGTTTGGATTGGGCGGCAGGGCGGCGGCTTTCTTCCTGTATTTCTCGATGACCTCCGGCTTGGCCGAGATCGGTTCATGAACGGTGTAGTGGCAGAGATAAAGGAAGAAGGGTCCCTGCTTGTTTTCCTCGATGAACCGGATGGCCTCCGCGGCCAGGCGGTCCGTAAGATACTCGCCCTTGGGGCCGTCCGGCAGGTTTTCCATCCCATAGGGGCTGAAGTAACCGTGCCAGGGGTGTCCCCAATGGCAGCCTCCGAGGTTCACGTCGAATCCCTGGTTCTCCGGATAATAACCCTTGGAACCCAGGTGCCATTTCCCGATGAAACCGTTTCTATACCCGGCGGGTTTCAGCGCCTCGGCGATGGTCTCTTCGGGAAGGGGAAGATCGTTCAGGATGGGAACCGAAAGCAGGCGCTCGCTACGCTGCTCGCCGGGGATGTAGTCGGTGATGTGAAGCCGAGCCGGGTACTTTCCGGTGAGGATGCTCGCGCGCGTGGGCGAGCAAACCGGGCAGGCCGCATAAGCGTTTGTGAACCGCATTCCCTCGGCGGCGAGGCGGTCCAGGTTGGGGGTTTCGTAGAAAGCGCCGCCGTAGCAGCCCAGGTCCATACATCCCAAGTCGTCAATGAGGATGAAGACGAAGTTCAAGGGCCTGGGGGAGGACTCGGCTTCGGACTTTGAAGCGCTGCGTCTCGCGCAACCCGGAATGGCCAGCGCGGCGGCGCCGACGCCGAGGAGTTTCAGAAAATCCCGGCGGTTGGTGCTGTTGGAAAGCACGGATTTCTCCTTCTAATCCTCGATCCTTCATCTGTTGCACCCCTTCGGGGTGCGCATCATTGAATCGGCGACCTTTCCGGGGGTTCCCTTCGGTCACCCCCGGCTACTCAGATTGGACCGCTCCGCGGTCCCTTTTTCGAAGAAATCCGATTCTCTCCTATGATGGCGCTCTCGCCGTGAAGGATCGAGGTTCTAATCCTATTTTTTTTCTCCAGGAAGCGGCACGGACTTGCCGGCGCTCTTGGCTATTGCGTCCTTGTGTCCTTGTGTCCTTTTTGTCCTTGTTGTCGTTGAGGTCCTTTTTGTCCTTGTTGTCGTTGAGGTCCTTTTTGTCCTTGTTGTCGTTGAGGTCCTTTTTTCGTGAGAGTCTCATGGTTCGGCGGCCATTGTCCCCTCGAAACCTATGCGCTCAGCGCCTCGCGCACTTTCGCGGCGAGGGCCTCCACGGAGAACGGCTTCTGGAGGAAATGAACCCCTTCCTCCAGGATGGCTCGATGGGCGATGACGTTGGCGGTGTAGCCGGACATGAAGAGGGATTTCAGCCCCGGCCGCAGGGCATTGAGGCGTCCCCAGAGGTCGCCGCCGCTCATCTCCGGCATCACGATGTCCGTGATCAGCAGGTGGATGTCTCCCTTATGTTCCTCGACCAGCCGGATCGCCTCCTGGGGGCTGCCGGCCGCCAGAACGGTGTAGCCGAGGCGTTCGAGAAGCCTCCTGCAAAGTGTGAGCAACGCCTCTTGGTCCTCGACGAGCAGGACCGTCTCCGTTCCTGTCGCCGGCTCTAGCGATTCGCGTTTTTTGCCGCCCGCCGCCGCCTTGGCCTCATGCGGGGGCAGGTAGATTCGAAATGTCGTCCCCTTTCCCGGCTCGCTGTACACGTTGATGAAGCCGTTGTTCTGCTTGACGATGCCGTAAACGGTGGCCAGTCCCAGGCCGGTGCCTTCGCCCGACTCCTTTGTGGTGAAGAAAGGCTCGAAAATGTTGGCCAGCGTTGCCTTGTCCATGCCGCAGCCGCCGTCGCTGACCCCCAGCATCACGTATTGCCCCGGCCTGAATCCGGGATGGGTATCGCAGTAGGCTTGGTCGAATTCCTCCTTGCCGGTCTCGATGGTGACTTTCCCGACGCCGGCGATGGCGTCGCGGGCGTTGACGCACAGGTTGGCCAGGATCTGGTCTATCTGCCCTGGGTCCATTTTCACCGCGTGTAGGTCGCGGCACGGCTTCCACAGCAGGTCAATGTCCTCACCGATCAGCCGTCCGAGCATTTTCAGCATTCCGGCGACCGTGTCGTTGAGGTCCAGCACCCTGGGCGCGATGGTCTGCTTGCGGGCGAAGGCCAGGAGCTGCCGGGTCAGATCGGCCGACCGTTGCCCCGCTTTCTTGATTTCCAGGAGGTTTTGGCCCAGCGGGCTGTCGGGAGCGGCCTCCCTCAGGGCCATATCGGCGCCCATGAGGATGACTTGGAGCATGTTGTTGAAATCGTGGGCCACGCCTCCGGCCAGGCGGCCCACGGCGTCCATCTTCTGGGCCTGGCGCAACTGGTCTTCGATGCGCTTGCGCTCGGTGATGTCCCAGAAAACGCCGAGCACACCTATCACCTCCCCGCTTATGCCCCTGATCGGTGTTCTGATGGTCTGAACCCAGGTCTCCCTGTCTTTCTCCAGATACCTCTCTTCAACCTCCTCGGTCTGCCCCGTCTCCACGATCCTCTTGTCGGCAGCCCGGAACTTCTCGGCCATCTCCTCGGGAAAGAAATCAAAGTCCGTCTTCCCCGCGGCATCCTCGGGCCGGATCCCGAGGTCGCGCGCGAATTTCTCGTTGATCGAAACCCACCGAGAGTCCCTGTCCTTCATAAACACCTTTTGCGGGATGTTCTCCACAAGCGTTCTGTACTTGGCTTCGCTTTCCCTCAGCGCCTCCTCGGCCCGCTTGCGCTCGGTAATGTCGGTTACGGCGCCAAGCCACCTCTTGGGCTCGCCCCGCTGGTCTCTGAGCAGGACGCCGCGCGCCGACCACCATCGCCACCTGCCGTCCTTTCCCGCCAGACGGTATTCGACGTTGTACGGCGCTACGCCCTTGATCTGACCGTCAACAGCCGCCCAGACGCGTTCCTTGTCCTCCGGGTGGAGCGCGGCCGCCCAGCCGGCCAGCGTCCTCGGGAATCCTCCCGCCGGATACCCCAACAAGCCGTCCACGTCCCCGTACCAATCCACCTTGTCCTTGAGGTCCCACTCGTAGATCACGTCCGAAACGGTCTCAGCGACGATCCGGAACCGCTCCTCCTTGGCCTTCTCCGCCTGGGCCAGCATGGCGTTCTCCAGGGTGATGGCGGTGTGCGTGGCGATGATGTTCAGGAGGATCAGATTCTCGCGGTTGTCCTCAAAGGGTTCCACTCTCCTGTCCAGGTAAACGGCCCCCAGTATCCTTCCTTTGTGGACCAGCGGGCCGCAGAGCGCCCCGCGGATCGAATGCTGCAGGACACTGCTGACCTTCTGGAAACGCTCGTCTTCCACGATATCGGGCACCATCAGGGACATCTGCCTGGTGACGGCGTAGTGAAGGATGGATTTGCTTACAGACGTTTCCGCCAGGTCCGGCCTCGCCAGCCTCCGTACGAGGGTTCCGCCTGGTTCCCGGCTCAGGAAGATGACGCCCCGGTCTGGTTTGAAGGCGTCAAACAGCACGTCCATCAAGGCCTCGAGGAAATCTTCCTCACTCGTTGCCGACTGCAGGGTGTCGGCCACTTGCGCCAGAACATCCAAGCGCCACCCGGACAGGTTGGCGTTTTCGGGGCTCGGCGCGTTTGGGACCCTGATCGCGGCCGAATCCAGGTACGCCGCCATCTCATCATCCGCCGCCGCTTGCACAAGGCCGTTTCCCACGAATGTCGGAACGGTATCCTCCGTCAACCGCGGGGACACCCCTGCCTTGAAGAGGAACTCCGTATGGCCAAAGCGGAGCAGGTCGGTGTCTTTCAGCGCTTGCTCCCCGGCAATCAATGCGCCATTGACGAAGGTCCCATGTGTGCTTTTCAGATCCTCGACCTCATAGAGCTCTCCCCGGCGCTTGATACGCGCGTGGAGGCGGGAGACTCTATCATCGCCCAGCACCAGGTCGTTGGTGGGATTCCTTCCGATCGTGGTTACTTCCTTGCTCAGATCGAACACCGATCCCGTCTCAGAACCTGACCGCGCCAGTAATCGAGCCATCTGTCATTCCTCTCCCCCGGCCATGCTAGTCGAGCCGGGTTGCCAAAACCAATTCTGCGCCGGACGAACGCCCAGCGGACAATTGCGATCCCCTCTCGCTGTCAATCTGTCAAGCGCCCGGCGCGGCCAGAACCGCCGGCCCCAAAGCCGTCGCCGACCCTTTGGAAAACGAGTTGTTCCGCATCATCAAGACCTCCAAAGGCAAAAAACGGGCACATGGTACCCCCCTGAGACGGGATCTTGGATTCGATAGTACCAGCTAAGGTCGAGGGTGTCAAGAAGTAAGACGTTAGAATCGGAACTAGTTTGCTCGAAAACACCCGCGGGGGGGTTGCCCTCCCGCGCGGAGCCTGCCCTGAGCTTGCCGAAGGGGCGCCGCCGCGGGGTCGGCTATCCTTGCTGGTCATTTTGGGACTCCTTTGGCGCTCGTGTACTGTACGTCTCTGCATTCTTTCAAGCCATCTTCCGACCTCGTTGGTCTAGTTTCCCTTTTTTATTCACCACGGAGGCACGGAGGACACGGAGGGATTCCTGACAAACTGGTTCTCTCCGTATTACTATCCAGCATTCTCGTGTTGTTTCAGCAAGAAATTCGGGTGGTGGTTGCCACAAGTAATTTGATCTCAAGTTCCTATACGATTGGCAATACAACCTGAATTTCTCTTGTCTTCTCACGCGGCGGCTTGGTGGCGGCATTCCGCGGAGCCTCTATCCAGCGCCAAAACTACTCCACCACGGATAAACACGGATGGACTCGGATATGTTCAGGTCTAACCAGCGCCCGCCAATGCTCAGGTTCATCGCAACCTGTCTGTCTTTCTTCGCCTCCAAATCCGTGTGCATCGGTGTCTATCCGTGGTTGAAGACAGGTTTGGTTGCGGCTGTGCTGCTCCAAGCTCTCCGTGCCTCCGTGGTGTCATCTTCCGGTCCCGCATTTTCTTTCGCTCTTCATTGCGCCGCCCCCCTGTCGTCTTGCTCGAAATCGGGATACAGCTTCCTCATGCACTCCGGGCAGAGGCCGTGGCTGAACTCGGCTTCGGTGTGGTCGCGGACGTAGACTTCCACCTGGTTCCAGTAGCCCTGGTCGTCGCGGATCTTCTTGCAGTTCGCGCAGATGGGCAGGATGCCGCGCAGGGTCTTGATCTGCTCGAGCGTCTGGCGCAGCGCCTCGACCTTGGAGGCCAGCGCGTCCTGCATCTCGACCATGCGCCGCCCCACCTCGACGCGGGCGCGAAGTTCGCCCGGGTCGAAGGGCTTGGCGAGGTAGTCGTTGGCTCCGGCCTCGAGCCCGGCGATGATATCGGCCTTCTCGTCTTTCGTGGTCAGCATGATGATGTAAGGGGGCCGGTCGGTTTGCAGAGCGCGGACCCTGCGCACAACCTCCTGACCGTCCATCTCCGGCATCATCCAGTCGAGAATGGCCAGCGCGGGGGCGCCGGGCTGCCGCAGCGCATCCCACGCCGCGGCGCCGTTGACGGTTTCCAGCACCTCATGCCCGCTTTTTCTCAACACGCCCGCCAGCACGTTGCGGGACGTGAGATCGTCTTCGGCGATCAGAATGCGCACGGGGAAACCTCCTCTACGGCGGAATACGCAAGACACGCGAAAAGAAATCTTCCCAATTTCTCCCAGTCTGCGCCTTTCGCAGCTGCTATATCTCCTTCTCCATTGCCTCCTTCAACCGATCGAACTGCCGCTCCAGTTCAGGCATGAGGGCGGCGATCTCCTCCAGCCGGCCCTTGTTGCCGGCCTTCTCGACCGCAGAGGCCACGGCGCCCAAGGCCATGCCGCCCACGTTGGCCGCCGCGCCTTTGATTGTGTGCGCCTGGCTTCCGGCCAATCCTGCCTGGCCCTGGCCGACGTGTTCCCTGAGTCTGCGTATCTGTTTGGGCACGTCTTCCAGGAAGCCCGCGATGATCTCCTTAACCAACTCGTCGTCGCCCATCAGCCGGTCCTTGAGGGCCTGCCGGTCGAAAACGGGCGGTCCTTCGGACAATTGGGTTTCCCCAACGGGCGGGGGGACCGCGGGCGGCTGTTCCTGAGCGCGATCCAGCCAGTTCTCGATGGCCGAGGCCAGGGCCTGCGGCGAGATCGGTTTGGGGACATAATCGTCCATGCCCGCCTCGAGGCAGCGCTCGCGGTCGCCTTTCATGGCGTGTGCGGTCATGGCGATGATGGGGACTTTGTGATTGGGGATTGGGGATTGGGGATTGCGGATTTGGCGGGTCGCCTCGAAGCCATCCATCACCGGCATTTGCACGTCCATGAACACGATGTCATAGGGAGCCATCTTCAGGGCTTGGATCGCCTCCTGCCCGTTGGCCACGGCATCGGCGCGGAAGCCCATCTTCTCGAGAATGCGGAGGGCCACCTGCTGATTGGTGGGGTTGTCTTCGGCCAGCAGGATGCGGACTTTTCGCCGGCGGTCTTCGCTGAGCGTGTGCCGGGTGACCAGGGCGGTTTCCGGCGTCTTGACCGGCGGAACGCCGCCGAGGACCGTGGCCAGGCAATCGTACAATTGGGACCGCTTGACCGGTTTGGTCAAGTAGGCGGAGAAGCCGACGGCCTCGAGGCGCTTCGCGTCGCCGCGCTTGCCCAGCGAGGCCATCATCACCAGGAGCGTGTCGCGCAGCTCCGGGTCGGCCTTGACTGCCCTGCCCAGGGATTCCCCGTCCATCTCCGGCATCTGCATGTCCGTTAGAACGATTCGGAAGGGATCGCCCTCGGCGCGGGCGGCGCGCAGCACGTCCATCGCTTTCGCGCCGCTCCCGGCCTCGGCGTGACGCACGCCCCACGAAGCGAGTTGCTCGGCCAGAACCAGGCGATTGGTGGCATTGTCGTCCACGATCAGGACGCGCGCTCCGCGGACGTCGGCCCGGGGAGCCGCTTCGACGCGTTCGCGCGGGGGCTGCTTGTCCAGAACGGCGGTGAACCAGAAGGACGATCCCCGGCCCTCGACGCTCTCGATGCCGACTTCGCCGCCCATCATCTCGACGAGGCGCTTGGAGACGGCCAATCCCAGCCCCGTGCCGCCGAATCGGCGGGTGGTCGAGGCGTCCACCTGCTGGAAGGCGGTGAACAGGAGGCCGATCTTGTCTTGCGGAATGCCGATGCCCGTGTCCCTGACCTCGAAACGGGCCTTGATCCGGCTGTCGGTTTCCGATTCCAGCCGCGCCTCGATCGCGACTTCGCCCCGGGAGGTGAATTTGATGGCGTTGCCGCCCAGATTGAACAGGATCTGGCGCAGCCGGCCCGGATCGCCCCGCAGGAAGGTGGGCATTTCAGGGTCAATGCGGCAGATGAACTCGAGGTTCTTCTCGTGGGCGCGCACGGCCAGCAGTTCCGCCGTGTCCTCCATCATGGCGCGCAAATCGAAGTCCAGCGCCTCCAGTTCCAGCTTGTCCGCCTCAATCTTCGAGAAGTCGAGGATGTCGTTGATGACGCGCAGCAATGCCTCCCCGCTCGAACGCACCACTTCGGCATAGCGGCGCTGCTCCTCCGTAAGATCGGTGTCCAGCAGCAAGCCGGTCATGCCGATGACGCCGTTCATGGGCGTGCGGATTTCGTGGCTCATGTTGGCCAGGAACTCGCCCTTGGCGATGTTGGCCGCCTGGGCCTCGAGGGCCATCTGGTTGGCCCGCTCGATGGCCGCTTCAAGCCGGCTGTTGGCCTGCTCCAGTTCCACTGTCTTGGCCCTGAGCGCCTCCTCGGCCCGCTTGCGGTCGGTAATGTCGCGCGAAATCGTGGAGAATCGCTCCACCTCGCCGCTCGGCGACTTGTGGGCCAGAAGCACCATCATAACCGGAACCTCGCGGCCGTCCCGGTTCAGGAAGGCGCATTCGCCCGTCCATACGCCGTCGCGGATGGCGGCGGGGATGATCTCGTCGCGAAACAACCTGTTCGTCCACTCTGGATGAACATCGGCGATCTTGAGCCGGGTCACGTCCTCCTGCGCGCCGACACCGGTCATGTTCCGGCCGGCGCGATTGATGTAGAGGACGTGGGTATCCTTGGCATCGGCAAAACCCACGAAGTCGGGCGTTGCGTCAAGTATGGCCACCAGGCGCGCCTGGGTTTGCTCCGCCCGCTTGCGGTCGGTGATGTCGCGGAAATTCCAAACCCTGCCATAGTACTTCCCGCCAGCATCGAGCATCGGGGCCGAGTAACAGTCGAACGTCCTGCCGTCTTTCAGGGCGATCTCATCCCGGCTAGTTTCATGGCGGACCTCGTAGAGGTGTTTCACCTTACTGATGAATTCTTCGGGATTTGTCAGATTCTCCATCACAAATTGCAGCGCACGCTCATCGGACTTGGATTCCGATATTTCCAAAGGAATACCCCACATGTCAACAAACCGCCCGTTGCAGGATATGATTCCGCCGTTTTCATCCACCACGAGGATTCCGTCAATGGAGGCCTCCTGTTGCGCAGACAGAATGGCATTCCTGAATCTCAGTTCCTCCTCGGCCCGTTTGCGCTCGGTAATGTCCTGCCCCTGCGCGATGGTGGCCACCGGGGTCTTCCCGTCAGGGTCGAAAAGAGTAGCCGAGTTCCAGAGGACGGTGCGGACCGACCCGTCGAGGTGGAGGATAGCGATTTCGACCGTTTCCCACCGTTCGCCGGCCAGCGTTTTCCTGATGAGTTCCATCGAGCTTTCCGCCAGGCCGGGCGGAAAGAGGAGCTCCAGCGGCTTCCCGATAACGGTGTCGGCCTTTCTTCCGGTCAAGGACTCGAAGGCGCGGTTAAACCGGGTGATGCGGAACTGCGGGTCCCACACGATGATGGGGGCGTTGGCATAGTTGAAAAGGTTGTCGAGGTACTCATTGGTTTCGCGCAGGGCCTCCTCGGCCCGCCTCTCCTCGCTGACGTCGCGGAAAACGAGAACGACCCCTGTGATGTCGCCGGCGGGATCGCGAATCGGGGCCGCACTGTCAGCGATGGCGCGCTCGGCGCCGTCCCGGGCGATCAGAACACTGTGGTTCGCCAGCCCCTCGATCCGGCCACTTGCAAGGGCACGGGCAACCGGGTCTGGCGCGGGTTCACGGGTTTGTTCATTGACGATCCTGAAGACCTCCTCCAGCGGTCGGCCAACAGCCTCCTGAT
>Ga0315294_10010671_pt1 | contig 10080 bp, 8 predicted proteins | sample YL17G13_40_MG_FD_203626 | JGI IMG/M metagenome (GOLD analysis project Ga0315294, IMG submission 203626) | Sediment microbial communities from Yellowstone Lake, YNP, Wyoming, USA - YL17G13_40 | ecosystem: Environmental > Aquatic > Freshwater > Lake > Sediment | place: USA: Wyoming | collected...
CTGCCAGTTCGATATTCATCCAAAAACCACATCCCGCATCGGATAGAGTTACTTACACAGGTAAGGATTCCGTACCCCTAAAATGAATAAAAATTCTGAGCGCTGTCAGAAAAAGCCATTTTTTCTGAAAGGACTCACCCGGTCTGACGATAATATTGAGTGCTCGGAGGCGTAAGACAATCTTTTTACGGGGGTTTTTGAATTGGGGGTGGATAAGGGATTCCAAACATCCGGTTTGTTCTGAACTTTGCGGAAGCTCTATCGAATCCTAACAAATGACCGTAGGAGCGGTAAACGGATTGCTGATTCTGACAGCTCACGGGACGGAATGTATATACGGACGTTGCTGGAACACAACCTGAACCCGGCAAAGGAATGATAAATGACCTGGCCAGGACTTTGTAATGAGGGCGTCAGACTACACGAGAAGTAAATTAAAAAAAGATTCGTATTATCCATTTGGGTTAGGGAGACATAGTTATGAAGACCAGAGCACTATTACTAAGTGCTGCGATTTTGTTGAGGTTGGCTGCTGTGGCAAAGGGGGAGGAAATGAAAAGCGCCGGGCAGGAGGCCAACTTAAGGACAGCGCCGGCGACCAAACATCTGTGGTATGGCTTCGACCTGCTGGATATTGGCCGCATAGCTGAAAAAGGAAAGATTGGACTCGAGTCGACTACCACAGTGGTAAGCAAATATATATGGCACGGTTTTGATTTGCTGGATGACCATGGAGCATTTATCCCTGTAACAACCGTGAACTTCGGCGACAGCGGTTTTAGCGGGAAAATCATCGGTGTCTATCCATTATCAAGCGGTTTTGAGAAATCTGTTGAGCTGGACTACGCGGCTTTTTACACAAAATCTTTTCTGGAAGACACGCGGTATGTTACCAATGTTACCGCCAATTACTTTTACTACGGCAAACCGAAACAGCCGGGACATAACGGCGACACCCAGGAAGTCGGCGTGTGCCTTTGCTGGCCTAAGGCCTTTACGATTGCAGACGGCCCGCTTGTCCCCAGCTATTACGCAGGTGCTTTGTGGTCGAGCGAGGGCAACTCGGACGTCAGAGGCGTCGAAGGATTTGCCCATGTCTTAGGCCTTGCATACGACCTTGGGGTGACCAATTTCTGGCCGAACGGCCAGAAGCAGGTATTCAGATTCTCCGGAGACATAACCTACAACGACGGATTCGGGGGTAAGGCAGTGGACCACGACTGGTCGCATGCGGTTATTGGCGTGAGCACAAATCTTGAAAGGGGAAGTCTGACGATAACGCCATCATTGAACTACCAGATATCGATGGATGATTCGGTCAATGATGAAGATGAGCTCTGGTGCGGTCTAAATTTGACTTACCGGTTCTGAGATTACTTTCAGGTGCGAGACAAAAATGGAAATGAAGACGGATAACTTAAAAGAAGGCAGAGCAATAAAACGAATGATAGTGTTAATAATATGTTCTATCCTGATAGCAACGACAGGCTGTGCCAAGAGGCCCGAGGCGAAGCCGCCGATAAAAATTGCCATCAATTCCTGGCCGGGTTATGCCTATGCCTATCTTGCCCAGGAGAAAGGTTTTTTCAGGAAAAATAGCGTTGAGGTAGAGCTGGTCTTTAGAAAAGAATATTCTAAGAGTATAGAAGATTATAACAAGGGCAGGGTTCACGGTAATTTTGAGGTCTATGCGGATGTAATCTTGCAGGATGCAGAAGGAATTGGCTCCAAGGTGGTTTATGTGTGCGATTATTCTGAGACCGGAGATGTGATTATAGGTAAGCCAGAATTTAATTCCCTACTGGATTTAAAAGGAAGAAAAGTCAGTATTGAGGGCATAAACAGTTTTTCGCACCTATTTGTTTTAACGGCATTGGAGAAGGCAGGATTAGAAGAAGCGCAGATACAGTTTGAGATTGTGCCGGCACAGGAGGTTTTAAAGGCGCTTGAGGAGGGAAGAATAGCCGCCGGCCACACCTGGGAGCCGACAAAATCCGCAGCTATAAAAAAGGGCTACCGGATAATTGCCCAGGCAAAGGATACGCCGGGGATGATTACTGATGTTTTAGTTTTTAAAGCTAATTTTGTAAAGGAACGGCCTGGTGAGATAAAGGCGATTGTAAAATCATTGTTAGAGGCAAAGGATTTTCTTTATGCCCATAAAGAAGAAGCAATAAAGATTATGGCAAAAAATGAGGGTATGTCTGAGGCCGAAATGCAGGAGGGTGTAAGCGGGGTTCATCATCCGGATTTAAAAGAGAACCTTAAGGCCATGCAGAAGAGCGATGAGACCTCTTCCTTATTTGGTTCAGGGAAGACAATCGCGGACTTTTATCTGAAGAGAGGGCAGTTATCATCTCTTCCGGATTTGGATAAGATAATCGAGCCGAGATTTGTTGAGGAATTGGGAAAATAGCTGAAAGCTGATAGCCGATAGCTGGAGACTAATAATGAAATTTGCCCCTAAATTAACAGTTCTATTCATAAGCGTAGGCGCAATCTTTGCCGCCGTTGTGTTTACCATTGCCTATTTTCAGGTGGAAAAGATACTGGAAGGCGATGTTAGGGCGCGTATGGAAAACCGCGTCTTTTTTGCTATGGATGCGATGGACCGTTTCTTATATGAGAGGTTAAGCGATATAAGTGTTATTTCCCATGATCCGGTGATTAGCTCTGGAGACGCCACCGCTGAAGAGATTACCGAAAGACTCATCTTCTTCAGAAATGCCTACAAGTGCTATATTTCCCTTTCCTTCTTTAATTTAGACCGTATCCGGATTGCCGATACCGCAGGATTGCGCATCGGCGAGCAGCACCCGATGACACGCTACTGGGAGGATGTTTTAGCAGGAAAGGTGAGCGCTGCCAGCGACGTGCGTATCGCAAAAGATCTTCAGGTGCCCATAGCCTATTTTGCCTCTGCGGTAAATAATAAGGAAGGCAGGGCAATAGGGGTAGTGGTTGCCCGGATTCCGACAAGCCGTCTATTTGAGATGGTAAAAGGAAGCGCGGGAATCCAAGAAGAAGAGATAGACATAGTAAACAAAGATGGCCTCTTAATCTATTCTAATCACAATCGCGAAGGCATACTAAAAGAGAATCTGCCGGAGTGGGAGTCAATAAAAAAGGCTCATCAAGGCAAGATTTTCGGCAGCGACAAGCACCGGCGTCCGGGCGAGAAAGAGACGGTGCTCTATGTCTTTTGCCGGGAGCAGGGGTATTTGGACTTTAAAGGAAATGACTGGGTAATTATTTCTCATATACCTGTGCGGGTCATTTTCGGCCCGGTCAATAAACTGTTGAACATACTCATAATAGTGTTTCTGGTTATGTTGCCCGTGCTGGTGTTGGTTATCTATCTTTTTAGTAAAAATGTGTCCCTGCCTTTGGCCAGGCTAAGTTTTGCTGCCGGAGAAATAGGTAAGGGTAAATTAGATACGGTGATAGAGATAAAATCAAAAGATGAATTTGGCTCTTTGGCCAATACCTTTAACCAGATGGCAACGGATTTAAAAAAGACCACCACATCCATAGATGACCTCAATAAAGAAATCACCGAGCGCAGCCGTGTGCAAGTTAAACTGCAGCAGCGCATAAAACAGCTTGACTGTCTCTATGGATTGTCGAGGCTCGCTGTGCAGCCGCAAATTTCGTTAGACCAAATCTTTCAGGAAACAACAGGGTTGATTCGTAGTGCATACAGGTATCCTGATATAACCTGCATAAGAGTTACTTTCAACGGGATACAATATAAGACTGATAACTTCCAGAAAACCGAGCACAGCCAGTGGGGCGACATTTTAGTCCGCGGGGAAAAGGCGGGAAGCATCGAGGTGTACCGCTTTGAAGAGAGACGAGAAGACAAGGAAGGGTCATTTCTTAAAGAAGAGGGCGCTCTGCTGGGTGCTGTTTGTGAGAAGTTAGGCAGAATTGCGGAACTCAAACAAGCTACGGATAAGCTGCAGATATTCAGGAACCTGATAGAGCAATCAAACGAGTATATCTTTGTTTTGGAACCTAATTGGGGACGTTTTTTAGATGTGAACGAGCGGGCCTGCGAGAGTCTGGGGTACAGCAGAAAAGAATTGCTCGAGATGAGCTTTAAGGACATCGAAGAGTTTCCCGAAGGTTTCTCCTGGCAACAGCAGATAGAAGAACTAAAACTCAAAGGCGACATCATCATACAAGGCCGGCATAAATGCAAAGATGGGAGGAGATTCTTCGCAGAGACCGGTCTAAAGCTCGTAAAGGAGGAGAAAGAAGACTACATAATAGCGATTGCACGTGACATCACCGAGCGCAAACAGGCGGAGGAGGCTCTGCGGAAATCAGAAGCCAGGTACAAGGCGCTGTTCACAGGCGCCCCAGATGGAATGCTCGTGGCCGACTTGCAAACGAAGCAATTCCGCTATGCCAACCCAGCCATATGCAGGATGTTTGGATACACTGAAGAAGAGTTCTTGCGGATAGGCGTGGCGGACATTCACCCAAAAGAGTACTTGGACCACGTGTTGGCCGAGTTCGAGACCCAATCGCGGGGTGAAAAGCTGTTGTCGCCTGACCTTCCGTGCCTGCGCAAAGACGGCACCTTATTTTACGCTAACATCAGCGGCATTGCGATGGTCTTAGACGGCCGTAAGTGCAATGTGGGCTTTTTCACCGACGTCACCGAGCGCAAACAGATGGAGGAAAAACTGCGGGCGAGCGAGCACAAGTATAAAACGCTTCTTGAGAATCTTCCTCAAAAGATATTTTACAAGGATAAGAGCTCCGTTTATGTCTCCTGCAATGAGAATTACGCCAGCGACATAGAAATTAAACCCGAGGAAATTGCAGGCAAAACAGACTATGATTTTTACCCTGAGGATTTAGCGAAAAAGTACAGGGCAGATGATAAGAGAATTATGGAGTCAGGGAAGTCGGAAGATATAGAGGAAAAGTATATCCAGGACGGCCAGGAAACAGTTGTCTATACGGTCAAAACGCCGGTCGGAGACGAACAAGGAAATGTGATTGGCATATTAGGAATTTTCTGGGATATTATGGAGCGTAAGCGAGCGGAGGAAAAACAGGCGGAGCTTCTCAAAGAAGTAGAAAGCGCCAATCGCGAGTTAAAGGATTTTGCATACATAGTGTCGCACGACCTCAAGGCGCCGCTGCGCGGCGTCAAAACATTAGCAGAATGGATATCAACCGATTACGCAGACAAGCTCGGTGAGCAGGGTAAAGAGCAAATCGGGCTCCTGATGGGCAGGGCAGACCGGATGCAAAAACTCATTGACGGCGTCCTTGAGTATTCCAGAGTCGGACGGGTAAAGGAAAACCGTGCTGTGGTGAATCTCAATGAAGTAGTTGCGGAAGTGGTCGATATGATTGCTCCGCCGGAAAATATCACCATCACAATCGAAAACCAGCTTCCCACCATCGAGTGTGAGCCGACCCGAATTGCACAGGTGTTCCAGAACCTGTTGAGCAACGCCGTCAAATATATGGACAAACCGCAGGGGCAGGTAAGGATTGGCTGCGTCGAGGAAGATGGTTTCTGGAAGTTTAGCGTTTCTGACAATGGGCTTGGAATCGAAGAAAAACACTTTGAAAAGATTTTCCAAATTTTCCAGACATTGGCGCCTCGTGATGACGTTGAAAGCACCGGCGTGGGACTTACTGTGGCAAAAAAAATCGTAGAGTTATATGGAGGTAGAATCTGGGTTCAGTCAAAAGTGGGACAGGGAAGCACATTCTTTTTCACACTGCCAAAACAAGAAGTAGGGGTTGGATGTGCGAAACTCGAAGCCAATATTACTTGTTGAAGACGACCATGTGGATGCAATGACGGTCAAACGGGTGCTCAAAGACCTCAAGGTTACAAACCCACTGGTAAAGGTAACCAACGGTGAGGAAGCCCTGCAGTATTTGAGAAACAACAGCAGTGAAAAGCCGTGCCTTATCTTGCTGGATTTAAATATGCCGAAGATGAACGGCGTTGAACTCCTGAAAACCATAAAAGCGGACGAGACGCTGAAAAAGATTCCTGTTGTAGTGTTAACAACATCAACCGAAGAGCAAGACATAGCTGAAACTTTTAAGCTGGGTGCTGCGGGTTATATGGTCAAGGCCGTCGATTATAAAAAGTTTGTGGAGACCGTCAGAACGATTGACCTTTACGGGACATTAAGCGAGTTACCAAATAGGGGGTAAGAATATGGAAGGTGCAAGATACAAAATTCTGCTTATCGAAGATAACGAAGTGGACCAAATGGCTTTTAAGCGGTTTGTGGAAAGCAACGCTCTCTCATACGATTGCGTTATAGCTGGTTCCGTTTCAGAAGCCCAGAGTGTATTGGGTTTTGAACAGTTTGATATTGTGATTTCCGACTACTCACTCGGAGACGGCACGGCGTTCGATATTCTAAGTCTGGTGAAAGATACGCCCACCATACTTGTCACCGGAGTCGGCGATGAGGAGATAGCAGTCAAAGCATGGAAGGCCGGCGCTTATGATTATCTGGTAAAAGACCTCGAACAAAACTACCTTAAGACGCTCCCGATAACGGTTGAAAACGCCATCAGACACAAGGCCGCAGAAAAGAAATTGCGATTACTGTCGGGCGCCATTATGAGCACCAATGATAGCGTCTATATTACCGATATGGACGACAGGATTATCTTCGTAAATAAGGCATTCTGTGAAACTTACGGCTACAAGGAGGAAGAGATTATCGGAAAAGGCAGTAATATCCTCTGGATAGGAAAGCAACAAAACACCAACACCAGAAGCGTTTTCCAGACACGAACTGTCGGAGATACCTGGGAGGTCGGGTTCTACCACAAACGAAAAGATGACAGCATATTCCCCGTTTCTCTCTCGAGGTCAATCATCAAGGACCCAAAAGGGAACGAGGTGGCGGTTGTCGGCGTAGTCCGTGACATATCGGAACAAATCCTTATAGAGGATGAGCTTAAAACAGCGAATCTGAAATTGAAGAAACGAAATCAGTTGCAAAGCGAAGTATCTATTATGGTGGCAGAAGCGATGGGGACATTGCTGGATAAGGAGAACAGCGAAAAAGCAAAAAGGGTCATCAGTGACTTTCTTGATCTCTCGAAAATCGACGCAGGCAAAATGGACTTAAAGCACTCGGAATTCAGCCTTCAATCGCTTGTCTCCCAGGTTATTAAAGACCTGTCACCTGTTGCAGCCGAAAAAAACGTTGAACTGAAAAGCTTTATGCCCGAACACGAGCTTATCCTCAATGCAGACTACGACAGGATAACACAGGTGCTCAGGAACCTTATCAGCAGGTCCATAAAGTCTGTTTCTGCAAACGGTCACATCATTGTGCAGCTAACGGACGCCGGCAGCGAGTTTACGGTGCAGATACAGGATGACGGGCCGCTCATCGACAGTGGCGAAATCCACAAGATTTTCAATCGCTATCACTGGGTTAAAGAGCACCTCCACCGTCAACAGGAGGACCTCGCCTTTGGCCTGCCGATAGCAAAGGAATTGGTGGAAATGCACGGGGGGCGCGTATGGGCTAAAAGCGCGGATGGACAAGGAAATAATTTCTGCTTCACTCTGCCAAAGGCAGGCGTGCGACAGGAAGCTGCAATGGTGACGGCTCCGGCCCACCCTTAGCGGGCAAAGCAGTTACTTGCGGGCCGCACAGGTAACAAAAGATGAAGAGGTTAAACTATATGGGGTAGGGTTTAGGTAGAATCCAAATCGGGCGAAGGAAGCACATTTTTTTTCACGTTACCAAAACAAGAAATGGGGGTAAAAAATGCGGAACTCGAAGCCAATATTGCTTGTGGAAGATGACCGTTTAGATGCAATGATAGTCAGGCGTGCACTTAATGACCTCAAGGTTACAAACGAACTCGTTCACACAGCCAGCGGTGAAGAAGCTCTGGAGTATCTAAAAAGTGAGGCGAGTAAAAAGCCGTGTCTTATCCTGCTGGATTTGAATATGCCAAAGACAAACGGCGTAGATCTTTTAAGAATTGTCAAAGCAGATGAAGTGCTAAAAAAGATTCCTGTCGTGGTTCTAACTGCTTCGACCGAAGAGCAAGATGTCATCGAAACCTTTAAGCTCAGTGTCGCTGGTTATATCATTAAGCCCGCCGATTATATGAAATTTGTTGAGGCAATGAGGACGGTCACACTTTACTGGACATTGAGCGAGCTGCCAGACGCAGAATAGACCGCCGGCTAAGCAGGACACAAAATCTCGACAATACGGAATGACAAAATTGATATGAGCCAGCTTTGCTTATCGCAACCGAGCTGTATTTTGCCAGCTAACCAATCATCTCCAAAGTCGCTAAGGCAGCGAACTTGTCGTCGGCAAGTTCAAAAACCTGGTCTAATCCGGTTACCGTAAAGACGCCCCTTGTTGCGGCAGGAATACCGCAAAAAACAAGCCGGCGCCCGCAGCCAACTAACTCTTTGTGTAGATGCAGCAGTTTCGAAAGGCTTGAAGAAGTTACAATACCCACGCTGGAAAAATCTATTACCATGCTGCAGTGGTCTTGGTCGGAAATCATCTCAACAAGTGTTTCGAGTTCCTCCGCCATTTCAGGCTCCTCCGGCAGATCCACAATAATGATATTATCCGACCAATGTTGAATTCCCATTTCGAATCTCCTATCTTTGCTGCCATAGCTTTTCAAATTCTAAGTTCTGAATCGGCATAACTTTGTCCCTGGTTGAGCAAAAAAAATAGCCGGCTTGTAACTCAGCCCCCAACTGGGGACAGGTCCTCAGCAACTGCTGGCGGATTTGCTCAGAGGTCTTTATCGCGATGGTAATCTTATATTGTTTAAGCTGTGTCTGCTGGAGACGGGGTAGCAGACACATGGCCGGCGGAGATTTTTGTGTCCGCCGATAACGTGGACTCACGGCGTTTCGGACGGAGAAAGTCCAGACGGTTTGATAGAGATATTTTAACCAGCTTATCGGCACCGGCTTTTTTTGGAATCGGCACGCCATAGAAAATCTCTGGAACCTGCTTATGTAATCCTACCTTCTGCTTTGCCATTGGTACTCCTCCTTAAGTTAATCCGTTCTTTCGCACCCTGCACCACTAAACAGCAGTTTTTATATGGAAGGAAAGCCTGGCAGGAAACAAAATGACTTCCTTGCCGCTCCTCCTTGAACTTCACTTAAGTATATGCGATAGGAAAAAATTGTCAAGAAAAAAATGGGCAAAAGTGCCATTTTTGCCAAAATCCTGTGGAAATCACGTGTTTTTGATAAGGCTGAAAGGTCAAAAAAGGACTTTTGGCTCGTAACCTGTCAAGCAGGCAGGCAGCCATCCTCACTTTCGCTCACAATGTCCACCCTTCCCGATACGGCGGATTTATAAGCTGATTTGCTGCGTCGCAGTTGGTAAATCGCATATTCTTGCTGTCCCATTCCAGCTTCTGCCCCAACATCTTTGTCGCAATAATTCCCAACTGCGCGATTTCCGTCAATGGCCCGCCGTAATCAAAATTCGACCCCGCTTGCGTGCCGTTTTTTATCGCCTGTAGCCAGTCGTAGTGATGTCCCTTCACCCTCGGCAGAGTTTGAGAAGGCAGCTTATATTCTTTCATTTTCATCTCAGGGATAATTCTTACCCCGCCGGCCCCGTGTGAGCCGTACATAATCTTACCCTTGTCCCCGATTACAATCGCACCCGTGTTGACCACTTTCCGTTCCGCTTCCAGCTCCTCCGGACGCGGAATCTTCTTTTCGCCGTCAAACCACACCAGCTTAACAGCTCCACGTTTGCCGCGCGCCGGGAATTCAAACTTTACGATAGTACCCGCAGGAAATGTGTCCGCATGCCTTTTGGGGTCGTATCCCTCCGCCTCAGCCTGAACGCTCGTCGGAGCTCCTAAATCCAGCGCCCAGAACACCGGGTCAACAACGTGACATATCCAGTCGCCGATTGTTCCGGAACCGAACGGCATCCATCCTCGCCAGCTACCGGGCAGATACATCGGATGGTATGGCCGATACTTGGCCGGACCCAGCCACAGGTTCCAGTCTAACTCAGGTGGAACCTCGTGCTTTTCACTGAGTCGCGCCAACTG
>Ga0315294_10010673_pt1 | contig 10080 bp, 9 predicted proteins | sample YL17G13_40_MG_FD_203626 | JGI IMG/M metagenome (GOLD analysis project Ga0315294, IMG submission 203626) | Sediment microbial communities from Yellowstone Lake, YNP, Wyoming, USA - YL17G13_40 | ecosystem: Environmental > Aquatic > Freshwater > Lake > Sediment | place: USA: Wyoming | collected...
GTATAAACTTTATTGTCATATCACCGTATGGAAAGAGATCGGATGTACTCAGCAGTAATTTTTGATTTGGATGGGCTCATAGTCGATACGGAAACCATCGCCCGAGCTGCGTGGAAACGGGCTGCAGCTGATTTTGGGTTTTTGCTTGAGGACGATGTTTACCAAACTTTGATAGGCCTTACAACCCCGGATATAGAAGTAGTATTGGGACGTGTGTTTGGGGATGGTTTTCCTGTAAAACAAGCGATCAGCCGGGCCTATCAATATTTTAATGAACATGTTGACCGGCATGGAATCGAGGTAAAGCCGGGTGTTGCTGAGTTACTGGTTTTGTTGGATACGGTTACATTTCCACGGGCGCTGGCAACATCATCAAGTAAGGATTTTGCGACTCGCAAGCTTATCGCCTCCAAGCTGGTCGGTAAATTTGCCACTATAATATGTGGCGACGAGGTTAAGAACGGCAAACCGGCTCCTGATATTTTTTTGGCGGCAGCTAAACTGCTACAGGTTGCCCCCGAGCATTGTCTTGTACTCGAAGACTCGGACAACGGCGTGCGCGCAGCGCACAAAGCGGGTATGACTACAATTATCATACCAGACTTGAAGCAGCCTGCGAAGGATGTCGTGAGACTGGCGCACAAGGTTTTTCCATCTTTGCATGAAGCAATACCATTTTTGCAGACAGTTATTAAGCAAAGGAGTAAGTAGGCTTGACGGTTTCTCGGAGCGTTTCGATAGCTGTGGTTAAAAGGTGATTTTAAAGGTTTTGTATTGGGGGTTGAGAGGAATTTCTTCGGCCTTGGTTTCTCTGATATAATTGCCAATCTCTTGCTGGATCTCGCGGATGCAATTGTCAATATCGTCAGGGGTGCCCTGAACAACCATCTCGACTGTGCCGTCTCTGAGGTTGCGGACCGTGCCCGTCAGCTTATGGCGATTGGCCGCATTGAAAACCGTAAATCGAAAACCAACACCTTGGACATTGCCGAAAAAAATTATATGTTTGGCAACCTGACCCATTATGACCGATATACTAACCCCAGAAAGCTTTTTCTGCAAGCAGGCAATATTGAAATAAATTAGGGTTCACCAACGGTTTAAAGTGCGGTATAATTACAAGTTTTGAGGATCGGCCCTTATGTCAATAAAGAAAGAGGAACATGCCGACAGAGATGAGCAGCTTTACCAGCTGACCACGCTTGTGGCAGGGAAATTTTCTCTCCAGGAGGTGCTGGATAAATTGGCTGAGGCGGCAGTGAAGATTACAGGCGTCAAGGCATGTTCAATTCGGCTGCTGGACGAAGAGGCTGGTGAGTTGAGGATGCGAAGTACCTATGGGCTCAGCGAAGAGTACCGCAACAAAGGTGTGGTTTCCAAGGATGACCCTGTGATTAGAGCCGCCTTCGCTGGTGAAGCGGTGGTGCTCGATGATATGCGGGTTGACGACCGCGTCAGATTTAAAGAAGCAACAATAAAAGAAGGACTCGTCAGCCAGCTTACGGTTGCAATGCAATTCAGGAATAGAGCTATTGGCGTACTTCGACTTTATAGCCCCAGACCCAGGCATTTCGACAAGGATGACATGGCTTTCGCCAGGGCGGTTGCCTCACAGTGCGCCGTGGCAATAACAAACGCCAAACTGTACGCAGAGGCACTCGAAGGCGAACGCATCGCAGAGCAGATGCGCCTGGCAGGGGTTATTCAGCGCAGGATGATTCCTCAGGAGGCACCGGTAATACCCGGACTGGATATAGCGGCTACTTATATTCCGTGTTTCGATGTGGGTGGTGACCTTTATGACTTTATCAAAATAAATGACAGCTGTGTTGCCGTTGCGATCGCTGATGTGATAGGCAAAGGTATTCCTGCTGCGCTGATGATGAGTTGTTTTAGAGGTTCCGTGCGGGCCTATGCCGGCGCCGAAGGGGGAAAAGAAAAAATCAAGGAGATTATTTATAAACTCAATAAAATGGCCTGCAGCGAGTGCAGGGATGGTGAGTTTATCTCGTTGTTTTACGCAATCATCGATGCAAAAGACAAAACTATTACCTACTGCAATTGTGGGCATGAGCCGACGCTGCTGATAAGGGACAGTAAGATTACTGAACTGCAGCAGGGCGGCCTTGTGCTCGGTGTTGAAACACAAGCTGAATATGAGATTGAAACCGTCAAACTCAAAAACGGTGACTGCCTCGTGTTCTATACCGATGGGCTGGTTGATGCAGCTAATTTTGAGGGCGAATTCTGGGGCAGAGAAAAAATGCTCAGGTCTGTAAGTGATTTTGCAGCGGCGCCAGCCGAGCAAATGATTAAAAACATACTCACCTACAGAAGACGGTTTGTGGGACTCGCCAGACAGAGCGACGATACCAGTGTCATCATCGTAAAGGTCAAAGGTGCGGCAAAGTAAGGTTCAAAATGGCAAATTTGATAATTACGATTGATGGTCCTGCGGCGAGCGGCAAAAGCACAGTGGCTCAGCTGTTGGCGCAGAAAATAAAAGCGAGCTTTCTTGATACGGGCGCGATGTACCGCGCCGCTACCCTGGCAGCAATGCAGGCCCGCGTCGATATGAGCGATGAAGAGGAGCTGCTGGGTGTTTTAGAAACAACCAAGTTTCGATTCACAGTAAAAGAAGGCAAGACAGTTGCTTGTATTAATGGCGTTGATGTCACCGAACAAATACGCGGGCCGCAGGTTACCGACAATGCTAAATATATTGCCTCTGCTGCAAAAGTGCGGGCCAAATTAGTGGAAATGCAGAGACAATTCGCAAAAGAACACGGCAAAATAGTTACCGAAGGAAGGGACCAGGGTACAGTGGCGTTTCCAAATGCTGATATAAAGTTTTATCTGACAGCTGACGTTGTCGAAAGGGCAGGAAGAAGACAGGCCGAACTGCAGGCTAAGGGCAATCAGGAAACTCTTGAGCAGATACAGAGGTCTATCGAAGAAAGAGACAAAAGCGACGAGGACAGGACAGTTGGCCCATTGAGGCCAGCTGAAGATGCTATCGTTGTTGATACGACGAATCTGGGTATAGAACAAGTTGTGGAAAAGCTCTTGGGCTATGTCGATAAAAAAACTGAGAAAGAACCAGGAATGATATGGTTCAAGGTGGCCCGCTGGATTTGCAGGACTCTGTGCAACCTTTTTTTCCGATTGCAGTTTTACGGCTTGGAAAATGTCCCCCAGCGGGGGCCTTTTGTATTAATCAGTAACCATCAGAGTTTTCTTGACCCCGTACTTTGCGGAATTTACGTTAAAAAACCTCTTTACTTTCTTGCTCGCGATACGCTCTTTGTAAATTGGTTTTTTGGTTGGCTGATTTCTTCGGTCAATACCATACCGGTTCGGCGGGACCAGGCGGATGTGACGGCGATTAGAAAAGTCATCGCCAAACTTAAACAGGGTAACGCCGTCTGCCTTTTTCCTGAGGGCACTCGCACTCGCGACGGTAAGATTGCACCCTTAAAGCCCGGCTTCGGGCTTCTTTGCAGGCGGGGTGGAGCGGCGGTTGTGCCGGTGGTAGTCGATGGGGCTTATGAATGCTGGCCAAGGCACAAGAAAATATTTTCGCCCGGAAAAACCATTGCAGTATGCTATGGCAGAGCCTTGACAGCTGAACAGGTCCGGGCCATGAACGACAGAGAGCTGGCCGAGTGTTTGACTGATACGCTGCGCAAAATGCAGAATGAATTCCGGGCAAAGCATGGCAAAGAACTGTACAATTATGGTATGTAACCTGTAGAAGATATTTTGGTTTGTTATGAAAGTAATAGTTGCGGAAAAATGCGGGTTCTGTCCGGGTGTCAAAAACGCTATCAGTATGGCTGAGAAAGTCCTCGCTCGGGAAAAGGAAGTTTATAGTCTCGGGCCGATTATTCACAATCGCGATGTGGTTGAACGATTGGCGAAAGCGGGCTTAAAAACGGTAAATAATGTTGACGAAATCAAGTCAGGGACGGTTCTTATCCGTTCGCATGGTGCTGCACCCCAACAGATAGCAAAGCTTAAAGAAAAAAAAATCAATATCGTCGATGCTACTTGTGTATTGGTTAAAAGGGTTCAGGAAATAGCCAAGCAACTTAATAGAGATGGTTACAAAGTCGTTATTATCGGCGATGAAAATCATCCTGAGGTTCAGGCTGTTGTCGGCTGTGCCGCTGATGTTGTTGTCATAGCCGATGAATCCGATTTGCATAAACTGCCCAAAAATGGCAAACTGGGTATTGTTTGTCAGACCACTGAAAGTCCTGAGCACTTCAGCAGAATGCTTTCTGCTATAGGAGAACACGGTTTTAGTGAGTTAAAAGTAATCAATACCTTGTGTAAGGAGGCAATAAAAAGGCAGGAATCAGCCGTGCAATTGTGCCAGCAGGTCGATATCATGTTCGTGCTCGGCGGGCTGGAAAGTGCTAATACCCGCAGGCTGGCGGAGCTTTGCAAAAAATACAATAATCAAACGTTTCATTTGCAAAATTGGAACGAATTTGATAAAAGCATCCTTTCCGGTAAAACCGCAACGGGCGTTACGGCAGGGGCCTCGACGCCTGAGTGGATAATTACCGAATTTGTTGAAAATTTAAGAAATTTTGGTAAGGTCAGCAGCACACAGAAAAAACAATAAAAGCATGACCGTGTAAGTCTATAAGCTGTAAGAACTTAGGGCCTTTGTGGGCGAAACAGGACACAAAAGTAAATTGGCATTGGCTGCGTGGGCCAAAGCGTTTTTTATAAATGATTAACCAAAAATTTTAATTTGTGCAGCGTTGCACAATGGCCTGTAGGCGTAATTGTGGGGCGCAAACAGGTCAAAAAACAGACTCCACAGTGGGAAAATTAGGTTTATGGTAGATAGAAATATAGTTAACAAATTGGGTTTGTCGGATGAAAAGCTTGACCAGCAGGTCAGCGAGCTGTTTAGCGAAAAAGAAAGTACGTATTTGGAAAAAGCCCTTCAGGCAAAGGTAGATTCACATCTGCCGGGGGCTATTATTAAAGGGACAATCGTAACCCAGGTAGGCAACGATGTTATCGTCGAGATTGGCTTAAAAAGCGAAGGGGTTGTTGACGCCGCTGAATTTGACAGCGCAGATGAAATATCGCCCGGCAAGGAAATCGAAGTTCTTCTCGAAGACATGGACTCCGAAGGCGGGCTTATCCTTTTAAGCAAACGCAAGGCCGACCGCATCAGAAGCTGGGAAGATATTATCAACACAAAAAAGGAAGAGGACGTAGTCCGCGGCAAAGTTATAAGACGCATCAAAGGTGGTCTGCTTGTTGATATCGGCGTGTCTGTGTTTTTGCCGGCTTCCCAGGTCGATATCAGAAAACCCGGCGACATCAGCAGGTTTATCGGCAAAGAAATCGAGTGCAAAATTCTCAAGATTGATATTGAAAATCGAAACATTGTTATATCAAGACGTAAACTCATCGAAGAGGAGCGCCTCAGCAGCAAGGAAAAAATCCTGTCGGAAATAAAGGTAGGCCAAGTGCGAAAAGGTATTGTGAAGAATATAGCGCCCTTTGGCGTGTTTGTGGACCTCGGCGGCGTGGACGGTTTGCTGCACATCTCGGATTTGAGCTGGGGAAGGGTGTCGCATCCGTCAGAGGTTGTTGATCTCGACCAGGAAATTGAGTGCGTTGTTATTGGTGTTGATAAAGAGCAGGAGAAGATTTCACTGGGTTTGAAACAGAAGACGGCAAGTCCATGGGAAAGCGTTGAGAAGAATTATCCGATTGGGACAAGGGTAAAGGGTAAAGTCGTAAATGTGATGAATTACGGTGTGTTCGTTCGATTTCCAGATGGCATCGAAGGCCTGGTGCATATCAGCGAGATGAGTTGGACCAAGCGTCTGACACATCCAAGCGATATGCTCAATCTGGGCGACGAGATAGAAGTGGCTGTGCTCAGCGTTAACAAGGACAAGCAGGAAATATCTCTGGGGTTGAAGCAGACTGAGATAAATCCTTGGACGATAGCCTCTCATAAGTATCCACAGGGAACGATTGTTACCGCCAAGGTGCGGGGTCTTACCAATTTTGGCGCGTTCGTGGAGATAGAAGAGGGGATTGATGGCATGATACATATTTCCGACCTGAGCTGGACAAGGAAATATAATCATCCCAGTGAAACCCTGCAAAGAGGGCAGGATGTAAAGTGTGTTGTTCTGGAAGTGAATGAGGAAAAACAGCGGGTATCGCTGGGAGTAAAACAGTTGACCGAGGACCCCTGGATTCGTGCTATTCCGGAAAAATATATTCCAGGGCACATTATTAAAGGTAAGGTGATTAAGCTCACCAACTTCGGCGCATTTGTTGAACTGGAACCGGATTTGGAAGGGCTGCTGCACATTTCCGAACTTGCCGATCACAAGATTGAGAAGCCTCAGGACATTGTTAAAGAGGGGGATGAAATTGAAGTTAAGATTCTCAGGGTTGATACTGAGGCACGCAAAATCGGCCTGAGTTTGAGGAGGGCTCAATGGGCTGCTGAGGAACAAGCTGGTGCGCCCAGTCAGCAACAAATACCAGCTGCCGGCGAAACCGTTCTCTCCGATATCGATAAGGACAAGTCCGAGAAGCCGAAGAAAAAAAGTGGTAAAGCGAAAAAGGCTGAGATTAAGCAGCCCCAGGAAAGTGAGCAGCAGGCTGAATTGGGACAAGCTGAAGCCAGCGACGTAAAACAGACTGAAGAGACGAAAGAATCTGAGCAGTCCGACACTGAGCAAACTCAATAAAGTGCAGCAACTGGGAGCCAGAGCCGTCGGCGAAGATATTTTGGAGATTCAAAAAAGGAGGCTGGGTCCGATACCGATGGCGATTTAATAAGACCGTGTTGTCAATATTGACGAGTTGTAGTCAGCCCGCTAAACCCTCGGTCATATTAGGTCGATACCAGAAACAGGCTTATCGTGGGCGACGAACCAGTTGTCCGTTAATACTTGAGTAAAATTGAAGTAAGAATTGCCCTTATGGCAGGAGTCGAAAGATGTTTCCTGCCGGGCGGGAGTGTACCATAGTCTTTGACGTTACTATAAAAGATTATCTCAAGGAAATAGATGAATCACCACTGCTGACCATGGAAGAGGAGCACTGTTTGGGCAAACTGGTCGTGGAGAAGAATGACCCGTGGGCCCGGGAACAGTTGGTTCGGAGTAATCTTAGGCTGGTTGTCAATATCGCAAAGAGGTATGCGGATCGGGGGATGAGTCTTGGTGACTTGATTGAGGAGGGGAATCTCGGTCTTATAAAGGCTGTCGATTATTTCGACCCCGACCGTGGTACGCGGTTTAGTACATATGCAGCATGGTGGATAAGACAAAGCATCAAGCGATCACTGTTGACAAACGTTCAGCCTGTGCATGTTCCCACCTATATGGTCGCGTTAATAAATCATTGGCGGCATGCTGCAACAGAACTGCAAAACAAACTCGGCAAGTGGCCGACGGTAGAACAAATGGCGGATGTAATGCAGCTGCCGCTGCGCAAATCAAAAATCATCCATGAAGTTGTCAAGGTCCTCAGCTCAGCCAGGGATGCCGGTGTTACTGATGATTCAAGTGAAGACCGGGTTGTGGAGCAGGCCTTAGAGGACCATGCTGCCGGTAAGCCGGAGGATGAATTGGTTGAGGATGAAGAAAGAGTAAAAGTCCTGAAGTTGCTCAATGAAATCGACCCCAGAGAGGCCAATGTTTTGAGGCTTCATTATGGTCTGGACAGTTGTAATCCGATGACGCTGAAAGAAATCGGTAAAAAATTGGGCCTGACACGAGAGAGGATTCGCCAGATTCAACGTCATGCGCTTACCAAGCTTTACGAATATATGAATGCAGAGTAGCGATTGCTTAATATCACGGAAGGCAGAGAAATGACGCACAAAGGGATTGCCTTGGAAAAATACATCCGCAGCATTCCAGACTGGCCGAAAAAGGGGATTCTGTTTCGCGATATCACGCCTTTGTTAGCCGACCCAAAAGCTTTTGCAGCGGCAGTTGATGCCTTATGTGCCGGCTTTGTCAAAGCAGGCATTGAATATGTTGCTGCTGTTGAGGCCAGGGGTTTTATATTCGGCGCAGCGGTTGCAAAAAAGCTCGGTGCTGGCTTTGTGCCCATACGCAAAAAGGGAAAATTGCCTTTTAAAACCGAAAGTATCACTTACGACCTGGAATATGGCACAGACACTTTGGAAGTGCATAGCGATGCAGTAAGAAAAGGGGCGAAGGTTTTGATGGTTGATGATTTACTGGCGACTGGCGGCACTATGGCCGCAGCATGTAAACTTATCGAAAAAATAGCAGGACGTATTGAAGGAATAGCGTTTCTTGTCGAGCTTAGTGATTTGGCTGGCAGACAAAAACTGGGCGGATATAAAATTAACGCCGTTATATGCTATTAGTTGCATTTTGCTTTTTTGCAATTACAATTCGGTCGTTGTTGTGAAAATCCTTCTCGATGCTTATTTTGCTAAAGCATCCAGTCTGTTCAAGCAGCTCTCTGACCGCCGGCCCCTGGCTGTAGTCGATTTCCAGCATTAATGCGGCGTCAGGTTTCAAGAAAACATCTACCCTTTCAATAATCCTGTGGTAAATATCCAAACCGTCAGCCCCTGCGAACAACGCCACCCTGGGCTCGTAGTCTTTTATGTTTTTGCCGAGCTTTTCAAATTCAGCAGTACTTACATAAGGCGGATTGCAGACGATTAAATCAAATTTATTAGTGTCGAGCTGCGGCATAATGGGGTCGAATAAATCACCGCACAAAAGTTTGATTCTTTCCTTTAGCTGGTGTTTTTCAACATTTCTTGCGGCCATATTGAGCGCCACATCGCAAATATCGGTTGCGATTATGTGAGTTTGGGGATAGTTTCGAGCGATTGCTACTGCGATACAGCCGCTGCCGGTGCACAAATCACAGACGAATTGGCTACCGCTGCGAGTTCTGAGAAATTCAATGGCTCTTTGCACGAGCAGTTCTGTCTCCGGCCGAGGGATAAGACAATCACGACTGACCTCTAATTCCAGAGAGTAAAATTCCGTCTTGCCGGTCAGGTACGCAATAGGTTCGCTTTGGCCTGCCCTTTTCACCAAATCGTGCAACTGGTCCAGTTGCTCTTTGCCAACAAGCTTGTCAAATTGCATGTATAGTTCGATGCGTTTCATTTTTAACACACGGGCAAGAAGAAGTTCCGCGCTCAGGCGAGGCGAATCAATGCCCTTACTAGTGAAGTGTTCGGTAATCCAGTTTAAGAGCTTCTGTATCGTCCAGTCGGCCATATGTGGTTGGATTTGAGAAGTTCAAGCGGCGATTATTTGGTCTTAGATATATATTTTGTCCATCATTCTCGGGAAAGCGATGCACTGACGGATATGTTGCTCGCCGGTAAGCCAGGCAACGGTTCGCTCGACGCCGAGTCCGAAACCGCCGTGTGGCACCGAGCCGTACTTTCGCAAATCGAGATACCAGTTATAATTCTCGGTCTTCAGACCCATTTTTTGCATCCGGTTAAGGAGCATCTGATAGTCGTCTTCTCTGACTGAGCCGCCGATGATTTCGCCGAAACCCGCCGGTGCAAGCAAATCAAAATTCAAAACGACCTTTTCATTGTCCCTGTCGGTCTTCATATAAAATGCCTTGGCCTGTTTCGGGTAGTGTGTGACGAAGACGGGTTTGTCGTGCATTTGTGAGATAATAGTTTCGTCGGAGCCGCCCAGGTCTTTGCCCCATCGAAACTCAGCGGCCAATTGGGCGTGTTTGGGGTTGTTCTCGATTTTTGTATCGACCTCAGCCAGGTCGGTTTGCAATTCTATTAGTTCGGCTGCGATTTTGTCCTGCTGCCATTGCTTTAGCTGGCCTTTCTGCTGTTTTTCGAGCTTCGCAATCTTGGTTTCCATCTGCTCTTTTTGGTTTTGCAGTTCTGTCAGCTGCCCGGCCAGAAAATCCTTCGCCTTCTGGCTGGTCAGAATATCAACAGCCTCGCTGTACGTCAGCCTGTAGAAGGGCGGTTTGATTTTTTTAAGCGATGTGATATCAGAGCCAAGAGTCTCAAGCTGTCCTTTATTTTCCTGCAGCACC
>Ga0315294_10010675_pt1 | contig 10079 bp, 10 predicted proteins | sample YL17G13_40_MG_FD_203626 | JGI IMG/M metagenome (GOLD analysis project Ga0315294, IMG submission 203626) | Sediment microbial communities from Yellowstone Lake, YNP, Wyoming, USA - YL17G13_40 | ecosystem: Environmental > Aquatic > Freshwater > Lake > Sediment | place: USA: Wyoming | collected...
CGGACATGGTTTGATCCGCAACCGTTGTATCAAAAGCATCGACATTCAGATACCCCCGTTTATACACTCCTCCGCATCCTAAATTAAGTTTCATACAACCCCAAGAACCTTATAATGTAATCATATAGAAAAATAACGATGACAAAAAAAACAGCAAGCTAGTAAAAATCACGGATACTAATAGTACCATATCTCCCTATGCTCTTATATTCATCAACAGAGGAAGAAAGAGTTCCTGATGATGCTTTAATTTGTTTCCCTGGAGAAAGATCAATATCTTCTTTCTTAAGGCCAAGATCCATCGCCAGCTCATAAATTTTCTGTGGAAATATTTCTATTACCTCCTTGGATCATTCAACCGTTCATGAATGTATCCTATATATAGAGCAAAAATTATTTAAGGATATCGTCCAATTTGTCACAAAAAAAAGAAAAAAAGTTCTATATGGAACAAAATAGGAAAATCATTTTTGTAGTTCCCCCGATTCACGAGCGAATTAGAAATCGTTGATACTAATGGTACCATAAAAAATCCCATCTTTATAGGTACTTAAATCGTTCGTACCCATGGTGCCACTTTTTACCTCTCTAGTATTCAAATTGGAATTGGTTGATACGATAACTTCAATTTCTCTAGGCGCTACGCCAAGCATAGATCCTATCTCAAAGATTTTATCAGGAATCATATTCAAATCAATTTAGTATTATAATGTGTACTATTAAAACTTTCTACCAATTATTTGTACATTCTATTAAAAATCTTGCTCAATTTTATAATAACAGTAGGGATCATTATATGGCTTACCAGTTAAAGATGTTGACATTCCCATGCACCCACCTTTACATACATCTCCATATTTGCAATCTCGACAATTCTCACCAAGATCTTCCCTGCGAAATTTCCTATTGTACCTAAACGCATCAGACGCATTCCAGATTTCAATAATACTTCTCTCCCGAATATTCCCCTCGATATACCTATCAGGTGTAGCAAGACACCCAATGACATCGCCATTGCTCTTTACACTCAAAATCGATATCCCTGCCTGACACCCTCTCCAATTAGAAGAAACACCAAACTTGGGGATATACGTAGAGCAATACCCACAACAATGAGCACCAATAACAGGTAAATCCTTTAGAGAATACCGGTTTTTCAACGAAGCAATAAATAAACCAAGAGAATAAAATTCATCTTTGGATAATGTTAATTTGTTAGGAAACCTTCCCTCAGGCGCAGCAACTTGAATTTGCCATGCGATATTTTTGTCAAGCAAAAAATCTTTAATTAGGGGCAGTTCTGCAAAATTCATCTTATTCACCGTTGTGATAACAGCTGTTGGAAGATTTGCGTCTCGAGCCAATGAAATACTCTCCATTACCTTTTCGAAAGAACCAGAAACACCTCTAATATAATCATGTGTTTGCGCAGTCGCACCATCCAAACTCAACGAAAAACCATATGGTTGCAAGCTAACAAGTTTCGAAATAACATTGCTGTTGACGATAAAACCATTTGAGATAATCAACAATTTCATTCCAAGATCTACAACTTCTTTCCCAAGCAAGTACCATTCTTTTCTAAGAAATGGTTCACCGCCCATAAAACACACTTTTTCAGAATTTATTCCCGAGAGGTCGTGACAAAGTTGCAGAGCTTCTTTCGTCGAGAGTTCATTCAATCTGGAGTTTCCTGCTGAAGAACCACAGTGAATACATCGCAGATTACATTTCAGGGTAAGTTCCCAAACCACCTGTTCAGGACTAGATCTTTCTTCAAGAACCATTTCTTCAAATACATCAATATATCTTGCAATATTTAAAAGCAATCTTTCAATACCGAAAAAGGAAGAGCATTTTTTAAAAATCGTGTACACTTACTGTACCATAGTATGGTCCACAGGGGTCTTTGTAACTATCCACTGGATTTTGCATTGATATCATCGGTGATGTTCGTCTCTCGTTGTTGACGACCTTCTTTTGGAGTGTTTGGATATCCTTCTTTTTCAATCCTAGCATGCGTCCGAGTTCCAGAACCCTCAAGAATTTATAATTGCTAGCATGTATCATATTATCACAATTTCTGTATATACCTTATTATTTAAAAACTTTTCGGATAACCTCTATAAAAAGCAAATAAAAAAAGAGTGCCAAACTCCCAAAATCTATTAAAAATTGTTCTGTTCAATTTTATAATAACAATAGGGATCATTATGTAATTTACCTGATAATGAAAAAGATCTCGTTGAACAACCGCCCTTACAGATCTGCCCATATTCACAACCCCGACAACCTTCCTCTAAATCACTCATTTGAAATTGCTTGGTATATGCAAAAGAATCAGGATCATTCCACGTTTCTGTAATACTCCTATCCCTCACATTTCCTTCAATAAAATCATCAGATAATGCTAAGCAACCTTTTACCCCGCCATCACTTTGAATGCCCAAAACCAATTTACCAGCCCAACACCCATTCCAATCTCGAGGTTGAATAAGATTTGGAATATGCTTTGAATAAAAACCAAAACTATGAGGAGCGCCAATAAGAACACCTTTTGACGAATATTTCTGTTGCGTTGAAGCAACAAACAATCCTAAAGCATAATGCTCCTCCTTAGACAAAACCAATTCTTTCGCAAATCTTCCCATTACAATAGCTTCTCCAACCAACCAGTCAATTACCTCCTCAACAATAAGATCTCTTATTGCTGGTAACTCTTTAAAATTTAATTTATGCACAGTTGTTATTGCACCAATTGGCAAATTAGCTTGTTTTGATAAGCGAATAAATTCCATAGCCTTATCAAAAGAACCATCAACACCCCGAATATAATCATGTGTTTTCGCGCTGCAGCCATCCAAACCAATCTGAACAGAATCAACCCGTAACTTCACCAATTCTGGGATTATCTTCTTAGCGTTAACAAACCCACTTGAGACAACAGAAAGTTTCATACCCAAATCTTTAATTTCTTTAGCAAAAATATGCCAATCGTTTCTAAGAAAAGGTTCACCACCAAATAAAGTTACTCCTTTAAAACCAGTCTCTGCTAACTCGTTACACAGCTTTACCCCTTCTTTTGTAGACAATTCATTAACTCTAGCATTCCCTGCAGATGACCCACAATGTAAGCATTTTAAATTACATTTCAGTGTAATTTCCCAAACTACAAGACCAGGAGAGTATTTTAGATTATTTTCCATTAAATTGCCATACCACTAGATATTTTATATGTCTTTGCAAGAAATAATTATCAAAAAATGGAAGAGACGAATTTTCTTCATTGCTTAATGTATATATAATCAAAGATTTTTTAGAACTCTTCTCAGAACTTAATTCTGGAAGCAGTATTAGGATAGTTGTTACGGCCCACACCCAGCACTCTTACAGGAGAAACTTTCGCCATCTCTCCCAAAATCCTAGGCTAATGATGAAAGCAATTGAAATGAATATCACATGACATGTTCTTTTAACCCAGCAACATCAGTGAAATACACCGTACACCCATCCACATTCATATGGCCATGTTTCCCTTTATGGGTGATAACGACTGCAGTTTTTGGATGATACGTCTCGATAAATGATCGTAAACCTCGTTCAATTTTCCCTGGATCAGCACGTAGTTTCACTTCAATAGGAACAACCGTATCGTCTTTCTCAACAACAAAATCAACTTCGGTCTTCATTTTTGTCCGCCAGTATTTTGGCATCACACCAAGCTTCAGAAGCTCAGTAAACACATAATTCTCAAACAACCTCCCGTCAGGTTCCGCAGTAAAATTCTTCACGATGATATTCCGAAGCCCGGTATCAATGAAATATAACTTCGGCTGTTTTACGATTTCTTTGAGTTTATTCGTAAAAAAGGGGTACACTCTCGTAATAAAATAGCTTTTCTCCATGGCATCAAGGTATTTCTTAATGGTTCGAAAAGACATCTTAAGCGAGTTTGATAGCTCCCCATACGAGACGATAGCCCCACTGCTTAATGCGAGATATTTCGCGAACCCCTCCAAAGATTGTATGTCATTAATCGAAAATGTTCTTGCGACATCCTTCAAAAGCATCGTTTCGTACAGATCACCAAGGATAGTTTTTTTCATTTCACTATCGTTTGTCAATACAACCTTGGGATACCCCCCATACTGCATATGTTCCCACATCATTCTCTGCGCGGTAACCGACGTCATCGTTTTCTGTCCTTTCGCGATTAAAAATTCTTCGTACGAAAATGGATACAGTTTTACAATTGATATTCTGCCGACAAGATATGAAAGGATCTCTTTTCCAAGGATAACTTCGGATGATGATGTGATCCAGAGTTTTCGACCAGAATCAACAAGATATTTTAATTTTCGTCCAGCATCTTTACTGGATTGTACCTCATCGAGCACTGAGAAATCGTATCCCTCAAGATATTGTAGTTCAAATTTTTTTACATCCTCATCAAATAACGAGCGTACATCAGGATCATCAAAAAGGATATACGTGGACTGAGAATGCTCCATCTGTTTTTTGAGAAACGTTGTTTTTCCTGCTTGTCGTGCACCAACGACGGCAACCATATTGTAACTTTTAATGATTTTATCGAACCTGTTCTTTATCTCTCGCTCAACGTACATACGATTATATCTATGCATAACCACTATTTAAAATTTACTAAAATTGACATGTAGTTTAATAATAGTAATACTAAAATTGACTTATATGTCAAAAAAAGTAAATTAAAAAAATCTAGCTCATCCTCCGCCGTAGTGGTTTTAGATTCATTTTTCTGAAAATAAATATCGAGCATCTCCCTAATATCTTGTTCACCATATAGGATCATTACCTTAGTTACACTTTACACCGTCTCCATTTTTTCCAATCCGAACATATTTAACTCCTTAAATCTTGTCTCGATGTCCTGAACTGGTTTTATTGGCACAGTAAATGAGAAGGTGCTGCCTTCGTTCATTTTGCTTTTTACCCATATCTTTCCACCATGAGTAAGAACAATCCCCCGAGATATCGCAAGCCCAAGACCTACCCCACCATATTTTCTGTCTTCACCTGAATCAACTTGATAAAATATATTAAAAACCTTTTTTAGTTCGTTTCTTGGTATTCCCCGCCCGAAATCCTGGATTTCAAACAATATGCTTTCTTCTTCATTTGTAGCAAATATGTTTATAGCTGATCCGTCAGTTGAAAATTTGATTGCGTTGTTTAAAATGTTTGTTAACACTTGTTTTATACGCTCCTTATCGATATTTAGTGTTGGTAAATTATCTTTAAATTTCGTTGTTATTTCTATATTTTTAATATTTGCAAACGGTTTTATTGTTTCGACTGTTTCCAAAATCATATTTTTTACATCGGTTTGTGCAACTACAAATTTCATTGTTCCTGATTCTAGTCGTGAAACATCAAGAATATCTTGGATGAGGGCGTCTAATCGATTTGTATTCCGTAAAATAACATCCAAGGCTTTCTTTTGTTCGTCATTGATTTGACCAAGGATTTGTTTAGATATCATTTGTGTATATCCTTTTATTGAAGACATCGGTGTTCGTAATTCGTGAGAAGTGACATTGAGGAAATCCGTTTTTATGCGATCAGCTTTTTTCAATTGAATATTCTGTTGTTCAATTTTCGTTTGTGATCTTCTAAGTTTTTCTTCTCCTCTTTTCCGCTCTTTGATCTCAATTTGTAGCTCTTTGTTAGTATTTACCAGCTCTATTGTTCTCTCTTTTACTTTTTCCTCTAACTCATCGCGGTTTAACACAACTAGTTTTTCCTCCTCAAGAACACCAACTGGCATTGTTTTGAGAATATTAAAAATGATAGATGTATCACCATACTGCCCTTTTACAGCCCGATAGCTTTCTGTAAGCCGCTCTTTGGCATATTCTGATGAAGTAAAACCAGCGTAGAGATCAACAAGACGAAGAATGAGCAAAGAGAACTCCTTCAACACTGGAGACAACCTATTCTTCTCATATAACCTATCAAGATTATTAATGACAACACCGGCATCAATCTTATTATTTCTTACTGCAGAATTTTCAAAAAGCACAGGATGTTCTTCAGACCATTTATTTAAAGTATCATGAACAATCATCGCACTCGTCGCAGGTTTACCAAAAGATACGAATGTGTTTATAATATCAGCATATACCCTAACAGCAGCTATATCATCCCTTAGCAAACCTATTTTTTCTCTTTCCTCAACTGTTGTCGTCTCTGAAAATACATTAGTCATAACATAGAGTTTTCTTTCCCCTACTATAAGTAATGTAAAACCTAAGAAAATACAGAACGATGCAACTATATCGTAGATTGATCCAGGGTCAATAATAACATCTAAAGTCCAGAGCGGAATAGTAAACAGAAATAATACTAACATTCCACTAAAGCGGTAACTCTTATAGGAAAACATACGCACTATTGTTAACCAAGATTTTTTACCAACGATCTTCCGAATGATCATACCTGAATAGATTTCACCTGTTAAGATAAGAATAAACCCTATTATAAACACTATATATCTCACAATGAAAATGGTATCAAAAATAAGAACTCCCATAGCATTGATGATACCTGTTATAACAAAAAAGAAGGCACCCGTTGCCATTAGATACTGCGGGACGGCACCCTTCAATCTTAACGCGTTTCTAAACGCGTAATAAATAAATACAACTATCAAGACCAAATCCACAATGCCGAGAAAAACAAAAAAGATATCGTTTAATTCCACTTAATTAACCTCCAAAAAATCTTTTTCAAAAAACGATAACTGCTCCTTATTGAATACCTTAGGATTAAACGACAATAACAAAATTGAATTATTTTCTCGGCATATATTTCTGATATCATTGATTAATGTCAACGTGTTCTCAAAACCTTTGACAAGTGTAATCTGATCAAAACAATCCATATACACCACGGAATGTTTTCCTTTCTTGATTAAATCCTCAACTTGTGGAGTCAAATCTACATCCAACTTTTGCGGGTTGACAGTGGTTTCTTTATCTGATTGGTTAAATGTAAACCAAAACAACGGTGTCTTTTCAAAACCATATTTTTCTCTAATACTTTGTGGGGGATATTTAGTTATGCATAAACCATTAGCACCATGTGTAATTTGGTCCTTGAAAATTTCAAAACCCTGCTCTCCATGTTCCTCTTGAACGATATAACCCATGTTTGATTTTAATCTATATTTTCTTGGACCAGCTTTTTTCTTCTCATTAGAAGGTTCAATCATTGGTTTAAACCGAAACAAATTATATTTCAATATAGCAGCTCCAACGAAAACCGCGAAAATTGAAAGAGAAATAGATCCCAATGGGAATACCTCAATACCAAGTAAGGCGGGAATAACGTTAGTTCCAAAAGTTAATATTATGAGTATAAAAACTCCATAAAATATATATTTGATTTGTTTTCTTTCAATTGTAGTTTTTGAATGTATATAGCTATATAAAAAATTTAAAGTTCCGAGGATAGCAGTAATTAAAAGCCATATGCCTATAAGGTAAAATTTTGAACTTAGAACAATTCGATAACCCCATTTGCTCAATTGAACATCTTGAGTTGAAATAATTAAATTAAATATCAGTAATATGACAATCCCTATTATATATATCACAAATATCAAATTTTTATTACTTATAAATATTGTCCTTTCTCGTGGGAAAACAAAAGATAAATGCAGAATAGACAAAGGTGCAAATATTACACCAAGGTAAGCAATTCTACCCCATAATAACCCCTCTTCGTTATTATTTGAAAATCTAAGCATGGCTTCTCCTATAGAAAAAGCAACAACAGATAATATAAATAAAGTAATAGTCCTGTTTTGGATGTTTTTTGGATTTTTGTAAAAGACATAAATGCCAATTAATACACTCAAAACACAAGCGATTATAGCAGGTGTTGCATACAAACTTAAGTGCATTATTTTACTCCTCACCGCTATTACGTAATGTTAATGTAATATTTATTCTACTCTATAAATTTATTTAATATATACACGTCCTGTCACTCAAGATATGGTTTATAAACATATCGCCTGATTCTGGAAAGCCCATTTGTTTACCAATTTCGAATTGCCGAAGACCTTTTAGTAGTTCATTTCGATTGTTCTATTGTCTAGGTATAACCTTGAAAGCACTAAGAACTTGAAAAAAGGAAAAATAATCTAATTAGAAAAATCGTTTTATAAGAAGAACATGTATTTAGTAAATGACATTAATTTATGGACAAATTAAACAGTAGTCGAAAATCTCGTAATGTCCAATAATTTCTGTCACTTACTAATTTATAGTAATTTATAAGTAATTGATTAGTGATTAATGGGTACGATATAGTATTTGCTAAATGGGGGCGATATATATATATATACTTTAAAATACGACTTTGAAAAACTGTTTGCATCATCATTGACGATTCGTGATTATTTCCATAACATTTGGTCTAGTGTAATTGAAAAAGTAGATAGCATTAACATCTCAATTGAAGAGGCGCAAGAGTCTATAAAGGAACTTATTATCTACGATATTTTAGATGGTAGTCGTACGAGCTTAACCTCAAAACCATTTATAGAACCGAAAGATGATATGCCACTGTTTTCTATCGCGCTTATACATACATTACGAGTTTTAGGTGCAAAATCATGCGTCATTATGATACACACCTCATATAATCGTGAACGAGGGGGAAAAGAATTCAAACGTGTTCTTGGCATAATAAGATCTGGCGCAGAGCTTGTTAAACAATATTCTATAGAACATGGTATCCGATGTAATTGTCTATGCATTAATAAAAATTATGAACTTATCGATCTACTAAAGGATATAGAACAGCAAACAAAGGAGGGGGTATTCAATGCGTATTTCCTATTTGATTATAATGAGAAATGGTACGTTACAGAAGATGGGTTCAATACTTTAAATTCATTGCCAGATATAAATGTCTATGTTAGACATACTAAATTCCAACCCTCTGGCGGTTGGATACCAGAAAAAATGAGTAAGTCTGCTTTTCTTTACTCACAGAACGGTACGGTGTACAGCAATTGGGAACCTGATGAACTTGTTGCGTTGGTAACTATGGCGCTGCTAGCTAAAAAGTTCAATGAAGGTGAAGTGCTAAGTAAAGTATACTCTGGTAACGACGAAATCCAAAGTCGATATATTAAACGTGAACTTGATCTTTTCCAAAAAACGGTATGCCTTAGAAAACATCCTCCAAAAAAATTATTCATACTTGGATCACCAATAGGTACTTACCAGATATATTATTAGAGAAAAATAATAAAAAATAAATACCATGGGAGGCTAAAATGATGATAAAATACATTTTCTTTGATCTTGGTGATACACTTATAGACATGTCTTTTTCACGTAGAGCTTCGTATTTTGGATTAGATAGTGTTCTCCCTGATAAATTAGTTACAGATGAATTAGTATCTAAATGGGAGAGAGAATCTTGTAAAATTTTTGATTATTATTATAAAAAAGGAGAATTTTATACAATTAAAAGCTTACAGGTAATGAGTTTAAAGAACGTTCTATTGGAATATGGTATCAATTTGCCAGATCATAAATTAGTCGATATTGTTAGTGAATGTTGGCGATATTTAATTAATAACTGTCCAGTGTATGAGGATGTAGCTCCCACATTGTCCCGGTTAGCTCAAGATGGATATGAATTAGGATTAATAACTGATGGGGATGAGGAAGATGTCATTAGAATTTTAAAAAAACATAATTTGGGTAACATGTTTAAAATAAAAATTATCTCCAGCGTAGTTAAAAGATATAAGCCTGATATTTTATTGTTTGAACGTGCACTTGAAACAGTTCAATGCGTTCCTGAAGAAGCAATCTATGTGGGCGATTCAGTTAAAGATATATATGGCGCGAAAAAACTTGGGCTATTCACTGTAGTAGTTAATAGGAATAAAACACAAGACACCATGACGGAAATGAAACCAGATTTTATTATTGACAGTCTATTTCAACTGTATCCCGCTATCAAAAATATATCCGGAGAAAGTTAGTGAAGACAATTTTTCCTAAACATCATCA
>Ga0315294_10010676_pt1 | contig 10079 bp, 15 predicted proteins | sample YL17G13_40_MG_FD_203626 | JGI IMG/M metagenome (GOLD analysis project Ga0315294, IMG submission 203626) | Sediment microbial communities from Yellowstone Lake, YNP, Wyoming, USA - YL17G13_40 | ecosystem: Environmental > Aquatic > Freshwater > Lake > Sediment | place: USA: Wyoming | collected...
ATTTTGCCGGTTGCTTGATTAAAGCATTCGACATTTTCTTTGACGAGTTTTTTAATGGTGCGGGTGCGACGTTCACCAGCCACCAACTGCAATTTACGAACGCCATCGATTTCCACCCATCGCAATTGCAATGGATTGTGCAAACCTTCTGTTCGGATGGATTCATGCAATTCTTCCATCGCCTCTTTACCCAAACCTTTGGGTTTATTGCCATTTAGGCAAATATGGCGAGGATTACGATACGAACACTTACTGTCGTTTTCGGCAAAATTAATCAGGTTCAAAGGAACCCGATACAAATTGCCGTGCAAGTTCTTAATTTTATCTTCAACAGCTACAGTCATCAGCACATCCTCCATAATTATTTGTTACCAAAAGATGCCCAGGCATCTTTACAACCTCAATTTCCTTCCTTTCAGAATGTGTAATTTTTAGTGGGTTTACGACATCTGATTTGCCACGCAATTTCATATTCCTTCTTGCCAAAATTGTCAAGCACAGAATCTTTTTTCTTAACAACTACACCCTCGATTTCATCTTTATCGATAAAATCTTGGTAACGACCAATGAAATCGCTATCAAAAGTTTCTGCTAGCCAAATGCTATCAGTGACACGGAGAGCCAAACCAAGGTTCGGTTCTTTTTCTTTGGGGTTGCCGCAGATATGATTGAGCAACTCTAGTCGCCCCATAAGATTCGGAGCGCCGAAGAGATATTTGCCAGCTTGTAAAACATCGAATAAAACAATCTTGCCCTTATAATTGGGGCTAGTCGTTTTGTTATTTAGCAATTCGCCGTCGAGCCAATATTCGAAATGGGGGTTGACTTGGAGGGACAATATCTCACGCTTCAATCCGCTTGTCAAGTCGAACTGTTTAGTTTTTTCGCCGTGACGATTAAAGAGGTGTACGGCACCCCCCGGTAAGATGTGGATCACCACTCGGGTGCCATTGAACTTTCGCTGAACCACCCATTTGCCAGACTTTTCATAGCTTGACAATTGGTGTGATTGGATTTTGCTGATAGGACGGGGGGGATAGAGGATTTCCATAAAATTCTCCGACGATTCAAGTTTTTGCTCTGCATGGATTTTACCACGCAAATCAGACTTGTGAATCGCCGTCTACGGAAATCTTGTTCAGCAATCGCATTCCATCTATAACTTGCATGGCTACAACTTGAGCCATCTGTTTCAAGAAATAGGTTTTGACGTTGCCTGACAAAACAATGCGACCATTTTCTTCAGATATGTTGACTTGTCGCATGCCATTACGATACATGCCATCCCGAATACACTTTTCAATCTTCGTTCGAATGCGATTCAAGCTTGGCATCCTCCAATACAAAACCAGAACCACATTCTTTACAAAGAATATTTAATGGGTTTGGTCCATCAGGACGACGACCTGATCTTATTGAATTGTGAGGCGGGGCACATTTGCAAACATATTTCAAGAAACATATTTTAGCTGGTTGCAAAGTTGAAATTCTCAAAACTTCCAATTGCCCCAAATCGATTGAATTTAAATCAACATCTATTTGCTTCAAACAAGAAGTTAGTTTTTTCTCGATCAATGGAACTGGTTTCTCAAAATCCAAACCTTTTTTAAATTGCGTGACAGCCCAACCTTGGTTTTTATGTTTGCTAACGTAAAAACCAACGCCTAAAGCAGTTTTTAAAAACTGTTTATTGTGATATTGATTACTGGTGAGATCAATTATTCCAAGGCGATAATTCTCGATATGCACCATTTCATGCAAATATTCAGACAATAAATTACAATGTTTCAAAGTGGAAAATTTCGATCCAATCAAAAAACTGTATGATTCTGGAACAAATCTGAAAACCACTTTTTTATCTGGCTGGAGAATATGTTTGGGAAATTTCAGTTTATTCCCAAACACATGTTTGTTGAATATTTTGAAAACTTTTTCAAGCTCTTTTAAAAAATCTTGATTAGTGCTATGAATCCGAGCGGCTGCCTTTGACATTTTTATACATCCATATCGTAACCATTTTGTCCTCCAACAAACACATGGGTCGCAGGAGAAAACGCCGATGGACGATAACTTGATTGACGACCCTGTGTGACGACAATCGTCATTGCATTATCACCCATCGGCGTTGAAGAAAAAACAATCTTCCCACATTGATCGTGAATTAAATTCAAGTTTTCATCAAAATGAAAACCATAATCAAAAGGAATTTCCACTAAACAATGCGGGCAAGTTCTCGGTTTCATCTCGATGCGATTTTTCCTTGAGCGATTTTATCATACACTTCTGAGCGGTGAACAGTAACATCTGGTGGTGCCTTAATTCCAATACGCACCTTGTCACCACGAATTTCGGTGATTGTCAAAACAATATCATCACCAATTCGAATCTGTTCATCTTTTTTACGACTTAAAACTAACATATAAACCTCCTTGCAAAAAGTAAAACTTACTTACTCATTAGAGTTTTCTTTGAACAAATTTTGAATACTATTTAAATCAGTAAAATCAGCAGCCTCCTTTTGCAACATCAATGAACAACGTCCTGCACCGAAAAAAGCCAATTCTACTTCTAAACCAGTTTCCAATCTAATTTTCCGAATACTACGAGCATAATCTTCATCGCCCGCAACCAAAATAAAACCGTCATAATGACCAGCCCTAGAAAGTTTAGCCATATCATACACAATTTCACAATCTAATCCTTTTTCTTCGGCAACTTTATCACCTTCGATTTGCCGAATCCAATAAGATTTTTGACCAGTGATCCTTAAAATTTCATCATCGGTCATTTGTTGTCGCAAATAATTAATTAACGACAAGGTTGCCGCATCATAGCCTGATCTGAGTCTCAATGGAAGACGAATCATATAAAATCCAAGACGATCTTCCAAAAATCGATAGAATCGGTCTCTGCTAGCTTTCTTTTCCGCTCCCATTGAATCGAAGTATTTGCTATCATCTTCGTTGATCGGTTCACTATAATAGAAACGAACATCTACCGATCTGCCATCGGCGAGATAATCTCGCATCTTTACATAATCCATCTTTTTAGTGCCTTGCCCCCGAATTCCATGAAATAGATTGCTGTTGTCAATGAACATGCATATCCGTTGCTGCCTTCGCAACGAAATCAACTTGTTTTCAATTTGGGAAGATTGGGTAAGATGGGAAATTTCTAATTTTTGATCTGAGAAGCGAGACATGATAATTCTCGTACAAATGTCTCAATTTTCGGGGTAAAATTACAGCATCATCATTTAATCGACATGCTAGCACTCAGGGATAACAATGTCAAATAACAATGGAGCAACTTTGCCAGGATCGTTCAACCCCATTCATGAGGGGCTAATTTGCTCATGGCAACTATCGCCGCCCTCAAAACTGGCACACCAACAAATCTATAAATCTCCGTAATTAATGTAGACAAACCAGAAATCGATCTGATCGATCTAGAAAATCGAATTCAAAAATCTCGAATCGCCAAGTGTAGGTCTATGTTGCCCCTGAAATAAATGCTATAAAAGATTTGTTGTCATCTACAAAAAATAAGAGATCAAAATGAAAACAGTAATTGATAGAATCAACATTTTAACTTCAGATGATTTACAGTATAAAACTCCAATTCAATTGGCAGCCAGTGCCATCGAAGAAATTGGCGAATTAACAAGAGAAATCAAAATTGAAGAAAAAATCCCCGGCAACGCTCACAAACAACCCGATGAAGGATCAAAAGCAGAAACAGTTGATTTATTCATCTGTGCTATTTGTTTGGCTTGCACACACGGCGTAAAGATCAAACCAATTTGGGAAAATACATTGCCCCAGGCAGATATATTTTTGCTGCTTCGTGCCGCAATGATCGATTTGGGAGAATGCTTTAAAATGGGATTCTTGCCAGAACGTGATTTGCACAATTCTATCAACGATTTCATTCAAGATACCATAAATATATTCTTTAATCGTGGTGGCACAATTGAAGAATTCGAACAAATCGCTCATAAAAAATTAGATAAATGGGAAAAAACAAAAGGTAAATAATGTATACAGCACTCGTCTTAACTCCTGCTTCTCAAAAAGAACTTTTAAACCATTTCTCTGGTTTAATTCCGCCCACTTGGCAAAAAATTTGCCACCACATGACCATTAACATGGGAAATGCGGGCAGCGGACCATTGCAAGCCTCACAATTCAATATTGGTGAAAATGCCGAATTAACCGTAATAACTGTGGCAGGCGATGAAAAAGTAATCGCCGTTGGTGTCGAAACCAATGTGCCGACTGCTAATAAAGTGAAACACATTACGCTAGCAGTAAATCGACAAGATGGAGGCAAACCATTCCATAGCAACAATTTGACTAATTGGCAACCGACCAGTCCCATTAAACTTCAAGGTGTTATTGAGGAAGTCCAATGAGTGTAGGAAAATCAGGCAATCGAATTTGGTTTAAATCAGATCAAATGCTATCCGATGTAACAGATGCCGTAGAATTTCGAGTTACAAAATCTTGGTTTACAAATAAATTTAAAGTCCAAGCAGCATTTAAGGTTTATGCTAGTTGGGATGGCAAGCAGGTGTTTAGATGGAAAACAATTGGAATTTATAAATCGGCTGATACCGCCTCAAATGCATTAACGCATGCAATGCACATCAAAGGGATTGTGCCCATCGAAGAAACACTTTATCTTTGATATAGATTCTGAAGATCAGCTACCACTCGATCCCGATTGTTGTCAATTTCTTGACGCAATTCGGGATTTTCTTTTATTAAAGCTTCATAAGTGCAACCGCCAACATGCGTTGCATAGCTATTGCCGCAAATAGCTTGTTTGTAACCATAATAATGCATCCTATGAGCCAATTCTTCATCCTCATACCCTGGATAATCCTTTATATATCCTCCGATATGAGCAAACAATTCTCGGTGAAACAACACACAGAACAACGGCAGAAAACCATCATCTCCCAAAACAACATCAGGCTGCCGTTGTGCGTTAATTGACTTATGTTGATTTTTAGGTCCAATCATTTTAACTTTGTTGTTTTTTAAAGCTAATATCGATTTGCCCATTTCTATCATCCATTGAGGGTCTTCAACAATACAATCAGAATGCATTATCATACACCATGCTTGTTTGGTATTTTGCAGACCAATTCTCACCGAATTAGCAAATCCAAATCGTTCTTTGTTTCTAATTACCTTCAAAATAGGTTCAGCCCATGCTGGGCGACCTTTATCAAAATCTTTGAATTGATTAACGAATTCTTTATTGGACGATCCATCGTCTATAAGAGTTATTTGATAAGGGTTACTTTTAACAGAAATAATTATACTGTTAATTAAACTGATAACACGATCATATTGACCATGAAAAGGAATAATGATATCAACTGCCGACTTTGAAAAAGGATGATGTTTCATCTCCACTGTTTTTACAATACTTGGTTCTTCATGCCCGTTCACATTTCCTCCTTATACAATTTAATCAAAATAGATGACAAATCATCAAAATCAGTTAGTTTCACACTGTCTGGAAAAATAGATGTTGTCTCGAACACAAACACTTTACATTCTTCTTTTTTGGCAAGATTGAACATTTTGTTGATTTGATAATTATCAATTTGTTTATCGCTTAAAACACAAATGGTTTTGGAATGTTCTCCAAAAGAAAAACATTCATAATTTAAAGCGCAAATTGCATCACGAACAAGCACTTGGAAAGGAAGATTGCAATTATAAGCAGCTAAGGTAGCTATTATTTCACTTTTTTTATCAAAGCACAAACCAAATTCAGTATAAATATACAGCTTATCATCTATTTCTGTGTCGTAAATAAAAGTCACAAGCTCCCGTTTAATTGCATCCTCATTGATAGGCTTTTTGAGATTAAAAATAAAGGCAATTGCTTTTTGATTATATTTTACCATGTCTGTCCCTTTTAGTGCGATGAAACCACCGAATGTCGGCGTATTCTTTTACGGGGTGCATGATCGATGCATTGTGGAAATTATCATTCCAATTTAATTCAGGTTTCCATCGCATGGGATACTTTTGAAAGTTGCCTTGCCATTGCTCAAATACTGCATTCCAACCAGCTAATTGTTTTACGCCGCCGCCATAGTGAGCAGCCAAAGTAGGGTATAAATGCTCTCCGAAATCATATCCGCCTTGTTCTTCATAACCAGGAAAAAACCCATCAGTGAAACCATTCGTATATAATAAAAACTTATTGAAAAAATCTACTTCTTTCAATTTTCTCAAAAATGCTCCGCTATAAAAAACGCAACATCCTAGCAAGTATTGCGAACGTCCTAGTTTCGCTTGAATGATATTTTCTAAAAAAGGAAACTTGTAATTTGCCTCCCGATAATCATTTCCCAAACACCAAACATTTTGCGATTGAGCGTCTTCTAGGTCTTTCTTGAACCCATCAGATGTAAACAAAACATCATATTCGCAATAACAATACCAATCATACCCTTCCCAAAAATCCACAATAGTTTTGAGCCCACAAGTGAGATTTCTATATGGAGCCCGTCTGAAATTATGATATAAACCCCTCATTTTATGAACAGGAAGTTCTACATTTTCTCCCCAGACTTCCCATGCTTTATCGTCCACAAGCATCAAAATATCTTTAGAAACCCAAGTTTGAATTGCATCAATTGTATCGGCAACCAATTGGGTGTTTCCATGCGCATTTAATATGGTGGCAATTTTCATAGTTTACTCATAAGTATTTGCATATGCTTTAATTTCAACTCGGGCGTTCCACCAGGAAAATGAATCAAAAAATTATCAGGCTTATATGATAAAAACAAATTGCTTTTAATGCGTTTGATTCTACTTCTCACACTCTCGTCAGTATCATATAAGTAAGCAAACGCAGATTGTTCAAAATAAGTCCCACCTTCTCTTTTGACATAAGAACCAGTGGCATAAAAATCTGAGTCTGGATGCGGGTAATAAGGCTTATCTATAAATTGAGCTTGTTTGTACCAAGTGTCTAAAAATCTATACGACCATTCGCAATTTCTAATCAAAAAGGAACTTGTAGATATTTGCCCTTCAAAGGGCATAGGACCACAAATCAAATCATACTTATCATCAATGATATCTTCTAACTTAACAGATTTATTTGTAATAACGACATCTGTATCACAATAAAACAACCAATCGCATTTTTTAATATTTTGTTCTATAGCTTTAATTTTATGCCAATGAGGTGTGCGAGAAAAATCTGTTTCAATATTGCAAATTTTAAACTCGTAATCATGTTGGCTGCAATAATCTGCTTTAACAGGGCAAGATATCTTGGCTAATTCTTCATAATCATTGCTATGCGCATCAATAACAATAATTTTCATAACAACTCTTTAATTGATTTCATGTAGTTATTAGTCGTTCTAAATCTGTCGCATATTTTACCAAAACCCCTTGGATGATAATGCACCACATTTTGATTAAAAGCATATAAGTATTCGGGGGATGTTCTTTCCCATAAACCAACACAATTAATGCCCACTGCTCCCGCAACATGCAATGGACCCGAATCAATTCCTACGAACAAACAAGCATGTTGTAGAAACGCTGCCAGGGCTCCCGATTCTTGCGGAATATTAGCCCTAATAACAACTTTATCGTCAACGAGGGGCGATTGCCCCCTATAGTCCAAAATAACAGGTAAAACGCCATTTTGGACCAACAATTCACATACAGCTTTAACATCGTTTAAACCGAAATACTTCAAAGAAGCATTTGTATTACCACTATAATGAATTACAGCGAACTTTCGATCTGGTATTGCGTCAGCCACGATACTTTTAGATTCTTCATTTATATTTATTTTGCAATAAAACAAATTGGGATCAGGTGTAATGCCCAATTCATCTTTTAAAAAATGTGTAGGCCAACTTGTTGGCAAGCCTTCAACCGAAGTTATCGGCAATTGCAAACCAAAAATAGGTTGATTGTGTTGAATTTTTCGAATTGTATCATTTTCGTATATCCAATCATAATGCCGTTCCAATGGTTGTCTCTCATAATTAAACACTCTGTTGCAAGCTTTATGAAAAACATTTTCTCTACGAGGACGGACCACAATGTCTACAGACCACTCTGGTCTCAACAACGCCAAATGTTTAAGCGGGATTAATGCTTGAACGTTATCGCCCAAACCATGACGAAATTTTATCAACAGCTTACATGATCCAGAATTTAAATTGCCCCTGCCGATCATTGACCACCCAACGGATTAGAACATAAAACGTATTTAAGATTAGGATTTCTACTACAATTGCCGATCAAACAAATATGAGGAACATCTAAATCACCGAATTCAAACATTATCGAATTGTGCTTATCATCTAAAAAAATTAACTTGTTTTCGCTAACAAACCATATTTTCTCAGGTCGATGACTGTCTGGTTCTAATCTTCTACTTGCATTTAAACGCAATTTAAGATATTCATGTTTATTGCCATTTTTGACAATATAAAAAAAGTGTTTATTGCTCAACAATTGATAATTTTTTTTTTGAAGTCCATTGTCATTTGCAAGTTGAAACATTAAATCATAAAGAAATTGGTTTTTATCTTTGCTAACAGGATGATAGTGTGATAAAAACCCACCAAACAAAGCTATATCCCAAATAGGGTCGGAGACTTCTGATCCCAAATTAGAAGACATAAAATAAGCTTTTACAGGATGACACTTTATCATTCTGGCTGCTATGCCGAGGCATTGATCTGTAAAGCCTTTTTCAATTTTTGCTCTTTCTGCAAAGAGTTTCATGCAATCTGAATTGCTCACAATGTCTTTTAAAAACGATTGTGAAACCACGCAACCTTCATGTTCATGTTGAACATAGTTCAAACCATTCGCAAAAAAATAATGATGACCTAATCTTCTTAAAAGCTCCCTTTCATTATGTTCTATATCTTGCATGATCCTAGTTACTGCATAAATGCGGTCCCCTGGAACGTAATGATTGCGGAGGTTTGTAAGCAACGAATCAATGTCATTTGCACTATCATCATCTATTTTTGCAAGCCAATCAATTGTATCCACATGATCTTCGGTCAATTGCGCAAAATAGGTATAAACCTTACTTGCCTCGTGATTCGAATTAGATTTGAATGTTCTAACTGTTACATTGGGCCAATTTTCTAAAAATTGGGACTCTTCTTCTTTGCCTATGAGCAATGTAACTAAAACCTTATGATCTTTAAGGTTTAGTAAGCCTAATTCCTGAAATCCTTTTAGTCTAGTTCTATATTTTTCTGATGAACAACTAACTGGCAGGACGATCTCTAATTCAAAATGTTCCATTGCATCTCATATCTAAAATTAAAATTCTTCTGCTTCTCTCATAGCCATTGCCACACAATCATCCATATCTAAATAGGCAAATTTTCCCAATCTCCCCGAGATTAACACTTTGTTTTCCATTTTTGATAATTTTTTATACTTATCATAAGTGTTTTTATTGATCGCATCATTAATTGGATAATACGGTTCTTTTGTTTCTTTCCAAGCTACTGGGTATTCCCAACTTACAATAGTTTTCTTCTGATCTTTTAAATCAAAATGTTTGTGTTCAACAATTCTGGTGAATTTTGTTTCAGAATCATTGTAATTCATAATACTACAACCTTGAAAATCTCCATCTAATTTTTTATGTTCCCATTGCAGACTTCGATATTCCAATTCGCCAAATTTATATTCGAAATACTGATCTATAGGACCACAAAAAACCAACTTTTTGGCGTATTTTTGCCATTTATTTTTAATATCTGTAAAATCAACGTCTAATTCTATTTTTATGCCATCTAACATATTTTCAATCATCTTTGTGTATCCACCAATTGGAATACCTTGATAAATCGCCTTATCGTAATAATTTTCATTATAAGTTAATCTAAACGGTATTCGTTTAATTATAGAAATTGGCAATTCGGTCGGAGATTTGCCCCATTGTTTTGTAGAATAATGCTTAACAAATATTTCATATAGCTCTGTGCCCATTTGAGCGAGGCACCATTCCTCCATATTTTGGGGATTTTCCACTGCAACTTTGAC
>Ga0315294_10010678_pt1 | contig 10078 bp, 8 predicted proteins | sample YL17G13_40_MG_FD_203626 | JGI IMG/M metagenome (GOLD analysis project Ga0315294, IMG submission 203626) | Sediment microbial communities from Yellowstone Lake, YNP, Wyoming, USA - YL17G13_40 | ecosystem: Environmental > Aquatic > Freshwater > Lake > Sediment | place: USA: Wyoming | collected...
GCGCGCATCAAGGAGCCTTACATCCAGGCCTACCTGCTGAGCCTCGTCGTGCACCTGATGACGCTTCCGATTACGCAGATCGTGTCGGTCCTTTTGGGATCGTACCTGGCGGCGAAATACGGCAAGGACGCGGTCGAGTCCGGCGCGATCTTCGGCGGGACCCTCGTCGCCTTCCAGGTCACGCCGATCTCGCCCGGCTCGCTGGTCCGCGGTCTGTATGCCACGGGCCTGGCGATCGCCATGCGCGACTGGAAAAACTATTCCTGGGCCGTCTGCATCTCCTACTGGAAATACATCGGGTACCTGGGGTTCCCGATCCAGATGGTGCACTCGTACCCGATCCTGGCGCGGTTCATGGCGGCGCGATGGGCGACGCACGGCGTCGGCCTCGTGCCGGTGTTCGGCGAGCACGGCGCGCTCCTGGAGCACGGTGTGTTCAACACATTCTTCAACGCGCCGATCAGCCTGCGGCACCGATGGAGGGAACTCGCGCCCCAGCGGCGAGCCTTGCGCGGGCCTCTGGGGTGGATCGGCACGTGCCTGGGCATCGGCCACCTCGTGGGCCCGAGTGGCTCGTACGCATCGGCCATTGGAGCGGGGCTGCTCGCGGCGGCGTTCTACCTGGGCGCGCCGATGTGGGCGGTCGTCGCGGCCGCGGCCGCGGTGACCGGCCTCGGGATTCCGGTGGCGGCATGGTTCGAGTCGCGCCTCGGCCGCAAGGACCCGCGCCCGTTCGTCCTGGATGAACTGGCGGGGATGCTCGTGGCGGGTCTGGCGGCGTGGCTGCCGACGAACCAGTGGGCGTGGGCGAGCCTCGCGCTCGCGCTGGTCTGGTTCCGCGTGTGTGACGTCCTGAAGCCGCCGCCCGCGCGGCAACTGGAACGCCTGCCGGGCGGTTGGGGCATCGTGATGGACGACGTGGCGGCCGGCGCGATGGCGCTGGGCCTGACGGTTCTTAGCCAGATGCTTCTGGCGCCGGGGAACGTTGGCTAAGCGGCTTTAGATAAGTCTTGTCCTGTTGTTGCGCGGCGGGTCTCCGTACCCGCCGCGCCGGGTGCCTTTTGCGCGGTGGGTGCGGAGACCCACCGCGCAAAACTTATCTGAATCCGCTTAGCCGCGAGCGCGGGCGCCGGAAATTCAAGGGCGAACCGCTCGCCCGCCGAAGCCTTGGCGGAGGGGGGCCAGCGAGCGGTGGCTCAAGGCGCCAATCGCGCCAAGGCCGAACCGCTTGCCCGCCGAAGCCTTGGCGAAGGCGGGTCAATCCGGCGGGAGGCGCAGCAGATGATACGCCCGCTTGATGTACACCAGGCCGCTTAGGCCCGTGAAGAGCGTGGCGGTCCAGATGGAGATGTCCCGGCCGACGTAGGTCCAGGCGGGCGAGCCGGGGCCGGCGGCCCAGTGGCCGACGTAGAGGAGGGACCACGTGACGGCGACGCACTGGAGGAACATTTTGACTTTGCCGGTGAGCGTGGCGGCGAAGGGAATCCCGTGCGACTCGCTGAAACTCCGCATGCCGGTCACCAGGAGTTCCCGCGCGAGGATGACGACGACCATCCATGTCTGCCAACCCGTCACATTCACGCCGTCGCGGATGAACTCGCCGCCGATGAAATAGACCATCGCTCCGCAGATGATGATCTTATCGACGAACGGGTCGGCGATCCGCCCGAACGTGGTCATGTGGCCCATGCGGCGCGCCAGGTATCCGTCCACGACGTCCGTCGCGACGGCCACGAGAAAGATCGCCAGCGCGAGGTCGATCACGGGCCAGGCCGGCGGGTCATAGGCGTCGTAAAACGCCAGGACGATGAAGAAGCCGATGGCCAGGAAGAACCGGCCGGCCGTCAAGAGGTTCGGCACGTGGCGTCTCACGCTTCCGGGTCTCCGTCGTCGGCGATTTCGCCGACCGTATCGTATCCTTTGGCGGCGACGATGCGAACGGTCAGTTCGTCGCCGGGCTTTGCGCTCCCCGCCGGCACGAGCACGACGGAATCCACCTCGGGCGCCTGGCCGCCGTGCCGGGCCGCCAGATACCCCGCCGCGTGGGCCGGGCCGTCCACGCGAACGGTGAGCCTCCGGCCGACCATGCGCCGGGCGGCCTCGTGGGCCAGCCGCTCCGAAAGACGCATCAGCCGGTCCCACCGCCGCCGCCGAACCTCCGGCGGAACCTGGTCCGGGAGGTTTGCGGCCCGCGTTCCAGCCTCAGGACTGTACACGAACACGCCGACGTGGTCAAAGCGAACTTTTTCCAGGAAGTCGGCGAGTTCCTCGAAGGCCTCGCCCGTCTCGCCCGGGTAACCGACAATAAAGGTGGTGCGCAAAGCGATGCCGGGCACCGCCTCGCGCAGCCGACCGAGCAGCCGTTCGACGCCGGCCCGCGTGATGCGCCGGCCCATGCTCGCCAGGATGGCGTCGCTAATGTGCTGAATCGGAAGGTCCACGTACGGCACGATCGGCAGTCCGCGCGCGAGTTCCTGAATCACGTCGTCGGTGAACGAGGCCGGGTGCGTGTACATGAGTCGAATCCACGCCGCCCCGGACTCCCGGCGCAGGCGAGCGAGCAGTCGCGCCAGGTTCCAACCGTCGCCGCGGTCGCGGCCGAAGGCGGTCGTGTCCTGGCCGACGAGCGCGAGTTCCTTCGCGCCGTCCGCGACGAGTTCCTGCGCTTCGGCGAGGACGGCGTCGGGCGGTTTGGACCGCAGCGGCCCGCGGATCGCGGGAATCGCACAGTACGCGCAGCGGTTGTCGCAGCCCTCGGTGATCCGCAGGTACGCGTAATGGCGCGGCGTCAGGCGCAGGCGCTCGCGGTCGTCGGGCGCCTCGGCGGGGAACGGCCCGACGCGAACCACCGGCTGCTCGCCTTGGCCCCTAATACTACGGCGTTGGTTTGCGCGGCGGGTTCGCCGCCCCGCTTGCGGGGCGCTGGCTGTTTGCAGCGCGGGGCAAGCCCCGCGGCGAACCCACCGCGCAGAAGGGTCAAGTGGCGCTGTGGGGCCAAGAATCGCTCGGCACAGGTCCGCAAGCGCGTCGCGCTCCGCCAGGCCCGCGACAGCGTCTATGTGGGGATGGCGCTCGAGGACCGCGCGGCCGTCGCGCTGGGCCATACAGCCGGCGACGACGATCCGGCCGAGGCGGCCGGCACGCTTCAGCGCTTCAAGGTCGTCGATCGCCTGATCCGTCTCGGCCCGCGCCAGGTCGATGAACGCGCACGTGTTGACGACGGCCACGTCGGCGCCGTCGGGCGAATCCGTGACGGCAAATCCCGCGAGCGCCAGGCCGGCGAGCATCCGCTCGGAGTCCACGAGGTTCTTCGGGCACCCCAGGCTCACCAGCGCCGCGATTGGCTGACGTGCTTCCGCCATCAAAATCGCCCGCTCCCCTTCGGGTCGCGGCTAACCATGTGCCGTTTTGCTTGACCTTTCGCCGTTCGTTCCGCGTTCCGCATTCCGCAATGGCGTTACACCCGTGAGACGTACTCGCCCGTCCGGGTGTCCACGAGGAGGTGGTCGCCGTTCTTCACGAACGAGGGGACCTTGACGCGTGCGCCGCCCTCGCACCTGGCCTCTTTCATCGAGTTGGTGGCGGTGGCGCCCCGGAGGTCGGGCGGCGTGTCCTCGACCACCAGTTCCACCGTGTTCGGCAGGTCGGCGGTGACGGGATGGCCGTCCGCCAGGCCGATCACGAGTTCGAGGTTCGGCGTCAGGTAAACCGAGTTCGGGCCGATGAACTCGGCCGGGATGCGGACCTCCTCGAATGTCTGCATGTCCATCAGGAGGTGATGCGTCGCGTCGGAGTAGAGGTAGTTCATGGTCTTGCGTTCGACGTAGGCCTGCTCGAACAACTCCTCGGTGCGGAACCGTTCCTCGATCAACTGGCCCGTCTGGAGGTTTTTGAGTTGGATGACCTGGCTGGAGCGCCAGTTGCCCTTGGCGACCTTCTGGTTGTCCGCGATGGTCCACAGGCCGCTCTTGTAGTTGACGGTCATGCCGCGGCGTAAATCGATCGCTTTCGTGCTCATCCTGCCTCTTCTCCCGGAGTCTCTCTGCCGCCACGCCCCTCCCTCTCCCTCGATGGGAGAGGGCAAGCCTGTCCGCCGTAGTCCCGGCGCGCCGGGACGAAGGCGGAGGTGAGGGTGAACCTACTGTCACCGTGATTCGCAGAAAATAGGCTTTCCGCCCGTTCCTGTCAACCCCGAAACCCTCGCGGCCTGCCCTCGGTAGTTCGCCGACCTCTCCGCCGAAGCCTTCGCGAAGGTGCGCCCGCATGCCGAACTGATTTCCGTTGCCTCTCGCCCCATGCCACTGTATATTGGCGGTATGCGATATTGCTCTTCGCCGCCCCCGCTTTCGCGGGCGTCTTATACGGCACTCCAAACCGGGTTTGGGGTGTTAGGCGGATCGGCCTAAACATTGTTCGGCGATAGCCGTGCCACTATCACGAAAATTTTACGCGGAGGAACCAAAATGAAAATGTCAGTTAAGAACACATCGAAAGGCCTATCTGGAATTCTTCCGGTCGCATTTGCAGCCGTCGCTACTGTGTTTCTCTTGGGCGGCTGCTTATCAGCTTCGCAGTTAGACCGGTCGGCGCAGACTTCCATTGCTCCGCCTCCAGCACCCGCAGAGACGCCCCGATCTGAGACGCCCCAATCTGAGACGCCAAACAGGCTATCATATGGAGCAATCACCACAAGCGTCAAAAAGGACACAACAACCCAGGCTGAGTTGGTTGACCTCTTTGGCGGCCCGAACATAGCGACCCTCGATTCTGACGGCACCGAGACTTGGGTTTACGAGAAGACAGCCAGCGAGACTACCACCACGACCAATCGACAGGCCGTGACTACGCAAGCCGAGCGCTTGGACGTCTACTTCGGACTTGGCCTCCTCCGCAAGGGTACAGTCCGCAAGGGTACAGGCGCCACCCAGTCAAGCGGGGACACGACCGTTTCCCACTCCATCAAGACCCTGACAGTCATCATAAAGTTTAACCAAAACAAAACCGTAAAGGACTTTTCAGCCAGAGCCTCATATTTTTAGCCAGAAAGAGAGGGCCTTATGAACAGACTGTTTAGACTTCTTAGCATTGCAGCCGTGCCGATGTTGTTGGCTGGTTGCTTCTCCACGATTACGGGCACCGACCCTATTACGGGCATCGACACTGACAGGATGTCGAGCCAGAGCCGCTTGATGCAGCAGTTGATGAAAGAGCCGGACGTACCAACTTGGCATAAGCAGAGAGAGCAAATAACCCAGGCCCTTGGAGACCGTGTCTTTGACAAGGAGTTCAATCGCGTGTTTGACTCTTTGATTGTTGCCCTCGCAAGCATGGGCATGACGGTTGGCAACATGGAAAGGCAGTCTGGCTTCATCGTCGCTCACGGCCAGATACTCCCGCCCGAGCAAAGCAAGCAGTTGCACTCTGAGGAACTGGAAGCCTGGTGCATAGCTAACGGTTATGACACGTCGTTGTTGGAGCACCGCGGCAAGTTTGACATCGACCCTGATGTAGGCAGCGGCATGATGCAGCAGTTCGGCACTACCTTGACGGTTACGCTGGTCAAACAGTCAGAGAAGCAGACGAAGGTGAAACTTCGCTTCAATGGCATCTACTACCCAAGGACGCTTGAGGAGTCCTACAAGGCCCTCTGGCCTTCGCTCGATAAGCAGATATTCATCGACAAAGGCATCGACTGACGGTTGGGGGAATGTGGAGGAATTCTGGGGGAATTCGGGGGACGCCAAACGCACTATACGCGTTTTTCGCGTGCCGCGCCGCATTTCGTCATTCGGCTTTCGGACTTGATTCGTCATCTCTGCCCGCCATTCTGTGAACTGTAGCCTTTGGCGAAGGCCAAAGCCCGCGGGACGACGGCGGGTCCAAAGTCCAAAGTGAACAGCATGCGGCGGGCAAGTCCGCCGCCGGTTTGAACGGCGCGGGGGTGGGGAAAAGGCTTGCTTCGCGGCCCGGCGGCGCGATAATCCGTTCCCCGACCCCATCACCAGCGAAGGGCAAGCGCATGGCGGCCCGGAGGGCCACCCAGGAAGCCGATGTCTCGCGGGCGAGGCGGCTCGAGTTGCCGGTCGTCGGCCGCCGACCCGCCGGCCGCGACTTCGTCTGGCTCGTCCTCGACGCCCCGCCCGATTGGCGGAGCCTGCCCGGCCAGTTCGTCAACGTTCTGTGCGAGTCGGATGCCCATGAGGCCCGGGCCTCGGAAGGACGGGTCCTCGACGAGGCCGACGGCTGGCCCGAGGCCACCGGCCTGGAACTCGGCGGGCGACGGGCCTTCGGCCGGCGGCCTTACAGCATCGCGCGGGTCGAGCGCAGCGGCCGGCAGGTCCGCCTCCACCTCCTGGTCCAGGTCAAAGGGCCGGGGTCGCGGTTTCTCGGGTCGCGCCCGATCGGCAGCGCCGTGGACCTTGTGGGCCCTTTGGGGACGCATTTCACGGCCCCAGCGGACGACCGGCTGTGCGTGCTTGTGAGCGGGGGGTGCGGCCTGGCGCCGATCTTCGGCCTGGCGGAAGGACTGGCTGAGGCCGGCCGGCGCGTCGTCAACCTTTTTGGCGCGGCGACGCTGGAGGCGATGCCGCTGGATTTCTCTGAGCCGCCGCGACCGACGGGTCCCTCCGCAGGATGCTGCGCAGGCGCGCCGGGACTCGAGGAGACCGCGTCGGCGAAGGAGTTTGCCTTCCGCGGCGCGACGACGTTCCTCGCGACGGACGACGGGAGCGCGGGCTTCCGCGGCCCCGTGACGGCCGCGCTCGAAACCTATCTGGACGGGCCGGGGCGGGGCGAGCCGGCCGCGCTCTACGGTTGCGGACCGAAGGCGATGCTGAAGCGCCTGGCCCAGATCGCGGCGGAGCGCGGACTCGCCTGCGAGATTTCGCTCGAGCGGCACATGGGTTGCGGCATCGGGGTGTGCCTGTCGTGCGTCGCCAGGCGGCGCGACCCGGGCGACCCCCGCGGCTGGACCTATCGCCTCACGTGCCGCGAGGGGCCGGTCATGGACGCGCACGAAATCCTATGGGACGACGCATGAGCGACGCGAAAGCGGACCTGGCGGTGACGGTCGGCAAAATCCGGATGCGCAACCCGATTGCGACCGCGTCGGGGTGCTCGGGGTACGGGGAGGAACTGGCGGCGTTCTACGACCCGGGCCTCTTGGGGGCGATAGTCACGAAATCCATCACCCTGGAGCCGCGCGACGGCCATCCCCCGCCGCGCCTCGTCGAGACACGCGCCGGGATGCTGAACGCCATCGGCCTGGCGAACGTCGGCCTGGAGGCGTTCCTCGCGGAGAAACTTCCCGCGCTCGCGCGGTACGACGTTCCGGTCATCGTCAACGTCGCGGGCGCGACGCGCGACGAGTACGTCCGCGTGGCGCGGGCGCTCGATGCGGCCGAGGGCGTCGCGGGGATCGAACTGAACGTCTCGTGCCCGAATGTGAAGGAAGGGGGCATCGAGTTCGGCGTGGACCCGAAGACGCTGGGGGGCCTCGTCGAGGCCGTGCGGCACGAGGTTTCGCGCGCCACGCTCATCGTGAAACTGAGCCCGAACGTGACGGACATCGCCGTCGTGGCGCGGGCGGCGGTGGACGCCGGCGCCGACGCCCTCAGCCTCATCAACACGCTGCGCGGCCTGGCGATTGATCCGTGGACGGGCCGGCCGCGGCTCTCGAACGTGACGGGCGGCCTTTCGGGGCCGGCCATCAAGCCGGTGGCGCTCTGGATGGTCCGGCGCGTGTGGCAGGAGGTGGCGTCGAAGCGCGGCGTGGCGATTATGGGACTCGGCGGCGTCCAGTTCGTCGAGGACGTGATCGAGTTCCTCCGCGCGGGGGCGACGGCGGTCGCGGTCGGGACGGCCAACTTTGTCAATCCGGAGACCGGGCGCACGCTGGCCGAGGGGCTGGGCGAGGCGCTTCGCCGGTTGGGTTGCGCCCGGGCGCTCGACCTCGTCGGCCGCCTCGAAGTCACCTAAGCGGGGTTACATAAGTTTTGCGCGGTGGGTTCGCCGCCCCGCTTGCGGGGCGCTGGCTGTTTGCAGCGCGGGGCAAGCCCCGCGGCGAACCCACCGTGCAAAAGGGTCATGTGGCGTTGTAGGACTAGAAGGAAGGGCAGGGGAGTGAAACCGCTTCGCGTGGGCCTCCTCGGGACGGGCGCTATTCTGAGCGGGTACCACATGCCGGGCTGGACGGCGCTGCGCGACGCGGGGCGCGTCGAACTGGCGGCGGCGTGCGACGTGCGGCGCGAGCGGGCCGACGCCCTGGCGAAGGCGCACGACATCGGACTGGTGTTCAGCGACTACAAGAAGATGCTCCGGGAGGCGCGGCTGGACCTCGTGGACATCGCGACGCCGAACGCCCTGCACGCGCCGGCGGCTTTGTCGGCCCTGGCGGCCGGGTGCCACGTGTACTGCGAGAAGCCGCTGGCGCCGACGCCGGCAGACGTGCGCCGCCTGATCGCGGCCCGCGACCAGGCGGGGCGGAAACTGATGACGGGCCAGCACATGCGGTTCGAGGGGAAACACGCCGCCCTGAAACGGTTTGCCGAGGCCGGCGTCCTGGGCGACATTTACTACGCGCGGGCGAGTTGGCTCCGGCGGCGCTTGGCGCCCGCCTGGGGCGGATTCCTCAAGAAAGCGCTCGCCGGCGGCGGTCCGCTCATCGACATCGGCGTCCACATCCTGGACCTGGTGCTCTGGATGATGGGGTTTCCGAAGCCGGTGGCGGTTTCGGGCGTCGCGCCGACGAAACTGGCGAACCTTAAGCACGTGGCGAACAACCCGAAGTGGGGCGACTGGAAGCGCGACGGCAAAGAGTTCGACGTCGAGGACTTCGCCGTCGGCCTGGTGCGGTTCGAGGACGGGGCGGTCCTGGTGCTCGAAACCTCGTGGCTCCTGAACATGGTCGAGAAGGAACTGATGAAGGCGATGGTTTGCGGGACGCTCGGCGGGATGGACATCACGGAAGGCAAGATCATGACGCAGGAGCACGGCCTGGTGCGCATCAGCGCGGTGGAAGGGTTCGCCGAGCCGAAGGCCCACGCTGCCGCCATCACCGCCTTCGTGGAGGCGGTGGAGAAGGACGGGCCCGTGCCCGTGCCGGCCGAGGAGACGCTCTGCGTGATGACGATTCTGGATGGCATTTACCGCTCGCAGGCGAAGGGCGGGGCGGAGGTGAAGTTGGCGAGCGGCATCCCCGCGGCGCGCCGACGCCGCCGCGCCGGCCGGCGCCAGGCGTAGGGCGCCGGGCCGCCGCGCTGGACCACAGAGAATTGAGGGAGCAGCCATGAGATCAGCCGGTCGCTGGCTGGTGTGGGTCGGGTTGGCGTTGACGGTGGCCGGGCTGGGTCCGCGCGCGTCGGCCCAGGACTATACGGAGGCCCAGCGTCAGTCGCTCTCGCTGCGGTCGGCCGAGGTGGACGCGCTGAACCGTTTGGCGGACCTGGTGGCGTCGGCCCACCTGTCGGCGGATCGGACGGTCGGGCAGGCACTGGAGCGGGGGAGCGACGGCTGGATCGCGCTGCGTCTGTTTCTGCGGTCGGCCCGGCCGGTGGGGGAACCTCGCTACTATTCGACCGGCGTGACGGAAGTGGACCTGGAGATCCCGCTGGAGGAGGTGCTCAAGACCCTCAGCGCGTTGTGCACCCGTCGCGAGGGCGACGCCCCGGCGCTGGACGACCTTCGGGCCAGGGACGTGGACGGCCACCTGCGGGTGAGCGGCGTGGGGCGCGTGCCGCCGGACCTTGAGCCGGTGGTGGCGACCCAGGTCGTCGCGTCGCCTCCGGAGACGCTGCCCGAGATGTACCCGCTGGGGTGGGCGACCGTTCAGGCGTCCGGCCGCCTCCAGGCCGCTCGCGACGCCCGGATCCGGGCCTATGAGGCGATGAGCGCGCAAGTCCGGGAACTGCGGGTCACGCCGTCCCACACCGTGAGCGGCCTCGTGGGCGGGAGCGCGGCGGCGGAGGCCCGGTTGGACGTGTACCTGCGGTCGCTCGCGCCGGCCGGCCGGCCGAGGATGATGCCCGACGGCCTGTGCGAAGTGACCGTGGCGGCGCCGCTCCGCGACCTGATTGCGGCG